>Ga0066487_100565_pt1 | contig 9658 bp, 9 predicted proteins | sample LakWasM129_HOW14_2_FD_59588 | JGI IMG/M metagenome (GOLD analysis project Ga0066487, IMG submission 59588) | Freshwater sediment methanotrophic microbial communities from Lake Washington under simulated oxygen tension - Sediment Metagenome 129_HOW14 | ecosystem: Environmental > Aquatic > Freshwater... | reverse complement strand
GCACAACGAAAGCTACAACATCAATGCTGATGTGGTGGCTGCCAAGCTGGCCACCGTGCTCAAGGCCGAGAAGCTGTTGATGTTGACCAATATTCCGGGCGTTCTGGACAAACAGGGGCAGTTACTGGCCGAGTTGACCATGCGGCGTATTGACGAACTGGTGGCTGATGGCACCATCTCCGGCGGCATGCTGCCTAAGATCGCCGGTGCACTGGATGCCGCCAAGAGCGGTGTCAACGCGGTCCACATCATTGATGGCCGCGTACCGCATGCCATGCTGCTTGAAATTCTGACGGATCAAGCTTATGGCACGATGATCCGCTCGCATTGATCGGCATGACCGCCCTCGACTTGCGAGGGGAAGCTGGGTGGGGTTGTGGATAACCCTTGGTGCCACTGTGCGAGAATCAAAAAAACGGATTGCTGAGCACCATGTCTGACGTCGAAAATACATCCTCTTCCCTGCCCGCAGACGGTGAGGCTGCGGCCCCGGTACGCAAGCGTCCCAAGCCGGGCGAGCGCCGCGTTCAGATTTTGCAGGCGCTGGCCACCATGCTGGAGCAACCGGGGGCCGAACGTATCACCACCGCAGCACTGGCGGCCAAGCTAGAAGTGAGCGAAGCTGCCTTGTACCGTCACTTCGCCAGCAAGGCCCAGATGTTCGAGGGGTTGATCGAATTCATCGAGCAGACCGTGTTCTCCCTCGTCAACCAGATTGCCGAACGGGAGGCCGGTGCCGCAGATGCTGAGGCCGGTGCCCGGCAGGCCAGCAAGATCGTCGCCATGCTCATGCAGTTCGCCGAGAAAAACCCGGGCATGACGCGTGTGATGGTGGGCGATGCCCTGGTATTTGAGAACGAACGCCTGCAGCAGCGCATGAACCAGTTCTTCGACAAGATCGAATCTGCGCTCAAGCAGTGCCTGCGAGGGGGCCTCCCGTCCGGCTCGGCCACGCCCAGCGTGGACGCCCAGGTCGGCGCCTCGGTGCTGACGGCCTTCGTGGTTGGGCGCCTGCAGCGTTTTGCCCGCTCCGGCTTCCGCCGTCTGCCGTCGGAACACCTCGAGGCGAGTCTGGCCCAGATACTCTGACTGCTATCAAATCGATAGCTGGCGTCGCTGGTTTCGTGTGGGTTGGGGCTATTTTATTCATGACAAGAAGTCAGCGAAGAAAAAGGAAACAGCATGAAACTTGCACGCTATGCGACCTGCCCGGTTTTTCCGGACCAATGATTTCTAGGAAGATGGCTCCCAATCCACGAGGAGCCTATGAGAAAGAGTCGATTCACGGAAGAGCAGATGGCCATGGTGCTGCGCGAAGCAGACCAGACCACGGTGGCCGAGGCGGCCAAGAAGTACAAGGTCAGCGGGCCCACGATCTAGGCCTGGCGTAAACACTTTGGCCAGATGGCCGTAGCCGATGTCAAACGCCTGAAGGTGCTGGAACTTGAAAACTCCTGCTTGAAGAAGTTGCTGGCCGAGGCCGCATTGGACATCGAGGTGCTCAAGGTGATCAATTCAAAAAAGTGGTGAGCCCGCAGGCCGGCGTGTACAGGTCCAGCTGGCTTGCCAGAGGGGGCTGCCGCAGCGTTGGGCTTGCGGGCTGGTCAGTGTTGCCAGATCGACTCTCGGTTATGAGCTGCGGCTGCCCGCCAAGGACGCCCCGGTGATCGAGGCGATGAAGTCGCTGCCGGTGCAGTACCCGCGTTACGGCTATCGGCGCATCCGCATCCTCCTTCGTCGCGAAGGCTTTGAGCTGAGTTGGTCGCGCACGCACCGAATCTGGCGCCAGCGCCGGACTCTTGCTGCCCCAGAAGCGTTCTCGCAAGCGGGGCGGCCCCGCGCCCATACGCCGTTCAAGGTGAACATGGTGTGGGCCGACGACTTCGTCTTCGACACCACCGCCGATGGCCGGCAGATCAAGTGCCTGACCGTGGTGGACGAGTACACCCGCGAATGCCTGGCCATCGGCGTGACAGGGGGGCATCCGCCCGCAGCGGGTCATCGAGGTGCTCTCGCGCCTGGTGAGCCTGCACGGGGCGCCCCTGTTCATGCGTTCGGACAACGGTCCGGAATTCGTCAGTCATGCTCTCCTCGAGTGGATCGCCCAGACCGGCATCGGCACATCGCTCAGTGATCCTGGTAAGCCCCGGCAAAACGGAACCGACGAGAGCTTCAACGGCAAGTTCCGCGACGAGTGTCTGCTCCTGGAGTGGTTCCGATCACGCCGGGAAGCCCGCGTGGTCATTGAGGTATGGCGGCGCCACTACAACACCGTGCGTCTCCACAGCAGCATGGACTACCTGACCCCTCACGAATTCAAACAGCAATATCATTCAATCCCCAATCCGGCCGCTTTACAGGAATGAAAGGCTCGGAAAAACCGGGCAGGTCACTGCTTCTTCGCACAGTATCATTTAAATAGTATTGCCAGCACAGTCGTAAGTCTATGCAGCTGCACTGTGCGCTGTTAAGCTGCTCTACATCATAAAAAACATCAGACACATCGAGCATCTATGAAAACATTAGCCAAAGAACTGATTAAAAAGTCTCTGAAATACTTTGACATCGGTATCACTCGGTACGAACAGCTCCAGCAATTTCGTGATAATGCCTCAGCATTAGACGAGATAAGAGCCTTTTTTAAGACCAATGATGGGCGTCACCTTATACAGCATTTGCTTCCGCATATTGGCAACTCCAGATCTCAGCTGGGGCAGGACTTGTTTGTATTAAGTCACTTAGCATTTAAACGAAACGGATACTTTGTCGAGTTCGGCGCTACAAACGGCATCGATCTCTCAAACACATATTTATTAGAAAAAGAGTTCGGCTGGAACGGGATATTGGCAGAGCCTGCCAAAGTTTGGCACGAACATCTAAAAAAAAATCGGAACTGCGATTTAGAAACAGACTGTGTATGGAAAGACTCCGACTCTACTTTAACTTTTAATCAAGTGGCAGAAGCAGAGTTATCAACGATTAGCGCTTACTCAGATAGCGATGGACAAAAGGAAAGCCGTCGAAAAGGAGAAACATACGAGGTCAAAACGATTTCACTTAACGATCTCTTAGCCAAATACAAAGCACCAAAACATATTGATTACCTATCTATTGATACCGAAGGTAGTGAATATGAAATATTGAGCAACTTCGATTTTTCACGCCATAGCTTTGGAGTTATTACTTGCGAGCACAACTACACACCTATGCGTGAGAAGCTGTACTCATTATTAACACAGCAAGGCTATAAAAGAGTCTTAACAGGTTTTTCTTGCTGGGATGACTGGTACGTCAAACCAGCTCCACCGCAGCCCTAACGACTGACGGTTGTAAGTCGATGTAGCGCTGTGTAGTCGCTATCTGGCTGTGCCGAGGGTGTGAAAATTTTGTGTAAACGGACAATCCACCGCAGGCGCGAGCCCGCTTGTCCGCAAACACAATGACACCAAAGAAGCACGAAGTACCCGAAGAACTGCTGCCCAGCTTGCTGGCCGACTACAAGAAACCTGAATAACTGATTGGCGAGAACGGCCTGCTCAAGCAGTTGACCAAGCTGCTCGTGGAGAAGGTACTGGATGCAGAGCTGACCGAATACCTCGGTCATGAGCGCCACGAGGCAGTGGCCAATGCCAGCGGGAGCACCCGCAACGGCAAGAGCAGCAAGACCCTAAAGATCAGTGCTACTGAAAACGGGGGGGCGGCGGGTGCACAACAAGCCTGAGCCGCTGAGCGTACCGCATGCCATCAATGAGGTCTGGCCCATGGGCTTCATGCACGACCAGTTGGAAGATGGCAGGAGCTCTCGGTTGTTTAACGTCATCGACGACTTCAACCGGGAGCCACTGGGCATCGAGATCGACTTCTCCTTGCCCTTGGAGCGAGTCATACGTGCTTTAAAACAGATCATTGCCTGGCGAGGAAAGCTGCAGGTGATTCGATGTGACAACGGGCCTGAGAACATCAGTGCGACCATCCAGCGTTGGGCGCAGCAGTGGGGCATCCGGTTTGAATATATCCAACCGGGCAAGACTCAGAAAAACGCCTATGTGGAGCGGTTCAACCGCACCGTGCGCTATGAATGGCTACCCCAGTACTACTGGTCTGACCTTGAAGAAGTTCAGATGCACGCCACCCAGTGGATGTGGAAATGCAATCACGACTGCCCAAATATGGCCTTGGGCGGCATCACCCCAAAGCAGCGACTGGCCATGGCTGCATAACTGTTCCTTCTCACATCAGTAAATAACGGGGGGATTGCCCGAGCGCCTTTATTTTTGGAAGGGCTTGCTGTATTCTCTTTTTTTCATGCAAAATAGCACGATCGTTCGTTTTATTTTGAATCCATGACGGTTGTCGAGTTATCCGCCAAGACCAAGCGCCCGGCGAGTCGCGAACGCGTTCGCGAGGAACGCGATTTGCACAAGGGGCAGCAGACCAAGCTCGCCATCATTGATGCCGCGCTGGGCTTGGCCGCCCAGATCGGTTTGGAAGGCTTGAGTATCGGGGTGCTGGCCGAAGTCACCCGAATGAGCAAATCAGGCGTCTTCGCGCACTTCGGTTCGCGCGAGGAGCTGCAGATTTCCGTGGTGCGCGAGTACTTCCATCGCTTCGAGCAGGAAGTGTTCTACCCGGCGCTGCGCGAACCGCGCGGCTTGCCGCGTCTGCGCGCCCTGTTTGCCAACTGGATGAAGCTGGTGGCGGTGGAAATCCAGTCGGGCTGCATCTTCATCAGCGGCGCGGCTGATTTCGATGACCGGCCCGGGCCGGTGCGCGATGCCCTGGCCAGCTCCGTGAAGACGTGGCTGGGCGCCGTGCACCGTGCGGTGGTGCAGGCCAAGGAAGAAGGCCATCTCTCGGCCGATGCCGACGAGCGCCAGATCGCCTTCGAGATTCACGGCCTCATCCTGGCCTTGCATTACGAAGCACGTTTTCTCAAGAATCCCGGTTCGGTCGAACGCGCCAACCAGGGCTTCGAGTACATCCTGGCCCGCTATGGCCATCACGCAGCTGAAGCGGAAAAGCCGCGTCCCCCAGTTCGAACCCGCAAATCACCCAAATCCATCAAGGAGTAAACCCATGCCCAGCTACACCCCACCTCTGCGCGACATGCAGTTCGTGATGCACGAAGTGCTGAACGTCACCGAACAGCTCAAACAGATCCCGCGCCACGCCGACACTGATGCCGACACCATCAATGCCGTGCTGGAAGAGGGTGGCAAGTTCGCCGCCAATGTGATCTTCCCGCTCAACATCAGCGGTGACGCCGAAGGCTGCAAGCTCGACAAGACCACCCACGAGGTCACTGCGCCCAAGGGCTTCAAGGAGGCCTACGCCCAGTACGTGGAAGGCGGCTGGGCGGCGCTGAGTTGCGACCCGGACTACGGCGGCCAGGGCCTGCCTTTTGTGCTCAACCAGTGCATCTACGAAATGATGAACTCGGCCAACCAGGCCTGGACCATGTACCCCGGTCTGTCGCACGGTGCCTACGAAGCCTTGCACGCCCACGGCACCGACGAGCAGAAGAAGCTCTACCTGCCCAAGCTGGTCAGCGGCGAGTGGACCGGCACCATGTGCCTGACCGAACCCCATTGCGGTACCGATCTGGGCATGTTGCGGACCAAGGCCGAACCCCTGGCCGACGGCACCTACAAGCTCAACGGCGCCAAGATCTTCATCAGCGCTGGCGAGCACGACCTGGCCGAGAACATCGTGCACCTGGTGCTGGCCCGCCTGCCCGACGCACCCAAGGGAAGCAAGGGCATCAGCCTGTTTGCCGTGCCCAAGTACAACGTGAAGGCCGATGGCTCCCTGGGTACGCGCAACGGCATCTACTGCGGCGGTCTGGAGCACAAGATGGGCATCCACGCCAACTCCACCTGCCAGATGATCTTGGACAATGCGGTCGGCACCCTGGTGGGTCAGCCCAACAAGGGCCTACAGGCCATGTTCGTGATGATGAACGCCGCGCGCCTGGGCGTGGGCAACCAGTCTCTGGGCCTGACCGAAGTGGCCTACCAGAATGCCCTGGCCTATGCCAAGGACCGCATCCAGATGCGCAGCTTGTCGGGCACCAAGGCCAAAGACAAGGAAGCCGACCCCATCATCGTGCACCCCGACGTGCGCAAGATGCTGCTGACCGCCAAGGCCTACGCCGAAGGCGGCCGTGCCCTGGCCTGCTACTGCGCCATGCTGCTGGACCAGCACCTGTATCACCCCGACGAAAAGGTGCGCAAGGACAGCGACGAGATGCTGGCCCTGCTGACCCCCATCATCAAGGCCTTCCTGACCGACAACGGTTTCGAAGCCACCGTGATGTGCCAGCAGGTCTTCGGCGGCCACGGCTACATCAAGGAGTGGGGCATGGAGCAGTTCGTGCGCGACGCCCGCATCAACATGATCTACGAAGGCACCAACACCGTGCAGTCGCTGGACCTGCTGGGCCGCAAGATCCTGGGCAACAACGGCGCCACGCTGAAGAAGTTCGGCAAGCTGGTCGGCCAACTGGTGGAGGCCGAAGGCGTCAACGAGAAGATGGCCGAGTTCATCAACCCGCTGGCCTACCTGGGCGACCAGATGACCAAGTTCACCACCGAGATCGGTTTCAAGGGTTTCCAGAACCCCGACGAAGTGGGCGCTGCCGCCGTGGACTACCTGCGCGTGGCCGGCCACCTGGTGTTCGGCTACTTCTTTGCCCGCATGGCTTCGGTCGCTCTGAAGGAAATCGCGGCTGGCAACACGGATCCGTTCTACCAGGCCAAGCTGCAGACGGCACGCTTCTACTTCGCCAAGCTGTTCCCCGAGACTGCAACGCTGATGCGTACGGCGCGTGCCGGCAGCAAGGTGCTGATGGATACCGACCTCGCCTTGGCATGAAGACGACTTCCCCCCGAAGCGCAGTCATGGTTCCCCCCCGAGACGCCTTTGGCGCCTCCCCCCCAAGGGGGCGCACCCAGTGGCCCGGCAAAGCCGGTTCCACGGGTGCCCTCGGCTGGGCTCTTGGTGCGTTGCTGGCACTTGCAACGAGTTCGGCGCTGGCACAGGCCACCCCGGTGGGTCTGTGGCAAAGCATCGACGATGCGACCAACAAGCCGAAGGCGGAAATCCGCATCCGCGAGTCAGCCGGCGTGCTGACCGGAGTGGTCGAAAAATCGCTGGCGCCATCAGAGTCGCCGAACTGCGATCTCTGCACTGACGACCGTAAGGGCCAGCCCAAGCTGGGCATGGAGATCATCCGCGGTGCCAAAAAGGCCGAGGGCAAGGACGTCTGGGAAGACGGCAAGATCCTCGACCCCGACAACGGCAAGACCTACACGCTGCGCATGACCCCGCTCGAGGGCGGCAGCAAGTTGCAAATCCGGGGCTATATCGGCCCCTTCTACCGGACCCAGATCTGGGTTCGTGTGCAATAAACAAGGAAGACATTCATGTCACGTTTCCAAGTCAAAAAAGTCGCCGTGCTCGGCGCCGGCGTGATGGGCGCGCAGATCGCCGCTCACCTCGTCAATGTCAAGGTGCCGGTCGTGCTGTTCGATCTGCCGGCCAAGGAAGGTCCGAAGAGCGGCATCGCTCTGAAGGCCATCGACAACCTGAAAAAGCTCAAGCCGTCCCCGCTGGGCGTGGCCGATGATGCCGGCCTGATCCAGGCGGCCAACTACGAAGAGCATCTGGCGCAGTTGAAGGATTGCGATCTGATCATCGAGGCCATTGCCGAGCGCATGGACTGGAAGCTCGATCTGTACAAGAAGATCGCGCCCCATATTGCGAAGCACGCCATCGTGGCCTCCAACACCTCGGGCCTGTCGATCACCAAGCTGTCGGAAGCGCTGCCGGAAGAAATCAAGCCACGCTTCTGCGGCATCCACTTCTTCAACCCACCGCGCTACATGTACCTGGTGGAGTTGATCGCCACACCGACCACCCAGCCGGCCATCCTCGACCAGCTCGAAACCTTCGTCACCAGCGGCCTGGGTAAGGGCGTGGTGCGTGCCAAGGACACGCCCAACTTCATCGCCAACCGCGTCGGCATCGCCGGCATGCTGGCCACCATGAAGGAAGTGGAGAACTTCGGCCTCAGCTACGACGTGGTCGACGACCTCACCGGCAAGAAGCTCGGTCGTGCCAGCTCCGGCACCTTCCGCACCGCCGACGTGGTGGGCCTGGACACCATGGCGCACGTCATCAAGACGCTGCAGGACAACCTGGACGAGAAGAGCGATCCGTTCTACGGCAGCTTCGGCACGCCCGAAGTGCTCAAGACCCTGCTGGAGATGGGCAACCTGGGCCAGAAGAGCAAGGCCGGTTTCTACAAGAAGGCCGGGCGCGACATCCTGCGCTTCGATCTGGCGGGCAAGGAATACGTGCCGGGCGGTCAGAAGGCCGATGCCGTGTACGAGCGCATGCTCAAGAAGCCGGCCGGCGAACGCCTGAAGCTGTTGCGCAACAGCGAAGGCGCACAGGGTCAGTTCCTCTGGGCCATTCTGCGCAACAGCTTCCACTATGCCGCCGTGCATCTGGCTGCAGTGGCCGACACGGCGCGCGACGTTGACCAAGCCATGCGCTGGGGCTTCGGCATGAAGCAAGGCCCGTTTGAGCTCTGGCAGGAAGCCGGCTGGCTGGACGTGGCCAAGATGATCCAGGAGGACATCGATGCTGGCAAGGCCTTGTGCAAGGCGCCGCTGCCCAAATGGGTGTTCGACGGTCCGGTGGCCAAGGCTGGCGGCGTGCATACGCCCGAAGGTTCCTTCAATCCGACGACGGGCAAGTTCGAACCGCGTCGCCAGCTGCCCGTCTACGCGCGCCAGCATTTCCCGGAGAGCGTGCTGGGTGACGGCAGTGTGAAATACCAAGCCGCTGGCAAGACGCTGCAGGAAAACAGCGGCGTTCGCCTGTGGACCCTGGACGATGAGGTGCTGATCGCCAGCATCAAGACCAAGATGCACGCCATCAGCCCAGATGTGGTTGAGGGCCTGATGCAGGGCGTCGAATTGGCAGAAAAAGACTACCAGGGCATGGTGATCTGGTCGGGCGACGAGCCCTTCAGTGTCGGCGCCGACCTGCAGGCCATGTTGCCGGCCTTCATGGTGGCCGGCGTCGGTGCCGTTGAGGGCGCCGAGCACGAGATGCAGACCATGATGCTGCGTCTGCGTTATGCCGGCGTGCCGGTGGTGTCGGCCGTCCGCGGCATGGCGCTGGGCGGTGGCTGCGAACTGGCGGTGCACTCGGCCCGCCGTGTCGTCGCCATGGAGTCGTACATCGGCTTGGTGGAAGTCGGCGTGGGCCTGATCCCGGGTGCCGGCGGCCTGACCTACATTGCCCGTCGCGCCGCCGAGAATGCAGCCGCTTCCACCGGCAAGGACATCCTGCCCTTCCTGACCGAAGGCTTCACCGCCGCAGCCATGGCCAAGGTCGGTACCAGCGCATTGGAGTCGCGCAAGCTGGGTTACCTGCTGGAGAGCGACATCATCGTGCCGAACAAGGACGAGCTGCTGTTTGTTGCCTTGAACGAAGCCAAGTCCATGTACCAGGGCGGCTGGCGCGCGCCGCACAAGCGCCTGTTCCCGGTGGCCGGCCGCAGTGGCGTGGCCACCATCAAGGGCCAGCTGGTCAACATGCGTGACGGCGGTTTCATCAGCCAGCACGACTTCCACATCGCCAGCCT
>Ga0066487_100555_pt1 | contig 9784 bp, 3 predicted proteins | sample LakWasM129_HOW14_2_FD_59588 | JGI IMG/M metagenome (GOLD analysis project Ga0066487, IMG submission 59588) | Freshwater sediment methanotrophic microbial communities from Lake Washington under simulated oxygen tension - Sediment Metagenome 129_HOW14 | ecosystem: Environmental > Aquatic > Freshwater... | reverse complement strand
TCACGGAGCCGCTCCGCCCTCCGCGCCGGCGAGCGTGCGCGCATCGCCGGATGAATTGTCCGATCATGAGCGAAAGTGTCTGCAAAAACACATCCTCTCCCATGGCAAGATCCCTGCTCGAACCGGGCATGTCCGATGGAAAGTTACAGCCATGCAACTTCTGCCGCTTGTGAGTAACTGTCGGGGGTTGAAGGCTTGACTCAAATATGACACAGGCCTTCCCTTCGCCATTCCTCATCCAGACCACCAAGTCTGAAACACACCTAAACTGCATCAACACCATGCAACGATCGTTCCTTAAGACGCTAGTTCTCGCAATGATCACGGCCTGCGCCCTGACATTTTCAACCACCGCCCTCGCCCAGATGGTCACCTCCGGTATCACGGGCGTCGCCCGCGGCTCCGATGGCAAAGCGCTCAGCGGCATCACCGTCACCGCCGTGCACACGCCCACCAACGCGACCTTCACCGCGGTGACCAGCCCGACCGGCCGCTTCAACTTCCGCGGTCTGCCCGTCGGCGGTCCCTATACCGTCAGCGCCAGCAGCAGCGGTTACGCCGATGCCACCACCACGGATGTCATCACCGCCCTGGGCTCGGACACCGAGGTGCCCCTCGTCCTGAAATCCGAGGTGCTGCAGCTGGAGAAATTCGTCGCCACCGGCAGCCGCAACACCCTCGACGCCTCCGCCACCGGCGCCGGCAACACCCTGACCAGCGAGCGCCTGGCGGAAAAACCCTCCTCGGAACGTTCCTTGGCCGACATGATCAGCGCTTCGCCCTTCGTGACCCTGCGCTCGACCTTCGGCGACCGCGAGGAATCCCAGATCACCGCGCTGGGCCAGAACAACCGCTTCAACTCGATCATGATCGATGGTGCCCGCATCAACGACGTGTTCGGCCTCAACGGCACCGGTCTCGCCTCGTTCTTCAATCCCCTTTCGCTCGACACCATCGAGCAGCTCTCCGTCCAGGTCTCGCCCTACGACGTGCGCCAGTCCGGCTTCACCGGCGCCTCGATCAATGCCGTCACCAAGAGCGGCACCAACCAGTTCCACGGTTCGGCCTATTATTACTACCGCAACGACCACTTGGGCGGCACCGCCCTGCAGGGGCCGAACGCCCGTGAACGGACCCTCACTGGCGCGAAAGTCATCCCCGCGCTGGACCGCCGCACCTGGGGCGGCACCTTCGGTGGCCCGATCATCCGGAACAAGCTGTTCTTCTTCCTGAATTATGAGGACTTCAAGAGCGTCAGCGCCGGTCGCGACCAGCGCTTCTCCACGCCGCAGGAAGCCGCCATCCTCGCCCGCTTCCAGAAGTATGCCACGGATGCCGGCCGCACGATCGACTGGGGCAATCCCGTCACCGGCGCCACCTCCAACACCGCGACCGACACGAAGTATATCGGCAAGGTCGACTGGCAGATCAACTCCAACCATCGCCTGAGCGTCCGCATGTCCAAGACCGACGGCTTGGTTCCTCAGTTCGGCAACTTCGCCAGCGGCACCAGCAGCAACGCCGGCATCACCGGCGGCGGCGTCACCACCTCCTCCGACGGCCATTTCTATGAGCAGACCCGCGTGGAAAAGTCCGAATCCGCCCAGCTCTTCAGCCAGTGGACCCCCGACTTCAAGACCGAGCTTAAGTATTCCTCGACCAAACAGGATCAGCTGACCCCCATCCACACCGTGGCCCCGATGACCTATGTCTTCGGTGTCAGCGGCACCGACCTGCTCAATAACACCGCCGTCACCAACGGCGCCTACATCGTCGGCACCGAGCAATTCCGCCAGGGCAACGTGATCAATGTGGACTCCCAGCAGATGAGCGCCAGCGGCGATTACTTCTGGAAGAACTTTGTGTTCACCTTCGGCGCCGAGCGCGAACAGTCGAACTTCAACAATCTCTTCCGTCAGGGCTCGTTCGGTCTGGCCGGCTTCCGCACTTACAACGACTTCCTGAACGACACCGGCTTCTTGGTCACCCGCAACTACTATGATCCTGCCATCCGCCCGGTGTCCGACATCTCCGAATTCGCCACGACCGGCATCTTTGCCCAGGCGAAGTGGGATGTGAATCCGCGCCTGGTCGCCAACTTCGGCGTCCGCTACGAGTTCGCCGAGGCCGGCCTCAAACCCGCCCTCAACACCGCCTTCCAAGCCGCCACCGGTTTCCGCAACGACGGCTCGTTGGACGGCGTCACCACCGTCTCGCCCCGCGCCGGCTTCAACCTCGCCCTCGACGAGGAGCGTGTCACGCAGATCCGCGGCGGCCTCGGCCACTTCCTCGGCCGCTCACCGTGGGTGTTTTTCTCCAATTCCTTCGGCAACACCGGCGTCGGCACCTTCACCCGCTCGAGCACCGACGCGACCAACCCCCTGCCGAGTTCGTTCACGGCCTACCTGAAGAACGAGTTTGATCCGGCCAACCCGATCGGCACCGGCACGGACAACCCGACGCTCCGCCGCGAGGTCGACTTCAACGACAACAAGGTAAAGCTCCCGTCCGCCTGGCGCGCCAACCTCGCCATCGACCGCAAGCTGCCCTTCCTCGATTCCACCCTGAGTGCGGAATTCGTCTACACCAAGATCGACCAGGCGCTCTTCACCACCAACGAGAACCTGAAGAAGGCCTCGGTGGGTCTAGACGGTCGCCAGATCTTCGCCGGCAATCCCGCCACGCAGGCCTTCGCCCTCTATTCGGGCTACACCAACCTCTACCGGGTGAGCAACGTCAGCACCGGCGAGTCCAGTTATTTCAATCTCTCGTGGGATCGCCCGATGAAGAACAAGTGGGCCTTCAACCTCGCCTACACCCGCGGCCGCGCCACTGAGGCCCAGGCCAACGGCCAGACCACCGCTGGCGGCCAATTCAACCGCAATGTGATCTTCAACCAGAACACAGTCGAGACCGGCACCGCCGATTTCGAGATCAAGGACCGCGTGCAGTTCAGCCTGACCCGCCGGTTTCAGTTCCTCCAAAAATTCTCGACCGACGTCTCGCTCTATTACGAGGGCCGCAGCGGCAATCCCTACAGCTGGGTCTTCGGCAGCGATCTTAACAAAGACGGCGTGTCGTTCAACGACACCGTCTTCGTGCCCACGGGCCCGAGCGACAGCCGCTTCGACTTCTCCGGTATGACCGCGGCCCAGCAGAACGCCTTCTTCGCCTACCTCGACAGCAGCGGCCTCTCCAAGTATGCCGGCAAAGCCGTCCCGAAGAATTCCTTCGTCGAGCCCTGGTTCAACAAGCTTGATCTGAAGTTGGTGCAGGACATCCCGCTGCACGGTCCGGTCAAACTGCAGCTGTTCTTCGACTTCATCAACTTCGGCAATTTCATCAGCAAGAAGACGTTTAACTACGTCGAAATCTCGCCGTTCCTCTCAAACGACGTATTCCGCACCCGCACGCTGACGTCTGCGACTTCCTACACCACCGACGGCCGCATCAAGCCGTTGTTCCAAGGCACCACCGCCGGTTCGATCTTCGCGCCGTCCGGCTTCAACATCGACAACGGCATGTCCCGCTGGCGCATCCAGCTCGGCGCGAAGCTGCTGTTCTGATCCCGCGATCCGACCATCGCATTCCGCTTCCAAGGCGCCCGGCTTTCGCCGGGCGCCTTTTTTATTGCTCCCCGAAAACAGCCCGAGGCGCAAGCAACAGCAAAGACCCGCACCGGTCCCCTCTTCTCTTTCGGACTATCGACGCGGGAATGTGGGCGGGGTGCCCTCACCCCGCGGGTTGTCGTTTTCGCTACCGGCGCCTCGCCGGGTGAGGGCACCCGGCCCACAAGTATCCGGCCCCAAACACAAAAAACAAAATGGCCGGTCGATGCGCCTTCTCAATCAATCGCCTGACATCGCGCGCCAGCTCGCGCCCACAATCTTCCTCCCATCCGAAGGAGAGCAGCGATCCGGCCCGCGATGAGCGCCCGGTCTGCGCCACTCATTTTCGGAAGTAAATCCACCGGAATGTTTCTCCTCTCAGAAGCCGGCATGGATTTTAAAATTCCGCGTCAAGAAAATATTCGTGCCCGCTTCCCGCCGGCCGCTTTCTGCCTTTCCCCGAGCGAAATCGCGCGCCGGCCGGATTTATTCTGAAAATATATCCCGACTCAAAACCACGGCGGCTTTGTCGACATAAAAGTTGACCGAAAATTTGCAGAATCCGCCTTTAATCTAATTGACGGAGGTTGAGCCGATTCCCATTAGTTGTGGTCAAGGTTCCGGGCATCCACATCCTGTGGTGGTCGACAACGTGTCAGGAAGTTTTGGCAACTTAGTGTCGCCAGTCGCTTCCTGCCGTCTCTAGACCACGGGACACACACCGCTTTTCTCCAAGTTTCGTTCTCCGCACTGCCATGCAAAAATCATTTTCCGTCGGCAACAAGACGTTCGTTCTCGATCAGGACAAGGCCGAAGCCGCCTTCGCCGCCAAAAAAGTCATCAACGGCCGCCAGGTTCCCTACTTCAACATTCTGCCGCTGAAATACCAGTGGGCCTACGATCTCTACAAGACGATGAAGGCAAACCATTGGGAACCCGAGGATGTCCCGATGGGCAAGGACATCGAGCAGTGGCGCGACGCCAAGCTCGTCACCGACGTCGAGCGCTGGATCATCCGCATGGGCATCGGCTACTTCTCCGCCGCCGAGGGCATCGTCGGCGACAACATCCAGCACGTCGTCCGCGAACTCGTCACGGCCCCCGAACTCAAGCTCGTGCTCGGTCGCCACGCCCACGAGGAGAACATCCACGCCGACTCGCTCCTCTACATGATCTCCTCGCTCGGCATCAACCCGCACGAGTGCGAGGCCATGTTCGAGGACATCAAGTCCATCGAGCGCAAGAACGAGTTCGTCAACAAGGTCTCGCGCGACCTCCGCCGCGATCTCGACCTGACGAAGCCCGAGAACAAGCGCCTCCTCGCCAAAAACATCTTCGTCTTCGGCCAGTGCATGGAGGGCACCCAGTTCTACGGCCTCTTCGGCATGGTCCTGTCCCTCTACCGCCAGAACAAGTTCCCCGGCATCGGCCAGATGTTCCGCTACACCCTCCGCGACGAGTCCAACCACATCGAGCTCTTCCGGAATCTCTTCATGGACCTCATTGAGGAGAACCGCGAGATCTGGACCGACCAGTTCAAGGAGGAGCTCCGCCAGACGATGGTCGAGGGCATCGGCCTGGAGAAGGACTTCATCCGCGACTGCCTGCCCGTGAACGCCGTCGGCCTCTCCATCGACGAATTTCTGACCTACATCGACTACATCGCCGACCGCCGCCTCGAAGGCTGCGGCCTGACCCCGCTGAACCCCGGCATCAAGAATCCCCTGCCGTGGCTCGCGGAAATGATGGACATCAAGAAGGAGCAAAACTTCTTCGAGGGTCGCGTCACCGAATACCAGAAATCCTCCGCCCTCCACGGCGCCAGCGACGACGAACTCTGATTCCGCCCCGGTCGGGCGGGATCGCCTGATCCCGCCGCCGCCCGCACCCCCCTTCCCGCCCTTTTCCGTTTAACCGCCCCCACCCAGTATTGCCATGCACACACCATCCGTTGCGCAAGATCTCGCCCTTAAAAAACTTACCGTAGCCCCCAAAGACCAGAAACCGAACTACAACTGGCGCGACATCCTCCGCGAAGGAGAGGTCCCCGTCCCCGAGGTGCAGGTCCTCTGCCCCCACGGCGAGGAACGCTTCGACCTCAGCGAGGTCGCCGACACCATCGGCCGCTCCCTCGCCAATCTCCTTCAGGCCAAGGGCGAGAAGGACATCTTCAACGAAAAAAACCAGCGCTTCGTCGCCGACGTCACCCGCGAAGTCGCCACCAACCTCACCAAGCGCGCCCTCATGCGCGGGCCCATCCGGGTCTCCCTCCACGATCTCTACGTGCTCATCGAAAAAACTCTCGTCGATAACAACGCCCACGACGTCGCCAAGAGCCTCCTGCTCAAACGCGCGTCCAAGCTCAACATCTCCCAGGAAACGCACGGCGTCACCGTCAAGCTCATCCGCCGCAACCACCAGGTTGTGCCGTGGAACGAGGCCAAGATCGAGATCGCCATCCGCAAGGCCTTCCTCTCCCTCCAGAAGGATCCCGCCCCCGCCTCCGCCATCACCCGCGCCGTCACCGAGCGCGCCCTCCTGGTGAAGCAGGCCTTCCTCCACATTGAGGAAGTCCAGGACATGGTCCAGGAAGAGCTCATGAAGGCCGGCCACTTCAAGGTCGCGGAGGATTACATCCTTTACCGCGCCGCCCGCGCCACCGCCCGCGCCGCCGAGCCCGCGCCCGCCGCCCCCGAGCCCGCCCCCGGCCAGCAGAACTCCATGGTCGTCGTCACCCGCGCCGACGGCACCTCCTTCTTCTGGAACGGCGAGGATCTCAAGAAGCGCATCGAGTTCGCCGCCATCGGCCTCGACCTCTGCCTCACCACCGACCAGATCGAGGCCGAGCTCCGCCGCGCCCTCTTCGACAACATCGCCCTCGGCGACCTCAACAACACCATCGTCCTCAACGCCAAGACCCTGATCGAGAAGGACGCCGACTTCGCCAAGTTCGCCGGCCGCATCCAGCTCACCTACATCTACGAGGAAGTCCTCGGCTGGGACATTGTCCGCGACGGCATCGGCGCCCTCAAGAAATTCCACCAGCAGGCCTTCACCAAATACATCGACCACGGCATCGCCATCAAGCGCCTCTCCCCGCGCCTCAAGGAATACGATCTCCTCAAGATCGCCGCCGCCATCGACCCCACCGCCGACCTCGAACTCGACTTCCTCGGCGTCCAGACCCTCTACGACCGCTACCTCATCATCGACAAGACCGGCAAGCGCTCCAAGCGCATCGAGACGCCCCAGTTCTTCTGGATGCGCGTCGCCATGGGCCTCTTCATCGACGAAAAGAAGCGCTCCCGCGAAGACTGGGCCATCCGCCTTTACGAGCTCTACAAGAGCCGCCGCTTCTGCAGCAGCACGCCGACCCTCTTCAACTCCGGCACGCTGCACTCCCAGCTCAGTTCCTGCTATCTCTACTACGTCGACGACTCCATCGAGGGCATCTTCCAGCGCGGCATCGCCGACAACGCCTACCTCTCGAAATGGGCCGGCGGCCTCGGCGGCTCGTGGACCTCCGTCCGCGGCACCGGCGCGCACATCGCCGGCACCAACGGCGAGTCCCAGGGCGTCATCCCCTTCCTCAAGCTCCACAACGACCAGCTCGTCGCCGTCAACCAGGGCGGCAAGCGCAAGGGCTCCGGCTGCGCCTACCTCGAGTCCTGGCACAACGACATCTTCGAGTTCCTCGAGCTCCGCCGCAACACGGGTGACGACCGCCGCCGCACCCACGACATGAACACGGCCAACTGGATCCCCGACCTGTTCATGAAGCGCATGGAAGCCCGCGAGCAGTGGACCCTCTTCCGCGCCAACGAGACCCCCGACCTCCACCACCTCTTCGGCCGCAAGTTCGAGGAAGCCTACCTCCGCTACGAGAAGCTCGCCGAGGAGGGCAAGATCCAGTCCCACAAGATCGAGGCCCTTGAGCTCTGGAAAAAGATGCTCTCGATGCTCTTCGAGACCGGCCACCCCTGGATCACCTTCAAGGATCCCTGCAACGTCCGCTCCCCGCAGGACCACGTCGGCGTCATCCACAGCAGCAACCTCTGCACCGAGATCACGCTCAACACCTCGAACGACGAGACCGCCGTCTGCAACCTCGGCTCCGTCATCCTCGACTCCCACCTGAAGCCCGACGGCTCCCTCGACCTAGAGAAGCTCCGCGACACCATCCGCGTCGCCGTCCGCGCCCTCGACAACGTCATCGACATCAACTTCTACCCGACCGCCGCGGCCAAGCTCTCCAACAGCCGCCACCGCCCCATCGGGCTCGGCGTCATGGGCCTCGCCAACGCCCTCTACATGAAGGGCGTGCCCTTCGCCTCCGAGGCCGCCGTCGAGTTCAACGACGAGTTCATGGAGGCCATCGCCCACTACGCCTACGAGGCCTCCTCCGACCTCGCGGCCGAGCGCGGCACCTACTCCACCTACAAGGGCTCCAAGTGGGACCGCGCCCTCCTCCCGCAGGACACCGTCGACCTCCTCGAACAGGAACGCGGCGTGCCCATCCAGGTCCCCCGCGGCGCCCGGATGAACTGGGAGCCCCTCCGCGCCAAGATCGCCCAGCAGGGCATGCGCAACTCCAACGTCCTCGCCATCGCCCCCACCGCGACGATCTCCAACATCACCAACACGTCGCCCTGCATCGAGCCGACCTACAAGAATCTCTACGTCAAATCCAACCTCTCCGGCGAGTTCGTCGTCTTGAACCCCTTCCTCGTCCGCGACCTCAAGGCCCGCGGCCTCTGGAACCAGGAGATGAGCGACGCCCTCAAGTATTTCGACGGCGAGCTGAAGGACATCGAGGCCATCCCCGCCGACCTGAAGGAGAAATACCTCACGGCCTTCGGCGTGGACTTCAAGTGGGTGATCGCCGCCGCCGCCCGCCGGCAGAAGTGGATCGACCAGTCCCAGAGCGTCAACCTCTGGCTCAAGGCGCCCGACCTGAAGGTGCTCAGCCACATGTATCGCTCCGCCTGGCACGCCGGCCTGAAGACGACGTATTATCTCCGCAGCATGGGCGCCTCCGGGATCGAGAAGGCCACCCTCACCACGAAGAAAGACGTCCGCGGCGCCGCCGGCGAAACGAAGAGCGAGACCGCCACCCGCGACGCGGCTACGGCCCTCAACAACGCCGTCGCCGAAGCCAGCGCCACCCCCTTCAATGGAGCGTCGGCGACCCCGCCGACGGAAAAGAAGACCTACACCGACGAGGAAAAGCGCGCCTGCTCCATCGAAGCCATGAAGAACGGCGAAGCTTGCGAGGCCTGTCAGTAATACTCGAACTTCAAAAGCCCGACTTCGGTCGGGCTTTTCTTTTTGATCTGCCCCTTGCAATGCCACTAAACGCGATACCTGGTTCCTCAAATGCGTGGCCCGACCCACAGTGATATTCTGGCGATCGCGAGTGAGCTAAGAGAGTTCTTCGTGTATCAAGAGAAACGTGACGCCGAATTCAGCATTTTCCTCTGCGGCGGTGCCCGGAACAGCACTTCCTCAATTCGAAAATCGGTTCGCGAGAAGATCGAATCCAAAAAATCCAACTACGTTTACCGCGTCCACTACCCCGAAGACATGTTTGTTGAGTTACTGTTGGGACACCAAAAGGACAGTCTACTGGATCTTGAAAACTTGCTCGCTGATAGCGTCTCTTCAGTTGCGATTATTACAGAAAGCCCGGGAGCACTTGTCGAATTAGGTGCATTTTCCAATCACGATAAGCTTTGTCGGAAGCTGATTGTATTTTTAGACGAAAAATACAAGACCCACAAAAGTTTCATAAACATGGGGCCAGTTCGGCGCCTAAAGAGATCATTAACCAGCCGCGTCTATTACAGTAAGCTTGATGGCTCAGCATCACAGCAAATAGCCGACCTCACCTGTGAATCAACCAGAGAAATTGCGGCGGCCTGCCCAATCTCAAGGGAGCTAACCAATCCCATTGCTGCACATCGCTTCTATCTGGCCCTTATCTATGTTTTCGACCCCATCTCGATAGAAAACGTTCTACGAATATCAAACGACCTGCTTAATGGAGCAGGGAACGTCGATGATATCGCTGGCCTCGTCGTGACTACGCTCATCTCTGACGGCATGGTTGTTACATCACACGGTGATTTATCGACAACACCGGCCGCGAAGGATTTTTTGATAGATCAAAACCAAAC
>Ga0066487_100554_pt1 | contig 9810 bp, 7 predicted proteins | sample LakWasM129_HOW14_2_FD_59588 | JGI IMG/M metagenome (GOLD analysis project Ga0066487, IMG submission 59588) | Freshwater sediment methanotrophic microbial communities from Lake Washington under simulated oxygen tension - Sediment Metagenome 129_HOW14 | ecosystem: Environmental > Aquatic > Freshwater... | reverse complement strand
CGCACGGGTGGGCTTCGCCGATCCGTTTCACTTCGCCCGTTGCTTCAAGGCCGTGCATGGCGTGCCGCCCAGTGCCCTGCGGGCGTATCGCTAACGTCCGACTTTATCCTGCTTAACTTTCTCCGATGGTGGACCTTACTGGACTCGAACCAGTGACCTTTTCCATGTCAAGGAAACGCTCTAACCAACTGAGCTAAAGGTCCGAAAAATCGGGTCGGCTACTAAGCACGAGCGCAGGCCGACCGCGCAAGAAAAATTATCGGGCTGTCAACCGGGGCCGCCGGGCGTCTTTCCCCCCCGTTGGAGGCCGGCGTGATACCCCGGCAGCGGCAAAAATCCCGGGCGGACCGCAAAAGGGTCATTCGATGGCCGCGGACACTTCCTCATCGTCCAGCTTCTGGTCCGGGTGGCGCATCAGCAGCACGAGAGGCAGGCTCGCCAGGGCGATGATGAACATGATGTAGAAATCGCCCAGAAACGCGATCAGCACGGCCTGCTTGGTCACGAGGGCATCGAGCAACGCCCGGCCGGTCGCCGCCCCGGGGTCGAGCATGGCCGGCAGGTTTTGCATGGGGGCGCGGAAAGGCTGGATGTATTCGGAGAGCGTCGCGTGCATCCGGTGCGTGTTCTGGCCCAGCAGGTAGATCATCACGGAAATGCCGATGCTGGAGCCGATGTTGCGCGACAGGCTGAACAGCGCCGTGCCCGAGGTCCGGAGGTCCGCCGGCAGCGACGAAAAGGTGATGACGCTCATCGGGATGAAGATGAAACCGAGCCCCAGGCCCTGGATGACGCCCGTCGTGACCAGCATGGTGCGGGTCACATCGAGCGAGAACCGGCTCATCTGCCACAAGGCCAGGGCGGTCAGGCCGAGTCCGAGCGCGACGAGCCAGCGGGCGTCGACCTTGGATACCAGACGTCCGACGATCATCATCGCTACCATCGTGCCGATGCCGCGGGGGGCCAGGAGGATGCCCGCGGTGAGGACGGGGTAACCCAGCAGCGTCTGCAGGAACGGCGTGAGCAGGGCCAGCGTGGCGAGCAGGATCACGCCGACGACAAAGATGAACACAATCCCCGTGACAAAATTCCGGTCCCGGATCAGACGCCGGTCGAGGAAGGGTTGCCGGGCGGTGAAGGTGTGGACCACGAAAAGATAAGCGGCGAGACCCGAGCAGGCGGCCTCGATCACGATCTCCGGCGAATCGAACCATTCGAGCTGCTCGCCGCGGTCGAGCATCATCTGCAGCGAACCGATCGCCAGCGCCAGGGTGAGAAAGCCGAACCAGTCGAAATAAAGTCCCGGGCTGGGCGGCGTGCGCTTCATGTAGGCGAGGAGACCAAACAGCGTCAGCATGCCGACCGGCAGGTTGATATAAAACACCCAGCGCCAGTTGTAGTATTCCGTCAGCCAGCCCCCGAGGGTCGGCCCGAGAATGGGGCCCACCATCACGCCCACGCCCCAGAGCGCCATGGCGGAGCCGTGCTGTTCCCGGGGGTATTCATCAAGCAGCACGGCCTGGGAGAGCGGCACGAGCGGCGCGCCAAAGACACCCTGCAGCAGCCGGAACAACACCATCTGCTCCAGCGACGTGGCCAGACCGCACAGGACCGACGTCGCCGTGAATCCCACCACGGACATCAGGAAGAGGTTCTTGCGCCCAAAGCGCGCCGCCAGCCAGCCGGTCGCGGGCATCATGATGGCGGCCGTGACGATGTAGGATGTCAGGACCAGGTTGATCTGATCCTCCGACGCCGACAGGCTGCTCTGCATGTAGGGCAGGGCGACGTTGGCGATCGTCGTGTCCAGCGCCTGCATGATCGTGGCCAGCATCACGCAGATGGTGATGGCGCCACGATGCGGATTCGGCGGCGCGGATGGAACAGGCCCGGCCATGTCAATCGTGGTGCGCCCAGCCGAGGAGGTCGCGCAGCGAACGGATATGGCCGGTGTCGATGTTGACCTCCGCGCTCATGCCGGCGCGGAGCGGCCGCGCCGCGTCGTGCGTGTCGAGCGAGATCCGGACGGGCACGCGCTGCACGACCTTGACCCAGTTGCCCGACGCGTTCTGCGCCGGGATGAGGGCGAACTCGGCGCCGGTCGCCGGGCCGACCGCCACGACGCGTCCCTGCAGTTCATGCTGCGGATAGGTGTCGATTTCGATGGCCACGGGATCGCCCGCCTTGACGTAGGTGAGGTCGGTTTCCTTGAGGTTGGCTTCAATCCAGAGGTCGTCGCTGGCGACCAGGCTGAACGCCGGCTGGTTCGCGGCGAGGTATTTGCCGACGGGAAGATTGCTGACGTTGGTCACGATGCCCGCGGTGGGGGCAGACACCACGGTCCGGGCGAGATCGCGTTCGGCCGCGGCCAGTTCCGCCTGGGCCGCCGCCACCCGCGCGCTCTTGTCGTCCGGCAGATCCGGATCACCGCTGAGGGACGAGAGCACCATGGCGGCGTCCTCCTGCAGCACCTCCACGTGCTTGCGGGCGAATTCCACGGCGTGCCGGGCCTTGTCGAGGTCGGCTTCCGTCGCGACATTGCCGGAGGCAAGGGTTTCCTGCCGCTGTAGTTCCCGCGCGGCAAAGTCGGTCTGCTCGCGGGCTTCCGCGATCAGCGCGAGCTTCTGGCGGTAGGTGGCGCGCAACGTGGCCAGTTCGGTGCGCACGGAGGTCAGCCTGGCGCGGGCCTCGTCGACCCGGATTTTGAAGAGTGAATCATCCAGGCGGAAAAGCAGGTGGCCGGCCGTGACCGGCTCGTTGTCGTGCACCGCCACCTCGACCACGCTGCCCGGCACTTCGCTGGTGATGGTGAGCTTGGCGGCGTGCACGTAGGCATTGTCACTCGACTCGATGCGGCCGCCGTGGAGATAGACATAGAGACCGACCGCCGCGAGCAGGATGGGTCCGCCGAGGAGCAGGACGCGGCGCCGGATGTTGGCACCCGTGGTGGGCGCCGTCGCGGAGTTTTGAGGAGAGGTGTTCATGGTTTTGGAAATTTGGGGCGGTTCTATTCGGGTTGGGACGACGTTCCGGTCGCCTGCAGCAGTCGCGCCGCGCTCACGGCGTAGTCGTGCTGGGCCTGCGACAGGTTCGAGCGGGATTCGGTCAGCGCCGATTGGGCGGTGAGGACATCAAGTTGGTTGGCGGTGCCGGCTGCGAGACGGGCCTGGGCCATCCGCAGGCTTTCCGCCGCTTCCTCGATATTCTTTTGGGCCGAAGCCAGCAGGTCGGCGGCTTCGGTCACGGCCCGGTGAGCGTTCCGCACCTCCAGATCGATCTGGAGCACGAGTTCGTCCCGGGCGGCCGTGGCCTGCGCGACCCGGGCGCTGGCCTGCTTCACCCGTGCCTGTGTCGCCTTGCCGTCGAAGATCGACCAGTCGACCTGCGCGCCGACGGTCAGACCGTTCAAGGTCTCGCCGAAGCTGGTCGCATAGGAGGCCTTTCGGAGGGAGTAACCGCCGACCAGGCTCACCTGCGGACGCGAGCCGGATCTGGCCAGTTTGACGTTGTCGCGGTCGGCGGCGATGAGGCGCTCATCTGCCAGCAGTTCCGGACGATGGGCCCGCGCGGCGCGGATCGCGTCGGCCAGGCCGAGGGCGAGGGACGGCACGGCGAGCTGGCCTTGGACGTCCAGGTCGGTCTCACCGTCGTCATCCGGGGTGGCGTCGGCCCCGAGCACGGTGCGCAGCGCGTCTTGGCGGGCGCGGTAGGCGTTTTTCGCCCGGACCAGCGCCGGCCGGGCGTTGGCGACCGCGACATTGGCGCGCAGCACGTCGAAATCCGAGCCGGTGCCGGCCTTGCGCCGGACGCGGGCCTGCTCGGCTTCGCGTTCCAGGACCTGCACGGCTTCCGCCTGCACGTGGATCTGTTCACGGGCGAGGAGCACATCAAAGAAACCTTCCTCGACCGCATAGATGGTCCGGTTGACCGCGCCGGCCATGACATCGCGCGCCGCCTCCAGCCGTTCGGCGGCGCTGTGCACCCGGGCAGCGGTGCCGCCGCCCGAAAAGATTACCTGGCGGATCGCGACGCCCACCTGCCAGGCGTTCGGGTTGGGCATGGGAACGAAGGCAAACCCCGGAATGCCCTCAAACTGGCGCGGTTCGGCGTAGGTATAGGAACTGCCGACCCCGATTTCCGGCAAACGACGCGCACTCGCCTCGAGGAGCACGCCTTCCTGTTCGGCCAGTTGCTCGCGGACCAGCCGCAATCCCGGGTTGTGGCCCAGCGCGTAGCTCAAGGCTTGGGGCAGCGTCAGCGGCCGCGGCAGCGGGGAAGGGGGCATGGTCTCGGCGGCACCATTCAGCGCCACCAGAACCAACAGGGCGGACAAGGAGCGGCGGATGAAACGCAGGGTCGGCAGGGAAACTGGCATCGGCGTGGCGGGTTGGAAGGAAGGGAAGGGCTGGAAACTGGTGAAATTCAGGGCGCTGGGGCGGCGCCGCGCACGATGAGATCGACAATCGCGTCGAGGTGCGCGGCGGCGGAATATTCGACCTTGGCATAGGCCGACGTGCGCCGGAGCACACCGGTGAAGACCATGCTGTTGAAGAGGTCGGCGAGCATCTCGGCGTTCGCCCCGGCGTCGAGACGGCCTGACGCAATCGCGTCCTGCAAGCATGCCACCAGAGCCTCGCGCAGCGGACGGAAGATGGCCTTGAAGACCTGGCGCTCCTGGTCGGCGTGGTGATGGATCTCGCCAATCATCGTGCGGATCAAGGGGAGGTTTTCCTTGAGCAATTGCTCGTAGCGGCGGGCGTGCTCGGTCAAATCGGCCCGCAAATCACCGGTGCTCGCGGGCGCCGGTGACTGCGCCGCGACGGCCTGGACGCCGAAGTTCTGGCCGATGACGGCGGCGATCAGCTTTTCCTTGGTCTGAAAATGCCGGAAGAGCGTGACCTCGTTCACTCCGGCCTCCCGGGCGATTTCGCGGGTGGTCGAGCCGGCGATGCCGTCGCGGGCGAAGACCCGGGCGGCGCCTTCCAGCAAACGTTGTCGGGTGTCGCTGACGGGGACAGGGAGGACAGGCTCTTTCATGCAAGCAACTACTTGCATGCATTTGGTCGGCCGCAAATCGATTTTTTCCGGGCTGCGGTTTAGGGTGGCCAACTCCTTGCCAAAGAGGGCGAAGAAAAATGCGCCGCCGGCCATACGCCGCTTGAATCCCGCCCGGTTTTTATGTCCTTATCCCCGCATGCTCCAGTCGCTCCGCATCCGCAATCTCGCCCTGCTTGAGGAGGTCGAACTGGATTTCGAGACCGGCTTCACCGCCGTGACGGGCGAGACTGGCGCGGGCAAAAGCATTCTGCTCGGCGCGCTTTCGCTGCTGGCCGGCGCCCGGGCGGACAAGTCCGTCATCCGGCAGGGCGCGCCGGCGGTCGAGGTGGAGGCGGCACTGTTTTTTCCCGACAGCCGCAAGCTCGACGCTGCGCTGGCCGCGCTCGATCTGCCGCTTTGCGACGACGGCGTGCTCATCCTCAAGCGCAGTCTGCCGCGCGACAAGGCCGCGCGCATCTCCGTCAACGGCGGCCTGGCAACGCTCACCGCGCTGCAGGCGCTGGGCGAACAGTGGATCGATTTCCACGGCCCGGGCGAACCGCGCCGGTTGCTCAAGGAGGATTGCCAGCGCGAGCTGCTCGACCTCTTTGCCAAGAACGCGGCCGTCCTCGAGAAATACCAGCGGCATTACCGGGCGTGGCGCGAATTGGTGGACGAGCATGCGCGATTGGCCGACGCGGGGAAGCTTTCCCCCGACCAGATCGACTTCCTGAAGGTCCAGCTCGGCAAGATCGACGAATTGGAACTGACCGAGGAGGCCGTCGCGACGCTCGAACGCGATTTCACGCGGCACCAAAGCGCGCAGGAGATCATGCAACTGGCCACGGGGCTGGGCGAGGGGCTGAGCGGCGAGGACGGCCTGCTCGGCCGGATGGCGGCGCTGCTGCGCACGGCGCGGCAGCTCGAGTCGCTCGACGCGGCCAGCAAGCCGCTCGTCGACCGCCTGCTGTCGGCCTCGGTTGAGCTGGGGGACATCGACGGCGAGTTTGCCACGCTGGCGCAGTCGCTGAATTTCGATCCGGAGCAGGCCGCGGTTTTGGAGGCGAAGATGAACACGTGGCTGGATTTGAAGCGGCGGCACGGCTCGCGGCTCGAACAGGTCATCGCCGCGCGCGACGAGATGCGCCGGAAACTGGAAACGCAGGGCGACATCGTGGGCACGCTGGCGAAGCTCGAAAAACAGATCGCCGAGGCACGGAAGGCGGCGCGCCAGCACGCCGCCGAGTTGCGGGAGACGCGCGAGAAGGCGGCGCACCAACTGGCCAAGGCGGGCGGCAAGCTCATCGCCCAGCTCGGATTCAAGAAGGCGGATTTCTCGGTCAAGCTCGTGTCGCTGCCGGAGCTGGGACCGCAGGGCGATTGCGGCGTGGAATTTTTGTTTTCGCCCAATGTCGGCGAGCCTCCGCTGCCGCTGCAGCGTATCGCCTCCAGCGGCGAGCTGGCCCGCGTGATGCTTGCGCTCAAGGCCGTGCTGGCGGAGATCGACGACGTGCCGCTGCTGGTGTTCGACGAGGTCGACGCCAATGTCGGCGGCGAGATCGGTCGCATCGTCGGTGCGCGGATGGCCGACATCGCGGAGAAACACCAGGTGCTCTGCGTCACCCACCTGCCGCAGGTGGCGGCGCAGGCGCGGAATCATTTTGTGGTCACCAAGGATCAGAGCGGCGACCGGGCGACGGTCGCCATCGAGCCCATCCACGGCAGCCGGAAGGCGCGGGTGGGCGAGCTGGCCCGGATGCTCGGCGACCGCAACGCGAAGAGCGCCCTGGCCCACGCCGAGGAATTGCTGAAAGGGTAGGGAACGGAGTCCGGCCGCGCGGTGCCGTTACAGATGGGCGACGGCGAAGTGTCTGGCTGTCCGCAGACGAGGCTGGCGTGCGGCGTCGAAATCGGGACAATCGGCCCATGTCCGAACAAGCCAGTCCCTTTGCCCGCCGCCTCGCGCACATGCGTCCGTCGACGATCCGCGAGATCCTGAAAGTCACCGCGCAGCCCGAAGTCATCTCGTTCGCCGGCGGCCTGCCGGCTCCGGAGCTGTTCCCGGTGGCGCAGGTGCAGACCGCGGCGGATGCGGTGCTCAGCCAGCACGGCCGCGCGGCGCTGCAATACGGTCCCAGCGAGGGTTTCCCGGGCCTGCGCGAGTGGATTGCGGACGAGATGCGGACGCGGCGCATCCAGGCGGTGGCGGACGACGTGCTCGTCACCAACGGTTCGCAGCAGGTGCTCGACCTCGTTGGCAAACTGTTTCTCAACCCGGGCGACGTGGTGCTCACGGAGAACCCGACCTACCTCGCGGCCATCCAGTCGTTCCAGGCGTTCGAGGCGAAGTTCGTGCCGGTGCCGACCGACGCCGACGGTCTGATCCCCGAGGCGTTGCCGGACCTGATCAAGGCGCACCGGCCCAAGCTCCTCTACACCATCCCGAATTTCCAGAATCCCACCGGCATCACGCTCAGCGCCCCGCGCCGGGCCGCGCTGGCGCGCATCGCCGCCGCGCACCAGCTCACCGTCGTCGAGGACGATCCCTACGGCAAGCTGCGCTACCGCGGCGTCGAGATCCCGCCGGTCAAGCATTGGGACGAGGCCGGCCGCGTGCTTTATGCGAGCACTTTCTCGAAGACGATCGCGCCCGGCCTGCGCCTGGGCTGGGTGGTCGCCCCGCCGGAGATTTTTTCCCGGCTGCTGATTCTGAAGCAGGCGGCCGACCTGCACACTTCCGGCTTCGACCAGCGCGTGGCCCACGCCTACCTGACCGCCAACGACCAGGCGGCACACCTGCAACTGCTCCGCAAGGTCTACGGAGAGCGCTATAGCATCCTCTCGGAGGCCTTGGGTGCGACCATGCCGCCGGGTTACAGCTGGACGAAGCCCGAAGGCGGCATGTTTCTCTGGGTCACCGGTCCGGCGACGCTTGATGCGATGGAGTTGCTCCAACGGGCGATTGCGGAGAAGGTCGCCTTCGTGCCGGGGCGCGATTTTTTCCCGGCTGAAGGCGGCCGGAATTTCCTGCGCTTGAACTACTCGAACTCGACGCCGGAGCGTATTCGCGAGGGGATTCGTCGCCTGGCGGCGCTGTGTCCCGCCGGCTGAAGCCACGGCCGACACTGGAGGGTTGCGTCACGGCGAAAACACCGGCATTGCCCGGGCATGAAACGCCCCATTTCCCGTCGGGTCGCTATCGTCCAACTCGGAGCCGGCGCCGCGCTGCTGGCCGGGGCCGCGACGCGCGGACAGGCCGAGGATAAATCGATAAAGCCACGAAAAGGGCGCGTGAACCAATCGGTCTGCCAGTGGTGCTACAGCAAGATTCCGCTCGGCGACCTGTGCGCGGCCGCCGCCGGCATGGGGCTGAAGTCGGTCGAGTTGCTCCAACCGACAGATTTCGCCACGCTGCGGAAGCACGGCCTGATTTGCGCGATGGTGGGCAATCCGACCGCCAAGGCGGGCGATGTGACCGTCGGCGGCATTCCCAAGAGCTGGAACCGGCTGGAATATCACGACGCCCTCGTGCCGGCCTACGAGGCGCACCTGCGCGCGACGGCCGAGGCCGGGTTTCCGAATCTGATTTGCTTTTCCGGCAATCGCGACGGCCTGTCCGACGCGCAGGGGCTGGAGAATTGCGTCACGGGTCTGCGGCGGATTCTGCCGCTGGCCGAAAAGCTCGGGGTGACCGTCTGCATGGAGCTTCTGAACAGCAAGGTGAACCACAAGGATTACATGTGCGATCACACGGCGTGGGGCGTGGAGCTCGTCAACCGGGTCGGCTCGGAGCGGTTCAAGCTGCTCTATGACATCTACCACATGCAGATCATGGAGGGGGATGTCATTGCTACCATCCGAACCAATTACCGGCACATCGCGCATTACCACACGGGTGGCGTGCCCGGCCGCGCGGAAATCGACGAGACGCAGGAACTCTATTATCCCGCGATCATGCGCGCCATTCTCGACACCGGCTACACCGGCTACGTCGCGCAGGAATTCGTGCCGAAGCGGCCCGACGCGTTGGCGTCGCTACGTCAAGGCGTGCAGATTTGCGACGTGTGAAGCGATCTGAGAATCGCGGTCTGAAAGGTAGGGGCGCAGTCTTGCTGCGCCCTCGACCGTGATGCCGCGCACGAAGGGCGCAGCAAGACTGCGCCCCTACCAGCAACTGCTGATTTGCGTTGCGCCGGAATCGCATCTCAATGGGAAACGATGAATTCGCTTCACCCCAAACTATCCCTCGGTCTGGCGTTGCTGGGCCTCGCCCTTGCTCCCGTCCTGTCTGCTGCGCCGCTGCACGTCCTGTTTTTCACCAAGTCTTCCGGCTACGAGCACAGCGTCATCAAGCGCGTGGACGGCAAGCCGAGTTTCGCGGAGAATCTTCTTACCGGCCTCGGGGCGAAGCACGACATCGAGTTCACCTGCAGCAAGGACGGCAGCCTGTTCACGCCGGACTACATCGCGAAGTTCGACGTCATCCTGTTCTACACGAGCGGCGATCTCCTTTCCGTCGGCACGGACGGCCAGCCGGCGATGACGCCGGAGGGCAAGCAGGCGCTGCTCGCCGCCATCATGGGCGGCAAGGGCTTCATCGCGCTGCACAGCGGCAGCGACACCTTCCACACCAACGAGCACGGCGGCGGCAACAATCCGATCCGGGCGCAGCGCTACGTGAACTATGGCGAGGGCGCGGACGATTACATCAAGATGCTCGGCGGGGAATTCATCCGGCACGGCGCGCAGCAGGTGGCGAAAGCGCGCGTGGTC
>Ga0066487_100550_pt1 | contig 9845 bp, 5 predicted proteins | sample LakWasM129_HOW14_2_FD_59588 | JGI IMG/M metagenome (GOLD analysis project Ga0066487, IMG submission 59588) | Freshwater sediment methanotrophic microbial communities from Lake Washington under simulated oxygen tension - Sediment Metagenome 129_HOW14 | ecosystem: Environmental > Aquatic > Freshwater... | reverse complement strand
ACGGCGCGTTGGCGGGTGTGGATGAAGCTGGCGAAGTCATCCGCCGGGACGTCGTAACCGGCGGCGAAGACGCCGCCACGCATGACGTTGAAAAGCACGTTGGCGAAATGATGCGCGGAGGTCGTGGCGGCGGCCCCGGCCTGGAGTCCGTCCGCCGCGGCGACGAGACGGCGCAGCAACCGCGTCGAGTCATCGGCGGCGGCGAGGACAGCGGGCGATTGGGGGCCGTCCGCCAGCGCGGCGGCGCGGGCCGCCACGTCGGCGTGGGCAAGGTTGGTGTCGGCCACCATCAGCCAGCGCTGCGTGCTCCGCGGGGCGAGCACCAGCTCAGCGGTGAGGGCGTAGGCGAAGCGGATACCCCGGCAGCGCGGCTCCGCGACCGGTGATCCACCGGCAAGAAATTTCGGGAATTGGGTTTCCGACAGGAGAATGCGGCTGCCGGGCAGTCCCTCGGACCAGACGGCGCTGGTGCGCAGCGCTTCCACCGGGATGGGACGGTCGGTGATGGCGGCGGCGAGCGAGTAGCAGGCGAGGCTGGAGCCGGGGAGGACCTCGGCGGTTTTGTAGGCGTCGACCAGGGAACTGCTCGTGCTCTGCAGGGCGAGATGCACGCCGGGCGGGAGCAGGTTGTGCAGACCATCGAGCAGCCGGACGGATGCCGGGGCGGCGTGCAAATTTTCCAGTTCGGACCGGCGAATGAACCCATGGTCGCCGGCGGTGGACCAGCCGTAGCGGAACACGAGCGCCAGATCATGATTGATCTCCTCGAACCAGACGCGATCTCCCTCCAGGCTCTTATAGAGTGAACGGGTGATCCGGAAAAGCTGCGCGGTGTGCCGGGCGAAGGGTTCCCAGAGGACGGGCTCGCCGTCCCGGCGGACCCAAAAGGCGCTGAAGGGGCCGGTGTGGGCGGCGCTGTCGTAGATCTTGTCCACCGGCTGGTAGGGGAACAACGCCTGCTCCGCGTTGACCCGGCCGGCTGTCAGGCCGCCGTTGCTGGCAAGAAAAAGCCAAAGGTCGGATGCGCTCACGACGTTCATGAAGAACGTCGGCAGAGCTTCGCTATGGTTGATGCGGTAATAGCGACCGCCGAAGGCCTCGGTCAATTCACCGGAGGGGACAGCGGGCGCGGGGGAAAAGGATATTTTCATCTCAGATTCAGAGCGGAGTCCCGGCGATCCGACGTGCGTCGCTTGAACGGCACGCGGCCGGGTGGGGTGGGAGTCGGATCGCGCCGGTGGTGACTAGACCGGGGGCGGGGCGGCAACGGTCTCGCCGGGAACGAGGCTGGCCTCGACGAGGATTTTCCGGCGCGGAGCCTGGGGGTGACGAATGCGGTTCACGAGCCGGCTCAGGGCGGAGGCGCCAATGTGTTCGTGCGGCACTCGCATCGAGGTGACACGGCGCAAACCCGGCGGCGGCTCCAGTCCGTCGAAGCCGGTGATGGAACAGTCCTCGGGCACGCGGATGCCCCGCGTTTGCAGATCCTGCATCAGCGGGTAGGCTTGGTGGTCCGCGGCGCACACCCATGCGGTGACATGGTCCTCCTTGATCCTGCGCACCACGGCGTCGGTCACCTCTGTCGGGGTAAGCCGGGGCATTTGCTTGTGCACATTAAGCACCCATTCGGGGTGAAATTCGAGGCCGAGATTGAAAAGGGCTTCGACATAGCCGCTGAACCGGCGCGCCACCCAGTGGCCACCGACCGGGTAATCCCACGAGAGAAATCCGATGCGCCGGTGGCCGGCGGCATGAAGATCCTCCACGAGCGAGACAATGGCCGGCGCGTCGTCGGTATCGATGATGTCGATGCCGGGTTGCTTGTAGCTTTCGAGCACCGCGACAGTGGAGATCTTGCGGGCGATCATCTCGACGGCGGACTCGGCGAACGGATGGATGAGGATGATGCCGCGCCAATCACCATTGCGGATGTGGCGATAGACGGACTGGCGGTTCGAATCGGGGTGAAAGTCACCCGGCGGCTGGTAGTGGATGTCGATGCTGACACGGTCAAGCTCAGCGCGGTCCCTGATGCCCTTGATGATATAGGGAAAGGTGGCGGTCGCCATCACGACGTTTTCTGCCGGGATGCCGACCAGCACGCCGATGGTGAGAGTGCGCGAGAGCTTGGCGCGGCGGCTGGCGCGGCCGGGTGAGTGGCGGTAGCCCAACTCGTCCGCCAGGCTCTGCACCCGTGCGCGGGTTTCGGCGCTGATGGCGGGGTGATTGGCCAGGCTGCGGGACACCGTGGTGCGGGAAATATTCAGCTTTGCGGCAATGAGATCCTGATTGACGGCGGACATTGGTGGGCGAGCCGAGATTAGGGCTGGAGGGGTTTGAACGCGATTTATCGGTAATGCACCAACCGCGATAATCAAGGCTTAAAAACTATGCACATAAGGAGAGAAAAATTATAACATATTTCATGAGAGAAATCGCAGAAAGACATATAAAATACTATTAAACAACATTAAGCGATATATTTTATGGCCGTTAAACGTCATGCACATAGTTGTGCATATAAGCGTTGACATATTTGAGACCAGTTTAATCTTAGGACGCGTTGCATCGAATACTCGATGTGGCTTCTCCCCTGAATGATTTCTTACCCCGGAAATACCCTGACGGCTGATCTGTCCTCCCATGGAGTGCAGGCGGCTGAATGGGTGTTTCGGCGGTAACACCAACCCATAACAAACCGTTCCGCTATGAACCCCAAACATCGATCCGCGCTTCGTGCCGGACTGCTGGTCAGTTCCGCCCTACTCAGCGTCTGGCCATTTGCCGCCAGTGCCCAAACCACGCCCGCGACCAACCCGGATACCACCAAGGACGAAACCGTAGTGCTTTCGCCCTTCAAGGTCACCACAGACAAGGATTCGGGCTATCGGGCCACCAATTCCATTTCGGGCTCACGCCTCGACACCGCGATCAAGGACATCCCGATGCCCATCGAGGTGATCACGGAAAGATTCCTGCGCGATACCGGTTCCACGGATCTGCGCCAAAGCTTGCGCTACAGCGCCGGCATCTTGCTCCAGTCTCAGAATGATTACGGCACCCCGGGCGGTGCCTACCAGGGCCCGGGTGGCGTCAACAACGCCGAGGGCGCCACGGCCAACAAGAGCCAGTCCTCGGTCAAGATCCGCGGCTTCGTCACCGAGTCCGTGCTGCGCGACGGCTACCTCCGCCAGAATTCGACCGATTCGATCAACATCGGTCGCGTCGAGGTGGTGCGCGGTCCCGCGGCGCTCCTTTACGGCATCGGCAACTTCGGCGGCATCGTGAACTATCTGCCCAAGCTTCCTTCCAACAAGCAGGGAGGCGCAGTCGGCTTCTCCTTCGGCAGCTATGATTTCAAGCGCGCCACGCTGGACGTCTCCGGCCCCGTGACGAAAACTTGGGACCTCAACTATCGTGTGACGGGCGCCTGGGAAGACGCCGGTGATTACACCCAATACAAGAAGACCTCCCATAATTTCATCTCGCCCGTCATCACCTTCAAGCCGACCAAGACCACCGAGGTGCTCGTCGACTACGAAAACGGCTCCGCCAAGGACAAGGGCATCGGCTTCCAGCGCGTGCGCTCCTCCGTCGGTCCCGGCCCGAACAACGACCAGAACGAACACGCCGCCTTCTACACGCTGCCGGGCACCGATCCCCGCACGTTCCGCTGGAGCGGCCCGGATACCTACCTGAACACGAAGGCGTCCAACCTCCGCGTGCAAGTCACCCAGCAGATTCTCGAGAACCTGAACCTGCTCGTCGGCTACAACGGCTCCAAGGTGAACTACAAGAAGCTCGACGTCATCGGTAACCTCCAGGGCTGGACCGACCAGTTCGCCAACTCCGCCACCGCCTTCGCCGGCGTGCCCTTCATTCCGGCCGATCCGATCAACGGCGACAGCAGCACGGGCCTCGGCAACGTTAACGGCCTCACCAACGCCACGCTGGCCTATCGCTGGGTCGGCGAGGACACCACGTTCAAGCGCGAGCAGGTGCGCGCCGAGCTCGTCTACAACTTCAAGCTCTTCGAGAGCCACGCCAACAAATGGCTCCACATGGACAATATGTTCATGCTCGGTCATTCGGAACTCCGCGCCGACTCCGCGCAGACCACCTTCCAGTCCGCGTGGAACCAGAAGAACGACTTCTCCTGGGTCACGAATTACTACAATCCCGCCAACCTCGGCCCGATGCGCTTCGGCCAGACCCAGCCCAACGGCACCGCCGAGCTGCCCTACCTGAAGAATCAGGGCAGCAATTCCTCGAGTTGGAATCGCGGCTCCTACCTGGTTTATCAGGGCAAGCTCCTCGACAACCGCCTGACCATCGTCTCCGGTGCGCGCAAGGATGCCAACGACGTCAAGACCGCCAACGTCACCTGGCTGACCGCCAGCCCCGCGGCGACGACCTCGCGCAGCCCCAGCGTGGCCAAGCAGACGACCTACCAGAACGGCCTGTCCTTCCAGATCACCCCGGAGGTTTCGATCTACGCGCTCAAGTCCGACGGCCTGCAGCCCAACCTGACGGGCAACCGCGACACCAACGGCAACCCGCTGCCCGCCACCCTGGCGAAGAGCAACGAAGTCGGTCTCAAGATCGATCTCTACAACGGCCGCGTCTCGGGCACGATCAGCGCCTTCAAGATTAAGCGCACCAACTCCCCGATCTTCTACTGGTGGGCGCCGACGTCCAACTACGGCAGCCGCTTCAATGCGTCCAAGGACATCGTCTATAACGTCAGCAACTTCTCGCCCAGCTCGGTCGCGGGCGGCAGCAACGGCGGCAACGGTGCGACCGAGGCCTCGATCAACCAATGGAACGCCGGTGTCGCCGCCGGTGCCATCTACCAGCTCAACAATACCTGGTATGTCAACGCCACCAAGACGACCGGTGCGGCTTACCTCGATGCGGTCTTCGCCTACACCTTCGCCCACGGCTCCTCCTGGCCGGGCTGGCTCTACAACACCGACGGCAACACCAACAATGCCTGGGACACCCGCGCCAGCGGTCCGGACGGCAACGAATACGTGCTCGGCGCCGATACCTCCAAGGGTTGGGACACCCAGCTGACGTTCACGCCCAACAAGAACCTCCAGGTCGTCCTCGGCTACGCTCACGTGGCCCGCGTCGTCGAAAGCGCCGGCCACTTCTCCAAGTCGCCCGTCACGGCCGACCGCTGGGCCGTCTGGTATTTCCCGAACACCGACTGGGGTCTGACGCGCGTCCCGACGGCCGAAGCCTACACGACTCCGGGCGACAGCTCGACCTGGACCGGCACCAACTGGGGCCAGGGCCTGCCGATGGACGACACGCCGGAACACCAGTTCACCGGCTGGGCCAACTACAACTTCACGGAAGGCTCCCTCAAGGGCTTCTCCGTCGGCCTCGGCGGTTACTATGAATCGCCCCGGCTCTATCTGTCCGGCCTCACCCACGGTGGCGGCCAGCAGATCACCGACCGGAACGGCAACCCCGTCATGCTGCGCACCAAGTCTCGTTACAACGTCGACCTGATGCTCCGCTACAGCTTCAAGATCGGCGAGCACGACACCAGCGTCCAGCTGAACGTCAACAACCTGCTCGACGACCAGAAGCTCTACGGCCTCATCTACTCGGCGCCGCGCACGATGCGGCTCGAGTGCGTCTATAAGTTCTAACTCATGACCTGACCTCTTCGGGCGCGCACTGACCGACGGTCGCTGCGCGCCTTTTTTTGCCGGGCCGGAGGCCCCATGGCTCTCGCCAAGCCCTCCGGTGCCGCTATTAAGTGCGCCAACCCCTCATCGCATTGAATCCCTCCAGCCCCACCTTGCTCTCGTTTAAGGAAAAGTTCGCCTACGGCCTCGGCGACACCGCCTGCAACCTGACCTTTCAGACGGTCAACCTGTTTCTCTTTATCTACTACACCGATGTGTTCGGCCTGCCAGCTGCGGCGGTCGGAACGATGGTGCTGGTGGCGCGCGTGCTCGATGCCGTGCTCGATCCGCTCACCGGGATCATCGCCGACAGGACGCAATCCCGCTGGGGCAAGTTCCGTCCGTTCATCTTGTTTGGCGCGATCCCGTTCGGCCTGTGCGGCTACCTGATGTTTTCCAATCCGGCGCTCAGCCAGCCGGGCAAACTGATCTTCGCCTACGCCACCTACATCATGATGTGGATCGCCTACACGGTGGTGAACATCCCGTATTCCGCCCTTATGGGCGTGATGTCCGCCTCCTCGGCCGACCGCACCTCGCTCTCCACCTTCCGCTTTGTCTGCGCGTTCAGCGGCGGTCTCGCCATCAACGCCCTGACGCTCCCGCTGCGGGATTACTTCGGCGGCGGTGACGCGGCGACTGGCTACAAATACACGATGGCCGTCTTCTCCGTCATCTCGGTGGCCATGCTGCTGTTCACGTTCAGCCAGACCCGGGAGCGGGTCGTGCCGGCGCCCGATCCGGAAGCGTCGCTCGGCAAGGATCTGAAGTATCTCTTCTCGAACGGCCCCTGGCTGGTGCTGTTCTTCGCCGCGTTCCTGACCCTGACCAACGTCGGCGTGCGCAACGCCGCGATCATATATTACTTCAAGTATAACGTGGGCGATGAATCAAAGTTCACCCTCTTCGGCACCATCGGCACGATCGCGTTCATTGCGGGCGCAATCGCCACGCCGGTCTTTCTGAAGTTTTTCAACCGCCGCGCGCTAATGATCGGGCTGACCAGCATCAACGCGGTCTTCATGTCCGCGTTCTTCTTCGTCGATCCGAAGTCGATCCTGACCCTGCACATCCTCAACATCATCGGCACCTTCGCGGTCGGTCCAACGCCTGCGATCGTCTGGTCGCTGTATGCCGATACAGCAGACTACGGGGCGTGGAAGTTTGGCCGGCGCACCACCGGGCTGGTATTTGCCGCCGCTGTTTTCGCCCAGAAGGTCGGCCTAGCTGTCGGCAGCTTCATGCTCGGCTGGATACTCACCATTGTCGATTTTGCGCCGAACGTCGCCCAGACTCCGCGCTCACTGCTCGGCATCAAGATAGTCTTCAGCCTGTTGCCCGGCGCTATCGGCCTGCTCAGCGGCCTCGCGATCTTCTTCTACCGGCTCGACGATTCCACCGTGAAGCAGATGGAGGCCGAACTCGCCGCCCGCAAGGCCGGTCAAACTCTTCCGGCCGGCACCTGAGCCACCCAAACCTTCATGAACCGATCCTCCCAAATCATCATGGCGAGCCTGACTCTGCTCGCTCCACTTATGCTCTCCGCCCGCTCCTGGTCCGTCACCGAGACCGCCCGCGACAACGGCCACCGGCTCACGCCCATCGCCGCATTGCCGGCAGTTGCGCAGCAGACTGCCGACGCCCTCGTGCTCGATCCGGCCGAGAAATTCCAGGAGATGTCCGGCTTCGGCGGCGCGCTCACGGAATCCTCCGCGTGGGTTCTCGCCCAGTTGCCGGCGGAAAAACGCCTTGAGATCCTCCGGCGCTATTACGATCCGCAGGAAGGCATCGGCTACACCCTCGCGCGCACCCACATCAACAGTTGCGATTTCTCACTCAGCATCTGGGCGCTCGACGAAACGCCCGGCGACTACGACCTGCTCAACTTCTCCCTCGCGCCCATGCGCCGCTGGCTGCTGCCGCTCATCCATGACACGCAGACCGTGGCCGGTGCCGACCGCTTCAAGCTGCTCGCTTCGCCGTGGAGTCCGCCGGCGTGGATGAAAACGAACAACCGCATGGACGACGGTGGCTCGCTTCGCCGCGAATACGCCGCGGCCTGGGCGCAGTATTTTGTGAAATTCTGCCAGGCGATGGACCGGGAGGAGAAAATCCCCGTCTGGGCGCTCACGGTGCAGAACGAACCGGAGGCGAAGCAGACCTGGGAATCCTGCCTCTACACGCCCGAACAGGAACGGGACTTTGTGCGCGATCATCTCGGCCCGGCGCTCGCCCAGGCAGGATTGTCCGGCGTGAAGCTCATCGGCTGGGACCACAACCGCGACCGGATCGAGGCCCGGGCGGACGCCATGCTGGGCGACCCCGAGTCGGCCAAGTATCTCTGGGGCCTCGGTGTCCACTGGTATGTCAGCGACGACTACGCGGCCAGCGCGCGGGTGCACGCGAAGTTCCCCGACAAGGCGATCCTCTTCACCGAGGGCTGCGTCGAGAGCGGCAAGCTCGTCGGCCAGTGGGCGAATGGCGAGCGCTACGCCCGCAACATGATCGGCGATTTCCGTAATTGGGTGGGCGGCTTCATCGACTGGAACATCGTGCTCGACCAGCGGGGCGGCCCCAACCACGTCGGCAATTTCTGCGACGCCCCCGTGATCGTGAACACCGAGACCAAGCAGGTCAGCTACGGCTCGTCCTTCTACTACATCGCCCAGTTCAGCCGCTTCGTGCAGCCGGGCGCGCACCGCATCGCCTCGCACGGCGGCCCGGACGCCTTGCAGTCCGTCGCCTTCGCCAATCCTGACGGGTCGCTCGTGAGCGTCGTGCTCAACGAGACCGATGCGGCAGTCAATTTCGCGCTTTCCGTCGGCGGCGAAGCGCTCACGTGCGCCATTCCCGCGCACGCCATCCAGAGCTATGTGCGTTCCGCCCAATGAAATTTCTGCGCTCCATTTCTCTCTGTTTGCTGCCGGCCGCGGCGGCCATCTTCGCTCCGCCGGCGCGGGCCCAGGCTCCGGCTCCTGAACCCGCCGCCCCGGTCGGCTGGAAACTCGTCTGGCACGACGAATTTAATCACGGCGACCAGCCAGATCCTGCGCTATGGAATTACGACGTCGGTGGCGACGGCTGGGGCAACCGCGAATTGCAGTTCTACACCAATGCGCGCCGCGAGAATGCGCGCATCGAGGACGGCCACCTGATCATCGAGGCGCGGCGCGAGCCGTTTCAAGGCCGCGATTACACGTCGGCGCGGCTCGTCACGAAAGGGAAGACCGACCGGACTTACGGCCGCTTCGAAATCCGCGCCAAGCTTCCGCTGGGTCGGGGCACGTGGCCGGCCATCTGGATGCTTCCCACGGTGTGGGACCTCGGCAACAAGGAGTGGCCCGACAACGGGGAGATCGATATCATGGAACACGTGGGCTACGATCCGGGCGTCATCCACGCCTCGACCCACTCCCGGAAAAACCAGTGGCGAAACAACAATCAGCGCACCGCCACGCTCCAGGTGCCCGATGCCAGCACGGCCTTCCACACCTACGCTCTGGAATGGGACGCGGAGGAGATCCGTATCTTCGTTGACGACCACCACTTCTTCACCTCCCGGAAACAGGGCGACGATTGGACCTCGTGGCCGTTCTACCGCAATTTCTACCTCGTGCTGAACCTGGCGGTCGGCGGCGACTGGGGCGGGAGCAAGGGCGTCGATGAGAAGGCGTTTCCCCGGCGCATGGAGGTCGACTACGTCCGCGTTTACCAAAAGGCGGGCCCATAGCCGCGATCAGGCCCGCTTCCTCAACCCGTGAAAACTCCGCCGATCTCATACTTTTTGCTGCTCCTGTTCGGGTCGACGGCGCTGGCGCACGCCGCCCCGGACCGCACGCTTTCCCGGGAGGTGCTGCTCGACAAAATCCGCGGCGCCTGGGCCGGGCAGATGATCGGCGTGGTCTACGGTGCGCCGGTGGAATTCAAGTCCCTCGGGAAAATCTACGAGGGCGACATCAAGCCTTTCCCGATGACCAACGCCATCGTGCAGGACGATCTCTACGTGGAGATGACCTTCGCCCGCGTGATGGACACGATCGGGCTCGACGCCACCTCGGCCGACTACGGCAAGGCGTTCAGGAATTCCAAATACGAGCTCTGGCACGCGAACGCCGGCGCCCGCCGCAATCTCAACCGCGGCAT
>Ga0066487_100549_pt1 | contig 9856 bp, 5 predicted proteins | sample LakWasM129_HOW14_2_FD_59588 | JGI IMG/M metagenome (GOLD analysis project Ga0066487, IMG submission 59588) | Freshwater sediment methanotrophic microbial communities from Lake Washington under simulated oxygen tension - Sediment Metagenome 129_HOW14 | ecosystem: Environmental > Aquatic > Freshwater... | reverse complement strand
GGAAGCAGGCCTCGCTGGCGTCCTCCGACTCGGTCCTATCCGGCAATTGCGTCGAGCAACTCATGAAGCCAAATCCGCCGCACATTCGGCGAAACGCTCCTTTCGCTGAAATCGCCCAGCTCTTTCTTTCCACGCGTTTTAACAACCTCTATGTCACGGACGCCGAGGATCGCTATCTGGGAGTCATCTCGCTTCACGATATCAAACCGTTCCTGCAAACACCCGACTTCGCCGGCGGCGTCATCGCCAGCGACATCCTGCGCGACGATTTTCCCGCGGCGCGTCCCGAGCATACCCTGAGTGAAGCCCTCGGCCTGTTTTTGCACGTGTCCGCCGAGCGGTTGCCGGTAATCGGAGCCGACAGAGTCTTGCTCGGCAGCCTTTCCAAGAGCGACTTGCTGCTCGCTATCCACGATCCGAAAGGTCTCTCGAATGGGGTTCTGCAAGGATCAACATCCTCTGCCTAACCCACAATGACCTGACGCACGGAAACTGAGGCATCGTGAATGAGTGTAAGACTGATGATGAAGTGCCACTTTTGCCTGGTGAAGCGAAATAGCCGGTTTGCTTCGCGGCGGCGCCACGACACAGGGCAATCTGCTCCCGCCGCGCACCGGCCAGAGGGGACCGCTTGATTCCAACGCAATCGCCGGCCTTGATCGCCTGGTTTCCCGGCACCACGGCCGCACGGCTGAATGGGGTCGATGAATCGAGGGGCGGACTGCGGCATTTCGTACCGTCCTTAATCGCGTGGATTGACGCGATCTTGCTGCCAGGCGGCTGTGCCTTCGGCGCGGAACGGCGGGACGCTGCCTGGTTGGCCGGCGTTTGACCGATGAGGAACGCGGGGCGAAGTTTCCTGCGGATCATTTCGCGCGGTTGCACGCCGACGTGGGAGCGAGTTTAAGGGCGGTCAATTTTCCGTATTGTTCGACTCGTCGGCCGATGCACGCTCACGAGGGCATCCGCGCACATTAAGACTTTCCCTCGCGCGAACCCTGTCCATATTTCCTTCTGCCTCCACATGACGACCTCTGCTCCAACCGCCGCCGGCTCCGCCCTGAGTCTCGCACCGGCCGCACGCGGGCCGTTTCATTTGATGACCAAGCCCATCGGGTCGTTGTGCAATCTCGAGTGCACCTACTGCTACTACTTGGAGAAGGCGCATCTCTACCCGGACCACCGCAATTTCCGGATGAGTCCGGAAGTGCTGGAAGTCTACATTCGCGACTACATTGCCGCTCAGCCCGGCCCGACCGTCAGCTTCGCCTGGCAGGGCGGGGAGCCGACCCTGCTGGGCGTCTCCTTCTTCCGCGAGGCGGTCGCCCTCCAGCAACGCTACGCCGGTGGCAAGACCATCGAGAATGCCATCCAGACCAACGGCACGCTGCTCGACGACGAGTGGGGAGAGTTTCTCGTCGCAAACCGCTTCCTCGTCGGGATCAGCATCGATGGTCCGCGGCATTTGCACGATGCCTACCGTGTGGACCGCGGCGGCACCCCAACGTTCGACCGGGTGATGGCAGGCTTGGAACTGCTTAAGAAGCATCGCGTCGAGTTCAACACCTTGACCACGGTGCATCGGAAAAACTCGGTCCACGCGCTTGAGGTCTACCGGTTCCTCAGGAAAATAGGCTCGGGCTATATCCAGTTCATCCCGATTGTGGAACGCCCTGCGCCTCCGGCCACCGCCGCCTCCGGCTTGTGGCTGGCCCCTCCGCCGGACCATGTGGACGCAACGGACTTGGATCAGCACGTCACGTCCTGGAGTGTGCGCCCGGTGGATTTTGGAAATTTCCTCGTCCAGATATTCGACGAGTGGGTGCAACACGATGTCGGCCGCGTGTTCGTGCAGCAATTCGACGCCGCGCTGGCGAACTGGACGGGGCAGCCGTCGGGCGTCTGCGTGTTCAACGAAAATTGCGGACGCGGCCTGGCCCTCGAGCACAACGGCGATGTCTACAGTTGCGACCATTACGTCTATCCGCACTACCGGCTCGGCAATCTGCTCAATTCCAGCCTCGCGGGGATGGTGGAATCGGCGCAACAGACCGATTTCGGCCGCGCGAAGTCGGCGACCCTGCCGCGCTACTGCCGCGAATGCCCGGTGCGCTTCGCCTGCCACGGTGAGTGCCCGAAGCATCGTTTCCTGCGCACGCCTGACGGCGAGGAGGGGCTCAACTACCTCTGCGTCGGCTACAAGAAGTTCTTTCTGCACATCGAACCGGCGATGAACACCATGGCCGCCTTGTTGGGCAACCAGATGGCACCGGCCTCGATCATGGCGATGCCCCGCGCGCAATGGATGCCCCGGCGCCTGGGCGGCCCCGCGAAAGCCCCACAATGATCTTATCACCACGACCCTGCCAGCACCCCAACTCAAGCTCCTGATGGGTTGCCGCTGCGAACCATAAGTCCGGCCTCCGCTTGCCGCCGCCGATCAGGTTGCCCGCATGGGAGCACTTAGTTGGCTGGTGCCTGCTTGGCCATGAGGCCGAGGAACCCTCGGTGGAGGGCGAGGGGGCGCTTCAAATTGCGCTTGTGAGCAGGGGTGCTAGAGGTATTGGTCGACGAAGATGTGCCGCTTTCTCGTCGGAGCCTTGTTTTTCCTTTTGCTCGCTGCGTGTGCGGGGCCTGAAACCGGACCAGCAATCGTGCCGGGGCAGACGCCGCACCGCATCACGCTGGCGCTTCGGCGACCCTATCAATACCTGCTCTATTTACCCGCGGAATACGGCAAGGACGAGCGTCAGTGGCCGCTGCTGGTCTTTCTCCATGGCTCGGGCGAACGCGGCTCTGATGTCAACGCGGTGGCGCGGAATGGTCCGCCCAAACTCGCGGCGACCGGTCGCGTCCTGCCTTTCATCCTGGCCTCACCCCAATGTCCGGAGCGCGTGGAATGGTATGGGCCGGAAGTCGACGAATTCGTTGAGCAGCTGGCGCAACGTTACCGGGTTGACCGGAAGCGGATTTACCTGACGGGCCTGAGCATGGGAGGCTTCGGGGTGTGGGCGACGGGAATTTTCAACCCCGACCGCTATGCGGCGCTGGTGCCAATATGCGGGGGCGGGTGGGAACCGGCGAACGCGGCGCGACTGAAAAATGTCCCGGTTTGGGCGTTTCACGGGGCTAAGGATCCGGAAGTTCCGCTGGAGGCCGAGCAGCGCTATGTGGACGAGGTCAATGCGGTGGGCGGCCGCGCGAAATTCACTGTCTATCCTGAGACGGGGCACGATGCCTGGACCGCAGCCTACGCGGATCCGGAACTCTACGAGTGGTTGCTGAAGCAGTCGCGTAAATAGATTACGGATGTTTCCGGCGGTGGCACATATCGCCATTTGTGACCCCATGCGAGACAGGAAACATTGATCGTAACGCAACTGCGGGTCGCTCGGCGCATTTTTGATGCCGTGACGAGGTTCTGGCGCTCCAACTCAAACCACCGATCGGGCGCTGTGATGAGTCGAAAGGCCGTTGGCTCCACAAGAAGCTTGGCGATCAAGCCCAACCAGCCACAGCAGCAAGACCCTTGATCTCACCTAAATCGCCGATAATATTTTTATTCCATCTGGCCCAGTTATTCCAAAGAGACGGCTCGCCCGCCCGGCGGGGCTGCTACTATAATATCTAAATATGGTGTGAACCTCCTCGCGATATTCGATAACGACGGGACGATTTGCGATACGCAGGATGTCGAAAGCACATGCTATGCGAGAGCTATCGAGCGTGTCACCGGGCGATCACTCTCGACGCTGGATTGGACGACCCACGAAGAGCCCACCAGTAGCGCAATTGTTCGTGATCTTCTTGCCGGTGATCCGGCTGCGGTCGCGAAGGAAGAAGAGATCAAGCGCGAGTTTGTTCGACAGCTCGAGCGAGAGCGTCCGAGGTTTCCCGGTGATTTCAAGCCTTTGCTGGGTGCAGTGCAGTTCATCACCCGCCTGAAGGAAGAGGCGATTTGCTCTGTCGCGATTGCCACCGGATGTTTCGATACCAGCGCGAAGTTTAAGCTCCAGTGTTGCGGCATCGCCCTCGAAGATTTTCCGCACGCCACCTCCAGCGATACGCCACGAAGACGGGACATCATTCTGCTCGCAGCGAGCCGAGCCGGGTTCCCCGTTTCTTCGGTAGTCTATTTCGGCGATGCTCCATGGGATGTCCGAGTGAGCAGCATCCTTGGTGTTCCCATGATCGGAATCGGTCGGCGAACGGAGCGATTGCGAGAAATAGGAGTTCAACATGCTTTTCGCGACTATTCGGATGCTGATGCGATTATCCGTGTGCTTTACGACCTAAACAAGTGCCCAACCGACGCGGATGAGGATTGTTTTGGAAAATATTGCTGAGATTTAAGGAGTAGAAAATACGATGTGCGCATAATCACACTGGATACCTCAGCCCCGCTGGGCGGGTGCAGTGTGGGCGGCAGCCAAATCTCGCTGGGAGAAAGCCTTTTTGCATTCAAAGCTAGGTAAAGCATTGCCGCAGGTATTTTCCAAATGAAACAAACTATGAAATACAACACTAATAATTGAACTTGCTAATGGAATGGATCTAAGTCTAAGGATCCTATCTGGTTCTATAATGATAATTCAGAATACCTAATCCCTTCGAATATCTTCAAATAGGCAATGAAATTAGGAGGACTCCTCTGAGAATAACAAACTACCCCTCTATGGTGATTTGCTGCCAGCTGGCGCTTTTCGCCGTTCTATTGTCTGCGGACGAGAGCGCGCCTCCAACCCCTGGCAGTGCTGCCGAACCAGTGAGATACATGGGCAATGAGCAGCCCGATGCCAGCCATGATGGCGGCTTCCGTTACGCGGTCGGGGCCAAGAACTGGCAGGCGTTCCGGGCGAATCGAGCGCATCCGGAATTCTCCGACGGCTACGGTTACACCTACAACCACGCCCCGATGATGGCCTATTGGAACGATCGCTTCTACATCGAGTATTTGAGCGCGCCGTATCACGAGAACAAGGGCCCCATCCACAACATGCTCGTTTCGTCCGCCGACGGTGTGAATTGGGACAAACCCCGTGAAGTGTTTCCCTTTTATCAACTGCCGGACGACACCGTCGCCCAGATGCACCAGCGCATGGGATTCTACGTTGCGCCCAACGACCGGTTGTTGGTCCTTGGTTTCTACGGTTTGCCGAATCATCCCAATGACGGCAAAGGCGTCGGTCGCGTCGTGCGCGAGGTGCGCAAGGACGGCACGTTTGGTCCGGTGTATTTCATCCGCTACAACCGGCACAACGGCTGGAACGAAACGAACACCACGCTTCCGTTCTATGCCACCGCAACCGACCAGGGTTTCAAGCAGGCCTGCGAGTCGTTGCTGGCGAACAAACTCATCACCCTGCAATGGTGGGAGGAAGACCGGTCCAAGGACGGATTTTATCCCGACATGGGAAGTCCGGTGCTGAAGGCTTTGTCGTTTTACCATCGCCAGGACGGGGCGGTCGTCGGCCTATGGAAAAGCTCATGGGCCGCCTTGTCGAAGGACGAGGGCTGCACGTGGAGCCCGCCGGTCAAGGTGCCGACGCTCATCATGGCCGAGGCCAAGATCTCAGGCCAGCGCACACCGGACGGTCGCTATGCACTGGTCTACAATCCGCGCGCGGACAACCGCCACCGCTGGCCGCTCGCGGTGGTGACAGGCGACGATGGCATCCATTTCGACAACCTGCTGACGGTGCAGGGCGACATTCCGCAGCGCCGCTACAACGGCTTGGACAAGGCGTTCGGAGCGCAATACAACCGCGCCATCGCCGAGGGCAATGGCAAGCCGCCGGGGCAGGGCTTCTGGATCACCTATAGCATGAACAAGGATGACATCTGGGTGTCCCGCGTGCCTGTGCCGGTAACCGGCACCGTGACGCAGCCGGTCCATGACACCTTCGACACCGGCGCCCTCGAGGATCTGCCGTGGAATCTCTACAGCCCGCAGTGGGCGCCGGTCACGCTGGCCGACCTGCCGAGCAAGACCAACCGTAGTCTCCAGTTGAGCGACAAGGACCCGGTGGAATATGCCCGTGCCGTGCGCGTCTTCCCGGAGACGAAGCAGGGCATCGTGCGTTTCAAGATCAACCCCCGCCAGGCTGACCACGGCCGGTTGGAAATCGAACTGACCGATCGCCATGGTAATGCCCCGATCAGAATGTGCTTCGATGAACAGGGAAGGATCACGGCCATGTCCGCCAATCTCCTCGAGGTGGCGACCTTGTCCCGGTATGTGCCCAACGCATGGATCGATGTCATGATCCGGTTTGATGTTAGGGAAGGAGTCTTCGACATCGAGATCGACCACCAGCCTCTGCTCAAAGGCGCTGAAATCCTTGATCCGGTTGTGTCTCTCGAGCGTGTTTCGTTCCGGACCGGTCCCTTCAATGTGCATCCCACCTTGCGCGATCCCAAGTCACCGGGAGTGGATATTGCCGGTGGAGACGAGCCGGTGCCCGAAGCGGTCTACAATATCGACGACGTGACGGCCGGTCCGGCGCCCATGATAAAGTAAAAATGTGGAATTTGCACTGGCCCTGCGCTCACACCACAATACATCCATTTCCACGGTGCTTTCCGGCATGAATGATCCGCAGCATATGTCGCCGACCAGAATCCCCATCACACTGCAAAAATTGATGCCGCGATGAGAACAAAACCCATCACCTCGACCATTGGGCTTTTGGCCTTGGGCCTGCCTGTCTGCCTGTCCTTCGGTGCCACTCCATCCAATTCCTCCGCATCCGCAAAGCCGCTGAATTTTCTCTTCATCCTCGCCGATGACATGGGCTGGAATCAGACGGGCTATAGCGGGTCCACCTTCTACGAGACGCCCAACATCGACCGGATCGCCCGGGAAGGCATCCGATTTACCAATGCCTACGCTGCGTCGCCGATCTGCACGCCGTCGCGGGCGGGCATCATGACGGGTCGCTACCCGGGCCGCATCCATCTCACCGAATACATTCCCGGTGATCCCTATCCCTGGGCGAAACTGCTGCCGCCGAGTGAGGAGAAAATGCTCCCGCTGGCCGAGGAGACGATCGCGGAAATGCTGAAGCCCAAGGGCTACGTCAGCGCCATGATCGGCAAGTGGCACCTCGGCAAAGACTACAATTACACCCCCGGCCGGCCGGGCGAACCTGCCTCGCAGGGCTTCGACTACGAGCACCTGACCGTCAAGCCTGAGGACAACTCGAATCCCAATCAGGACGCGCATCACACGGTCGAGATCACGAACGAGGCGGTCAAATTCCTGGAGGCCAACCGCGACAAGCCTTTTTTCTGCTACGTGGCCCACAACGCTGTGCACCGACCGATCATGGAGCACCCCGACCTGATCTACAAATACCAGGTCAAACCCGACTCCGATCTCGCCATCAACAATCCGATCATGGGCGCGATGATCGAGCGCATGGACACGGGCATCGGCGTGCTGCTCAAAAAGCTGGATGAACTCGGGCTCACTGAAAATACGGTGGTGGTCTTCTTTTCCGACAATGGCGGTTACGACAAGCTGCAAGCCCAAGATCCGCTGCGCGGCGGTAAGTCGATGCTTTATGAGGGTGGCATCCGCGTGCCACTGGTCATCAGGTGGCCCGGGGTCGTCAAGCCCGGGTCCGTGTCCTCCGTGCCGGTGATTGGCTGCGATTTCTTTCCGACATTCGCCGGGCTCGCGGGCGTGACCTCCTTCAACCATGCGGTCGACGGCGTCAGCTTGATCCCGCTCCTGAAGGAGGGCCGCGCCCCGGCGCGCGAAGCTCTGTTCTGGCATTACCCGCATTATCATCGTTTCAACTACCGGCCCTCCGGGGCGATCCGCGTCGGAGATTACAAGCTGATCGAGTGGTATGAGCGATCAATGACCGACGGGAGCCATCCGGTCTCGCTCTACAACATCAAGGAAGACATCGGCGAGACCAAGGACCTTGCCGATCAGATGCCCGATCTCGCCCGCCAGTTGTGGACCCGCCTGAAACAATGGCGCAAGGACGTCGGCGCGCAGGACATGACGGTGAATCCGGATTTCGACCCGACCCGTGCGCTGTTCTGGAATCCCAAGGTAAACCCGGACCGGGCCGATGCCCTCGGACAATACAACTGACGGCCGATCCCTCATTGTCCCGCCCCCGCATTTGCGTCGCCTGCCTTGGGCCACCTCATCGCGCGGCCCCGCGGGTGCCGGATTGCTCGACCCTGATCCCCATGACCTCATGGGTCAGCGTCGCGCGGCACAGATTTCTAGCGCCGGACCTCCTCCCAACCCCACGCCATGACTTGGACCCAGAATTATACCCCGGTATTCAACAGCCTCGCCGCGTCCACTCTCATCGCGGCGGCTCCGGCGGCTGTGCTGCTCTGCTCGCTGGCTTTCTTCCACGTGCGGGCGCATCGGGCGGCGCTGGCCGGGCTGGCGACGGTGCTGCTGGCGGCGGTGGCGGTCTATCACATGCCGGTGCAAATGGCCCTGGCGGCAGCGGGCTACGGGGCGCTCTACGGATTGCTGCCCATTGGGTGGATCATTCTCAACGTCATTTTCCTTTACGACATCGCGGTCAAAACCGGGCAGTTTGAGATGGTGAAGCAATCGATCGCCGGGATTTCCCCCGACCGCCGCATTCAGGTGCTGCTGATCGCTTTTTGCTTCGGTGCCTTCATCGAGGGATGTGCCGGGTTTGGCGCGCCGGTGGCGATTTCCGCGGCGATGCTCATCGGCATCGGGTTCCGGCCGCTGCAGGCCGCCACGCTTTCCCTGATCGGCAACACGGCCCCGGTGGCCTTCGGCTCGTTGGGCATCCCGATCATCTCGCTCGCCCAGGTAACGGGGCTGCCGCTGCTCGACCTGAGCACGATGGTGGGTCGACAGCTGCCGGTTTTCAGCCTGCTCATTCCTTTCTGGCTGGTGGCGGCGCTCGCCGGCTGGCGGGCCATGCGCGAGGTGTGGCCGGCATGCCTGGTCGGCGGGCTGAGCTTCGCCGTGGTGCAGTTTCTCGTGAGCAATTTACACGGTCCCTGGCTGGCCGCCCCGGCCAGCGCCCTGGTGGCCATGGGGGCCACGCTGCTGCTGCTGCGATTCTGGCAGCCACGCCAGATCTGGCGCTTCCCGGACGAAACCGCCGCCCAGCCGCCCCGGACGGGCGCCGGCCTGGCCCCAAGGCAACTGTTCCGCGCCTGGTCGCCGTGGCTGATCCTCACCGTGGTCGTCTTTGTCTGGGCTTTGCCCGTCACGAAGGCGGTGTTCAAGGGGGTCGGGGAAATGACCATCGCCATTCCCTGCCTGCACAACGCCGTGTTCAAGGCTCCCCCGCTGGTGCGCGAATTGCGTCCCGAGGGCGCCCTCTACACGCTGAACCTGCTTTCCGCCACGGGGACCGCGCCACTGCTGTCGGCCCTCCTGGCCGGAGTTCTGCTGGGATTGCGGCCTGGCGAACTGTGGCGCACCTACCTGCGCACGATCTGGCGAGTGCGGCTGTCACTCCTGACCATCTCCTGCATGCTCGCGCTCGCCTTCACCTCCCGCTACGGCGGCCTGGATTCGACGCTGGGGCTGGCCTTCGCCAGCACCGGCACGCTGTTTCCGTTCTTCTCGCCCTTGCTCGGCTGGCTCGGCGTGGCCCTGACCGGCAGCGATACCTCCTCCAATGTCCTGTTCGGCAACTTGCAGCAGATCACCGCGCAGCAGGTGGGGATCCCCCCGGTGCTGGCGGCGGCCGCGAACAGCACGGGCGGGGTCATGGGCAAGATGATCGACGCCCAGAGCATCGTCGTCGCCGGCGTGGCCACCGGCCAGCAGGGGGAGGAGGGGACCATCCTGCGCTCCGTCTTCTGGCATAGCCTGGTGCTAGCGGCC
>Ga0066487_100547_pt1 | contig 9884 bp, 5 predicted proteins | sample LakWasM129_HOW14_2_FD_59588 | JGI IMG/M metagenome (GOLD analysis project Ga0066487, IMG submission 59588) | Freshwater sediment methanotrophic microbial communities from Lake Washington under simulated oxygen tension - Sediment Metagenome 129_HOW14 | ecosystem: Environmental > Aquatic > Freshwater... | reverse complement strand
CCGGCCGTTCTTTTTCCCGGGGAAGGTGCCGGGCTGGGAAAATTATTTCCCCGACATGGACCGGATCAACCCGGAGTATTTCAGGTATCTCGACCGGAAGATCGACTATCTCAACGCCCACGGTTTCGTGCCGTTCATCGAGGCTTCCCGGCGCGACTCCGGCCTGCTCTGGCGCAAATATCACCAGTGGCCCGAATCCTACTCCCGCTACATCCAATACATCTGGTCGCGCTACCAGGCGAACATCACGGTGCTCAGCCCGGTCCACCTCGACATCATCGCCGAGACCGTCAGCCCCGACGACTACACCGACGCCATCAACGCCGTGAAGGCCAAGTTCGGCCCGCCGCCATTCGGCACGCTGCTTTCGGCCAACGCCAACCCCTCCACACTCGAAAACTGGGGCGACGACTCGTGGGTGACGTTCCACCAGATCGGAAACATGCGCGAGCATAACAATTACTGGTATCTCACCGAGATCTACAATCTGCCCCACCCAATCCCCGGCATGAACGGCGAGCCCTATTACTCGGGTTTCAAGGACAACCGCGGCAGCGGCGCCGTGAACTACAAGCTCGGCGCGGACGGCGGCACCGCGCGCGACGACCAGCTCTGCCGCTCCGGCCTCTACGGTTGCTTCCTCTCCGGCGGCCTCGCCGGGCACGTCTACGGCGCCGAGGGCATCTGGGGCGCTGACATCGAACCCACCGCACCGACGAAGATGTGGGATGCGTTCCAGTGGCGCTCCGGCGCCGAGGTGCGGTTTCTCCGCACCTTCGCGTTCTCTATCGGCCGGCGCTACCAGGAACTCGTGCCACTCGCCGATCTCGTTTCGCCGAACAAGACCGCCAACATCCTCAGTTACGACGGCTGGGCCTACTGCGCGCGCACGCCCGACAAGGAAATCTTCCTCATCTACTTTGAAAGCGGCTGTCCGAAATCCCAGATCCGCGGCGCCAAGCTCAACAGCACCTACCACGCGCAGTGGTTCAACCCGCGCGACGGCACCTGGTCCGACGTCGGCCCGGGCACGGTCCGCGCCAACAAGATCGGCATCATCGCGCTGCCCGCGCCCCCCGAGGGCACCGACTGGGGCCTGAAGCTCGTTTACGAAGGCCCGGTCACAAAAAGCTGACGCGCGGCGGACGCCGGAAAACTATTTGCCTAATATTCATTCCGGAACTGCGTCTGCTCCTTATCCACCCGTTCATCCCCTCATGAAATACCTCCTCCCTCTTCTCTGCGCGCTCGTCCTCGCCACCTCCGCCGTTGCCGCGGAGGGCAAACACACCAAGGGCGAAAAGCCCCTCGCCATCGCCCAGGGCGAGGAGGTCGACCTCAAGGATTTCCTCGTGCCTGGCAAGATCACCGTCTTCGACTTCACCAGCGAGTATTGCCCGCCGTGCCGCGGCTATGCCGAACCGCTCCTCAAGCTGCACCAGAGCCGCGCCGACCTCGCCGTCGTCAAGGTCGACATCAACCGGCCCGGCTACAACCGGATCGACTGGCAATCGCCCGTGGCGAAGCAATACGGCCTGCATTCCATTCCGCATTTCAAGGTCTTCGGCCCCGACGGGAAGCTGCTCGCCGAGGACAAGATCGCCTTCGGTCCCGACGGCCAGCCGACGAGCCGCGATCCGGCCGCCCGCCGCCTGGTAGACCAGTGGATCGCCGCGCTGGAGTGAGCGGCGGGGCGGGGAAAACGACCGCAACCGGCGTTAGCCGGGTGACGTGGTCTCGCTGAACGCAACCTGCAAACAAGGCTTGCGGGGTTCTCGTCCGACCATTTTGGTTCCGACCCGGGCCACCAACGTCAGCGTCAATTCTCCCCCATTATGCGCCATTGGATTGCCCTTCTGCGCGCGGCTTGCCCGCTCGCCCTCACCACGCCGGCCCTGTTGGCCGCCGACAAACCTGACTTGGACCGCGTCACTCCCGTGCCGGCCAACGAACCGGTGCCGGTCATCGATTTCTTCCGGCCGCCCTTGTTCATGGAACCGAAACTGAACTCGGCGGGCACCTATTTTGCCGCCTTGGGCAACGCCGGTTCCGACCAGACCGCGCTCCTGATTTGCGACCTGGCCAAAATGCAGCTCACCATGACCAATGGTTCGCGCAACAAGGACGTGGATTCGGTCGCCTGGCTCGACGAGACGCATGTCCTCACGAGCCTGATTTCCGACAAGCTCTACGCCGAAGGGCTTTACGTCACCGACGCCACCCAGGCCACCTCCCCCTACCCGATCGAAACGTTCAGCGCGTCCTCGTTGGTCGGCGTGCCGGCGGACGCCCCGCTGAAACCGCTGGTCTGGATCTATCACAACGCCTACGACGACGGCAAAGACCTGGGCGTGGTCCAACTCGACGCCACGAAGCGCCTGGGCCAGTATCGCGATGCGCCTCTCAATAGCATCCAGGGGCGCGCCAACCGCGACGAATCCACCCTCTACGGAACCCGGGCGAGCATTGTCCGCACCTTTCCCGCTCCCGACGGCGGCGGGGTGGTCATCGACTATCTGGCGGACAAGGATGGCCGGCTGGCCTTCGCGATCACGGTGGAGCAGGGCGTGTATTCCCTGTTCCGGTTCGAGAACAAGCGCTGGCAAAAGTGTCCGGTGGATCTCGATCAGGTCTACCCCGTCGCGGTCGGAGACGTGCCCAACGAATTGATCGTCGCCGGACCGCGCCAGGACGGAAAGCCCCGCGCGCTGCAGCGGCTGGATGCGGCGACGGGCACGCTCGGCGAGGTTCTCCTTCAGGACAAAGCCTACGACATCTCGGACTGCACCGTTTACCGCCACCCCGTGACCCGCACCGTCATTGGCGTCCGCTACGGTCGCAGCCTCTATCAGAGCGTCTGGTTCGATGGAGACCACGCTTCCGTGCAAAAACTGCTCACGGAGCGGTATCCCGGACAGGTCGTCAAGATTCTGGGCAGCGACCAGGCGGCGAACCGGTTCTTCATCGCCGTCTATTCCGACCGCCAGCCGGCCGTCTATTACATGCTGGATCTCAAATCCATGACGTTGGGTCTGATCAAGAACAGCGCCCCGTGGATCGATCCGGCCCGCATGCAACCGACGAATCTGTTGAAAATCAAAACCCGGGACGGCCAGCAGTTCGACGCCTACCTGACCCTGCCGGCCGGGGCCTCGAAAGCGAATCCCGCCCCGCTGGTCGTGCTGCCCCACGGGGGTCCGTGGGCGCGGGACAACTGGGGCTACGACGGGGAAGTGCAGTTCCTCGCCAGCCGCGGCTATGCGGTCCTGCAACCCAACTATCGCGGTTCGACCGGCACCACCTGGAGGTTTCCGGAGGAGGATCAATGGGCCTTCCGGAAAATGCATGACGATGTGACCGATGCCGTGAAGGTGCTGGTCAAAACCGGCCTGGTCGACCCGGCGCGCCTGGCCATCATGGGCACTTCCTTCGGCGGCTATCTGGCCCTGTGCGGCGCGGCGTTTGAGCCCGATCTGTATCGCTGCGCCATCACCATTTCCGGTGTTTTCGACTGGGAGCAGATGCTGAAGGAAAAGAAATACCAGCAGTATGACAACGCCGCGTATGGGATTTTTGCGCGCAACCTCGGCAACCCCAAGACCAACCGCGACCAATTCGACCAGATCTCGCCGCTGCGCCACATCGAGGGAGTCAAGATCCCCGTCTTTGTCGCCCACGGCAAGGAGGACGAAATCGCCGAGGTCACGGAGTCGCGCGCGCTCATCGCCCAATTGAAGAAACACCATGTGCCTTTCGATTCCATGCTGGTGAGCGGCGAAGGGCACGGCATGAGCCAGGCGAAGAACCAGGTGGAGCTCTACTCCCGCATCGAAGCCTTCCTTGCCAAGAACCTCATGCCGAAAAAGTAGGCCGCCCCGCAAAATCGCGCGGCTCAGGACAACGCTTGTCAATCCGCCGGGCTGTCCCTATTCATCCGCCTCCTGTTCACAGCGACTCACCGGGAGCGGAACGGGCCTGACTGCTCCCAAAACAAGTTACCCGAACTATGAATCTACCTTGCCCTACCCCTGCGTTGCGGATGATCCCGGCGCTTGCCCTGAGCGTGCTCGCGATCGCGGCCTCCGCGGCGGAAAAAATCGACCTGTCCCGCATAACCCCGGTGCCGGCCACCGAACAGATCCCGATCGCGGATTTTTTCCGACCGCGCATCCTCCAGGAACCCAAGCTCAATCCCTCCGGCACGCACATCGCCGCGATCATCACCGCCGACAGGGACCAGCATCAGTTGCTGGTCTACGAGCTGAAAACCCAGAAGACCGAGTCCGTCGGCGGATCGGGCGACCAGGACATCTACCAAGTGACCTGGCTCAATGACGCCCGGCTGCTCTTCAATCTCTCCGCCCGCAAGATGTATGGCCTGGGTCTGCTGGCGATCAACGTAAACTCGCTCCACGCCAGCTACCCGCTCCTGCAGTATTACGGCACCGACCTCATCGCGGTGCCGCCCAAGAACCGGCTTCGTCCGCTGGTCTGGAACCGCTACGACAGCCTGGAAACCCAACGCGACCTCGGGGCGGCGGTGGTCAACACCGACCTCAGCGGCGGCAAGATGATCAATCTGCTCACCGCGGGGGCGGACCACTCGCAGGCGATGGACGCCCGCGACAACAACGAGAAGCATATCGTGGAGCGCTTCCCCGTGCCAGAGGCCGGGCTCACCTACCGCTATCTGGCCGACCGGGACGGCCGCCTCGCCTTTGCTTTCACCGCCGAGAAGGGTCAATTGACCTTGCATCGATTCGTCGACGAAAAATGGGCGCGATGCCCGGTGGATCTCGAACACATCGATGTCGTCGGCTGCGGCGACCAACCCGGACAGCTCGTGGTGGTGGGACCGCGCCAGACGGATAAGCCCCGCGCCTTGCAGCTGATGGACGCCGCCACCGGCCAGCTCGGCGAGGTGATGGTGCAGGACAAGGCCTACGACTTCAACGGCTGGCTCTATCGCAACCCCGCGACGCAGGACATTGTCGGCGCCATGTTCGATCGCAACGGCCCCCGCTCGCTCTGGTTCAACGAGGACTACCGCACGCTTCAGAAGATCCTCGACGGCTTCTTCCCCGGCCTGGTCGTCCGGATCATCGGCAGCAACGAGGTGCAAACCCTTTTTCTGGTCGCCACCTTCTCCGACCGGCAGCCCGTCATCTACAACTGGGTCGATCTGGAAAAGCGCACCGTCGGTCTGATCAAGAATTCCGCGCCCTGGATCGACCCCAAGCGCATGCAGCCGGTGAACGTCCTCAAGTTCAAAACGCGCGACGGTCGCCAGCTTGACGCCTACCTGACGATGCCAGCCGGAGCCACGAAACAGAATCCCCCGCCCCTCGTCGTCCTGCCGCACGGCGGACCGTGGGCCCGGGACAACTGGGGCTTCGACGGCGAGGCGCAGTTCCTCGCCAGCCGCGGCTATGCCGTGCTCAAGCCGAACTACCGCGGCTCCACCGGCTACAACTGGATGTTCCCCCAAGAGGACGAATGGGATTTCCGCAAGATGCACGACGACGTGACGGACGCCACGAAGGCCATGATCGCCTCAGGCCTGATCGACCGCGACCGGATCGCCATCATGGGCGCTTCCTTCGGCGGCTACCTCGCCGTCTCCGGGGTGGTGAACGAGCCGGCGCTCTACCGTTGCGCCGTCACGAATGCCGGGGTCTTCGACTGGGAACAGCAGATCAAGGACAAGAAATACAACCAGTTCGACTCGCCCGTCTTCGGCCGGATGATCCGCATGCTCGGCGACCCGAAGCAGCAGCGCGAAAAATTCGACGCCATTTCCCCCGGCCGGCATGTTGATCAGATCCGCGTCCCGGTCTTTGTGGCCGGCGGCAAGGACGACTCGACGGTGGAGATCGAGCAGTCGCGCGCGCTGATCTCCGCGCTGGAGAAATACCATGTGCCGCACGAGACCCTGCTCGTCCGGGAGGAGGGTCACGGCATGGGCCACCTCGACAATCAGGTGGAGCTCTACTCGCGCATCGAGGCCTTCCTCGCAAAGAACCTCCTGCCAAAGAAAGCGCCCTGAGGCCCGCGGCTTGGTTTTCGCGCATGCGGTTTTGGTTTTACCGCATGTGAATGTAATTGGAACGGGGACATCGAACCGGTTCATTCGGACCACGTCGTGCCGGTCGTCCGGCGCGACTTCGCCCCCATGTCATCTCCCTCGGTCAATTCTCCTCGTAATTGTCGTCCATGTTTTCGCTCTGGCGTCCTGCTTGCCCTCGCCGCGGCGTCCATCGCCCTGGCGGCTGAACCCGCGAAACCAGCGCCCATCGCCCGGCCGAAGCGCGTCTATCACACTTCGCGCCTGAGCGGACCCGCGCCCGTGATCGACGGCCGGCTGGACGACGCCTGCTGGACGGGCCCCGGCGAGTGGAGCGCCGGATTCACCCAACTGACCCCGAAATACGAAGCGCCGCCCTCGGAGCGGACGGAAATCAAGATCCTCTTCGACGACCACAACGTCTACGTGGCGATGCGCGCCTACGACGGTCCCATCGCGGCCCGCGCGCGCCAGGGAGGCGACCGCGACTCGATGACCGGCGACATGCTGGGCGTCAACTTCGACAGCTACCACGACCAGCGTTCGGGCTTCGAGTTCGACCTCGCCGGCAGCGGCCAGAAGACCGACCTGCGCCTGTTCAACAACTCCTGGGACACGACCTGGAACGCCGTCTGGGAGGGCAAGGTCGCGCACGCCGCCGATTGCTGGACCGCGGAATTTCTCATTCCGCTCAGCCAGCTGCGCTACGATCCGCGCCACCCGGTCTGGGGCCTGCACGCGTGGCGCTGGATCGACCGGCTGAAGGAGGAGTCCGACTGGAACCTGCTCGCCAACGACGATTCCGGCTTCGTGAAATCCTTCGGTGAGCTACACGGCCTGGCCGGACTCCGCCGGTCGCGCCATGTCGAGGTGTTGCCGTTCACCTCCGTGCGGATCGAGACCAAGGCCGGCGGCGACGCCCGGACCGAACTGCGCGCCGGGCTCGACGCCAAGATCGGCCTCACCAACAACATCACGCTCGACGTCTCGTTGCTGCCGGACTTCGGCCAGATCGAGGCGGACCCGTCCGTGATGAACCTGACGGCCTTCGAAACCTTCCTGACCGAGAAGCGCCCGCTCTTTCTCGAGGGCAAGGACATCTTCAGTTTCTCCTTCCAGGACGACGTCCTGTTCTATTCCCGGCGCATTGGTCAGCCACCGTCCTATTATCCGGCCGGCGCGACCGGCGACATGCCGGACAGCACCACCCTTCTGGGTGCGTTGAAAGTCACCGGCAAGACCGCACAGGGTTTCTCCTTCGGGCTGCTCGGCGCGGTCACGGATCAGGAGGAAGTCCGCGTCACCGACAACCTGGGCGCTCGGTCGGTCGCCGTGGCGCCGCGCGCCGCCCAACTCGTCTTCCGCGGGCAGCAGGATTTCCGTCAAGGCGACACCGTGGTGGGCGGCATCATCACGCATGTGCGCCGGGACATGCCGTCGGACGAGCTCGCCGGCCAGCTCGCGAAGCAGGCCACGACCGCCGGCCTCGATCTGACACATTACTGGGCGAGCCGGGAATATTTTCTCCGCGCCGTCGCCGTGGGCAGCGCGGTCAAGGGCGATCCCCGCGCCATCAGCCGGCTGCAAGAGAGTTCGGCCCGCTATTACCAGCGTCCGATCGCCGGCGGGAGCGCTTACGACCCCACCCGCGACGACCTGACCGGCGACGGACTCTGGCTGCAGGCCGGCAAGGCCAGCCAGGGACATTGGCGCTGGCACGAGGAACTCGTGGTGAAGAGCCCCGGATTGGAATTCAACGATCTCGGCTACGTCGCGCAGGCCGACCGCCTGGAGCAGGCCACCGAGATCACCTACGTGGAAAAGGACCCGGCCTCCTGGTATCGCAGCTACGAGCTGGAGCTCGAGCAGCACAATTACTCGACCACGCAACATGAATTCCTCGGCTCATCCCTGGAGCTCAATGCCGGCGCGGAACTCAAAAACAAGTGGAACCTGTCCGCCTCGCTGGCCGCCCAAGGCTACGGACGCGATCCGGTCGCGCTGCGCGGCGGACCGATGCTGCGCACGCCACCGCATTGGAGCTGGTCCGGCGCGGTGACCACGGACACGACAAAACTTATCTGGGGCCAGCTTTATGCCCATGCCACGCGGGCGCAGCAGTCGGTTTTCCACTCCACCGGCTACGGCGGCAAGATCGCGATCCGGCCGGTGCCGGCGCTGCAGGTCTCGCTCACCGCCGACGCCACCAGCGAGACCGACCGCCAGCGTTATGTGGCGCTGACCCCGGTCAACGGCGCCGCCGGCTGGTTCGTCTCCCGGCTCGAAGGCGTGTCGCGGTCGCTGGCGTTTCGCGCGGAGTGGAACTTCCGCCCGGAGTTCAGTCTGCAATATTACGGCAACCCCTTCGGCTCGACGCTGCGCTATTCGGAGTTCCGCCGCGTGCTCGCGCCCGAGGCGTCCGATTACGCGCGGCGGTTCGGCGCCGTGCTGCCCGCATCGCTGGCGGGTGGACGCTATACCTTCGACGAAAACGGCGATGGCGCGACCGACTACCAGCTCTCCGACCCCGACGGCAACGATGCCAGCCTGCACTCCAATCTCGTGCTCAAGTGGGAATACCGCCGCGGCTCCATGCTTTACCTCGTCTGGTCGCAGCAGCGCTACGGCGCCGATGCGGCAAAGAGCGAAGCCGCCTGGTCCGCCCTCACCGGTCTCCGCCACCGCGCCTCGGACAATCAGTTCATGGTGAAGCTCACGTATTGGTTTTCGTCCTGAGAACAGGACAAGAGGTGGGCCGGCAGGTCCCTCTGCCGGCTGGGCCAAGGGGCCCTGTGATCGTTTTCCAAAGCGGGCACAGGGACGGGCCCGCCCACCAGAAAACCTGCCTGACTGAGTCGGCGTATCACTTGTCCCCCAACCCACCCCACGGCTTGAGGGCGTTGAGCGCCGGCACGAGGGCCCGGCGCAACGCGAGGAAGTCGATCGCGCCCGACTCGCGATACAGCACCTTGCCGTCGGTCCCGATGAGCAGCGTGTAAGGCAACGCGCCGCCCCACTCGGGATCGAGCGCGTCCATCAACGCATCGCGCTCGGTCGAACCGAAGAGGTAGTTCTGCACCGCGGCGTGATGCTCTTGGAGAAACGCGAGCACCTTGGGCTGCTCGTCGGGGTATTGCGCCGCCAGCGTCGTCATGGCGAAATCGCGCCCGCGGAAACGCAGGTCCTGTTCGATGAGTTCGTCGAACTCGGCCACGCACGGCCCGCACCACGTCGCCCAGACGTTGATCAGGCGGATTTTGCCCGTTCCGGCATTCGCGCGGAGCGCCTTCAGGGTCGCGACGCCCGCCGGCTCCAGCGTCACCGGCCGCCGGGCCATGCTCTCTCGCCAGCGTTGGTTGCCCTCGACCTTGTCCTTCCACTTGATCGAGCAGCCGAACACCCGCGTGTGCGTGACGGGTGGCTCCTGGCCGGCGAGCAACGCCTCCAGCGCGTTCCGCGTGTCGCGGCTTTTCACCAGATCCTCGCGCTCCGAGTTGTCTATGCGCCCTTGGAAACGCAGCTTACGCTCCCGGTCGAAGATGAAGATATGCGGCGTGGCGATCGCCCCGACCTTTTCCGCCAGCGTCTGCGTCGGACCGTCGTCGGCGTAGGGAAAGTTGTAATGCCGGTCCGCCGCTCGAATCTTCATTTCCTCGAAACTGTCGCCGAGGTCCGTGTAACCGAGCTCGTCGAGCCGGACCGCCTCGGCGTGGTTGGCGTTGATGGCAAGAAAGGCGACGCCGCGCGGCGTGAAGTCGGTGACTAGGGCGTGTTTTCAAAATGGTGGAACCGTTCAGAGCTGACCGAGTCGGAGTGGGCG
>Ga0066487_100546_pt1 | contig 9907 bp, 5 predicted proteins | sample LakWasM129_HOW14_2_FD_59588 | JGI IMG/M metagenome (GOLD analysis project Ga0066487, IMG submission 59588) | Freshwater sediment methanotrophic microbial communities from Lake Washington under simulated oxygen tension - Sediment Metagenome 129_HOW14 | ecosystem: Environmental > Aquatic > Freshwater... | reverse complement strand
CATCGGCATGAACACCTGGCCCGGCTGCACGATGCTGCTGACCAGCGCCACCGCTGCAGCCCGGCCGCGGCGCGAACGCACTTCGACCCGCGCGCCGTCGGTCACACCGAGTTTCTCCGCGTCGATGGGATTGATTTCGACGTGCAGGGTGGAGGGGGCGAGTTTGCGGAGGATGGCGCTCTTGTTGGTGCGCGAGCCGGTGTGCCACTGCGCGGAGCTGCCGCGCCCTGTCATCAATATGAACGGATACTCGGCGTCCGGCGGTTCGGGCATCGGCCGGGGTTCGTCGAAGAAGAATTTTGCCCGGCCGTCGGGCGTGAAGAATTTGCCGTCGGCAAAGAGCCGGCGCTGGGAAAAGGCTGAAGGACTGAAAGGCTGAAGGGCTGCTTGAGATGTGGCGGGTGTGGAACCAAGGTCTTCTACTACTCCGGTTTCAGCCTTCGGCCCTTCAGCTTTCAGCCTTTCTGTCGCGGCGTCCGCCGCGCTAAACGGCCACTGGATGCCGCGACTGTCCTGGATGTGCGCATAGTCCCGGATGCCGCTGAAGTCGCAGGGTTGGCCGCGCGTCAATTCCTTCAGGATCTGAAAGGACCCTTCAGGCGAGTGCCACGCCCGGAACAAGTCACCGCAACCCCACGCCTCGGCGACGAGCTTGAAGATGGCGAAGTCGCTCAGCGCCACCCCCGGTGCGCGGGCGACCTTGCGCGCGACGCCGAGCCGACGCTCGCTGTTGATGAGCACGCCTTCCTTCTCGCCCCAGCCGGCGGCGGGCAGCACGAGGTCGGCCATCTGCGCGGTCTCGGTGGTCGCATACATGTCCTGCACGACGAGGAAATCCAGTTTTTGGCGGATGGCGGCGAAGCGCCCGGAGTTGATCCACGAGTGGGCGGTGTTCGTCGCGATGACCCACAGGCCGCGGATGTCGCCGCGCTCGATGCCGTCGATGATCTCGTCGTAGGCCCAGCTCTTCTCCGCGGGGATGAGCGCCGGGTCGATGCCGAGCACCCGGGCGACGTGGGCGCGGTGGCCTTCGTTGGCGAAGTCGTAGCCGCCGAGCAGCGAGCTGGCGTTGCCAAACAGGCGCGAGCCCATCGCGTTGCACTGGCCCGTGATCGAATTCGCGCCGGTGCCGGGCCGACCGATGTTGCCGGTCATCAGCGCGAGATTGATGATCGCTTGCGCGGTGCGGGTGGCCTCGTGGCTCTGGTTGACGCCCATCGTCCACCAAAAGGAAACCCGTTCGCCGCGCGCGATGGTCTCGGCGCAGCGCCGGAGTTCCGCCACCGGCACGCCGCTTTCCGCACTCGTGCGTTCCAAGGTGAAGGGGGCGACGAACCGTTCGAATTCAGCAAAGCCTGTGGTATGCGCGGCGACATAGTCCCGTTTCACCGCGCCGAGTTCGATCAGCAGCCGGGCGAGGCCGTAGAGCAGGGTCAGGTCGCTCTTGGGCCGGAGGGCGACGTGCTGCGTGGCGAGCATGGCCGTCTCGGTCTTGCGCGGGTCGACGACGATGATGGTGGGCTGCCGCCGGTTCATCATGACGCGCTGCCACATGATCGGATGCGCGATGCAGGGATTCGCCCCGATGAACACCAGCACGTCGCTCTGCTCGAAATCCGCGTAGGTGAACGGCGGCGCGTCGAACCCGAAAGACTGCTTGTAGGCGACGTGCGACGTGGCCATGCACTGCCGCGTGTTGGAATCCACGTGGAGCATGCCCATGCCGAACTTCGCCAGCGCACCCAGCAGAGCCATCTCTTCCATCACGATCTGGCCCGTGCTCAAGAATGCCAGGGCGCGCTTGCCGTGGCGCGCTTGGATGCCTTGGAAATTGCCGGTGAACGCCGCCATCGCCGCGTCCCACGTCACGGGTTCCAGTTCTCCCGTCGCGCGGTCGCGCAGCAGCGGGGTCTTCACGCGGTCGGGTGCGGCGAGCGGGGTGAGCGCTTCCCAGCCCTTGGGGCAGGCCATGCCGAGATTGACGGGATAATCCGGATCGGCCGTAAGGTTGATGGCTTCGCCCTGCGCGTTGAGGTGAATTTTCAGCGAGCAGCCGGTGCTGCAGAATCCGCACACACTCCGCGTGGTGCTGGCGGGAGCCAGCCGGGCTGGCACGCGACCGAGGCCGAAATCGCCGGGGTGCAGCACGAGTTCGCTGGTCATCGGCCCCGTGCGGGCGCGGAGGATTTTATCGACGCGGGCTCTCATGACCGCGGCATCCCCGGCATCTTGGGCGCGTCGACGGCCCGGAAGAACAGATGGCGTTCGGCAAATTCGCCGCCGAGCAGCAACGCGAACGCGCTCCAACCCGGCAGGGCGATGAGCAGCACAATGGCGCCCAGGCCGAGCAGGTCGCGCACGGATGCCGCCGTGCGCAGCGGTCCGCGCTGCAGTCGCGCCGAGATGCTGCCGTCAAACCACGAGCGCGATTCCCAGGTCAGCTTGAACAGCAACGCGAGCGCGCTCAGGCGCGGTGCGGCGAGGGCGAGTCCCGCCACCAGGGCCGTGCCGAAAAAGCGCGGAGCCGTCTGCCCGAGGCGCCAGAAGTGCCGGCGGGTGTCGGTGTAGATCATCACCGAGCAAAATATTCCGGCCAGTCCGGTCAGCGCCGTGGCGGCCAGGAGCGGTTGCCGAGGCAACGGCAGATAATCGCCGGCGGTGAGGGTCGTGACGATTGTGAGCGCAAACCACGCGCCGAAGACCATGGCTTCACGGCTGAGCCAGCTGGTGCGCCAGCCGAGGAATATCCGCCACGCCCGCCATGGCTGTCCCAGGTGAAAGACGCTCGCCACCAGGCCCAGCGCCCCGGCAAGCCATGCGGCGGTTGTCATATGATATATGGCAACCGCCGGATGGTTGAACACCAAGACGACGGCGGTGCTTTGGACACCGACCGCCACCGGCAGCAAAGTGAGCATGATGACCAGCGGCCAGTGCGGCGGCTGCGGACGGAGCGCCGCGGCGTCGGCGGCGATCAGGTTATCCGGCAACGGACGGGCGCTGACGTAGCGCGTGGTCGGCTGCGTGTAAGCCGGGTCGGGCGCCGCGGGGAGGAAGGCTGAGGTATCGACGCGGGCGGAGTCCCCGCGGGACGAGGGCGTCCCGCCTCCATGGATGGAGACCTTCACGATGGTGATGGCCTGCGTGGGGCAGGCTTGCACGCACGCCGGCGCCTCGCCCTCGCCGAGGCGCTGGTGGCACATGTCGCACTTACGGACGATACCCAGCCGTTCGCTGTATTTGGGCACGTCGTAAGGACACTTCAGCACACAATACTGGCACCCGATACATTGGTCGTCGAGATGCCGGACGATGCCGGTCACCGGATCTTTTTCGTAGGCGAGCACGGGGCAGCCGTTGAGACAGGCCGGATCGGCGCAGTGGTGGCAGGCGCTGGTGACGGTCTGCTGGTAGGGCGCGGCCCTCGTGCCGCCGTGGACCAGACCGACATCCCGCCACGACTCGGTGTCGTCCAGACCGTTGAGGGCGTGGCAGGCGGCGACGCAGGACTTGCAGCCGCTGCAGGAATCCAGATCTACCTCGAAGGCGTATTGCTCGCCGGGGCCGGGTTGGGAGAGCGGGATGAGGTCGGAGAATATCTTCGATTTGGGATGCTCGATTCTCGATTGATCGAACGCCGCGGCCGCGCGCCTCACGGGAGTTTGCAACCGGCCCTGTTCGGCGAGTAGCTCGTCAACCATGGCGAGCAACGGCGGCTGGGATGGAGTGGACATCAATAGACGTCGCGGGCGTAACGCTTGGCGGCCTTCATGGCCTGCACATAGGCGGCCGCGTCGGCGGGGGATTTTCCGCCGGCCGTCTCGATCACCCGGTAGAGAGCGGCGTCGACGTCCTTGGCCATGCGGCTGGCGTCGCCGCAGACATAGAAATGCGCGCCGGCTTCGAGCCACGCAAAGAGTTCGGCGGCGTTCTCGAGCATGCGCTGCTGCACGTAGATCTTCTCCGCCTGGTCGCGGGAGAACGCGAGGTCGAGCCGCGTGAGGACGCCGGCGGTTTGCATGGCCAGCAATTCGTCCCGATAAAGAAAATCCGTCGCGGCGCGCTGGTCGCCGAAGAAGAGCCAGTTTTTCCCCTTGGCGCCGGTCGTCTGGCGCTCCTCAAGGAAGGCGCGGAACGGTGCGATGCCGGTGCCGGGGCCGACCATGATCATCGGTGCGTCGCTGCTGGCCGGCGGCCGGAAGGCTTTGTTGGAATGGACGAAGACCTTCGTCGTGGAGCCCACGGGGATGCGATCCGCGAGGAAGGTGGAGCAGACGCCCTTGCGCGCGCGGCCGTGGGCTTCGTAGCGGACGGCGCCGACGGTCAGGTGAACCTGGCCGGGGTGCGCCTTGGGCGAGGAGGCGATGGAGTAGAGGCGAGGCTGGAGCTTGCGGAGCAGGCCCACGAATTCGGCGGGAGCCAGCCGCGTTTCCGGCCGCGCGAGCACGATGTCGATGATGTGTTGGACGGCGGTCGCGGTGGCGGTGCCGCCGCCGGCGCCCGGGGCGGGCGCGCCGTAGCGGGCGATGAATTCGGCGGTGGGCCTGGCGAGATCGTAACACGTGGTGAGGGCATGCCGCAGCGAGGTGGTGCCACCGTCGGGCACGGGCACGGCTTCCTCGCCGTCGCAGCCGAGGGCGGTCAGCAATTCCGTGACAAGATCGGGGCAGTTTTGCGGCAGGACGCCGAGAGCGTCGCCGGCCTCATAGACGAGGCCGGAGCCTTCAAGGGAGAATTCGACGTGATTGACCTCCTTGGCGGAACCGGGGGCGTTGAGTTTGTCGACGGCAAGGATGGGGGCGGGGAAGGGGTTCTGCTTGGAGTAGGTCGGTTCGGTTTCTGTGGTGGGAGGGGCTTTATGCCCCGACGTTGCACTTGAGTCGGGAGGTAAACTCCCTCCCACATTGGAAGACAGCGAACCCAGTGCGGCGTCGAGCCAGGCGGTGAACTTGGCGTCGTAGTCGAGGTCGCAGTCGGTGCGCGGCGAGACGCGTGTGGCGCCGAGCTTTTCGAACCAGGCATCGAGGTCCTTCCCGCACTGGCAGAATTGGACGTAGTTGGTGTCGCCGAGGGCGCAGACGGAGAAGCGGAGATCGGCAAGCGGTCGCGCCGGCTCGCTGGCGCTCGCCGCTACCTTGAGCGCGGTGTGGAGCGCCTTGGCGTTGTCGGGCGGTTCGCCGTCGCCGTAGGTGCTGGTGATGGCGAGCAGGTTTCGCTCGCCGGCGAGGCGGGCGAGGTCGGCCTGGGCCATGTCGAGCACGGTGGCGGCGAACCCGCGTTTGCCGGCTGCCTTGGCGACTTTCTTCGCCAGGCCCTCGGCGGTGCCGGTTTGGGAACCGAAGAGGATGGTGAGGGGCTGAAGCGCAGGCGTCGCCTCGCGGTGTGAGGGCACCCCGTCCACAGCAGGAGTGCGCGAGAAGACGCCGGCAAGGAAGCCGTTGAGCCAGGCGCGTTGCTCGGAAGAAAAGGGCGCGGTGTCGGGAATGAGCGGGACGGAGGGATTCATGACGAAAGCATCTCCTGGATTTCTTTCACGGTGTGGCGGCGCGACCATTGGGCGAAGGTTTCGCCGGAGCTGCGGCGGTCGCGGTAGGTGACGAGAACTTTCTCGACGAGAGCGGGCAGTTCGTCTGCCCCGACGCCGCGGAAAATCTCGCGGGCGATACCCTGCTCGTGATCCATGCCGCCGCCGAGGACGACATGGTAGCCCTCGCGGCCATCGGCGAGCTTGGCGGCCACGCCGCCGATGTCGCCGCAGTAGTGCTGGGCGCAGGAGTGGTTGCAGCCGGTGAGGTGGATGTTGACGGGCTGATCGAGGCGGGGATCGCGCTTGCGCAGGTGGGCCATGAGGGCGCGGGCATGGCCCTTGGTGTCGGCCGCGGCGTATTTGCAACCCTTGTTGCCGGTGCAGGCGATGACGCAGCCGGCGGTGGCGTGGGCCTCGGTGAAAAGGCCGAGGCTTTGGATGGAACGGACCAGGGTGGCGCAGAACGCGTCGGGAATGTGCGGAATGATGAGGCTCTGCCAGACGGTGAGGCGCAGTTCACCGGTGCCGTAGTGGTCGGCGAGGTCGGCGAGGCGGCGCATCTGCTTCGTCGTCAGACGGCCGACCGGCACGCCGACGCCGAGGTAGTTCAGGCCGGGTTGCGTCTGTTTATAGACGCCGAGGTGGCCGTGCTTGAGGACCGGGCGGCGCGGCTCGCAGGCCTCGCGCGGCAGGCGGACGAGCGGGAAGGCGAGTTTCTTCTGGGTTTCCTCGAGGAAGCGCGGGAAGCCGCCCCATTTTTCGAGGAGATATTTGAGACGGGCCTTCTTGCGGTCGGTGCGGTCGCCGTGTTCGCGGAAGACGCGCACCATGGCCGCGGCGACGGGGACGAGTTCGGCCGGCTTGAGCAACAGGCCGGTGTCGCGGGCGAAGTCCTTGTGGCCGGTGATGCCGCCGAGTTCGCAGCGGAAGTAGATGCCGGGGGCGACGTCAGAAACGGTAGGAGCGGGTTTATCCCGCGATGCAGGATCCTGATCGCGGCGTAAAGCCGCTCCTACAACGCGAACGGCGAAGAAGCCGATGTCGTTGGTGTCGGCGGCGGCGGAGACGGCGCCGCCGGAGTCGAAGGCGATGTTGAACTTGCGCGGCAGGCCGTAGAGTTCGCGGTGGTTGAGGATGTAGTGGTGGAGGCCGTGCGCGTAGGGGCGGACGTCGATCAGTTCGTCGCGGTCGAAGCCGCTGGTGGGCGTGGCTGTGATGTTGCGGATGTTGTCGGCGCCGGAGCCACGGGAGGTGAGGCCGAGTTCCTGCACGCGCGTCAGGGCGCGGACGATGGCGCGCGGCTTGAGTTCGCGCAGCTGCAGGTTGGCGCGGGTGGTGATGTCGGTGGCGCCGTTGCCGCATTCCTCGGCGAGTCCGGCGAGGCCGCGGAACTGGTGCGAGGTGATTTCGCCGGCGGGGATGCGCAGGCGCATCATGAAGCTGTCCTGCGCCGGGGCGACGTAGAAGAGGCCGTGGAACTTGAAGCGGAAGGTGTCGGGCTCGTCGGGAAACTTGTCGGCGGCGGCGTGGGCGACGAGTTTCTCCCAGACATCGAGGCCGTTCTGCTCATGCTTCCAGCGTTCGGGCTTGGAGAGATCGGCGAGCGGCGTGCCGAAGACGGAGTCCTCGGCGGGTGCGGCCAGGTTCCGCGGCGGGGTCGCCGCGGCTCCAGGATCAAACGTCAGTTGGCCGGAGGTGTTGGCGCCCACGAAGATACCCGAGGCCTGCACGCCGGCCATGAAGCCCTGCAGATATTCCTTCTGCTCGGGGCTGAAGGGGCCGGTGGGAGGTGGAACGGTGGATGCCATGCGCTCTGTTTAGCAACCCAAGTGCCACCGGACCGCCGCCGAGGTATTAGTATTACGAAAAGAATTTGTGGCAGGTATGAATGCCATTCACAGGAAAGCTCGAACCAAGCGCGCTCCCGCCCGATTCCAATGGGCGGATGGGCAGAGCGGGAGCGGCGAGGTGGTCAGGCGGCGGCCTGCTTCATGGTGTCGGCCAGGATGGTGTAGACGACGACCCAGGAGTCGCGCACCTCGTCATTCCAGGCGCTGCCGAGGCCCTTTTCGAGGGTCCAGAGTAGGGCGGCGGCGACCGTGGCGTAATGGCTGTCCTGCACTCCGTAGCCGGCGTGACGTTTGCCCAAGGCTTGGACGGCGGGCACGAGGGTGCCCAGATCGTCGAGGCCGCGGACGGCGATGGTGATCCGGTGCCGGGCATACCACTCGCGCGGGGCGAGTTGCAGGTCCGTGGACTCGCGGCCGCCGAGGCAGTCGGTCAGATGAATGCGGTCGGAAGCGGGGCGCGGTTCCTCGCCGAGCACGGTGAGGGCGAACCGTTCGTGCAAACCGCGTTCGACGAGCGCGTGGCAGAACCGCCAGCCGACCATCCCGTTGCCGACGACCACCAGGGGTGGAGTGGCGTCGACGGCGGGATGGCGCCGCCGGCCCGAACGGCCCGCGGACTTGCTTGCGGCGACTGGTGAGTTACCGACCATGCCGAAGGTTCGGTTCTTTTAGTAGGCGAACTCGAGCTGGACCCAGAGCTTCTTTACGTTGGCGACCGTGGTGCTGTCGCGGTCGAACTTGGCGTATTTGACCAGGCCGGTGAAATACTTGTTGAACGCGTGCGTGAGCTGGACGTCCCATTCCTTGCCGAGATCGACGCCGGTGTCGGTTTCGAAGCTGTGGTAGAACGCGAGCAAACCGATTTTGCCCGGCAGGGTGGTCGCGACCTTGCCGTAGGTGTCGTGCAGGCCGCCGGCGGGGGTGGCGAGGAAGAGGTCGGCCCAGCCGTCGAACGCGTGAAGCGTGGCGAGGGGGGTCTTGAAGCCGACGTTGTGGTCGGTGCCGAGAACCTCGTAGCCCGCGCCGATGGTGACGGGTTTGGTGACGGCGGCGAGTTCGCCGAGGTAGTAGTCGGTGCTGTAGTTGAGCGTGCTGCTGCCGTAGTCGGACTGCGTGGCGTATTCGGCGCGGTAGGCGAGTTTCAGTTCCTTGCTCAGCGGTTGCGCCCCGGCGAAACTGGCGCCGTAGGTGGCGCAACTGTTGGCGGTGAAGCCGGCCGAGGTGATGTCGATCAGGTAGGCGTAGCCGGTGAGCGTGCCGGCCGGGAGGCCGGTATAGCTGGCGTTGACGAGGTGGGAATTGGAATCCCACGCGCCCTGCGTGCTGCGGTCGCCGAAGACACGGTTGATGCGGTCGAGGTAGGAGTAGGTGAGCGTGAGCTTGTCGACGGACTTGTCGACGAGTGTGAACGCATCGAAGGTCTGCTGATTCTGGCGCCAGCCGACATCGCCCACGAAGCGCGCGTTGTCGAGGACGAGGCGCTGGCGGCCGAGCGTTGCCGTGGTCTTGCCCGAGGTGTAGGCGACCCAGGCCTGGTTGAGCTCGCTACCGACGGGATCGGCCACGACGGCCCGGCCGGCGCCGCCGGGATTGATGCCCGCCTGATTGTAGTGGTCGGGATTCGGCGAGGCGATGTCCTCGAACTCGACGGAGGCCTTGAAGCCGTTGATGGGCGCGGTGCTGAACCCGAGGCGCGTCCGGACGGTGTAGGCGTCAGAATCCTTCAGCGCGGTCTGCGAGGCGCCTTCGTAGCGGCCGCGGACGTTCACGGAGACTTTGCCTTTGGCAAACGCCTCGCCGATCGTGTCGGCGGTGGGGGCGTCGGCGGCGGCCAGGGTGGTGGCGGCGATGAAACAAGGTGCGACAAGCGCACCGAGGATGACGTGGTGGGTTAATTTCATGGTGTTGGGACAGGTTAGGATAAGACGGGGAAAGCGACCTTGACGCAGCTCAACGTCGGCGGGGGGCCGAGGATGATGTGGTGGGTTGTTTTCATGGTGTTGGGCGAGAATCTGGACAAGGCGGTGGCCGGGCTCCGGAACGCGGAGGTCGGAATCAGGCCGGGACTGGTGCGTGGCTCAGACGAGCGAGAACATCTTGGATTTCGAGCGGTGCGGCAGAGTGGGTGGCGCCGGCGGTGAAGCCAGGGCCGGTTTCAGGTGGGAGCGGTGCGTGAGAAAACCGATGAGCTGCTCGCGCAGTTCGTAGTAGCGGGGATCCTCGAGCAGAATCTTGCGATCGCGCGGACGGGGGAACGGGATCTCGACGATCTCGCCGACGCGCGCCTCGGGTCCGTTGGTCATCATCACGACGCGGTCGGCGAGGTAGAGCGCCTCGTCGACGTCGTGTGTGACCATCAGCGCGGTCTTCTGGTCGCGCTGCCAGAGGTCGAGCAGCACGCCCTGCAATTCGTAGCGCGTGAGGGAGTCGAGCATGCCGAAGGGTTCGTCGAGCAGGAGCATCTTGGGCGAGAGGGCGAAGGCGCGGGCGATGCCGACGCGCTGGCGCATGCCCTGGGAGAGTTCGGCGG
>Ga0066487_100545_pt1 | contig 9914 bp, 8 predicted proteins | sample LakWasM129_HOW14_2_FD_59588 | JGI IMG/M metagenome (GOLD analysis project Ga0066487, IMG submission 59588) | Freshwater sediment methanotrophic microbial communities from Lake Washington under simulated oxygen tension - Sediment Metagenome 129_HOW14 | ecosystem: Environmental > Aquatic > Freshwater... | reverse complement strand
CTTCGTATCGCCGGTCGTGAGCGCAACGCCGACGCCCAACGCCCCTGCTCGCCGGACTATTTTGCTGGCGGGAGGAGGCATCACCGTCGCCGCGCTGCTCGCCTATCATAACTGCTTTCCGGCACCGTTTGTCTTCGATGACATCCCGGCCATCGTCGATAATCCGAGCATCCGCCGACTGTGGCGCCTGGGCGAAGTCTTGTGGCCGCACCTCGACGGCGGGTTGACCGTCAGCGGGCGGCCGCTGATCAATTTCAGTCTTGCGGTGAACCAAGCCTTGGGCGGACAAGCGGTGTGGGGCTATCACGCCGTCAATCTGCTGATCCATGTGCTCGCAGGGTTGGTGTTGTTCGGCGTCATCCGACGCACCCTGTTGCAACCGGGGCTGGCCGGCCGATTCGGTCCGGTGGCGCTGCCGTTCGCCGCCACCGCCGCCGCCATCTGGACGGTGCATCCGCTACAGACGGAATCGGTGACTTACATCGTGCAACGGGCGGAGTCGCTCATGGGGCTTTGCTATCTGCTGACGCTTTACGCCTTCATCCGGGGAATCGCAGCGGTCCGGCCGCACCGCTGGTTCGCTTTGTCGTTCATCGCGTGCCTGCTCGGCATGGCGAGCAAGGAAGTGATGGTTTCGGCGCCGCTGATCGTCTGGCTCTACGACCGCACCTTTGTCGCGGGAAATTTCGCGGAGGCATGGCGCCGCCGGTGGCGCTACTATCTAGCCTTGGCTGGCACGTGGATCCTTTTGGCCTTTCTCGTGGGCGGCACGACCGGACGCGGAGGCACCGCGGGTTTCGCGACGACGATCACCCCGTGGAGCTACCTCCTGACGCAGTGCGGCGCGATCGGGCATTATCTTCGCCTCGCCGTCTGGCCGCATCCGTTGGTCTTCGATTACGGCACGGCCACCGTGGGAGGTCTGGCGGAAGTCTGGCCGCAGGCGCTGGGGTTGCTGGCTCTGGCCGGTGCCACCGTCTGGGCCTTGGTGCGACGGCCGGTCTGGGGATTTCTGGGCGCGTCGTTCTTTGCCCTGCTGGCTCCCAGCTCCAGTTTTGTGCCCGTGGCGTCGCAGACGATGGCCGAGCACCGATTTTACCTGCCGCTCGCGTTGGTGATCGTGCTGGTCGTCGTCGGACTGCAAAGGTGGTTGGGGCGATGGGCGTGGGCGGCATGTGCCGTGTGCGGGTTGAGCGGCGTTTGGCTGACCATGCAGCGCAACGAAGACTACCGCAGCGATGTCGTGCTCTGGACCGACACCGTGGCCCAATGCCCGGCCAACGCCCGGGCGCACAACAATCTTGGCAAAGCGGTCTTCACGCTTGGCCGGGTGCCGGAGGCGATGGAACAATACCGTGAGGCCATCCGGTTGCAGCCCGCGGCGCCGGAACCGCATTATAACCTCGGGCTGGTGCTGGCCCGGCAAGGACTGCCCGCCGAAGCGATCAAAGAATACGAGGAAGCACTGCGTTTGCAGCCCGATTATCCCGAGGCGCTGAACAATTTGGGCAACGCCCTGCTGGCCGTCGGCCGGCCGGCCGAGGCGGTCGCTCACTATGAGAAGGCCGTGCGGCTCAAACCAGACTATGCCGACGCGCACAGCAACCTCTCCAACGCGCTTTTGGAAACCGGCCGGGTGCCGGAGGCCATTCAACAGGGCGAGGCAGCCGTGGCGCACGCGCCGGCCAATGCGGACGCGCATTTCAATCTGGGGAATGCCTTCGCCCGGGCGGCCCGGTTTGCGGAGGCGCGCGCCGAGTATGAAACAGCATTGAGACTGAGGCCGGACTACGCGGATGTCGCGAACAACCTCGGCAACATCCTGGTCGAGCTCGACCGGCTGCCCGAAGCGATCGCGGCTTACGAGCGCGCCTTGCAGCTTGATCCCGGCTATGGCGATTCGCGGCACAATCTGACGCAGGTGCTGCTCCATCTGGGCCGGCAGGCCGACGCCGTCGCGCTCTATGAACGGCTCCAACGCCTGCGACCGGACGATCCGGAGGTTCGGGCGGAACTGGCGCGCCTGCGGGAGAGGGCGGGGCCTTGATTTCCCCTCGCCCCGTCCGGCACAAACGTCAGATTCGGACGGAATGACCGACCCCTATTCAGCACGCGAAGAACTGGCCAACCGCCTCACCCATGGGCTCGGCGCGGTGTTCAGCGTGGCGGGGCTGGTGCTCATGGTGGTGTTTTCGGCGCGCTTTGGCGATGCGTGGCAGGTGGTGAGCACCGCCATCTTCGGCACGACGCTCGTGCTGCTCTACACGTCGTCGACCCTCTATCACAGCTTCGAGAGCGAGCGCCTTCAGGTGCTGTTCCAGAAGTTCGATCACGCCGCCATCTTTCTCCTCATTGCGGGCACCTACACGCCGTTCGTGCTCGTCACGCTGCGCGGTCCGTGGGGCTGGAGCCTGTTTGGCGTGGTCTGGGGACTCGCCATCATCGGCGTGGCGCTGAAATTCTGGTTCGCGGGGCGCTTCAAGGTGGTTTCCACGCTCATTTATATCGGCATGGGCTGGCTGGTGATGATCGCCCTCAAGCCGCTCATGGCGGCGCTGCCGGCCGGCGGGATGAAACTGCTGGTCGCGGGCGGACTCTGCTACACGGGCGGGACGGTCTTCTATCTCTGGCGCCGTCTGCCCTACAACCACGCCATCTGGCACCTGTTCGTGCTCGGTGGTAGTGTCTGCCACTGGGCCGCCGTCTTCTTCTACGTGGTGCCGCGGGCGTGAGCTTGCGACGGTTCCCACGGCGGCGTGGTTCCGTGGCTCCAGGCTGCGGATGTCTGGAGCGCGGGCGACCTCGCCCGCGGATGCGCCGAGATTACTTTCCTGCGGGCAATTTGACTTCGCCCGCCGCGAGGCGGTGGAGAAACAGTGCGGCCACCTGCGCGCGCTGGACGAGGCTCGGCAGGTGGCAGTATTCCTCGGGACTGTGCAGGTGGTCGCCGACGCAGCCGAGTCCGTCGAGGTTGGGCAGGCCCGCCGCGGAGAGGATGTTGCCGTCCGAGCCGCCGCCCACGTGCTGCCAGTTGACGGCGAGGCCGAATTCCCGGGCGCACTTCTGCCAGTCGGCGAACACCGCGGTCTCGAAGGGCGTCTCGACCTTCGGTCCGCGATTGAACCCGCCACCGATCTCCAGGCGGAATCCTTCGCGGGCGTGGAGCGGCGCGCAGATATCGTGCAGGCGCTTCAAAAACAGCGCGTCGTCCCCGGCGTGGGTCACGCGGGCGTTGATCACCGCCTCGGCGAAATCGGGCACGATGTTGGCCGCGCCGCCGCCCTTGATGGCGCCGATGTTCACCATCACGCCGGGCAGTTCGTCGATCAGGTCGGCGATGGGGGGGAGGATTTCGCAGAGGGCGAGGATGGCGTTGCGGCCCGCGGCGGGATCGCGGCCGGCGTGAGCGGCGCGGCCGTGGCAGGTGAGGGTGAAGATGCCAGTGCCCTTGCGCGAACGCACGAGATCGCCGTTGGCGCGCGCGGGTTCGAAGACGAGCCCGAGCCGGTGGCGCGGGGCCGCCTCTTCCAGCAACGGCGCCGTGCCCTGCGAGCCGGTCTCCTCGTCGGGCCCGAGCAGGATCTCGTAGCCCAGCTTGGCCGCATGCGGGGTTTTCTCGAAGGCCTGCAAGGCCGCGAGCAGGACGACGAGCCCGCCTTTCATGTCGGAGGTGCCCGGTCCGCGCAGTTTTTCGGGCGTCGCGAGCTCACACTTCTGAAACGGATGGTCGGCGCCGTAGACGGTGTCGTAGTGCCCGCTGATAAGAACCTGGAGCGGCGCCGCCGGGCGCACGCGCACGCGCAACGCCTGGGCCGTGGTGCCGGCGAGAGCCAGGCGCTCGGCCTTTGCGCCGGGCAGCCGGGCGAATTCGCGGTGCAGCAGCTCCAGCATCGCCGCGAGGCCGGGGAGGTTGTCGCTCCCGGAGTTCTGGTTGCACCAGGCGGTCAGCAGCTGGCGCAGCTCATCGCCACGCTTGGTCAATTGGGTGATCGGGTCGGGCAGAGACATGGCGGTCGCGGTCACACGGTTTGCACGGCTTGGCGGAAAGCCGCCAGCTTTTCTTCGTCCCGCCCGGCGTTGGGCCGGAACCGACCCCATCGAAGGGTTTGCAAACCGCCATTAATCCCGCAAGCTCCCGGCCGATGAAAATCGCGATCATTGGCGCCGGGAATCTCGGCGGTGCGCTCGGCAAAAGCTGGGCTAAGGCGGGACACACGATCTTTTTCGGGGTGCGTGATCCGGCGGGAGGCAAGACCAGGCCGCCGTTGGCCGAGATCGGCGGCGCGGCGACCTCCCTGGTGATTCCCGATGCCGTGCGGCAGGGCGAGGTGATCGTGCTGGCGACGCCTTGGAACGCCGTGCCCGAGGTGATCGCCGCCATGGGCGACGTGAAGGGGAAAATCATCATCGATTGCACCAATCCGCTGATTCTCAACTCCGAGGGCAGTCTCGGCCTGTCCGTCGGCTCCTCTCACTCCGGCGCCGAGGAAGTCGCGCACCTCGCGGCCGGCGCGCATGTCGCCAAGGCTTTCAACACGTATGGCTGGGAGAATTTCGCCGATCCCAGCTACCCCGGCTACGGCGAGTTAAAGCCGGTCATGTTTTACTGCAGCGACAACGATGACGCGAAGGAGATCGTGGAAAAGCTGGCCCGCGATCTCGGCTTCGATCCGGTGGACACCGGCGGCCTGGGCATGGCGCGCAGTCTCGAGCCGATGGCCCTGATGTGGATCCGCCTCGCGGTCCGGCGCGGCCGCAATCCCAACTTCACCTGGGCGATGCTCAAACGCTGAGTGCCGGCCCCTTGCTGCTCGCACTGCACAAGCCCTACGGGGTGCTCTCCCAGTTCACTCCCGAGCCCGGCAGCCGCTGGCGCACTCTCGCCGGGTGCGGGCTGCCTCCCAAGGTCTACGCGCTCGGCCGACTCGACGGCGATTCGGAGGGACTTTTGCTTTTATCCGACGAGCCCGGTCTGAACTCCCGCCTGCTCGATCCGGAGGCGGGACACCGCCGGGAATACTGGGTGCAGGTCGAGGGCCTGCCCGATGCGACCGCGCTGACGCGACTGGCGCGCGGGGTGAAGATCGGCGACTACACCACGCGACCGTGCTCCGTGCGCCGGCTGGAGCCGGCACCGGTGATGCCACCGCGCGATCCGCCTATCCGGACGCGCCAGACGGTGCCGGATTGCTGGCTGTCGCTCGAACTGGTGGAAGGCAAGAACCGGCAGGTGCGGCGGATGACCGCCGCCGTCGGCCATCCAACGCTGCGGCTGGTGCGCGTAAGTGTCGGCCAGTTTAAACTCGGCGATCTGGCATCCGGAAAATGGCGCGAACTGACCGCCGCCGAGCGCGCCGCCGTCTTCGCCTGAACGGGTGAGCGCGTCCCCCTGAGAGGGAGGATGGGCACATTGTCAATTAATAGTATACGTTGACCACAAGCGGTTCTCCGGGGAGGCCGCGGCCGACAAGTATACTATTAGTTGACAACTGTCGCTGGAACAGGGGCACCGGAGGACGCAGAGGGTCCGCGCGGGTGAGGGCCGGTCCCGCGGGCGGCGGCGCCGGCCGGCAGGGCGAGGGGCTTCGCTCAGGATTTCTTGTCGGAGAGCAGGCGGTCGACCAGTCCGGCCACGGTTTGGGGTAACGGCTCGCGCTTGGGGATGCTGACACTGTAGGTGACGGCGGCAATCGCCTCGTTCGAAAGTGCGTCCCGTGCATTGATGGTCAGGTAGACCAGATGCTCGCCAAAGTCCCAGGTCCAGCGGTCCTGATAAGTGACGATGGCCTGGGTGTTCTCGGGCATCATCGTGAGCGGACCGATTTGCACCTCGAACCCGCGGGCTTGGAGCGCCTCGGCGAGGCGGTGGTCGAGCGCGTGGTTGTCGTTGAGATTGCTCACGACAAAGAAGCGGGTGATCCCGACGAGGCTCTTGCCGTGGACGGTTTGCGCATCATACGACGCGCAAGCGCCGAGCAGCAGAGCCGGCAGAAGGCCGAGCAGGAGACGCCAAATCGGGACGGAGGTTTTCACGCGGAGTGTTCTTCCCAGACTTGGGCGAGGTGGACGAGGGTTTCAACCGCTTTCGCCATGTCCTGCAGGCTGACCCACTCGCGCTGACTGTGGACCTCGTGCATGCCGCAGAAAATATTCGGGGCGGGCAGGCCGCGCTGCGTGAGATTGGAGCCGTCGGTGCCGCCGCGGATGGCCGAGGATTTCGGCGCGAGGCCGGCGCGGCGGACGGCCTCCTGCGCGAATTCGACGGGGCGCATGTCCTGCTCGAGCCAGTAGCGCATGTTGCGGTATTGCTCGGTGAAAGTCAGTGTGATGATCGCGCGCGGCTCGGCGGCGCGCAGGTCGGCGGCGAGCTTCTCCAGCAACGCCCGCTTGGCGGCCAGGCCGTCGCGTTCGAAGTCGCGCAGGATCATCCGGACTTTGGCGTGTTCGCTCGAAGCGGTGCACTCGAGTGGATGGATGAAGCCGGCGCGGCCGTCCGTGCGCTCCGGCGACTGGTCCGGCGGCAGCGCGGCGAGGAAGCGGCCGGCGAGGCGCGCAGCGTTCACCATCACGTCCTTCGCCCAGCCGGGATGCGAGGCCACGCCCTGGATTTCCAGCACCGCGGCGTCGGCGCTGAAGGTTTCAAAATCAATCTCGCCGGGACCCGAGCCGTCGAGTGTGTAGCCGCAGGCCGCGCCGAGTTGCGCCAGGTCCAGCTTGGTCATGCCGCGGGCGATTTCCTCGTCGGGGTTGAAACAGATCCGGATCGGGCCGTGCGGAATCTCCGGGTGCCGGAGCAGGTGGCGGACGGCGGCCATCACGGTGGCGACGCCGGATTTGTCGTCGGCGCCGAGCAGGGTGGTGCCGCTGGCCGTGATGATGTCGTGGCCGACGGCCTCGCGGAGGAACGGTGTGGTTTCCGGGGTCAGCCGCTGGGTGGGATCATCCGGCAGGACGATCGGCCGGCCGTCGTAGGCACGATGCACGATGGGCTTGGCGGCGCCGGGCAGGTTGGTCGCCGTGTCCACGTGGGCGAACCAGGCGATGACGGGTGTTTCCCTTTTCGAAGTGGCCGGCAGGGTCGCGAGCGCGTAGCCATGCTCCGTCAGGGTGACGTCGGTCAGGCCGAGTTTTTTCATTTCCTGCTCCAGCAGGCGGAGCAAATCCCACTGGCCGGGCGTGCTCGGGGTGGTCGGCGACCGGTCGTCGCTGCGTGTGTCGATCTGCACATAACGCAGGAACCGGTCGAGGAGGTCGGCGGTGTCGATTTGCATCCGGTGATTGATACTCCGCTTCGGGACCGCGCCAATGACGAATTGATCCCGCAAAATCAATGACCTTGAAACCCCGTCCGTCCGGATGCGTCATGGCGGTGATGAGTGCCAATTCTCAAACCCTCGTTTTTCAAAACAACATCTGGCGGGTCGGCGTAACCGCGGCCGTGCTGGCGGTCGCCACGTTCGGCGCGGCCCCGGCCCTGCGGGCGGATGTGCGCGTCGGGGTGTCCGTCGGGGTCGAACTGCCCCACGGCTATGCCGAGGTGCGCGTGGGGCGGGACCATTACTACGAGCACCGCGGCGTCTTTTATCAGCACGGGCCGCGGGGTTATTATGTGGTGCGCGCGCCGCGCGGAGCGGTCGTGCGGGCGCTGCCGCCGGCCTACACGCGCATCTACGTGGGCAACGTGCTGTATTACCGCTACGGCGATGTCTATTATCAGCCGGCGCGGAAGGGCTACGTGGTGGTCGATCCGCCCGCGGTGCCCTCGCTGCCGCCGGTCCGGCCGGTCGAGGAATACCAGAAGGTCTATGTCGGGCAGGCCGAATATCTTTTCAAGGACGGCCAGTTCTTCATCAAGACGCCCGACGGGCTCGTCTGGGTCCAGGCGCCCATCGGGGCGGTCGCCGCCGATCTGCCGCCGGATGCGCAGAGCGTGTGGTATCAGGAAATCGAGTATTTCGACTGCGGCGACGTCTACTTCCGGAAAACCCCGCAGGGTTACAAGGTAGTCGAAGCGCCGTGGAAGAAATAATGCCGACCGGAGCGCTCAGTCCGCCACCGCGGCGAACAGCCGGTCCATGACCTCGGCGTTGCGCAACGACTCGGCGAGGCCGAACTGCGGTGGGCGTTGCCGGAGGATGGCGTCGGCGAAATCCTCCACCTCGAGCCGGTAGCGGTCGCTCTCGGCCACGGGAATGACGCGGCGCTCCTCGCCGAGGATGAGGGTGAGTTCGCCCGCATTGTCGAAATAGGTGTCCGGGATTTCCAACGCACCCTGGGTGCCGACAATCTCGGCGAGCACGCGCTTCTGGGCATTGAATCCGCAATGCGCCGCGGCGACCAGACCGGAGGGATATTTCAGGAGAGCGGAAAAGATCGTGTCGATGCCGCCGGAGCGCACGCATTGGGCGGACACGGCGGTAGGTTGGGCGCAGCCGCTGCCCGGGCGGCCGGCGATTTCGTCCGCCACCAGGCCGATGAAATTAATCGGGTAGCACCCGACGTCGTAAAGCGCACCGCCGCCGAGTTCCGGCTGGAGTTTGATGCTGTCGGGACGGTTGAGGAGGTAGCGAAAACAGGCGTTGATGAATCTGATTTCGCCGAGCACGCCGCTGCGCAGCACCTCGCGCACCTTGGCAGTGCGCTCGGTGTAACGATACATGAATGCTTCCATGAGCAGCACCTGGTGTTTGGCGGCGGCCGCGATCAGCTCGCGACATTCGGCGGCGTTGAGTCCAAGCGGCTTTTCGCAGAGGACGTGCTTGCCGTGCTCCGCGGCGCGGAGCGTCCACTCGCGGTGCTGGGAATTGGGCAGCGGAATGTAGACGGCGTCGATTTCCGGGTCGCGGAGCAGGGCGTCGTAACCGAGGTGGGTGCGGGTGAGGCCGAACTTCGCGCGGGCTGCGGCGAGCTTGGCTTCGTCGCGTGAGGCGAGGGCGTGCAGTGCGGAATTTCCGGCCCGCTGGATTGCCGGCATGACACAGTCGCGGGCGATGCGCGCGTAGCCCAGCACGCCCCAGCGGATTTTGCGGTTGTTAGGTGCGGTCATCGACAGACCCGACCAAACGCGGAATGACGGCCCGGCTCAACGGGAATATTCCGTCGGTCGCGACCGGTTCACTCGGCGGGGAAGGAGGAGAGCGTGCCGTCGAGTCCGCCCACGACCAGCGTGCCGCCGTCAAGCGCGCAACCCGCCGCGAAGCCCCAGGTGTAGGCGCCTGCGACTTCCGGCACGGGTCGCCGCCATTTGATCTTGCCCGTCGCACGATCCAGCGCGCAGAGCCCGGCGACGTGTCGGATCATGTAGGGGCTGGCTCCGGCGGTCGCGATGTAGACGGTGCCGGTGGTGACCAGCGGCCGCGCCCACGACCAGCCGAAGACATCGGTGCGCCAGACCACGCGCCCATCCTTAGGGTCGAAGCAGGTGACGCGGCGATAATCCGAGGAACCGATGTAGGCGAGGCCGTCCGCCGCGACCGCGGTCGACTCGATCCATGAGCCCCACCAGGATTTGCTCCAGAGGCGTTCGCCATTGGCCGGGTCGATGCCGTAGAGCGCGCTGCCGCGGTTGCCGACAACGATTTTGCCCTCGATGACGGCGGGCGAACTGGTGACCGGCGCCTTCGAGTCGAATTGCCAGATTTCTTTTCCCGTGGCGCGCTCGACCATGAGGATCGGTCCATCGAGCGTGCCGAAGACGATGTTGGGACCGGCCACGGCGGCGGTGCTGCGAATCTTGCCCGGCGCGGCGATGCGCCAGACGCGCTGGCCGGTGTCGGCGCGCACGGCGTGGAAGCCGCCGTCGCCGCTGCCGACGTAGAGCACGCCGTCAGCGAGCACCGGTCTTGGCGATTCGTGGTCGTAATCGAAGACCGCCGGGTGCGGCAGGATGCGCGGCACCTGAGCGTCGCCGAGAT
>Ga0066487_100544_pt1 | contig 9915 bp, 8 predicted proteins | sample LakWasM129_HOW14_2_FD_59588 | JGI IMG/M metagenome (GOLD analysis project Ga0066487, IMG submission 59588) | Freshwater sediment methanotrophic microbial communities from Lake Washington under simulated oxygen tension - Sediment Metagenome 129_HOW14 | ecosystem: Environmental > Aquatic > Freshwater... | reverse complement strand
ACCAAGGAAGACGCGGCCGACTACCGCTACTTCCCCGACCCGGACCTGCCGCCGCTGGTGGTCGCGCCCGAGTGGGTGGAACAGGTCAGGGCCGACATGCCCGAACTGCCGCGCGCCATGGCCGCGCGCTTTGTCGAGCAGTACGCCCTGCCCGAGTACGACGCCACCACGCTGACGCAAAGCCAGGCCATGGCCGCCTACTTCGAGGACACGGCCCGGGCCTGCAATGCGCCCAAGCTGGCCAGCAACTGGATCATGGGCGAGATCTCGCGCCGCCTGAACACCGAGGAAATCGGCATGGAGGCCGCCAAGGTCTCCAGCGCCCAGCTGGCCGCGCTGATCCAGCGCATCGGCGACGGCACCATCTCCAACAACGCCGCCAAGCAGGTCTTCGAGGCGCTGTGGAGCGGTGAAGGCAGCGATGTCGATGCCATCATCGAGGCCAAGGGCCTCAAGCAGATGAACGACACGGGCGCCATGGAGAAGATCATCGACGAGGTGATCGCCGCCAACCCGGCCAACGTGGAGCAGTACCGCGCAGGCAAGGACAAGGCCTTCAACGCCCTGGTCGGCCAAGTCATGAAGGCCTCCAAGGGCAAGGCCAACCCGGCGCAGGTCAACGAGCTGCTCAAGGCCAAGCTGGCCTGACCGGCCGCAGCGGGCGCCCCCACGCGCTCCGGGGGGGCGCCTGCCTCAATCCACCGAGGCGCCCGACTGCCGCACGGCCTGGCCCCACTGCGTGATCTCCGAGGCCACGAAGGCATCCATCTCGCGGGGCGTGGTGGGCGCGGCTTCCGAGCCACGGTCACTGATGAACTTGCGCATCTCGGGGCTGCGCAGGATGGCCACGGCCTCGCGGTTGAGCCGGTCTATCACTTCCTGCGGCGTGCCCCTGGGCGCCATCAGGCCCAGCCAGCCCACGGCCTCGAAGCCCCGGAACTCGGGCAGGCCCGATTCGGCAATGGCCGGCACCTCGGGCAGCTGGCTGGAGCGGGCGCTGGACGTCACGCCCAGCGGCACCGCCTTGCCCGCCTGGATATTGGGCAGGGCGGCCGTCACCGAATCCACCATCAGCGGCACCTGGCCGCCCACGAAGTCCGCCTGCGCGGGGCCGCTGCCCTTGTAGGGAATGTGCTCTATCTGTATCTTGGCGCGCGCCTTGACCATCTCGGCGCTCAGGTGCTGGGTGCCGCCGATGCCGGCGCTGGCGTAGTTCCAGCGGCCCGGCTCGGCACGCGCCTTGTCCACCAGATCTTTCATGGATTGGATGCCAGCACCCGGGTGCGCCAGGAACACCAGCGGCACCTTGGCGATCAGCGTGATGCCCACCAGGTCGGTGCGCGGGTCGAAATTCACCTTCTTGTACAGCGTCTGGTTCACGGCCATGGCACTGCCGGCCACGAGCAGCGTGTAGCCGTCGGCCGGGCTGCGCACCACCTGCTCGCTGCCGATGTTGCTGCCGGCCCCGGCCTTGTTCTCCACCACCAGCGGCTGGCCCAGCTTCTGGGCGAGCTTTTCAGCCAGCGCGCGCGCAAAGATGTCCGTGGCCTGCCCGGGCGGGAAGGGAACGACCAAGCGGATGGGCTTGTCGGGATAGGCGGCGCTGGCCGGCATGGCAAGGGCGACGGCCGCGCAGGCTGCTGCGGCCAGAATGATCTGCTTCATGGTGTCGTTGTCTCCTGCGGGCCAGTTTAGCGGCGGCATGCCCGCTGCACCCGCACGCCGCTGTCCCGCAGCCAACAGCGCACCAGGCCATCTGCCGGAACAATCGACGCACACCACAGGAGACTCCATGACCGCCAGCACCGACCGCCTGCACATCCCCGGCCTGCCCTGGGCCGACTCCCCTGAAACCGTGGGCCTGGGCAGCGCGCGCCTGGCGCGCCTGTCGGCCCGGCTGCAGCGCGGCGTGGACACCGGCGAGATCCCGGGCGCCGTGGCCCTGGTGGCGCGGCGCGGCAAGCTGGCCTACCTGGAGAGCTTCGGCCTGCTGGACCCCGAGGCCGGCACGGCCATGCGGCCCGATGCCATCTTCCGCATCGCCTCCATGAGCAAGCCCATCACCTCGCTGGCCATCATGATGCTGGCCGAGCAGGGGCGGCTGTCCATCATCGAGCCTGTGGAGCAGTACCTGCCCGAGCTGGCCGCGCTGCGCGTGGGCCTGGAGCGCGCGCCGCTGGCGCGGCCCATCACGCTGCAGGACCTGCTGCGCCACACCTCCGGCATTCCCTACGGATTCGCCGGCACCGAGCACCCCGTCAAGAAGATGTACCTGGATGCGGGCCTGTTCAGCGGCAAGTTCACCAATGCGCAGTTCATCACCAAGCTCGCGCAGCTGCCGCTGGTGGCCCAGCCCGGCGAGACCTGGGAATACGGCATGTCCACCGACGTGCTGGGCCGCGTGGTCGAGGTGGTCAGCGGCCAGACGCTGGCCGCCTTCGTGCGCGAGCACATCACCGGGCCGCTGGGCATGGCCGACACGGGCTTTCATGCACCCGACAGCGAGATCGCACGGGCCGCCCGGCCCCAGCCCGAAGGGCCGCAGAAACAGATGCCGCCCATCCCCCCGGTCACGCGCGCCATGATGTTCGAGTCGGGCGGCGGGGGCATGGTCTCGACCATGGCCGACTATGCGCGGCTGTGCCTGTTCTGGTGCAACGACGGCACGCTGGACGGCGTGCGCCTGGTCTCTCGCAAGACCGTGGAGCTGATGACCACCAACCACCTGCCCGCCAGCGTGCGCATGGGGCCGGACATGGCGTATTTCGGCGCCCAGCTGCCCTCGCCCGAGGTGGGCCAGGGCTTCGGTCTGGGCTTTGCAGTGCGCACGGCGCCCGGCCTCAACCCGCTGCCGGGCAGCGTGGGCGACTTTTCATGGAGCGGCATCTACGGCACCTTCTTCTGGGTCGATCCGAAGGAGGACCTGTTCGCCATCCTCATGATGCAGTCCATGGCCCAGCGCATTCCCTACCGCTGGGTGATGCGCGAGGGCGTGTACCAGTCCGTGGTGGACTGAATCTTCCAGGTTTGCACCAAGGCAGTGCAAAGCCCATGCTGCCCGCAAGAGCGGCGTCCCTTCCTAAAATGACGCGCTTTTGCAGCCCTCCCCCGGGGCCGCGCAGGCAAAGACAAAAAGACAACAAGGCCATGGGCTGGAACAGAAAAGCATGGGGGCCGGTGGTGCCACGCCCCGCGCCTGCGGACGTGTGGCGCGTGGCCATGGGCTCCATCGTGGGCATGGGGCTGGCCACGGCCCTGGTCTGGCTGGCGCATGCGGGCACCTGGGATCTTCCCCTGCGCCTGTTCGCGCCGCTGGGCGCCACGGCCGTGCTGCTGTTCGCCGTGCCCACCAGCCCGCTGGCCCAGCCCTGGTCCTGCGTGGTGGGCAATACGGTGTCGGCGCTCTGGGCCCTGTTCGTGCTGCAGTGGTGCCCGCCCCAGCTGGCCCCTGCGCTGGCCGTGGGTGGCGCCATAGGCTGCATGCTGCTGACGCGCTCGCTGCACCCGCCAGGTGGCGCCATGGCCCTGCTGACGGTGCTCAACGCCAAGGCCTCGCTGGCCGCCGGCTGGATGCTGCCCTTCCTGCCCGTGGGCGCGCTGACACTGGGGCTGGTCCTGGCGGCCACGGCGCTCCACCGCGCCACGGGCCGGCGCTATCCCCACCATGCCGACACGGCGCCCAAGGCCGCGCCCGCCGATGCGGCCCACCGCCATGCCTCGCGCCTGGGCCTGTCCCATGCCGATCTGGAGGGGCTGCTGCTGCGCTTCGGCCAGGAAAACAACCTGGAAGCCGACGACCTGGCCGAGCTGCTGGCCGCCGCCGAGGAAACCGCCATCGAGCACCGGCTGGGCGGCGTGCGCTGCGCCCAGCTGATGACGCGCGATCCCGTGAGCTGCTCCTTGGACGACGACGTGCACGCCGTGGCCGCACGCTTTCGCGCGCACCCGGCCAAGAGCCTGCCGGTGCTGGACGCCGATGGCGGCCTGGCGGGCACGGTCTCCCGTGCCGAGCTGTACGAGTGGCTGTGGATGAGCCCCGTGCGCCCGGCCGAATCTGCGGCAAAACCTTCTTTGTTGAACTGGCTGGGCCAGCGCCTGCCCGGCAAGACCCGGGCCGCGCCCCGCCTGTCGGAGCTGCCCCAGCTGGTTCATGCGCCTGAACTCAGCGTGGACGAAGACACGCCCGTGGGCCAGTTGCTGGACGCCCTGGCCCGGCACAGCGTGCCCTGCATTCCCGTGATGCGCGAAGGCCGTCTGACCGGCCTGATCACGCGCACGGATCTGATGCGGCTGCTGCTGCAGCCGGGCAGACAGGGCGACCCGGCAATGCGCCAGTTTCAGGAAGTGCGCCCAAGCGCAGCATCCTGAAACCTGGCCATCAGAACAGCACGCGGCAGCGGATGGTGCCCGGAACCTGGGTCAACTTTTCCACGGCCAGGCCCGAGGACTGGGCCGCCAGGTCGATCACCACATAGCCCACCTTCTCGTCGGTGCGCAGGTACTGGCCGGCGATGTTGATGCCGTTCTCGGCAAACACCTGGTTGATGGCCGACAGCACGCCGGGCTGGTTGTGGTGCACGTGCAGGATGCGGTTCTGGCCGGGGTGGGCGGGCAGGGCCACTTCGGGGAAGTTCACCGCCGAGGTGGTGGTGCCGTTGTCGCTGTACTTGACCAGCTTCTCGGCCACTTCCAGGCCGATGTTGGCCTGGGCTTCCATGGTGGAGCCGCCCACGTGCGGGGTCAGGATGACGTTGTCCAGGCCGCGCAGGGGCGAGACGAATTCATCCTTGTTGCTGCGCGGCTCGGTGGGGAACACGTCGATGGCGGCGCCCAGCAGCTTGCCGGCCTTCAGGGCCTCGGCCAGCGGCTCGATTTCCACCACGGTGCCGCGCGAGGCATTGATCAGGATGGCGCCGGGCTTCATGGCCGCGATTTCCTTGGCGCCGATCATCCACTGGGTGGAAGGCAGCTCGGGCACGTGCAGGGTAACGATGTCGCTGCCGGCCAGCAGGTCGGCCAGCGATGCGGCCTGGCGCGCATTGCCCAGCGGCAGCTTGGTGGACACGTCATGGAACAGCACCTGCATGCCCACCGACTCGGCCATCACCGACAGCTGGGTGCCGATGGAGCCGTAGCCCACGATGCCCAGCGTCTTGCCGCGGATTTCGTAGGAATTCTCGGCGCTCTTGAGCCAGCCGCCGCGGTGGGCGGAGGCGTTCTTGGCGGGCACGCCGCGCAGCAGCAGAATGGCTTCGGCCAGCACCAGCTCGGCCACCGAGCGCGTGTTGGAGTAAGGCGCGTTGAAGACCACCACGCCACGCTCGCGCGCCGCGTCCAGGTCCACCTGGTTGGTACCGATGCAAAAGCAGCCCACGGCCACGAGCTTTTGCGCGGCAGCGAACACGTCGGCCGTCAGCTGCGTGCGCGAACGGATGCCGACGAAGTGCACGTCGGCGATCTTGCGCTTGAGCTCCTCGCCTTCCAGCGCGCCCGTCACGGTCTCCACATTGGTGTAGCCCGCATTGCGCAGCACTTCGAGTGCGGAAGGATGGATGCCTTCGAGCAGCAGGAACTTGATCTTCGATTTATCCAGCGACGTTTTGGTCATGGGCGAGCCCTCTCTAGTCAGTCAGAAATCAGAGCGAGCATTACAGCGGATTCGGGAAGCCGCTACAGCCGGTAGGCCCAAAGCCTGCGCGCCCGCAAGCGGGAGAACCATGCGCCCCGCGGCCATGAACGCCCGACCATCCGGCAGACGCTCATTGCAGGACGGCGCATGCCACGGGAGCACATGCACACTTCGAGATTGGCGCGAAATGTAAAACATTGAGAACCGGTGCGCCCGTGCGCGGCAGCCTTCCTAGAATTCGCGCGTCTGTGTTCGGCGCTTTCAAATCAATAGCAACAGAACAGGCCTGCAGGCGGGCCGGACGCGCCCTTGTTTTACGAACCAACCGAGGAATCCGATGATTACAAACATGCTGCGCAGGATCGAGGACCTGCTGGTGCAGGTGGTGCGCGTGGTGCTGCTGGTGTTCTCCCTGCTCGTGCTGGTGGGCATGGCACTGTGGACCTGGGAGAGCTTCAGGCCCGGCAAGGCCGAGGCGCCCCAGGCCGTGGCCCAGGAATTGAACTGGAAGGACGCCAGGCCCGACCTGCAGTTCGTCGTGGACGAAACCAGCCGCGACCTGGGCGCGGGCGGCGGCGAACCCGCCATGGAAAAGCGCCTGGCCGATCCGGCGCTGCGCCCCGCCTTCCAGAAGGCCGACGCCCTGGTGCGCGCCTTCGTGAACAAGGATCCCGCGCGGCGCGAGCGCACCGAGCGGGACAACCAGGCCCGGGGCCTGGCACCGCTGCACCCGCTGCTGCAAGGCGACGCCCTGCCGTCCGAGGCCGATGTGCAGCGCCGCATCCAGGAACGCGGGCAGCGCGAAGGCGATGCCGGGGCCGTGGATGCGGCAGCCGATGCAGCGGTGGCCGCAGCCGCCTCCACCGGCGAGGAAGACGGCTGGATGGTCGAGCCCGTGGATACCGCCGCCGCCATCCACGAGCGCGCCCAGGCCGCCGAGCTGGAACATGGCAAGGGCGCCTATGCGGCCTATGTGCAGGGCCTGCCCGCCGCGCTGGAGCAGGTCTTCGGCAATGCCGCGCTGGAGCCGCGGCTGCAGGCGCAGACGGCCCAGCAGATCCTGTCCACGGTGCTGCTGAACTACACGCTGTCCCTGGACAATGCGGCGCGCGCGCTGCGCGGCGAGGACAGCCACGGCAGCAGCTCCTGGAAGGAGCGCTTCGGCGCCGTGGAGACGGCCTTCTGGAGCATGCTGATGTCATTCCTCGTGCTGGTGGTGATGGTGCTGGTCTTCATCCGCATGGAGCGCCACCTGCGCGTGATCAGCCAGCAGCATGGCCAGGCACCGCGCCAGCCCTGAGGCCTTGCGCTATCGTTGCCGCTTTCCTTTCTGCTTGCCGCCTATCCGCATGACACGCAACACCACCACCCCCATCCATCCGCAATTCCTGGGCCGCATGTCGCCGCGCGCCTTCAAGCCCGAGGCACTGAGCCAGGCTCAGATCGAGCAACTGGCCGACGCCGCGCGCTGGGCGCCTTCGGCCAGCAACAAGCAGCCCTGGCACTTTGCCTATGCGCTGCGCGGCGATGCGAACTGGCAGGCCTTCAGCACCATTCCCAACGAGTTCAACCGCCGCTGGTGCCTGGAGGCGGGCGCGCTGATCGTGCTGATGTCCGACCGCCAGGCCTCGCCCGGCAAGCACAGCTTCGACGCGGGCTGCGCCTGGGGCTACCTGGCGCTGGAAGCCCATGCCATGGGCCTGGCCACGCACGCCATGGGCGGCTTCTCGGCCGACGCCGCACGCGAGGTGCTGCGCCTGCCCGAGCACCTGGAGCCCGAGGTGGTGATCGCCGTGGGCTGGCGCGGCGATGCGGCCACCCTGCCCGACGATCTGCGCGAGCGCGAGGTGCCCTCGCCCCGCAAGCCGCTGGCTGAAGTGCTGAGCGCCGGCCCCGTGGCCACGGGCGGCTGACGGCGGGTTCCAAGTCCTACGCCGCTTTGCGGGGATGCCCCGGATGGCCTGCCCAGGCCCCGGGGCTACACTGGCCCACAGGCCTGCGGCGCAGCAGGCGTCCATGACCCCAAGGAGTTGCCATGACCCCATCCACCAGCCCCAATCTCGACAAGCTGCGCAACATCGTCCAGAAGTTCGGCGCAAGCTCCTTCACCACGGACCAGGTGGCCAGCGAATACGACGACGCCCCGGCCACGGCGGAAAGCACCGAGCAATTCGACGCCCTGCTGCAGCGCCACGCGGCCGTGCTGGGCATCCATGCCGTGCCCGGAAGCGGCGGCCAGGGCCACGGCGCCACCGTCTGGCAGCCGGCCTGAGCGCGCAGGCGGCGCAAAGCACGGCACCGCTACACTCGCTGCGGCCGGCACGGTGCCGGCGCGCAGTTTCCTTTTGATGTCCTCACTCTCTCCCCATACCTGGCTGCAGCTGTCCGTGGCAGCCAGTGCCTTGCTGGTGCTCGCCTCCATCGGCTGGGTCTGGCACGGCACGCGCGCCCTGCCCGCGGATTCGCGCGATGGCCGCAGCGCCCGGCGCATGGCGGCCCTGTTCGCCCTGGGGGCGCTGGCCTGGCTGGCCTACGGCCTGTACACGGGCTATGCCGTGCTGTGGAAGGCAGACGCGCTGATGCTGTTCGCCCAGCAAGGCGCGCTGCTGCGCCTGCCGTTTCTGATCGGCGGACTGGCCTGGGTGGCCGCGCTGCTGGTCACGCGCGTGCTGCGCATGCTGGGCCGGGCCGGATCGGCATGAGCCGGCGCCGACCCCACGGTGCGAGCGCTCAGGGCGCCGCCACCTCCTTGGGCAGCACATAGGCGCGCACGCTGTCCCCGGCCTTGGTTCCCGTCGAACCATGTCCACCCGCCACCACCACCAGGTACTGGCGCTGGTCCGTGCCCAGGTAGGTCATGGGCGTGGCCTGGCCGCCTGCGGGCAGGCGGTCCTGCCAGAGCTGGCGGCCGCTGTCCACGTCGTAGGCGCGTACATAGTTGTCCAATGCCCCCGAGTAGAAGGCCACGCCGCCAGCGGTCATCACCGGGCCGCCAATGCCGGGCACGCCCATGCGAAAGCCCAGCGGCAGCGGGCTCAGGTCACGCGGCGTGCCGTTGCGGCGCTGCCAGACGATCTGGCCCGTGCGCAGGTCGGCACCCGCCACAAAGCCCCAGGGCGGCGCCTGGCAGGGAATACCCAGCGGCGAGACAAAGGGCTTGAGCCGCACCGCAAACGGTGCGCCGAAGTTTTCGTTGAGCGCGGGCAGGCCGTCCTTGGGCGGGCCGCCGTCCTGCACCAGCAGCGAGGTATCGTCCGCACGCGGCACCAGGGTGGAGACGAAGGCCAGCCGCGTGGGCGTGGCAAACACCACCTGCCGGCGCGGGTCCACGGCCACGCCGCCCCAGTTGAAGACGCCGAAATTGCCCGGATAGATCAGCGAGCCCTGCTCCGAGGGCGGCGTGAAGCGCCCCTCGTAGCGCAGGCGGCGAAAGGCCAGCCGGCACCACAGTTGCTCGAAGGGGCTGGCGCCCCACATGTCGCGCTCGGTCAGGGCCGGGGGGTTGAAGCTCAGTTGCGAATGCGGCTGCGTGGGCGCCGTGCGGTCGCCGCGTGCCGCGCCCTGCGGCGCAGCCACCTCGGTGACGGGCAGCAGCGGCTGGCCCGTGCGCCGGTCCAGCACGAACAGCTCACCCTGCTTGGTGGGCTGCACCAGAGCGGGCACGCTGTGGCCGCCGATCTCCAGGTCGATCAGGCTGGGTTGCGAAGGCACGTCGTAGTCCCAGAGATCGTGGTGCACGGTCTGGAACACCCAGCGCACGGCGCCCGTGGCAATGTCCAGCGCCACCACCGAGGAAGAATACTGCTCGGCCTCGGCGCTGCGCCGCCCGCCCCATTGGTCGGGCGGCGCATTGCCCATGGGCACGAAGACGAGGCCCAACGTCTCGTCCACGCTGGAGATGGACCAGCTGTTGGGCGAGCTGGGCACATAGGTCTGCCCCGGGGGCAGCGGCGTGCTGTTGCCCGGCCGCCCCGGGTCCCAGGCCCACAGCAGCGCGCCCGAGCGGATGTCGAACGCACGGATCACGCCCGAAGGCTCGCGCGTGGAATGGTTGTCCAGCACCGTGCCGCCCACGATGATGCGGTCGCGCGCCACCACCACCGGCGAGGTCGAGTAGTACGAGCCCGGCTTGCGCTCGGGCATGCCCTGCCAGAGGTCGATCTGGCCCTGGCCGCCCGCCACATTGCTGCAGGTCTGGCCATCTGCAGGATTGAGCGCGACCACCTTGCCGTCGGCCGTGGCCATGAACAGCTTGGCGGTGCAGCGGCCGTCATCGCCAGGGGCTG
>Ga0066487_100543_pt1 | contig 9943 bp, 7 predicted proteins | sample LakWasM129_HOW14_2_FD_59588 | JGI IMG/M metagenome (GOLD analysis project Ga0066487, IMG submission 59588) | Freshwater sediment methanotrophic microbial communities from Lake Washington under simulated oxygen tension - Sediment Metagenome 129_HOW14 | ecosystem: Environmental > Aquatic > Freshwater... | reverse complement strand
TCCAGGTAGCTGGCCGAGGCCTGCAGCGGAGACAGCCGGGCCACCTCTTCGGGCGCGCCCCAGGGCAGGATGGCCGCCGTGCGGTCCACGCCCGCGTGCGAGAGCCAGCTCTTGGCGCTGGCCACCAGGCGCGACGGCACGGCCGCGCCCAGGTCACGCGCCCAGCGGCCATTGACGGCAGGCGCCTGCGCATCGGCGCCCAGTGCCGTCCAGGGCTGCTGCCAGGCATCGCCGAGCTCACCGGGCGCCGCCTGGTAGCGCGCCGAGGGCAGCAGCACCTGGGCCGCCACCTCGCTGGCCGAGACGCGCTGCGCCACGGGCAGCAAGGCGATGTCGGCCGCCGTGCCGCCTACGGGCACATGCGCCACCACGGTGTGGCTGGTGCCAAGGTCGATGCCCACGATGTGGGCGGCGTCGGGAGCGAAGGGGGCGGCGGAGGCGGGGGCGGCAGTATCAGGCATATCGGCAGTCATACAGGGCACGGTGCGCGGCCCGGACCGGGCCAGCCGCCGGGGCGGGCTACGCTACATCGGCCCGCACGTCGAACTCCACCTTCCAGCGTTCGTCGCCACCCACGGGCACGGCGTTGAGCTCCAGCGTGCCGATGTCGGTCACGCGTGCATGCAGGGTGACGGGCACGATCTCGCCGGGCGCACGGCCTTCGGCGGGCAGATGGGCCTCGATCTCCTGCAGTTCGACCAGTTCCTCTGGGCCCCAGAAGTCCAGAACGGTGCCGACCTGGTCGGCGCGGCGCACGGAGGAGCCGAAGAAGCGCAGGCGCACGGGCTCGCCCACGACCAGGCCGAATTCCTGGGTGTCCAGCGCCACCTCGGTGCCCTCTTCCATGCCGAAGGGCGCCAGGCACAGGGCCGAGATGGGCGGCTCCATGCCGGGGATGGCGGGCATGTTGCTTTCCACGCCCACGTAATAGCTCTGCGCCGTGCCGCCACGGATGCGCACGCCACGGCCCGCAGCCGCCACATGGCCGAAGTAGGCGGCGCCGCGCGCCACGGCCAGGTCCAGGTTGGCGCCATCCAGCAGGCGCGCGGGTTGCGCGCCCTCGCCGGCCAGCCAGCCGTTGACGACTTCCAGGATGCGCTGCTCGATCTGCGGCGCCTTGAGCACGCCGCCGTTGAACAGGATGGCCGAGGGATGCAGGAAGGACGCGCCCTCGGGCTGCGTGCCCTTGAGGCCTTCGATCTGCTCGGTGGCGCCGGCCTGGCGCGAGAGGAAGGCCGCCAGATGGCGCGTGACGGCCGCGTCCTGCGCATACGGCAGGCCCAGCTGGGTCAGCGCGGCGCGCGCGCGGGTCTGGGGCTTGTCGGAGACGGCTGCGCGCGGGAAGAAGCCTTCCACCAGCATCTGCAGCACCTCGTCACGCGTGACCTCGGTGCGGATGCTGCCGCCGATGAGCTTGCTGCCGCGGCTGGGCACGACCACGGGCACGGACTGCAGCGAGGCGTCGGCCAGCAACTGCTCCTTGGCCTGGCGGCAGCCATGGGCCAGGGCGCGGGTCTGCCAGGCGTCGAGCTGCCTGCCCTCCTGGGCCAGCTTGCGCGCCACGCCGTAGGCCAGGGCCAGGTCCATGTTGTCGCCGCCCAGCAGGATGTGCTCGCCCACGGCCACGCGCTGCAGCTCCAGGCCGCCGTCCTTTTCCAGCACGGCGATCAGCGACAGGTCGGTGGTGCCGCCGCCCACGTCCACGACGAGGATGATCTCGCCGCTTTGCACCTGCTTGCGCCACTGGCCGCCGCTGGCCTGGATCCAGCTGTACAGCGCAGCCTGGGGTTCCTCCAGCAGCGTGAGCTTCTGGAAGCCCGCGGCGCGGCAGGCCTCGGCCGTCAGCTCGCGCGCGGCCGGGTCGAACGAGGCGGGAATGGTCACCGTCACGTCCTGGGCGTCGAACGGCGCCTCGGGATGGGCCTGCTCCCAGGCCCAGCGCAGGTGCGACAGGTAGCGGATGGAGGCGGTCAGCGGCGAGACGCGGTGCACCTCCTCGGGCGCATCGGCCGGCAGCAGGGGCGAGCGGCGGTCCACGCCCGGATGGCACAGCCAGCTCTTGGCGCTGGAGACCAGCCGGATCGGCGTGCCCGCGCCGCGCGATCGCGCGAACTCGCCCACCACGAAGTCCTGGCTGGCGCCCCAGGGCAGGGCCATGTCGGCCGCAGTCAGCTCGCTTTCATGCGGCAGGTAAAGGAAGGACGGCAGCAGCGGGCGCGCCTCCACGCTGGAGGGGCCGGTGAGCTGGGGAATGTCCAGCACGCCCTGCTCCACCTTCTCGCCATCGCTGGCCTGGCGGTCCACATAGGAGAGCGCGCAATGCGTGGTGCCCAGGTCGATGCCGATGCTGTAGCGCGCCTGGGAGGATTGACGGGACTGGTCCATGCTCACAGCTCCACCTCGGCCTGGGCCACGATGGCGGCAGCCTTGTGATCGGTGAGCTGGGGCAGGCGGACATCGTCCACGCGCCAGCCGCGGTGGCCCAGCGTGCCCGTGAAGGGTGCCTGGCCGACCACGTTGCCCGTCAGGCGCACAGCGGCGGCATCAAAGCCTGCGGCCAGCGTGACGCGGCTGCCTTCGGCCTCGGCACGCACAGGGGCGATGCTGAAATGCTCGCGCAGCACCTTGCGGCAGCCTTCGTGCACCACGCGCGCTGCGGCGCCGATCTCGGCGTCGGCATAGCCGGCCACGTCTTCCTGCACGAAGTCCACGAAGCGCGCCTCGCGCTGCAGCAGGCCCAGCAGCTGCAGGGCGGCGGTGCCAGCGGGTGCGGCCGGCTCCACGATGGTCTTTTCGACGATCTTCTCGACCGGCACCTCGACACGCTTTTCAACCACTTTCTCGACCACCTTTTCGACAGGCACCTCGACACGGACCTCGACGATCCGGTCCACGGGCACCTCCACGCGCACCTCCTTGGGTGCGGGCGGCGGCACGTCGGCGGCCAGCGGCTCGCCGTCGCGCAGGCGGGACACATCGGCGGCCAGGCGGCCGTTGCCGAGGATGGCGAAGAAACTGCCGATCGCGATGGCGATGCGGCTCAGGAACGAGGGGGGAGTCTTGGAATTCATGGGCTTCTCTTGGCGAGAGGACCCTGCCGGGCCGATCGCCGCGCAGCAGGGCAACCGGGCGCCGATGGTCCTCCACCGGGCGCCCGCAGGGTCCGTGATGTTACCCAAAGCAACGAAGCCCCGTCCTGTACACGGCCCCATGCCCCCGTGCGCAAATGGCCTCGCGGCATAATCGCGGCTGCTCCTGCCCCTGTCCATGGCCCATACACGCCTTTTCCGCCACGCCCCGACCCGCTGCACCGCCTTGCGCGCGCAGCGGCCGCAGCGCGTGCACGGCGTGCCCACGGCCTTCATCAGCCTGTGCGGCTTCACGGCCCTGCTTTCCGCCGCCGTGCGGAAAGCCTGAGGTCCACCCCCAGCTTCCCGCACGGCCCCCGCAGCGAATCCCGCATGCGAAGCGCATGCCAGGAGCTGCCGGCCCACGCCCCGCATCTCCCTGGCCTGCACGCCTTTTCGGCCGCGCCGCCGCATGGCGCAGCCGCCTTGACCCCGGAGCCGACGATGGACATGGAACTCTCCCAAAACTTTCTGCGCGCCAAAAGCCCTTGCGCGGCGGGCTTTCGCTGGTTCGTGCGCAACCGCCATGACGGCAACGACTACCAGCGCGTGCTCGACGCCCTGGTGGGCGATGGCCGCGTCGAGGATGCGCGCTGGCTCATGAACCAGTTCGGCCCCACCGACGCCGTGCTGGAGGTCGATCACCTGGAGGCCGATGCCCTGGTGTTCGCGGGCACCGTCGTCGTGCATGGCGAGCTGCGCGTGCCCGGCCTGCTGGCCGTGGGCCGCACGCTGCAGGCCGGCGCCGGCATCCACGCCGGCCGCATCGAGGCCGGCCAGGACCTGCACAGTGGCGGCGCCATCTTCTGCAGCGGCCCGCTGCAGGCCGGCGGCCTGGTCAAGGCCGCCTGGAGCGTGGACGTGCACGAGGAACTGCGCGCCGAGGACGTGCGCGCCGGCTGGGAGCTGCGTTGCGGCGCCGACCTGCGCCTGGGCGGAGGGGCACAGGCCGGCCAGGACATCGAGGTGCAGGGCGCCATCCGCTGCGGCAAGGGCCTGCGCGCGGGCGGCAGCATCCGCGCCAGCGGCCTGATCGAGCTGGGCCACGGCCTGTACGCTGGCGCCGACGTGGAAGGCGGCAGCCACATCGAGGTGGACTGGGGCATGCGTGCGCTGGGCGACATCCGTGCAGCCTGCAGCATCCGCGCGGGCGAAACCCTGCATGCCGAAGGCGAGATCGCGGCCGGCCCCGGCTACGGCATCTATGCGGGCATGAACGTGCAGCAGGATGCCTGGCCGTCCTGTGCCTGGGTGCATGCGGCGCAGCGCCCGCCGGCACTGCTCAGCGGCTGGTGGGAAGAGGCAGCGGCACCAGCCTGATGCCCGCAGGGACACGCCGGACTGCGCCCCCCGCAGCGCAGCGCCGCGATGCAAAATACCCGCTTCGCCGCCGCACGGGCGGCTCCAAGGAATCCCACATCGTGTTCACCGGCATCATCCAGGCCGTGGCAAGCATTGCCGCGCTGCGCGACCAGAACGGCCTGCGCACCTTCACCCTCGACTTTCCCGAAGGCTTCTGCCAGGACCTGGCCATCGGCGCCAGCGTCTCCACCGACGGCGTGTGCCTGACGGTGACGGAGATCCTCTCGCCCACGCGCGCCACGTTCGATGTGATGCTGCAAAGCCTGAACATCACCACGCTGGGCGGCTATGCCGTGGGCGGGCGCGTCAATGTGGAACGCGCGGCAAAGGATGGCGCCGAGATCGGCGGCCATCCGCTGTCGGGCCATGTGGATTTCACCTCGCCCGTGCTGGAAGTGGCCTCCAGCGACACCAACCACCGCATCCGCTTCGGCATTCCCGAGGGCTTGCGCCACTATGTGTTCGCCAAGGGCTACATCGCCATCAACGGCGCCAGCCTCACGGTGTCCGAGGTGGACCGCCAGGCGGGCTGGTTCGAGGTGTGGCTGATCCCCGAGACGCGCCGCATGACCGTGTTCGAGTCCAAGGGCGTGGGCGACCTGCTCAATGTGGAGATAGACCGCAGCACCCAGGTCGTGGTGGACACGGTGCGCGAGACCGTGCAGCAAAGCCTGGGCCGCCTGCAGCCCGTGCTAGAAGCCTTGCTCAAGGAAAAAGGCCTGAGCCTGGACGACTTCATAGACGTCCCCAAGCTGCCCGGCTAACTGCCTTCGTCGTTCAACGCCCTGCCGCCAGCGGCGGATTGAAACGCCGCAGGCGCAGCGCGTTGCTGAGCACGAAGACGCTGGACAGCGCCATGGCCCCGGCCGCGAACACGGGCGACAGCAGCGTGCCGTTGACGGGGTACAGCAGGCCCGCGGCCACGGGGATCAGGGCCACGTTGTAGGCAAAGGCCCAGAACAGGTTCTGGCGGATGTTGGCCATGGTGGCCTTGGACAGCGCAATCGCATTGGGCACGCCGCCCAGGTCGCCTGACATCAGCACCACGTCGGCCGCCTCGATGGCGATGTCCGTGCCCGTGCCGATGGCCAGGCCCACATCGGCCTCGGCCAGGGCCGGCGCGTCGTTGATGCCGTCGCCCACATAGGCCAGCGTGCCGTGCTCGGCCTTCAGGCGCTTGACGGCATCGACCTTGCCGCCGGGCAGCACCTCGGCCACCACCTCGTCGATGCCCAGCTGCCGCGCAATGGCCTCGGCCGTGCGGCGGTTGTCGCCGGTGATCATGGCCACCTTCAGGCCCAAGGCGTGCAGCGCGGCAATGGCGGCCGGCGTGCTGTCCTTGATGGGATCGGCCACGGCGATCATGGCGGCCAGGCGTCCGTCCACCGCGGCATACAGCGGCGTCTTGCCTTCGTCGCCCAGGCGCGCGGCCTCGTCTGCCAGCGTGTCCACCTGCAGGCCCAGCTCGCGCATGAAGCGGTCGGCACCGATCTCCACGCGCACGCCGTCCACCTGGGCGCGCACGCCAAAGCCCGTGACCGATTCAAAGCGGTCCACGGCGCCCAGCGGCAGATCCTCGGCCTTGGCAGCATCCACGATGGCGCGCGCAATCGGGTGCTCGGAGCGGTCTTCCACGGCCGCCACCAGCGCCAGCACGCGGCTGCGCTCGCCCTCGAAGCCGGGGGCCAGCACCAGGTCGGTCAGCTCGGGGCGGCCGCGCGTCAGCGTGCCCGTCTTGTCCACGGCCACCACGCGGGCGTCTTTCAAGGTCTGCAGGGCCTCGCCCTTGCGCAGCAGCACGCCCATCTGCGCGGCCCGGCCCGTGCCCACCATGATGGAGGTGGGCGTGGCCAGGCCCATGGCGCAGGGGCAGGCGATGATGAGCACGGCCACGGCATTGACCAGCGCAAAGCTCAGTGCGGGCGACGGCCCCCAGGCCAGCCAGGCGCCGAAGGTCAGCAGGGCTACGGCCATCACGGCCGGCACGAACCACATGGTGACCTGGTCCACCAGCGCCTGTATGGGCAGCTTGGAGCCCTGGGCCTGCTCGACCATGCGGATGATCTGCGCCAGCAGCGTGTCCGCGCCCACCTTGGTGGCGCGAAAGGCCAGCGCGCCGTTCTGGTTCACCGTGCCGCCGACCAGTTCGGCACCCGGGGTTTTCTCGACGGGCACGGGCTCACCGCTGATCATGGATTCATCGACGAAGCTGCTGCCCTCGATGACCTCGCCATCGACGGGAATGCGCTCGCCGGGCCGCACCTCGATGGTGTCGCCCGCACGCACGGCGGCGATGTCCACTTCCTGCACGGCGCCGTCCTTGCGCACGCGCGCCGTCTTGGCCTGCAGGCGCACCAGGCGGCGGATGGCCTCCGAGGTATTGCCCTTGGCGCGCGCCTCCATGAAGCGGCCCAGCAGGATCAGCGCCACGATCACGGCCGCCGCCTCGTAATACACATTCACCGTGCCGGCCGGCAGCCACTGCGGCACGAAGGTGGCCACCAGCGAATAGGCAAAGGCCGCCGAGGTGCCAACGGCCACCAGCGAATTCATGTCGGGCGCGCCGCGCAGCAGCGCGGGAATGCCCTTCTGGAAGAAGCGCAGGCCCGGCCCGAACAGCACGATGGCCGACAGCAGGCACTGCAGATACCAGCTGTTCTGGGTGCCGATGGCCTGCCCCACCCAGTGGTGGAAGGCCGGCACCATGTGGCCGCCCATCTCCAGCACGAACACCGGCAGCGCGAACACCGTGGCCACGATCAGCGAGCGCTTGAGCGAGGCCCGCTCGCGCGCCTGGCGCTGCTCCGTGCCGTCTTCGGCCGGCGACTGCGCTGCGCCGCCTTCACTGGCCGGGTTCGCGCTGGCGCCCAGCGGACGCGCTTCGTACCCGGCCTTGTGCACAGCTGCCACAAGGGCCGCCATGTCCACGCTGCCTGCCAGCGTCACCAGCGCGCGCTCGGTGGCCAGGTTCACGCTGGCCGATTGCACGCCCTCCACCTTTTTCAGCGCCCGCTCCACGCGGCCCACGCAGGAGGCGCAGGTCATGCCCTCCACCTCCAGTTCCACGCTGGACTGGGGCACTTCGTAGCCGGCCTTCTCGATGGCTGCAATGGCGGCCGGCAGGTCGGCCGCGCCCTCGAAGCGGATGCTGGCCTTTTCGGTGGCCAGGTTGACCACGGCCTCCTGCACGCCCGGCAGCTTCTTGAGCGCGCGTTCCACACGCCCCACGCAGGAGGCGCAGGTCATGCCCTGAACGGGCAGGTCTATGGCCATGCCGGCCTTGGTCGATGCATTCATTGCCTGACTCCTTTGTTCTCGCATGCAGGCACTTTAGAGATTGCCACCATGTCAAGGTCAAGCCCCCTGCAAAGCGATTTCATCGCCGTGTCATCAGCCTTGCCCAGCATCGGCGGCCGTGACAAACCGATACAGAGAGAACCCGTTCATGTCCTCGACCTCCCATCGCCCCGCACTGCGCCCGCTGGCCGTGGCCCTGGCTGCCTCCGCCCTGATCGCCGGTTGCGGCGGTTCCGGCAACGACACACCCGCAGGCCAGCCGCTGGAGCTGCGCATTCTGCACATCAACGATCACCACTCCACGCTGGAGTCCAAGAGCAAGACCCTGCAGCTGGACGCCGGCACGGGCAAGGCCGAAGCCGTGGCCGTGGACGCCGCAGGCTTTGCGCGCGTGACCCAGGCCATCGAGGAGCTGGCCGCGCAGTCGCCCAACGTGCTCAAGCTGCACGCCGGCGACGCGCTCACCGGCACGCTGTACTTCAACCGTGCAGGCGCCGACGGCGAGGCCGATGCCGCCCTCATGAACACCGTCTGCTTTGACGCCTTCACGCTGGGCAACCACGAGTTCGACAAGGGCGACAGCGGCCTCAAGTCCTTCCTGGACCGCCTGCGCACAGGCACCTGCAAGACGCCCGTGCTCAGCGCCAACGTGCGCTTTGGCGCCAACTCGGCCCTGAACGCGGCCAAGGCGCCCGGCTATGTGAACCCCTCCACCGTGGTGGAGCGCGGCGGCCAGAAGATCGGCATCGTCGGCCTGACCATTGCGGGCAAGACCAAGGCATCGTCCAGCCCTGATGCCGACACCACCTTCGAGGACGAGGCCACGGCGGCCCAGCGCGAAATCGACGCGCTGCGCGCCAAGGGCATCAACAAGATCATCGTCATGAGCCACGTGGGCTATGAGTACGACCGCCAGATCGTGCCCAAGCTCAGCGGAGTGGACGTGGTCGTGGGCGGCGACTCGCACACCCTGCTCGGCCCCGACGTTCTCAACACCACGGGCGTGGGCACGCCCGGCGGCGCCTACCCCACGCGCCTGGCCGACAAGGACGGCAGCCCCGTCTGCGTGGTCCAGGCCTGGGAGTACGCCCAGGTCGTCGGTGACCTCAAGGTCCAGTTCGACGCCGACGGCCGCGTCACCCAGTGCACGGGCACACCCCATGTGCTGATCGGCGACAGCTTCACCATCGCCGGCAAGGCCGCCACCGATGCGCAAAAGACCGCGCTCAAGGCCAGCGCCGCCGCCACCGGCGTGCTGCGCGTGACCACGCCCTCGGCCAAGGCCACCGCCGCGCTGCAGCCGTTCAAGGACAAGGTTGCCCAGTTCAACCTCAAGCAGGTCGCCACCGTGCCCCAGGAACTGTGCTCGCGCCGCGTGCCCGGCGGCGTCGGCACCATGAACTACAGCCAGTCCAGCGCCGCCTGCAATGCCGAAGGCAGCGTCAGCGTGCGCGGCGGCGACATCCAGCAGCTCGTGGCCCAGGCCTACCTGGAAGAAGCCAACCGCCACTACGGCGGCGCCGACATCACCCTGCAAAGCGGCGGCGGCGTGCGCATCCCGCTGCTGGGCCAGACCACGGCCGCCCAGGTCATCCAGGTCCTGCCCTTCGGCAACAAGCTGTTCCGCCTGGACATCACCGGCACGGAAGTCAAGGGCATGCTCGAGGACGGCCTGCAGGCCGTCTACGGCCCCAGCGGCACGACCGGCCCCTACCCCTACACGGGCGGCCTGCGCTTTGACGTGAATGCGGCAGCGGCGGCCGGCCAGCGTGTGTCGGGCATCGAGGTGTATGACAACGCGAGCAAGACGTGGAAGCCGCTGGATACGGCGCGCACGTACAAGCTGTTCGTGCTGAGCTTCAATGCCACGGGCGGCGACGGCTACAAGACGCTGGCGGCCGTGCCTGATGCGCGCCGTCTGGACATTGGCGTGCTCGATTCCGATGTGTTCTTCAACTACATCGAGAGGCAGCCGGTGGATGCGGTGTCTGGTCTGCCGCTGCTGTCGCGGCTGCCGGCGGATCTGTACAGTACGCGTAGTTTTCAGGGTGGGCGCTGATTAGTTCACGCTCTTTTTTGAGACCCTGCCGGGGGGGTGTTTTTCGAGGCCGGGTCTCGGCCCGGCAGCCGACTGCCCTTTCTTGATTCGCCAAGAA
>Ga0066487_100540_pt1 | contig 9976 bp, 8 predicted proteins | sample LakWasM129_HOW14_2_FD_59588 | JGI IMG/M metagenome (GOLD analysis project Ga0066487, IMG submission 59588) | Freshwater sediment methanotrophic microbial communities from Lake Washington under simulated oxygen tension - Sediment Metagenome 129_HOW14 | ecosystem: Environmental > Aquatic > Freshwater... | reverse complement strand
GATCTGGCAGCTCAGTGTCGTCGTCTCGTGGCAATCGGGCTGGAGTTGCTGCTGATTACCGGGCTGCTGGCATTCTCGGGGCCGTTGCTGCGGTTGCTACTGGAAGTGATGCCGGCCAACTGGCCGTTTCCCCGCGGGCCGCAGGTGATTTTCTGGAGCACGGTCTGTCTGGTGGTCCTGCTGCCGCTGGTGGCCGTCTGGCGCAATCTTTCCGCGCTGGCGATGCTGGTGGCGGAGGTTGCTTTTGCCAGCCATCCGGCGCAGGGCGGGCGTTTCGCCCCGATGCTCGAGCTGGCGCTGAAGGTGTTCGGCGGGCTCGTGGTCTTTCTTTGGCTGAGCGCATTTCTGCCGGTAGGCGGCCCGGCGCGCTGGGTGCCGGTGGTGGTGATCGCGGTCGTCGTGGTGGTCATCGCGTTCTTCCGCCGGAAACTCATCTATTGGCACAGCGTGCTGGAGGTGGAGCTGCAGGAACGCCTGGCGCAGCCCGCCGGCGGCAGCGCCCCGGCGTGGCTGATCCCGCATGCCGCGTGGAAGATGACCCTGGCGGAATGCATCCTGCCCGACCTGGCCGATGCGCGCGGGCGGACGCTCGGCGAACTGGAGTTGCGTGCGAAAACCGGTTGTGCCGTCGCGGGCGTGGAGCGGCAGGGCGTGCTTGTGGAGAATCCGCCGGCGAACTTTGCGCTCTTTCCGCGCGACCGGGTTCTCCTGCTCGGCGAGCAGGCGCAGACGGCGGCGGCCAAGACGTTGTTGACCCGGGTCTCGGGCACCGTGCCGCCCAGCGGGATCGAGGATGTGCGTATGGAAGTCGTCACCGTGCCGGCCGGGAGCAATCTCGCGGGTCAGACCCTGGGTGAGCTGGCCCTCGGTCGCCGCGTGGGCGTGCAGGTGGCAGGTCTCAATCGCGGCGGCCTGCGCGTGCTCAACCCGGGCGGCGAGCAAAAGGTCTTGGTCGGCGACGAGCTGCTGGTGATGGGCAGTGCCGACCAGATCGCGGCGTTCAAGGCTGGTCTGGGGGCGTGAGGGGAGGTGAGCGCGACGCAGCAGCGGTGGCAACGCCGCTGGAGGATCGGCCAGCTGTCTGACGACGGCTGTTACGGTTTGATCGACGCAAAAAAACGCGCTCCGAGGAGCGCGTTGCGAGATATGGCCGTGAACTTGCGGCTCAGTTATTGCCTGACTTGGTGCCGGAATCGGGCTTCTTCTCTTCCTTCGGATCATCCTTCGCGGCATTCTTGAACTCCTTGATGGATTGGCCGAGGCCTTTCGCGAGGGCGGGCAGCTTGGCGCCGCCGAACAGGAGCAGCAGGATTACCAAAATGATCAGCAATTCGGGACCGCCGAGACCGAGGATGCCGGCGAGTGGGAGGAGCGAGAGTGACATGGGAGGAAGGTTAGTTTGCGGATTGGGTGAGTAAAGGCGTAAAGCGGACTCAGTCCTGGGGAAAACCGAGTTTGCCGAGCGGGCCGCCCTGTTTGATGAACTGCGGCGGGATTGCCGGCGGCTTCTTCAGTAAGTTCTGCGGATTGTCGATTTGTTCCGCATCAAAGAAGCCGTGCAGCTGGCGGATGCGCGTCGGGTGGCGCATCTTGCGGAGCGCCTTGGCCTCGATCTGGCGGATGCGCTCGCGGGTGACCTTGAATTGCTTGCCGACTTCCTCGAGCGTGCGGCTGTAGCCGTCCACCAAGCCGAAGCGCAGGGTGAGCACGCGGCGCTCGCGCTCGGTGAGCGAGTCGAGGACGTCCATGATCTTTTCGCGGAGGAGCGAGAAGGCGGTCATGTCGTAAGGATTGTCCGCGGACTTGTCCTCGATGAAGTCGCCGAAGCTGGTGTCGTCGCCGTCGCCGACGGGCGACTGGAGGGAGATGGGCTGCTGCGCCATCTTCATGATCTGCTGCACGCGCTCGACGGGGAGGTTCATCTCCTCGGCGACTTCCTCGGGGGTCGGCTCGTGGCCGAATTCCTGGAGGAGCTGCTTCTGGACCTGCATGACCTTGTTCAGCGTCTCGATCATGTGGACCGGGATGCGGATGGTGCGGGCCTGGTCGGCGATGGAGCGGGTGATGGCCTGGCGGATCCACCACGTGGCGTAGGTGGAGAACTTGTAGCCGCGGCGGTATTCGAATTTCTCGACGGCCTTCATCAGGCCCATGTTGCCCTCCTGGATGAGGTCGAGGAAGGAGAGGCCGCGGTTGGTGTATTTCTTCGCGATGGAAATGACGAGGCGGAGGTTGGCCTCGACCATCTCGGTCTTCGCCTTGTGGGCCTCGCGGATGAAGCCGCGCGCGGTCTTCAGCGTGTCCATCAGGTTTTGCGGCGTGATGCGCATCTCTAGCTCGAGCTGCTTCAGGCGGGCGTTGATCACGCGGACATCGATGCCGGCGTCCTTCTTGGACTTCGGGTGCTTGGCGCGATGGAGGTCGTGGAAACACTTCTCGACCTCGTGGATCTTCGGGCGGAGCTCGAGGAGGAAATCCTCGTAGACCTTCAGCTTGAAGAAATATTTGACGTAGCTCGCGCGGAGGACGTTGTCGCGCTTCTTGAAGCGGATCATCGCGTTCTTGCGGGCCTTGTCGTCGCGGGCCTTCTGGGCGTCGCCCCAGGCCTCGGTGGCGATGGCGTCGTTGCTGCGGGTCGTCTCGACGAGCTTCTGGAGATTCTTGAAGTAGGCCTCACGGCTCTCGATCTTCTTGTCGATGACGAGGCGGTCGAAGCGCTCGGTGCGGAGCAGGAGTTTTTCGCCGAGGTCGGCGAGGTGCTTGCCGACGGGCCCGAGGGCGAAGAGGGCGGCGAGCGCGTTGATCTCGGCCGTCTCAATGCGCTTGGAGATCTCGACTTCCTGCTCGCGGGTCAGCAGCGGGACCTGGCCCATCTGCTTGAGATACATGCGGACGGGGTCGTCGAGGATGTCGTTGTTCGACGTGCGCGATTCCTCCTCCTCGGCCTCCTCCTGGCGCTGCTTGTAGTTGTCGACCTCGTCGGGATCGAGGATGTCGATCTCGAGGTTTTGCAGGATGGAGATGACGTTCTCGATGTCCTCGGGATTGTCGACGGACTCGGGCAGGGCCTCGTTGATGTCGGCGTAGGTGAGGTAACCCTGTTCCTTCGAGAGACGGATGAGGTAGCGGATCTTTTCGTTCAGATCGCCGGAGAGGTTTTCGAGCGCCTTCTCCTTGAATTCCTTGGCGGCGTCGGCGGTGGCGGCGAGGGGAGCGCTGTTCTTCGTGGGCTCGGGATGCTTGCCGTTGCCATTGCCGGCCACCGGCCGGTCGGACTCGACGTGCTTCACGGCCGGGGCGGGCGGGTGCTTGTCGTGCACCTTTTCCTTGGGCTCGGTGGCGTGAGGCTTCGCGGGCGCCTTTTCATGGGCGGACTTGGTGGTGGTTTTGGCGTGCTTGGAATGGCTCGGCATAACGTAAATGATGGCTCCCGGGACAGGTTACGGTTGAACAGCGAGTAGTGACGTCAGCGTCAGGAATCGAGCGAAAGCTTCGGCGGATTTTGGAGCTGTCGGGTGATTTCGTTGCGCTGTTTCAACAATGAAAGTAAGTCAGCGTCACCATTCGTCCCTTTCGAGGCTATTTCAAGTTCTATTTGGCGCTGCCGTGGGACGAGAAAGCGACGCTGCAAAGAGCGCAAACCCTCGTTCGCCATCTTGGCCAGATCGTCATCACCGGCCACCTCGAAAAGCAGGGAGGCGACAAGCGATTTTTCCTCCTCTGTCTCAAGGAGTTGTTCGAGCTGATCGCCTCCGGCCCAGCCGTTGTGCGCGGCCTCGGCGAGGATGCGGTCGAGCAGCCGGCCGGCGGTGTGCGAAGTGTCGATCCATTCGTGAGGCAGCTGGTGCGACAGAGCCAGCAGCAACATCTCGTGGTGCAGGCAAAGAAACAACAGGTGCGCCTCGGTGCTCTTCGCGCCAGAGGCCACCGTGGGATCCGTGACCGGCGCGGCTGCGGGATTCGGTGGCGTGAAACGCCCGCCGCTTTGCCGCGCCATGAACGCCCGGAGGTCACGCTCCAACGCGCCCGGTGGCACCCGCAGGTTCAAGGAGATCTCGTGAAGAAACGACATGCGCGTCACGTCCGAATCGGTCTGGACAATGATCTCGTAGAGCGAGGTGGCCGCGCGCGATTTCTGTTCGGCCGAGGCTGTCGCCGCATCGGGCAGCACCGAGCGGCAGGCAAACTGCATCGCCGACAGCGAGTTTTTCTTCACCTCCTCGTAGGCGGGCAGGCCGCGTTCGAGGAACAGCAGGTCCGGGTCGAGCTTCTCCGCGCCGGCGAGCATGAGGAACCGCACCTCCAGTCCGGCTTTCAGCGCCATCGGCAGGAACCGCAACGCGGCCTTCTGACCGGCCGAGTCGCTGTCGAAGAAGCATTCCACCTGCGGATGGTAGCGGCGCAGGAGGAGCAGCTGGCCCTCGGTGATCGACGTGCCCTGCGGCGCGATGGCGGTTTTCAGCCCGACGCTCCAGCAGCGCAGCGCGTCGAGCTGGCCCTCGACGAGCACGAACGGATGGCCGTCGCCGGCGTGGCTGCGCGCGCGGTCGAGGTTGAACAGCAGATTGCTCTTCGTGAAGATCGGCGTCTCGGGCGAGTTGACGTATTTCGCCTCCCGCGCGGGGTCGTCGGCCGGCGTCAGCTCGAGCTGGCGCGCGGTGAACGCCACGACGCGCCCCTGATGGTCGCGGATGGGAATCATCAGCCGCCCGCGGAAGCGCGGTCGCAGCGCACCGAGCGTGAGCACGGCGCCGTCGCGCGTGAAGAACAGCCCGCATTGCCGCAGCGCGTCCTCGGTGAATTTCCGTTTCAACAGCGCGGCGGCGAGCCCGCTGTCCTCGGGCGGGGCGAAGCCGATCTTGAACTCGTCGGCCAGCTCCGGCGTGAACTTGCGGTTCTGCGTCCAGTAGTTGCGGATGAATTCGCCGTGCGGGGTCGGCGCCAGGAACAGCTGCCGGTAATAGTCCGCGGCGAGGTCGTGGATGTCGAAGATCTCCTGTCGCAGCGAGCGCGTCTCCTTCGTCGGGCCGCCGGAGCCCTCCTCGTATTCGAGCGTCACGGCGAAGCGCTGGGCGATGGCCTCGACCGCCTCGGTGAACTGCAGGCCCTCGGTCTCCATCACGAAATTGATGACGTCGCCCGCCTTGCCGCAGCCGAAGCACTTGAAGAATCCCTTGTCGGTCGAGACGTTGAAGGACGGCGTCTTCTCCGCGTGGAACGGACACAGGCCCTTGAATCGGTTGCCGCCGGCCTTCTTCAGCGCTACGACGCGCACGACGACATCGTGGATGTTCACGCGGTTCTTCAGGTCGCGGAGGCTGCTGGCTTTGATGACGGGCACGGGGAGGTGAGGATGGCTGTAGCGGCGGTCTACGACCGCCGGGGTGAAAGACGGCGCTCATAGAGCGCCGCTACAGTGTTTGCAGAATTCCTTCGCGGGAAGAATAAACTTTTATCCGGGTTTGCGGTCTGTCACGTTGCGCAGCTTCCACACCGGACGATCCGCGCGCCACTCCCATGCGTTCCCTCCTCAAGTTCAGCACCGTTCTCCTCGCCCTGGCCGGCGGCATTGTCGCTCTGGCCGCCGACAAGGCTGCGCCCGCCTCGCCCGTCTGGGAGCACCGGCTCGTCGATTTCAGCGACGCGGACTACCGTTATGCCGTCGAGCAACTGCTGCAGGACTTTGAGACCGCCACCGGCAAGAAGCTGGTGCCCGGGGCCAAGAAAAAGGTCGGCCTGAAGATCTACGCCGACTCGGGGCCGGGTCTCGCCACGCCGTTCGGCCTGGTGCGCGGCGTGATCGCGGCGCTGGAGAAACGCGGTTTCGCCAGCGAAAACATCTTCCTCGTCGGCCTCAACCCGCTGCGCCTGCGCCTGACCGGCTACCTGCCGTCGTTCTCCAGCGGCAAGGTGCCTTTTCCCGGCCACCCCGTCTACGTGCTCGAGTCCGGCAAATTCTACGATCCGACCTGGTTCTACGACAGCCCGCTGCCCTCGCGCTTCGACCCGATCAGCAACGACCGCGCGGTCGAGGCCGCCGCCGCCGGCAAGGCCAACACGACGACCGAGGAGGACCGCAAGAGCTTCTTGGCCACGCCGCTGTTCCTCGACGCTGACTTCTGGATCAACCTGCCCGTCTACACCGACCACCCCGTGCTCGGCATCAACGGCGCGCTGGTCAACGCCACGCTCTGGAACGCCAGCAACACCTTCCGTTTCTTCAAGAGCCCCGCCACCGCGCCCGCCGCCGTCGCCGAGATGGCCGCCATCCCGGAGCTCCGCGAGGGCTGGGTGCTCAACCTCGTGAGCCTGCAGCTCTACCAGTTCATCGGCGGCCCGTATTTCAACTCCCTCTACACGGAGTCCGAAAAGAAGATATGGATGAGTGCCGACCCCGTGATGCTCGACACCCTCATGTTCGAGAAACTGAACGCCGCGCGCAAGCGGACCGGCTTCGAGCCCATTTCCGAGGACGACGCCCGCATGCTCGACTTCGCCCAGCAGCTGAAGGTCGGCTCGATGGACACGGCCCACGTTGTCTGGCACCACTCGGGCCAGCCCTGAAAATTCCACTTGAAGCGCGGCGGGCGTTGGGCGCATCTTCACGGGGATGTCTTACGCCGCTTATCTGCCCATTTTCGTCCAGGTCGTGCTCGCCGGCTCGATCACGGCCGTCGTCATCGCGCTCAGCACGTTCGCCGGCCAGCGCTTCAAGAAAAACGCGATCAAGGATACCGCTTACGAGTGCGGCGTGCCGAGCGATGGCAGCACGCACACGCGCTTCTCGGTCAAATTCTACGTCACGGCGATGCTCTTCATCCTGTTCGACATCGAGGTGGTGTTCCTCATCCCGTGGACGTTCGTCTACCGCGATTTCCTGGCGAACCACATCGCCATCCTATCCCCCATGCTGTTCTTCCTCTTCGTGCTCGTCCTCGGCCTGTTTTACGAGGTGAAGAAGGGCGCGCTCGAGTGGGAGAAATAAGCCGCGGGCCGAAGTGAAGGTGAAAGTGAAAGTGGACGAACCCATGAAGCGCCACTGAAACCTCATTCCCTTTGCCCTCTCACCCTCACTTTCACTCCTGACCGATGCGGCTCGACCGATACATCTCCCGCAGCCGCATCCTTGACCTGGCCAGCACCGACATGGAGGGCGCTCTGGCGGAATTGCTCAACCAGACGGTCGAGCGCTTTCCCGATCTGAACCGCGAGGCGTTGCTGAAGGGTCTGCTGCGCCGCGAGAGCACGATGACCACCTACCTCGGTCTCGGGGTGGCGATGCCGCACGTGCGCGTGAAGATGGGCCGGCGCTACATCCTCGCGATCGGCCGCAGCCATTACGGCATCCGCTACGACGGCGCGATGGAGAACGAGCCGGTCAAGCTCGTGCTCATGCTGATCGCGGACGAAAAGGCACGCGATTACCTGCAGGTGCTCGCCGCGCTGGCCCGGCTGCTCAAGGAACAGGATTTTGTCGACAGCCTCGTGCGGGCGCCCGATCTCGACACCTTGCACGACCGGCTCTTCGCTGGCTTCGGCGGCATCGCGACGAAGCCCGTGCCGGTGGCGCAGAGCCGCGTCAACCGCGTGATCTTGCGCGAGGCGGAGAAGGTCGCGCACGGCAGTGGCTGTTCCGCGCTCATGGTTTTCGGCGACACCTTCGCCGGCGGCTTCGAGTCGCCCAAGTGGAAGACCACGCTCAAAACCATTTTGGTCACCCGCAACCTGACCGACGCGGAGGACCACCCGGCGCGGTTTGCCGAGACGATCCAGATCCGCTCCTTCTCCAACCAGCGCCTGGCCCAGTTGCGCAGCGCGGTGCTGGTCGGCCTCACGCGCGGGCTCATCGTGTTCAGCGACCGCGTCTGCTGCATCGGGGGCATGGCGGGCAGCAACCGTTTCGACACCATCGTGGTGGTCGACGTGGAAAAGGAATTCCAGACCCTGCTCACCGGCCATGCCGAGCTGCTGCCGGCCGACGTGAAGCCCGAGGTGCTCGAGCGCGTGATCGCCGTCGCCACGGAACTGGCGGTCGAGGGCCGCGAGGGCCGTCCGGTCGGCTGCCTTTTCGTCGTCGGTGACAGCGTCAAGGTCGGCCACCTGACCAAGCCGCTCGTGCTCAACCCGTTTTTCGGCTACAAGGAGGAGGATCGGAACATCCTCAATCCGTTCATGGACGAGACCATCAAGGAATTCTCGTCCATCGACGGGGCGTTTGTCATCCGGGGCGACGGGGTGGTGGAGTCGTCGGGCTCGCTCATCCAGGCGGCCGACTACAACCACACGCTGCCCAGCGGGCTGGGTTCCCGGCACGCGGCGGCGGCGGCGATTTCCGTGGCCGCCGATTGCATCGCCCTGGTCGTTTCCTCCAGCTCGGGGCAGGTGACGCTGTTTCGTCGCGGCGTGATGATGTCGCTGACGGAAAAGAAGGTAAGTGCGTAAGCACACGCGATTTGGTGGTGGAACGCGTTGACCTCAACGCGTTTCCTTTTTGATCGAAGGGCTGGCGCATTGGGGTCAATGCGCTCCACCGGGCACGCGGAAAACTTTTAGGTTGCACGTGGTGGGGGCGCGGCTTTGCTCTCGCCCCTTACAACCCATTTAAAGCCATGCAAGAAACCGTCACCTTGGAATGCACCGAAGCCCGCAAAGAGGGAAAACCGCCCTCCCGCTACCTCACGAAGCGCAACAAAAAGACCGTGACCGAGCGCATCGAGAAGAAGAAGTATAACCCCTTCCTCAAGCGCCACACCCTCCACAAGGAGATCAAGTAAGGCTGGATTGATGGAGGGCGGACGCCCTCGTCCACCGAGCGGGGTGAGGGCCCCGCCTCCAATAAAACTTTGAAGGCCGGTTCCTCGCGGACCGGCCTTTTTGCTTTTTTGGGGCGGATTCCGCGGCGTGGTCGTCGTGGCTCCGACTGGAGCGCGGGCGACCTCGCCCGCGAAGGAAGGCCTACTTCTTGGGCTCCGCCGACGGCGTCATCGGCGGGTTGGTTCCGCCCGATGCAGATGTCGTCGGACCAGAGGAGGCCAGTTGGGCGCGGCGCGCGGCCCGCCAGCTGTCGCGATGCTTGCGAATCCAGTCGAGCAGGGCGCGCTCAAAACCTATGTCATAACCCAGCCGTTCCGACTCGATCCACTTGTGCTTCAGGATTTCTTCCCGCTCGGCGAGGAATTCCTGGTAGAGGCTGGACTGCTTGACGAAATCACGACTGCCGCCGTTGGGTTCATGGGTGATCGTCGTCATATCAGTCGCTTGCGTCGGGTTAGTTGCAAGTGAAGAGGTGGCCGACAACCGTCGTCGGCAGGTATTGGCCCGGCTGCAATATCATGCGGAAATCACCCTAGATAACTCGCAGTGTCCGTGTCAACCAGCCGCTCAGACCTTTAATCTTTTCAACAGGTTCCCGGCTATTTCGCGGAAGACCTGCGCGGGCTTGCTCTCGGGCGAGTTGACCGTCACGGGCATGCCGCAATCGCCGCCGGCCCGGATTTCGGCGAAGAGTGGCACCTGGCCGAGCAGGGTGGTGCCGAGCGCCTCGGCGGTCAGTGCCCCGCCGCCCTCGCCGAAGAGGTGTTGTTTGTTGCCGGCCGCGTCCTCGAACCAGCTCATGTTCTCCGCCACGCCGAGCAGCGGCACGTTGACCTTCTGAAACATCAGGCCGCCCTTGCGCGCGACGTTCGTGGCGGCGGTCTGCGGCGTGGTGACCAGCAGCGCGCCGTCCAGCGGCAAAGTCTGCACGAGGGAAAGTTGTGCATCGCCCGTGCCGGGCGGCAGATCGACGAGCAGCACGTCCAGTTCGCCCCATTTCACGTTCTGGACGAACTGCTGGATGGTTTTCATGATCATCGGCCCGCGCCACACGACCGGTGTGTTGTCGTCCACGAGGAAACCCATCGACATGACCTTCACGCCAAAGCGCTCGAGCGGCACCAGCGATTCGCCATCGATTTCCGGCCGGCCGGAGAGACCC
>Ga0066487_100537_pt1 | contig 10020 bp, 7 predicted proteins | sample LakWasM129_HOW14_2_FD_59588 | JGI IMG/M metagenome (GOLD analysis project Ga0066487, IMG submission 59588) | Freshwater sediment methanotrophic microbial communities from Lake Washington under simulated oxygen tension - Sediment Metagenome 129_HOW14 | ecosystem: Environmental > Aquatic >... | reverse complement strand
GCGACCTCGTCGACGTTCATGCCGAAGATGAAGATGTTCTCGTCGCCCACCTCCTCCTTGATCTCGACGTTGGCGCCGTCGAGGGTGCCGATGGTCAGGGCGCCGTTGAGCGAGAGCTTCATGTTGCCGGTGCCGGACGCCTCCTTGCCGGCGGTGGAGATCTGCTCGGAGAGATCGGCGGCGGGGATGATCTTCTCCGCGAGCGACACCCGGTAATTCGGGAGGAAGGCGACCTTGAGCTTCCCGTTGATGCGGGGATCGTGGTTGACGCGGGCGCCGATGACGTTGATGGCGCGGATGATGTTTTTCGCCAGATCGTAGCCCGGCGCGGCCTTCGCACCGAAGATGAACACGCGCGGCACGACGTCGAGGTCCGGATTCTGCAGCAGCCGGCGGTAGAGCGCGATGATGTGGAGCAGGTTCAGGTGCTGGCGCTTGTATTCGTGGAGGCGCTTGATCTGGACGTCGAAGAGGGCGTCGGGCGAGACGTCGATCCCGCACTCGGCCTTGATGACGGCGGCGAGGTCGACCTTGTTGGCGCGCTTGATCGCCATGAATTCCTTTTGGAACGCGGCGTTGCCGGCGACCTTTTCCAGACCGCGGAGCAGATCGAGGTCGCGGACCCAGTCCTCGCTCCCCAGCTGCCGGGTGATGAGCGCGGAGAGGCGCGGGTTGCACTTCAACAGCCAGCGGCGCGGCGTGATGCCGTTGGTCTTGTTCTGGAATTTGCCGGGATAGAGCGCGTCGAACTCGGGAAAGAGGTCCTTCTTGAGCAGTGCGGTGTGCAGCGCGGCCACGCCGTTGACGGCGTGCGAGCCGACGACCGAGAGGTTGGCCATGCGCACCTGCTTGTAGCCGTTCTCCTCGATAAGGGAGCAGACGGTCTTCTTCCAGTTGTCGCCGGGCCACTGCTTGTCCACGGCCTGCATCAGGCGGTCGTTGATCTGGTAGATGATCTGGAGGTGGCGCGGCAGGACCTTCTCGAACAGGCCGACGCTCCAGCGCTCCAGCGCCTCGGGCAGCAGGGTGTGGTTCGTATAGGCGAAGGTCTGGCTGGTGATGGCCCACGCGGCGTCCCACTCCATGTTTTCCTCGTCGAGGAGGATGCGCAGCAGTTCGACGATCGCGATGGCCGGGTGGGTGTCATTGAGCTGCACCGCGACCTTGTCGTGGAAATTGTCCCACGAGTTGGCGGGATTGCGCAGGTGGCGGCGGATGATGTCGCGCAGCGAGCACGCGACGAAGAAATACTGCTGCATGAGGCGCAGTTCCTTGCCGTTCTCGGTCTTGTCATTCGGATAAAGCACCTTCGAGACGGTCTCGCCAATGGCCTTTTCCCGGACGGCCTCGACGTAGCCGCCGCGGTTGAAGGCCTCGAGGTCGAAGTCCTCCGTAGACTTCGAAGCCCAGAGCCGGAGGAGGTTGACGGTCTTGGTGCCAAAACCGGCGATGGGAATGTCGTGCGGCACGCCCAGGATCGTCTTGGTGTCGACCCAGGCCGGGCGGTAGTTGCCGCGGTCGTCGAACACGTTTTCCACCCGGCCGAAGAGGCGGACCTCCTGGATGTATTCGGGACGCATGACCTCCCACGGGCTGCCGAAAATGATCCAGTTGTCCGGATGCTCGATCTGCTGGCCGTCCTCGAAGGCCTGCTTGAAGAGGCCGTATTCGTAATAGATGCCGTAGCCCAGCGCCGGGTAGTCCATGGTCGCGAGCGAATCGAGGAAGCACGCGGCGAGCCGGCCGAGACCGCCGTTGCCGAGGCCCATGTCGTTCTCGGCGTCGCGGATTTGCTCGAAATCCAGGCCGAGCGACTTGAGCGCGGCCTCCGCGGTGGCCAGGAGATCGGTCGCGAGCAGGTTGTTGCCGAACAGCCGGCCCATGAGGTATTCGAGGGAGAAGTAGTAGAGGCGGCGGACGTTGTTGTCGTTGTGCACCCCCTGCGTGGCGATCATGCGCTCGTGGATGGTGTCGCGCACGGCCAGGGCCGTGGCCACCCACCAGTCGCGCGGCGTGGCCGAGGCGTCGTGGCGGGCGAGGGTCGAGACCAGGTGCCGCTCAATCAGCGAGCGCATGATGACCTCGGGCGAATCGGGATGCAGGCGACCGGGGCCTTTGGCCGGCTTGGAGGCTGAGACTGTTTTGGCTGCTTTGGCGGCTTTGGCTTTCGGTGACATAGGAGGAAATTGAATCACAAGCCGTGCCAACCCGGCAGGCAAGGCGGGATTACCCGGATAAAACCTAGTTCACCGGATTGGAACTTGGATAAAAATACGCCGCCAGAAACAATCTGATTGCCTGCGAGCCGGATAGGCCTGCCCGCGCTCTGATTAACGCTGAAACCGCCGGACCAGCTCACCGCGGCTGAGCTCGAAATGCGTCGGCCGGCCCGCCGGACTCGCGTGCGGCTGGCGGCAGGCGAACAGCTGCGCCACGAGCGCCAGCGCGTCGGTCTCGGTGACGCTCGCCGGCAGGCGCACTGCCTTCTGGGCCGCCAGCCGGGCCAGTTCCTCGTCCGCCAACGCGGCTTTCTTCTCATCCAGCCGGCCTTCCCGCATCAGGCCGATGACATCGCGCAAGAAAATTTCCGCATCCGCGGGCTCGAGCCACGTCGGCACCGCCTCGATACGAAAGAAATTCCGGCCGAACTCGCCGACCTCCAGACCGTGGCGCTGCAAAAACTTCAGGCGGTCCGTCAGCAGCGCGCTGGCGATCGCATCCAGTTCCACCGGCAACGCGAAGAGCAGCCGCTGGCTCGCGACTTCGCCGCGGGCGAACTGCGTCTGCAGCCGCTCGAACCACACACGCTCGTGCGCCGCGCGCCGGTCGAGCACCACCAATCCGCCGGGCGTCTCGAACAGCGCGAAGTCGCCGTGCGCCGTGCCGAGAAAACGCCAGCCCGACAGGGTGGACGGATTTTCGATTTTCGATTCGGGATTTGGAATTGCTGAAACCGCCGGCGCGATGGCGGCGGGGTTCGCCGGGGCCATCGTCGGGCGCACCGGGATGGAGGTGAACGGCCGGAACGGCTGCGCCATCACGCTGGGCGGCGGCGCGGGCGGCACAATCGGGTCACCGGGCAGATGCTCCGCCGGAACCGACGGGATTGGCCCAGCGCTCCGGGCTCCCGGCTCTGGGTTCGAAGTTCCCAGTTCCCGCAGGCGCTGCAACACAGCGCGGATCACGAAGCCGCGCACCGCGCCTTCCTGCCGGAAGCGCACCTCGCGTTTCGCCGGATGCACGTTCACGTCCACGGCGGCGGGATCGAGGTCGAGAAACAGCACCGCCACCGGGAAACGCCCCTTCGCGAGCGACGTGGCGTAGGATTCGATCAGCGCGTAGTTGAGCGTGCGGCTGTCGACGGGACGGCGGTTGACGAACATCAACATCTCGTGCCGCGTGGCGCGATGCACGCCGGGCTTGCCGATCAGGCCGGTGAGCTTGAGACCGGGCTCCGCCATTTCCACCGGCAGCAGGTCGGCAGCGAGCTGGCGGCCGAAGATCTCCCCCACCCGCTCGTCGAGCGTCGTGCAGACCGGCGATTGGAAAAGCACGCGGCCATCCTCGATCAGCGTGAAGGCCGTGCCCGGGCAGGCCAGCGCGTAAAGGCGCACCGTCTGGATGATGTGCGCCGACTCGGTCGCGTCGGTCTTGAGAAACTTGCGACGGGCCGGCACCGAGTTGAACAGGTGCGACACCGCGATGCGCGTGCCCGGGGCGATGCCACACTCGCGCACATGCACGAGCTTGCCGCCATTGACGACCACCTCGGTGCCCGCCGGGGCGCCGGCGGTGCGGGTTTGCAGCTGAAAATGGGAAACGCTCGCGATCGACGGCACCGCCTCGCCGCGGAAACCGAAGGTGCCGAGCCGGTCGAGGTCGGCCGTCTCGACGAGCTTGCTGGTCGCGTGGCGCTCGAGCGAGAGCAGCGCGTCGTCCTTCGTCATGCCCGAGCCGTTGTCCTCGACGCGGATGTAGGCGCGCCCGCCGCTGCGGAACTCGACCTCGATGCGGGTGGCGCCGGCATCGAGGCTGTTTTCGACCAGTTCCTTCACCACCGCGGCCGGCCGCTCGATCACCTCGCCTGCGGCGATCTGGTTGGCGACCCGGTCGGAAAGAATGCGGATGGCGGGCATGAGGGAGGTAACCACTAATCCACGCGGATGGACACTAAAACCCCGCGACGGCCATTCAACCGAGCAGCTTTTGCCAGCGCGTAAACTGCCGGGCGAGCTGCGCCGGGCCGGGCATGCCCGTGCCGGTGCGGCGGGCCATCGCGTGGTCGAGCTGGAACACGGATTTCCAATCGGACTTGAAGGCCGGATGCACCGTCCGCACCTCGGCGAACGCGAGTTGGTCGAGCGGGACGCGTTGTTGCTCGGCCAGCTTCACGACGGCGCCGACGGCATGATGCGCCTCGCGGAACGAAACGCCTTTCCGCACGAGATAGTCCGCGAGGTCGGTGGCGAGCAGCGCGGGATCGGCCACGGCGGCGGCGCATTTCGCGCGGTTCACCTTGAGGCCGGCGAGCGTGCCCGCCAGCACCTGGAGGCAGAGCGCGGTCTGGTCGTGGCTGTCGAACACCGGCGGCTTGTCCTCCTGGAGGTCGCGGTTGTAGGTGAGCGGCAAGCCCTTCGCCAGCGTGAGCAGCGTGTGCAGGTTGCCCTGCAGCCGCGCCGACTTGCCGCGGAGGAGTTCGAGCGAATCGGGATTCTTCTTCTGCGGCATCAGGCTCGAGCCCGTGCAGAAGGCATCCGGCAGGTCGATGAATTTGAACTCCTGGCTCGCCCACAAAATCAGGTCCTCGGCAATGCGCGAGAAATGGACGCCGGCCAGCGCGCACGCCGTGGCGAACTCGATGAAGACGTCGCGGTCGCTGACGGCGTCCATGCTGTTCTGCGTGACCCGCGGCCGGCCCGCGCTGTCGACAAAGCCCAGCAACTCCGCCGTGAACTCGCGGTCGATGCGCAGCGTCGTGCCGGCGATAGCGCCGGAGCCGAGCGGACACCAGTTGGCATGGTCGGCCACGGCGGCGAAACGCTCGGCGTCGCGCTGGAGCATTTCGAGGTAGGCGAAAAGATGATGGGCGAGGAACACCGGCTGCGCCCGCTGCAGGTGGGTGTAGCCGGGGATGAGCACATCCTGGTTTTTATCCGCCACCTTGAGCAGGACGCGCTGGACGGCAACGAGGTGCGCGCTGATCTCCGCACAAGCGGCCTTGAAGTAGAGCCGCATGTCGGTCGCGACCTGGTCGTTGCGGCTGCGGGCGGTGTGCAGCTTGGCGGCGGCAGGCACGCGCTGCGTCAACGCCTGCTCGATATTCATGTGGACGTCCTCGAGTTCGGTGCGCCAGGTAAACTTGCCGCGCCGGATGTCGCGCGCGATGGCGTCGAGCCCGCGGTGGATGGCGTCGCGCTCCTTGCGCGTGATGAGGCCGACCTTGGCCAGCATCGCGGAGTGGGCCTTGCTGCCCTGAATGTCGAACGGGGCGAGCCGGCGGTCGAACGACACCGATTCGCTGAAACGGAGCATCAGCCCGGCGGGACCCGCCGAGAAACGACCGCCCCAAGTGGCCTGCGCCTTTTTTGCCATAGCGGCCAAGCAACGGCCCGCCGCCGGTCTTGGCAACGCGAAAGATACCTCCGCCCCGGCCGGAGCCGCGGCCAACACCGACAAATACGAATTGCCCGGAACAATGGCGCTCCCATGGTGACCTTTGAATGATGACGCGCGCGAAACTGTGCCTGCTCCTGATGCTTGCCCCTGTGGCCGCCTTGCGGGCCGACAGCACGCAGCCGGCGGGCGACTACGACGCGGTATCGGTCGGCCCGATCAAGACCTCGATCTATGTCGGCAGCGTCACGCTGACCACCGGCGTGTTCCGGCGCGACGGAGACAATTTCGCGACGACTTACGAGGCCAAGGTCTGGCCGTGGTTCTTTTGGGGCGAGACCGGGCGCATCACGATCACCCTGCCGGCGGCCGAACTCGCGAAGCTGGCCCGGGGCGAACGCGTGGAATTTACCGGTGAAGCCTTCAACCAGAAAAACAAGCCCCGCCACGTCACGGGCCGGGCCGACCGGATCGACGCGGCCTCCGGAAAGATCAAGGTGCGCATCAGCGTCGACGGCACCGAGCTGGTGTTCAACGGCACCTACCGTTTCAACAACGTGGTGAAGTAGGCGGGGCGAACCCCCGGCTCGCGCAAATCACTCCTGCCAGTGGAAAGTCACGGGACGCGCGATCGAGGGATGCAGGCTGTGGTGCACCGGGCAGTTGAGCGCGGCTCGCTCCAACACGCCCTGCGGATCCTTGGACTTCGGAAACGGCAGCCAGATTTGCGTCACGATCCGCTCGATGCGCCGCGGCGCGTCGAGTGACATTTCCTTCGTCACTTCCCAGCGCACGCCGGGAATGTCGAAGCCGAGCTTGGTGCGCGCAGCGATGGCCATGGTCGTCACCATGCACGAGGCGAACGACGCCACCGTCAGGTCGGTGGGTGAAAACGCCTGGCCGCGGCCGTGGTTGTCCTTGGGCGCGTCGGTGTCGAAAACCTGACCGGAGGGGCCGTGCGTGAGCTGGCAGTTGAGTTCGCCTTGGTAGATGCCGGTGCTTTTGACCATGCGGATTGGTTAACCACGAATGACACGAATGACACGAAAAAACCTGAATTTTGGGCCAAGGTTTGGACGGTCTCGCTGTAGGAGCGGCTTTATGCCGCGATTCCGAATCCTGATCGCGACATAATGCCGCTCCTACAGGAAACGGCGAAGCCGCTCCGTGACGTCGGCGCGGAGGCGGTCGAGGTGCGCGAGGGTGAATTTCTCGACGGAAAGTCGGTCGTTTTTCACCAACGGCGTGAGGTCCATCGCCCAGGTGATCGCCGCCGCCGCGTCCGTCGCGTGGGAAGTATGGAAAGTGGCGTTGGCCAGCCGGCGACCGATCGCGGCGAGATCATAGCGCTTGCCCCCGGCGATCTGGGATTGGAACACGCCGACGAGCTTGGCGGCCAGCCGGGGATTGGCCGAGTCGTCGAGCAGCCGCTTGTCGGCATCCACCAGCCAGTCGAGATTGCGCCAGACCTCGCAGCCGTAAACCTGTTCCGGCCGGTCCGCCGGTGGCAGCGAGCGGAGCGCTTCCAGGCACCGCTGCAAGACCGCCACGTGGGTGTCGTGTTTGTCCGCGGGGTTGTGCAGGTAGACGGTGCGCGGCCGGGTCGCGCGCAGAATGGCCGCCAGGTCGGCGCGCACGGCCGGGGAACGCGCGTCCTTTACCACCGCGCTGGGATGCGCGAGCTGGATCATGGCGGCATAGCGGCCCAGCTTCGCCGCCTTGCGCTGCTCGGTGCGGCGCACCGTCTTCATCTGCGCATCGGTATGGCGGGCGAACTTTCCCGAGCGCGGACTGCCGGCGCCGTCGGTGACGACCACGCCGGTGAACCAGCGGTCCTTGGCCTCGTAGCATTCGGCGATGCCGTGGTAGGCCATGATCTCGATGTCGTCCTGATGCGCGGCGATGCAGAGGTGCGTCGTGCGCTGCAACGCGGAGGCGACCGGGCGGCCATCAGGAATGAAAACGTCAGCGGCGGGCGAGGAAAATTTCACGGCTGTAGCGAAGTGCTATGAGCGCCGACGGCGGTCACAGACCACCGCTACAGAACCGAAGTGGAATATCATGCCCTGAGACTAAGCCATTCCAGCCGCTCAGCGCGACCTGATTTCGCGAACTCCACCAGCGCGGCGGAGAGGCGGTTGTCGCCCGCGGCCACCTCGAAGCGGCGCGGCATGCCGTCGAGGAAGCGGCCGAGGACCGGCTCGATCTCGCGGCCGAGCACGGATTCGTGCGGACCGGTCATGCCCACGTCGCACATGAAGGCGGTCCGCCTTCGCAGGAGCGAGGCGTCGGCCGTGGCGACGTGGGTGTGCGTGCCCAGCACGGCGGTGGCGCGACCGTCGAGATGCCAGCCCAGCGCCTGCTTTTCCGAAGTGGCCTCCGCGTGCACCTCGACGAGCGCGCCGTCGAATTGGCCGGCATGTTTTTGCAACAGTGCATCGGCACACAGAAAGGGGCAATCCGCCTTGGCGCCCATGAAGCTGCGACCGAGGACCGTGAAGATGAGCAACCGGAAACCGTTCTTCTCGATGATGAGATGATCGCGGCCCGGACAGGCCGTCGGGAGGTTGGCGGGGCGGCACACGCGGTCGATCCCGGTGATGTCATGCTCGAAACCCTTCTGGTCCCACACGTGGTCGCCGAGCGTGATGGCGTCCACGCCGCATTCGCGGAGCGACTTGCAGATCGAGCCGGTGATGCCCGCGCCGGCGGCGGCGTTCTCGCCGTTGGCAACGACGAAATCGATGCCCCGCTCGGCGCGGAGGCGAGGCACCAGCGCGCTGACGATCTCACGCCCGGGTTTGCCCACGATATCGCCGATGAAGAGGAGTTTCATGGGATCATCCTGACTTTGTCATCGCGAGACCCGCCCGGCGGGTTGTGGCGATCCATCGAACTGGATTGCTTCCGCCTTCGCCAAGGCTACGGCGGACAAGCCGGCGTCCCACCAAGCGGGACTTCTCGCAATGACAAACATTGCTCACCGCGCGAGGTAGCTCGCGCTCGCGGCGTTGCCCAGGGAAGGCGGGCTGAGGCGCGTGGCCTTGCCGGATTCGGTGTCGACCACGTAGAGACTGCTGGTGTTCGAGGCGCGGAACGAACAGATCAAGTGCCGGCCGTCGCCGAGCCAGATGGGTTCAATGGCGTCGGTGGGCGCCTTGGTGACGATCTTGCTGGCGTGGGTGGCCATGTCGTAAACGGCGATCTGGTAGCCGCGGCCGACCTTGGCGGTGAAGGCGATTTTGCTCGGGTCGGCGCTGCTCCAGTCGGGCTCGGCGCAGTAGCCGGAAATGTTCGTGCCGAGGCGCGACATGCCGCCGCCGGCCGCAGACATGAGATAGAGCTGGGGACCGCCGGCCGCGTCAGAGGTAAAAAGCAACCGCGAGCCGTCGGGCGACCAGCAGGGCGAGGCCTCGACGGACTGGTTGTTGGTCAGGCGATGGATCTGCCGGCCCTGCGCGTTGCCGACGTAGACCTCGGGATTGCCCTCGCCCGAAAGCACCATGGCGATGCGGCTGCCGTCGGGGCTGAAGCGGCCGCCGCTGTTCGTGCCCTTGAAGCTGGCGAGAAGCGAAATGCGGCGGGTGTTCAACTCGAGCAGGTAGATGTCGGGAAAACTCGTGCGGTAGCTGGTGAAGATGATCTTCGAGCCATCGGGCGCCCAGCGCGGGCCGACGATCTGTTTGCCGTCGGAGGTCCATTTCAGGAGGTTGCCGAAGAAAAGATCGGACGTGTAGATCTCGGATTTGCCGGTGCGCCCACCGACAAAGGCGAGTTTGCCCGCGAAGAATCCGCGCAGGCCGCTGGTCTTCGTCACCGCGACGTCCGCGGCGCGCAGCAGGGCGTTGCGCAGGTCGGTGCCGCTGACGGTCTCGGTGGCGACCGGCGAACCGCTGCTGCCCTTGGTGATGCTGACGGTGACCTGGCTCGATCCGGCCGGAGTGAAATTGCAGGTGTAGGCCCCGCCGCTCGCGACGAGCTTGTAGCGGCCGTGGACGTTGAAGGCCGTCAGGGCGAGATTCTGCAGCTCGGCGGAGGACGAGCTGACCGTGATCGGGATGACGGTGGTGTCACCCTGGACATTGACGGTGCCGATGTCGCGCGCGGCGAAGAGGGGCGCGGCCAAGGTGAGGGAGAGGAAAAGGCGAAAGGCGAGCTGCATGAGGATTAGAGTGGGATTGAGGAGGAAAGTTGCGTTCCGGTTTTTGTTTTACTCCCGGCATCCTACTCACAAGGTCAAAAGCGCCCCGTTTTCCAAGCCATTTTCTCACACCACATGACCGCCGACTCCATCAAGGAAGCCCTCAAGCAGGTAAAATACCCCGGCTTCAGCCGTGACATCGTCTCGTTTGGCTTGGTCCGCTCGGCGGCCTTCGCGGACGGCACGGCCAAAGTGGCCATCGCGAT
>Ga0066487_100536_pt1 | contig 10024 bp, 3 predicted proteins | sample LakWasM129_HOW14_2_FD_59588 | JGI IMG/M metagenome (GOLD analysis project Ga0066487, IMG submission 59588) | Freshwater sediment methanotrophic microbial communities from Lake Washington under simulated oxygen tension - Sediment Metagenome 129_HOW14 | ecosystem: Environmental > Aquatic >... | reverse complement strand
GCACCGCGCGAACTGCCCATCTACGAACTCGAAGACCGCCTCATCGCGTCCGTGCGGGCGCAGGGGCGACTCATCGTGCAAGCGCCGACCGGTTCGGGCAAATCTACGCAGGTGCCGCAGATGCTGCTCAACCACGGACTGCTCGGCGAAGGCGAGGTGGTCGTGCTCCAACCGCGCCGGCTGGCCGCCCGCATGCTGGCCAAGCGGGTGGCGGAGGAGGTTGGCACCCGGTTGGGCGACGTTGTCGGCTATCAGATCCGGTTGGACTCGCGAATTTCCAAGGCGACGCGCATCCGTTTCGTGACCGAGGGAATTCTGCTCCGGCAGATGTCGTTCGACTCATCGTTGCGCGGCATCAGTGCCATCATCTTTGACGAGTTTCATGAGCGGCACCTTTACGGCGACATCTCCCTCGCCCGCGCGCTGCAGATACAGCAATCGACCCGACCTGACCTGAAAATCATCGTCATGTCTGCGACGCTCGATACGGCGCTGTTGAAAACCTACCTCGCGCCGTGCGAGATTCTCACCTCCGAGGGGCGAACCTTCCCGGTGCGGATCGAATACTTGCCCAAGGCGGTCGACTTCGAGCATGACCCGGTCTGGGTGGTCGCCACCCGCGAATGCGAACGCATCGCCGCGCAGAGCACGGGCGACATCCTCGTTTTCATGCCCGGGGCGTTCGAGATCAGCCGCACGGTGCAGGATGTCCAGGGCTCGCATGCGTTGCGGGGATTTCTGTGTTATCCGCTGCACGGCGAACTGCCGCCGGACCAGCAGGACCGGGCCGTGGCGCGTTACGATACGCGCAAGATCATCATCTCGACCAATGTCGCGGAAACCTCACTGACGATCGATGGCGTGATGGCGGTGGTGGATTGCGGCCTGGCCCGGGTGGCCCGCTACGATCCGCATCGCGGCATCAACACGCTGCTCATCGAGAAAATCAGTGTTGCCTCGTCCGACCAGCGGGCCGGGCGGGCCGGCCGCACGGCGCCGGGCATCTGTGTGCGGCTCTGGACGGAACGTGAGCATGGTCAGCGTCCATTGCAGGAACTGCCCGAGGTCAAACGGCTCGATCTCTCAGAGGTGGTGCTGACCCTCAAGGCGGCCGGCATCGATGACATCTATAATTTCCCCTGGCTGGAGAAGCCCGAACCGAAGGCACTGGAGCGGGCGGAAATGCTGCTGGAGGACTTGGGAGCGTTGCATGAAGGTAGGGGCGCAGTCTTGCTGCGCCCATCCGTGGTCGGCGAAGGGCGCAGCAAGACTGCGCCCCTACAAATCACCGAAACCGGCCGCCGGATGCTGCGTTTCCCGATGCATCCGCGGTATGCGCGAATGTTTCTCGCGGCAGGCGATTACGGCTGCGTGCGCTCGGTCGCGTTGATGGCGGCGCTGACGCAGGGTCGGAATTTTCTCCTGCGCAACGTGGACAAACGCACGGCGGAAGCCCGCGACGAACTTTTTGGCGAGGAGCACGAGTCGGACTTCTTTCTGCTCATGCGGGCGTGGCGCTATGCCGACAAGGCCGGCTACAACATGGACGCCTGCCGCCGGCTGGGCATCCACGTGCAGGGCGTCAAGCAGGTCGGCCCGATGTTCGAGCAGTTCCTGGAGATCGCGGAAGGCGAGGGGCTCGACATCGCCGAGAAGCGGATCGACGGTGTGGCCGTCCGGAAGTGTGTGCTGGTGGGCTTCAGCGACCATCTGGCTAGGCGGCTCGACAAGGGCACGCTGCGCTGCGAACTCGTGCATCAACGCCGGGGATTGCTGGCGCGCGAAAGCGGCATCGACCAGGCTCCGCTGCTGGTCGCGGCGGAAATCACCGAGATCGAGAGCCGGGGCGAGGTGAATGTCCTGCTGAATCTCTGCACCGCGATCGAGGAAGCCTGGCTCAAGGAACTGTTCCCGGAAGATTTTGCGGATGCCGGCGGCGTGTTGTATGACGTCACAGCGCGACGGGTGCTGGCGCGCAAGGAACGGCGATTCCGGGATCTCGTGCTGGAATCCAAGCAGACCGCCGAGGAACCGCCCGCAGGCGAGGCGGCGGCGCTGCTCGCTCGCGAAGTCATGGCCGGCAACATCGTGCTGACCGAGTGGAACGAGGCGGTGGAGCAGTGGATTCTTCGGGTCAACTGCCTCGCCAAATGGTGGCCGGAACTGGAGGTGAATCCGATCACCGACACCGACCGGGCGACTTTGATCGAACAGATTTGCTACGGGAGCTATGGCGCTCGCGAATTGAAGGACAAGCCGGTGATGCCCGTCCTGCGCGACTGGCTGTTGGCCGAGCAACTCGCCGTGCTCGACGAGTATCTGCCGGAACGCCTCGTCATGGCGAACGGCCGGAAGGCGCGGTTGACCTACTCGAAGGACGGTCCGCCGGTGATGAGCGCGCGCATCCAGGAACTCTACGGGGTTGCTTCAAAATTCACTCTCGGCCACGGCCGGGTGCCGGTGAAGATCGAGGTGCTTGCTCCGAATCAGCGCCCGATTCAGGTGACCGATGATCTCTCGAATTTCTGGCGCGAGCAGTATCCTAAGATCAAGACCGAGCTGTCCCGCCGTTACCCCCGCCACGAGTGGCGATAGGGGGCGACTCGGTCGACTGACGGTTTCCTAGGGGATGGCCGCCGCGGTGTCCGGGCGAATTGCGGGGGGAAGCTAATAGTTATCGAAAAGAGAAAATTTTCTTGCCAGCGATAGAAAATAATAATTATTAGGACTGTCGTCAATCAACCCCCGCAACCGTAGATGACCCAACACCCCATGAATCCACGTTTCCTGCGTTTTCCGTTCCGCGCCGCGATGGCCAGCATGGCCGCCGGTTTTTTCGCGATTCTTTCGGCGCAAACTAATCCCACCGCGTCCCCGGCCGACTCCCCGGCGGAAAAGGAAGTGGTGGTGTTGCCGACCTTCCAGGTGTCAACCGCCCAGGACGTCGGCTACCGGGCCGGCAATTCGGTCTCGGCCACCCGGATCGACACGCCGATCAAGGATCTGCCGTTCACCATCAGCGCGTTTACGGAGCAGTTCATCAGCGATACCGCGGCGATGGATCTGCAGGATATCCTGCGGTTCGCTCCCGGTGTCACCAGCGGCGACAAGTCGTTTGTTGCGGGCAACAATCGTTTCTCGATCCGCGGGTTTGACGGGGATGTGCCCCCGCAGCGCAACGGTTTTACGGGCAATCGCAATGTGGACGCCGCCAACGTCGCGCGTGTCGAGGTGATCAAAGGCCCCGCCTCCTTGCTCTACGGTCAGATCATTCCCGGCGGCACCGTGAACTACATCACCAAGCGTCCTACGCCGAAGCAATCCGTCAGCATCAAACAATCGGTGGGCAACGAGTCGGACTACCGCACGGTCATCGACATCAACACGCCCCTGGGCGAACGCGTGGGCACCCGCGTGGTCGCCTCCTACGATCAGGGGCCGCAATGGGCGGTGTCAGGCAGCACCCAATCGTGGCTCGTCGCCCCGTCCCTGTCGTTTCAATTGACCAAGAAAATCTCCCTGATTCTCGATTACGAGAAATTGCACCGGCAAGAGACCCCGCCGCTCGGCATGATGCCCAACGTCCAGCTCGCCGGATTCAGCGGCGCGCCCTCGGCTTCCACCTTCGTGCAAGTGTCCGCCCGGAGCTACGAGCAGGGCTTGTATGATGGCGGCGCGATCAACCTGGGTTTTCTCGGGGCCATTCCCATCCCCGGCACGTTCAATTACCAGGGCGATCACGACTACAAGAAGTCGGATTACGAGAACATGAACGTCGAGCTGAACGCCCAGTTCGGCGAGCACTGGCTGGCGCGGGCCAACTACAGTTGGAACAGCCGCGAGACCCTGTATAAGCTGACCGGGCTGGCGCAGTGGGATGTCACGCCCACGGCCGCCTACCGCACCACGGGCAAATCCTACTTCGATTACCTGGATGAATATCTGGCCAATCCGACCGCTGTGCTGAACGATCCGGCCAAGACCGCCAGCGTGCTGCTTGCCCGGCGGAAGCGCATCCAGACCAGCAGCGATGCCTTCAACACCTATCAGGTGGATCTCTCGGGCAAATATGAGTTCGGCGGTATCAAACTCAGCCCCTTGCTCGGCGCCTATCGCCAGTATGGCCGAACCGGGGGCGGCTACACGCTCAGCTCGAGCTCTGGTTATGGTTCGTATAGCAACACGAACGGGGCGTTGCCTTTCACGCCGTGGAACTACTTTGACCAATCCACCTGGGACCGGTCGCTCGATTACGATGAATTCGCGCTGCCCGTCAGCTCGGCGGGCGGATTCACCTACTCCCAGGAGGATGCCTATTACGGCGTGCTCACGGCGAATCTGCTGCGGGACCGGCTCGTCGCGGTCGGCGGCGCGCGGTATGACCGCTACCGCTCCGGCGGAGCCAGCGGCTTCTCCTTCGAGGCCAAGAAAACCACCCCGCAGTTCGGCCTCGGCTATCATGTGACCAAGGACTCGCTGCTCTTCGCCAACTACAGCAAATCCTTCCTCGTCGACGGCACGTCGCTGACGGTGGAGAACCCGAACTACAATCCCGCGATCAATCTCAACCCCTCGACCAATCCGCAATCGATCAAGCTGCCCGCGTCGCCGACCACCGGACTGGGTTACGAGGTCGGTTTGAAGACCGACTTCCTGCACGGGCGGGTTTCGTCTACCACGACCCTCTTCCATCTGGAGCGGGCGGACCGCATCGTTACCGTCCGGCAGCCCGTGGTCGGGCTGAGTTCCACCGGCGTGCTCTCCACCACCGAGGTCACGTTCAGCAAGCAGGGCACGGTGGACCAGAGCGAAGGCCTGGAGTTCGAGATCACCTACTCGCCGTTGGACAACTGGCAGGTCTACGCCACCTACGCGACGATGGACATCAAGACCACGAAGATCACGGCGCCGACGCCACGACTGGCGACGGATTCGAAGGTTTCGGGCGACTACGCCTCCTACCTGAAGGGCTACAACGACGCCATCGCGTTGCTCGAAGGCGCCGTGCCCGAGGGCTCGGCCGAACGGCTCGCCAGCCTCTGGACCCGCTACACGTTCAAGGACAATTCGGTGAAAGGTCTCTGGATCGCCGGCGGCGGCAACTACACCTCGCCCAAAGCCCAGCGCACCGCCAACCCGGCGCTCTTTCTGGACGCCTATTATCTCTTCGATGCTGCCATCGGCTACGATTGGAAACACGCCGGGCAAGCGTGGAGTGTCACGCTCAATCTCAAGAACATCACGGACGAGGTTTACTACCCCGCGAACCAATCCCGCGGCAAACCCCGCCAGTTCATCCTGAGCGTCGGCACGAGATTCTAAGTTCATGCCGGTTCCCCGAGGCCGCCGACGGCGGCCTCGTTTTTCCCGGCTGCCTGACGCGCTGCATTTTGTCTCGTCATTTCCGATCGGCCATCAGCAGCATTCGCCCGTGCCTTACCAACGCGCATGCTCCACGCTGGGTTGCCCCGAACTCCCGCTCGGGGAAGTGCTGGAGTTGGCCGGCCGGCATCGGCTCGGCGGCGTCGAACTGCGCGCCTTGGGCGGCACGGTGGATTTGCCGGCGTATTTCGCGCAAAAATTCGGATCGCCGGAACGGATCAAGGACCAGGTGCCGTCCGTTCCGGTCAAGATCGTTGCCTTGGACACTTCGTTGAAGCTGACGGATTCGACGCCGGCTGCCCGGGAGACGTTGCTGCAATTCGTGCCTTGGGCCGAGGCGCTCGGCGTGCGCAGGCTGCGGGTTTTCGATGGTGGGCGGACCGCCGGAGTCGACGAACTGGAGGAAGCCGCGGCCACCATGGCCTGGTGGCGTGAACTACGAATGCAGCGGGGATGGAAAGTCGACCTGATGGTCGAGACGCACGATTCCTTGATCGGCTCTGCCGCGATCGGGCGGTTTCTCGCGCTGGCGCCGGGCACGGCGATTCTCTGGGACACCCATCACACCTGGAAAAAGGGCGGCGAGGATCCCGTTGCCACCTGGCGCGCCATCGCGCCGCACGTGGTGCACGTGCATGTGAAGGACAGCATCAGCCGGCCCAGTGCGCGACATCCGTTCACCTACGTTTTGCCCGGCGAGGGCGAATTTCCCATGGCGCCGTTGCGCGCGGTGCTGCAGGCGGAGTTCAGCGGTTTCGTCAGCCTGGAGTGGGAAAAGATGTGGCATCCCTACCTGCCGTCGCTAGACGACGCGCTCGTCGCTGCAACCAAGCGGTGTTGGTGGTGAGTCGCCGGGCGAAGGACGCCTCGTCGTATTCAAGGGACCACGGTTCGACCGTCGACACGCAGGTAGCTGGCGCCCCGGACGAAGTGGTTGAGCACCTTGTCGGCGGGATCGCGGCGGACGATGACGAGTGACGCGTCGGTTTCGATGCCGTCCAGCGAGAGCGCGCTGTGCCGTCCGGCGGCGATCAGGGTTCTTCCTTCTGCCGAGGTGACAATGACCACGGTGTGCGTGGCGGTGCTCCGATCCTCGACGGTGAAGGGCGCGACCTCTTGCGCGGCGGCGGGTTTCAGCAAAGCGATCCAAGGCGTGGCCATCCGGTTGGCCGCCGTCTCCAGGTAGGGAAATTCGGCGAAATCTCCCTTGATGTAAGTCAGCTCACCCTGTCTGACCTGCGTCGTCGCGCCGGGCGCGGCGATCCAGGTGCGGAGCCGGGCGGCGGGGCCGTAGCGGTCGGCCGCATAGTTCCAGGTGCGTTCCGCCCCGGCGGAGGTGAGCGCTCCGCGACCGCCGTGCAGGTAGGACTTAACTTCGATAGCCTGCTTCGCCTCGACCCGGTCAATCACGGCGTAGTAGTCGTTCGCGATCCAACAGATCGAGCGTTCCCAGACGGCGCTTTTCGGGAGCTGAAACTGGGTTTTCGTCTCGACGATGAGACCGGGTTCGTCGTGGTGCTCGGAAAGCGGGGTGATGTTCGATGGCGCCCGGCCGGCCGGCTCGCCGTCAAACGTGAGGGTGTTGTGCGCGGCGGCGGTCGCATACCATGTCGTCCGCTCGGCTCCCGCGTAGGTGCCGCGGGAGTAGCCGGAATCGGAGCACATCATCTGGCCCTCCGCCTCGAGGATGAAACTCAACTGGTCGTCGTGGTTGTGGTTGTCGGCCACGGCGACGCCGTGAAACAGCAGGTAACGCTGGCCGGGGCCGGTGTGCGTCCAACCGGTGCGCAGCACGCTTTGGCCGCCGGCGAGAAAGAAATTGGGATCGGCGTCGGGCGCCGTGGGCGGGAGCGAGGCGGCGTGGGTGAGCAACTCGTCAATTTCCAACGGGTAGTCCCAGCTCGCGCCGGTGAAGTTGAAACCGCTGTCGTTTTTTTCCTTCTGGAACGGATTGAGGTCGGAGGTTTGGTAGCTCCATTCGAGGATGGCGGAGAGTGGCGCGGAGGAGTGCAGGCGGGTCTTGGCGGAGCGATAGGCGCCCGCGACGAGGTGTGTCGGCGTCGGACGGAGGTAGGAATCCTCGATGTTGGGCAGCCAGCCGCGGCTGTTGCGGGTTTCGACCATCGCCTCGAAGACCGGTTGGAAGGCGGGAAAGCCGTCGATGCCGGACACGTTGCGGTAATGGTAGAGAAACGGCACGAAGTTCGTGAGCGAGAAGATCAGGTAGTGGCTGCCTTCGCGGTAGAGGCCGTCGGCGCTGAAGAAGTAGCGCGTGTTCTTGTTCGATGCTTCGAGTGCGCGGGCCAGCCACGCCTTCGCCCGGGAGTCGGAGGACAACGCGAGTGCTATCGAACCGAGTCCCCACGCCGGCTTCGAGAGGTGATTGTGCGGGCTGGTGGGCGTCCAGCGGTAAAGGTTTTCGTAGACGCACTGGGCCTCGCGCGCGAGCCGCTGTCGGATGCGGGCGTCGAACTCCGGGGAGAGTGACGGCTGGATGCAGTCGTAGGCGTGCGCGTAGTTTTGCAACCAGGTGCCACGGTAGATTTCGTCCACGGCGCTGCTTTTGACATTGGCATCCAATTCAAAAATCGGTCCGTCGTAGGCGCGGAGAAGCAGTTTCTCGGCCCGCTGCCGGTGCGCGGCTTGAACCGCGGGATCGTCGGCCAGCAGGGAAGCGAGGGCGTGGGCCCGTGCCGCGATCGACATGGCGCCGTAATATTTGTGGATGGTCTCCGTCTGGTCACCGGCGGAAGGCGCGACGGGCAGCGGTGCGGCCAGGTCGGCAAGCTTCAAGACAGCGGCCCATCGCGTGCGGGCGAAATCATCGGCGGTCAACGCGGCCTTGAGGGCAGGAAGATCGGCGGCCTTGAACCACAAGGAAGGATGCGACTCGTGCGCAGGCAGCACCGGTTCGGCGGGCAAGGCGAAGCCCGTGTAGGTGTCGTAGAGGTCGTCGGTCCGGGTCTTGGCGCAGGCGACGACCGCGCCGGACAGGATGGCCGCAAGGAGGCACAAAGAGCGCAAAAGGGAGGAGACTGACCGATCCATGCTCGGGGAAATGTGTAATATAATACGTTACAGAATTCCGGCGAGGCCGGGCAGGGACCAGTGGCTGATTTTCCACTCGCCGAGTTGCGGATGGTTGAGTTGCCAATCGCCGGCCGTTCCCGTGACGACCTGCCAGGTTGCGGCTTCGGTGCGATCGGCGCCGGCCCACGAGAGGGCGGCCAGGATTCCCGCCCCGTTCAGGCGCGGGGTCTGGAGGTAGGGCGTGACATGATAAGGGGCGGCGACATGGCGGCGCTCGCCGGCATCGTCGAGCCGCTCGTCCCAATGCGCGGTGGCGGTGCCGTGCAGCAATTGGAGGACGGTGCCGCGGCCATCGGGGGAGAACGCGCCGAGGTCGGCGCGCTCCGCCCGCGGTTCGCGGAGGGGCAGGGCGAAGCCGCCCAACCGGAGCACCACGGGCTGGCGCGCCTCATACACGTGCACGTGCAGCAGCCAGCCCGCGTGCCAGAAGACGAAGGTCTCGACGCTCGTGTTCACCTGGCCGGTTTTGCAACCGAGATTGTAGCTGTAGCCGACGTGGTGCGTGTCGAGCTCCACGGCGACGGTGGAGTGTCGGCCGAAGATGCGCCCGTCGTCGAGCTGCTGCGTGAGCGCGCCGTCGAACGAGTAGTTCGTGCTCTCGGGAAAGGCGCAGGTGAAATGGACGCCGGTGCGGTAGGAGAGCTTGCTCCATTTCCACGCGCCGTAGCGCAGCTGCGTGTTGCCGACCATGGAACCGGCGTTGAGGATCTCGACCTCGCCGCCGGGCAGGCTGCGCGTCACGAGTCCGGAGGCGGGCATCACGCGGACGAATCCGCGCTCGGCCGGGAGCGGTTGTTCGGCATCCGTCCAGAAGGGATGCGCGGGTGGCAGCAGCAGGGGCGTGAATCCCTTCGCCGCCCAATAAGGCGAAGCCGCGCAGGAATACGCCTCGGTGAGGCGGTCGAAGCGGTCGGTGAAGCCGGCGGCCAGGCAGCCTTGTTCCTGATAGATCGGACGCGAGAGAAAGAAATCGAGATTGCGCGTGCAGAGCCGGCGCAACCGGCCCGGCGCGATCTCGGTGCAGTTTTCGGCGAGGGCGAGGCCGAAGACATTGAGGCAGTTGAAGCGGTAGGTGATGGACCGGCCGAAAGCCGGATGCTCGCCGCTGGCCGCGAAGAAGTGCTGGTAGTCGGCGACGAAGAGCCGGGCCCACTCGCGCCAGCGCTGCGCGCGGGCGGCGTCCCGTGCGCCGTGCAGATGCGCCCACATCAGGCCGTAGAAATGAAAGGCGTAGGCGTTGTAGTGGTCGTAGGCCTGGTTGATGCCGTCCTCAAACCAGCCGCCGCCGCGGTGCATCGTTTCCAGCTGGTGCAGGTGCGCGGTGATGACGGCGCGGTCGGTGCGGTGCGCGAATCCCTGGCGGCCGAGGAATTCGAGGATGTGCACCGACATGAAGAGGTGGTTGTTGTTGACGATGCCTCCGCCCCGGCAGGTGGCGAACCAGGCGGCGACCCGGGATTTTTCCTCGGGCGACAAAGGCTGCCAGAGCTCGGCCGGTGCAAGTTGGAGTGCGATGGCCATCAGTCCCATCTCGACATGGTGCTGGTGATAG
>Ga0066487_100533_pt1 | contig 10059 bp, 13 predicted proteins | sample LakWasM129_HOW14_2_FD_59588 | JGI IMG/M metagenome (GOLD analysis project Ga0066487, IMG submission 59588) | Freshwater sediment methanotrophic microbial communities from Lake Washington under simulated oxygen tension - Sediment Metagenome 129_HOW14 | ecosystem: Environmental > Aquatic >... | reverse complement strand
CCCGTCCTGCTCGGCCCCAACAGCGGACCGGCCTGGCTGGGCGACACTCCTCTCCGTCCGGCGCAACTGACGCAGCTCTGCCGCCCCCTGCGCGCCGACTTGATGACCGGCTATCGCGTCTCTCCCCGCGTCAACAACGTCCGCTACGAGGCATCCGACTGCATCGCGCCGCTCTAGGCACGCAAGAATCCCACCTTTGCGCTGGACGTGTGCCGCACCGCGGCCCAAAACCATGGATTCGTGGCCACACCTCTGAAGCACGACGCTCCCGCTCTGCACCAAGCCCTTGATCGCGTTGCTTCCGCTATTGCGCAGCGGCACCCCCGGACCCCGCACCTGATCCTCCTCGGCATCGCCAACGGCGGCATCGTGCCCGCCCAGCGCTTGGCCGCCCGCTTGAAAAAATCCGGCCTCACGCCCGGCACGGGCACGATCGACATTTCGTTTCATCGCGACGACATCGGCCGGAACCCGATTCCCAAGGAATTCTCGCCGACGCTCATCCCCTACGACGTCAACGGCGCCACCATTATCCTCGTGGACGACGTCCTTCACTCCGGCCGCACCGTCAAGGCGGCCCTCGACGAGCTGTTCGACCACGGCCGACCCGCCACCGTGGAACTGGCCGTGCTGGTCGACCGCGGCGGCCGCAAGCTGCCCGTGGCCGCCACCTACTGCGGCCTGACCGTCAGCGCCACCGATGACGAAAAGGTCGTGGTCCGCCTCCATCCGGACGATCCGGCCAAGGACACCTTCGAACTCAAGCCCGCCCGCCGGAAATCCGCGCCCCCGTTCCCCTCCGTCCCGTGATTCTTTCCTGCCACTTGTTCCTCGTCCCTTAATACTTCCCACCCGTGCCCTGGCATCGCAAACACCTCCTGACGATCGAAGAGCTGAGCCGCGCCGAAATCGAGCAGCTCCTGACCACCGCCGGCGCCTTCCGCCGCATCCTCGACCGCAAGGTCAAGAAGGTCCCGGCGCTACGCGGCAAGACCATCGTCAACCTCTTCCTGGAACCGAGCACTCGCACGCGCATGTCGTTTGAGATGGCCGCCAAGTTCCTCAGCGCCGACGTGATCTCCTTCAACGCCGCCGCGTCCAGCACAACCAAGGGCGAGACCCTCCGCGACACCGCGCAGAACATCCAGGCGCTCAACGCCGACATGATCGTGCTGCGCCACTCCGCCAGCGGCTCGCCGCTCTACCTCAGCCGCGTCCTCGGCATCCCCGTGGTCAACGCCGGCGACGGAGCCCACGAGCACCCGACGCAGGCCCTGCTCGACGTCTTCACCATGCGGGAAAAACTCGGCGACCTGAAGGGGCGCAAGATCGTCATCCTCGGCGACATCCTCTTCAGCCGCGTCGCCCGCTCCAACATCCACGCCCTGAACAAACTTGGTGCCAACGTCACCATCGTCGGTCCGTCCACCCTCGTGCCGCATTGGTTCGAGTCTCTCGGCGTGGAGGTCTCGCACGACCTCCGCTCCGCCCTCGCCGACGCCGACGTCGTCATGCTGCTCCGCATCCAGCACGAGCGCCAGGGCACGACGCATTTCCCCTCGATCGGCGAATACACCAGCATGTTCGGCCTCAACTACACCCGCGCCGAGTGGATCAAGCCCGACGCCATCATCATGCACCCGGGCCCCATCAACCGCGGCGTCGAAATCGACAGCGACCTCGCCGACTCCCCGCGCAGCGTCATCCTCCAGCAGGTGACCAACGGCATCGCCGTCCGCATGGCCGCGCTCTACCTCTGCGCCGGCGGCCAGCCCGAACAGGTCTCCACCCCGATCGAATAACTTTCAACCAATGGGCCACAAAAAACACGAGAACCCACAAAAAGGAGCCCATGATGAGCAATGATATCAATCAACTCTGTGACATCGTCCGTGAAACCAGTTTTGCCATCCACTGCTACCACCGACATGGTCATTTGGAGAAGATTTACGAAAATGCCTTGGCGAACCGCCTTCGCAAGCAGGGTCTGGATGTCAAGCAGCAGCATCCGATGTCTGTTTTGGACGAGGACGGAACACTGCTCGGCGACTTCTATTCCGATCTCCTGATCGATAACCGACTCATCGTTGAACTCAAAGCCGTCCGTGCCGTGGCGGAAGAGCACATTGCACAGCTGCTCGGTTATCTAAAGTCGGGCCGCATTGAAACAGGCCTCCTCATCAATTTCGGCTCCCCACGCCTTCACGTTAAGAAATACCTCATGTCCGATGCCCTCTCCTAAACCCTTTTTGTGCCTCATTGTGTTTTTTGTGGCCAATAAATCATGAGTTTCCTGATCATCAAAAACGGCCGCGTGATCGACCCCGCCTCCCAGCGGGACGACGCCGGCGACGTCTTCATTGCCGACGGCAAGTTCGTCACAAAGCTCACCGGTGAGCAGAAGAAGTCGGCGCAGATCATCGACGCCCGCGGCCTCGTCGTCTGCCCCGGCCTCGTGGACATCCACGTGCATTTCCGCGAGCCCGGCCAGACCCACAAGGAAACCATTCTCACCGGTTCCATGGCCGCCGCCGCGGGTGGATTCACGACCGTGGTGTGCATGCCCAACACCTCGCCTCCGGTCGACAACACCGGCACGGTCGAGCTGATCAAGAACGCCGCGCGCTCCGCCCCCGTGCACGTCTACGCCACCGGTTGCATCACCGTCGGCATGAAGGGCCAGCAGCTCGCCCCGCACGGCTCGCTCAAGAAAGCCGGCGTGGTGGCCATCACCGACGACGGCCTCTGCGTCGAGAGCAACGAGATCATGCGCCGCGCCGTCGAATACGCCAAGATGTTCGACCTCCCCGTCCTCGACCACTGCCAGGACGAGTCGTTGACCAAGGGCGCTGTGATGAACGAGGGCGTCGTCTCCACCCGGCTCGGCCTCCACGGCTGGCCGCACGCCGCCGAGGACATCATCGTCGCGCGCAACATCATCCTTTCCCGCTACACCGGCGCCCACATCCACATGCAGCACATCAGCTCCGCCCACTCGGTCGAGCTCATGCGCCAGGCCAAAAAGGACGGCGTCAACGTCACGGCCGAGGCCACGCCGCACCATATCGCGCTCACGGAAGAGTCGCTCGGCACCTACGACACCAACTTCAAGATGAACCCGCCGCTCCGCACCGAGGCGGACCGGAGGGCCATCATCGCCGGCCTGAAGGACGGCACACTCGACTGCATCGGCACCGACCACGCCCCGCACGCCCCCGAGGAGAAAGACAAGGAGTTCGACTACGCCCCCAACGGCATCATCGGCCTCGAAACCGCCCTGCCCGTCTGCCTCGAAGTCCTCGTGCGCAAAAACAAATTCAAGCTGCCGCAGGTCATCGACCTCATGACGCGCAAGGCCGCCAACGTGCTCAAGCTCCCCGCCGGCACGCTCGCCCACGGCGCCGTCGCCGACGTGTGCCTCTTCGCGCCGGACGAAGTCTGGCACTACGATACCTACAAGGCCTTCAGCAAGTCGATCAACTCCCCTTGGTCCGGCCAAAAAATGACCGGCCGCGTGAAGACCACCATAGTCTCCGGCAAAGTCGTCTACCAAAACGGCAAGATGGTGGCGTGAGTTTGTCCGCCGACTTGCGCCAAGTAAGATCGATTCACCCGCCGGGAAAACTACCTTGCTGGAAAGAAATATCTCCGGTTTCGGGCCCGACCTGATTTTCGCCAAAGCACACGCATGCAACGTTCAACCCATTTGATTGTGCCACTGGCAATGGCTTAAACAAAGTTAGGTGTCATGGCAGCCGCCCTTCCAAGCCTGAAAGATTTCGAGACTTGCGGAGCGGAGCGTGAGCTAGCTCTACAGCAGCTTTCTGCTTGGATAGCAGCGGAGTTGGGCCAAGCTTTCGAGGGGTGCCGGTCGTTAGAGCGTCCGCGCATTGCGTCCGTTCTGATTGAGAAGGTTGAGAGTTTAGTCGAGGTGTTGGAGGCAGCCGGTTTTTCGTTTGGGCGCATTGACTACGGCGGCGACATAAATTTCGAGGACAGTTATCAGACATTTAGCAGTGGCAAGCGCATGGGAACAGGGATTGTTTTGGAGTTCAGCAGCTTCGCCTGCAAAGTGAGTTGGAGAGATGAAACCGATGACACCTAATCGGGTAGCCGGAGATAATTAGCCTCCGGCCCGCACACCACCCGGCGTGCGGGTCCGCACCGGGCGGTTCTGGTCTGATTACCGCGTCGTTTCAGGCCGATCTGAAAGGAACTCCGAGGAACTCCGAAATAGGATCAGGTCGCGGATGTTGATGTGGCCGGAAACCGCCCCTTGCCGATCACCAGCGGTGTCTTTGTTTTTGCGGTTTTTGTGCTTTTTGTGGCCGTCCGTTCTGAGTCGCCCCGCTCTCACCCGGCCAAATCCAAGATTGCCCCGTTGGGTCGCGTGGCTTTTATTTCCTCCACGGGCCGCCAACCAAGCATTGTCTCATAGTCAGACGCATCGCCCCATGAAACTGAGCGAAGACACTTCCGTTCGCTACCACACCAAGATTGATGACCGGCTCGGCGGCCCCTACACCGTCGAGGGCCTCGAATCCCTGGTCTATCTGCAGAAAATCTCCGCCGACACCCTGATCAGCCGCGAGGGTTCGGAGGAGTTCACGCCCATCAAGGCCAGCGAACTCGGCCCCGTGCTCTTCAAGCAGGCCGTGGTCAAACAGGAGCCCCACGAATGGGCGCCACCGGGCCGCGAGAACGATCCCGCCTTTGCCAACCGCAAACGCTATCGCACGACCGAGGCCAAATTCGACAACGTGAACGCCCAAGCCGCCCATCTGCCCAAGATCGACGTCTACAACATCCTCGACGACATCCGCCAGACGGAGATCGAGTCCGGGATGGATCAGATTCGCACGAATCGTTTCAGTGTTTCCAAACGCAGCCGCGATTTCTGGATCATGCTCATCGTCGGCAACGCCATCTTCCTCGGCACCGCCCTGCTCGCCCCGAACACGATCAGTCTGGTCTTCGGTTTCGCCGGTTGCGGCCTCTTCACCTTCGCCCTGCTCTGGTCGATGTTCGGCGTGATGGACAAGTATTAAGGCTACTCCGTCGGGTTGCTCCTCTGGTGGGCGGGCACTGTGCACGTCCCGGTGCCCGCTTTGGGAAACGGTCGCACGGTGTCCGGTCCCAGCCGGCCCACCCTGTCGGGCCCCCCTCTTGTTGGAGGAGACTTTGGCTGCCCGCCTTACTTTTTCTTCCACTGGCCGCTCTCGTCCTGCACCCACACGCCGGGGCGGCTGTTGGCGGCGATCTGCTTGGCCCGGGCGCGGGCGACAGAGTCGGGTGAGGCGCCGGTTTCGCGGGCGATGATCGCATAGACGGCTTCGCGGTCGCTGTTCTCGGCGGCGACCACCGCGCCGGCCTCCGCCTTGGCAGCGGGACGCAATTCGAGCAGGCCGCGGTTGTTTTCACCAACGGCTTCGGCGGTCTTCAGGCTGTCGATAGCCGGCAGACGCTGGGCCATCCGCTGGCGGAGGTCGGCGGCGTTCTGGGCGAAAGCCGAGACGGTGAGGAGGCAAAGGGCGGCAAAAAGAGTGATGAATCGGGCTTTCATGGCATTCAGGGTTTGGGAGCTTCGATGGTGGCGGATTTCTTGTCGAGGTCGCCGAAGAAGTCGTCCAGCGCCTTCTCCACCTTCACATTCACGTCCACCGTGATGTGAATCGGCTTCACCTCGATCGGCTGGGTTTTCAGGTTGATGCAGCCGCCGAAGAGGAGCGGCAGAAAGACGGCGGCAAGGGCGAAAGCCTTGACGTCGGCAAGTGCGCAAATCCGGGCGATGGGGAAGAGTCGGCGATGCATGGGATTTTTAATTAACCGCGGGTTTCACCATTTGCACGGCTAGATTGTCCTGATTGACCGCTATGAGCCGGTTAAGTTTCAGGGTTTCGCACCAAAACTCAGCCGCGAATCCATGCCCATGTTCAGGAGCTTCTCGATCGGGCCGTTGACGTTGAGATCGAGCGTGACCGGAGCCTTGACCGTCGGATCGACCGGCTCGCCCGCCAGATGCAGCTGGGCAGACCGGCCGGGCGGCGAGTTGGGCGGCCGGATGTCGAGGCGCAGTTCGCTGGCCTTGAGCTTGAGCAGACCGGATTCGACCTTCTCCAGCACGGCAAAGCCGGGCGAGTTCTGGGACATGCCGCCGGTGAGAAGTCCCTTGGCGTTGAACTGGATCTCGGCGTAGACGCCCGGCTTGAGCCCCAGCCAGCCGGTGCCCAACTGCAACCCGGATTGGTCGATCCGCATGGGGAAACGCCCGCTGACCCGCCCCGTCGCCTTGGCGGGAAGGTCCTTGGTCAACGCCAGCACTTCCTCGACATTGATGCCGTCCACCAACAGCACGGCATCCAACCGGGACCGGCTCGGCACGAGGGTGAACGGCTCGGCGGACACGCTGCCGCCCAAGGCCAGCAGCGAGGCACGCGTCACGGCGATCCGGTCGAAACCCTCGAAGGCGAATTCATAGTCGAGATTGCGCAGCGCCAGTTGGCCGGTGCGCAGCTCGCGTATGCGCAGCGAGCCGGGTTTGGTGGTGAATTTCTCGAAATCCGTGAACTCCACATCCGCCTCGATCCCCTCGGCGGCAACCGCCGGCTTGGTCTGGACCGCGCGACCGTCGCGCACATGCAGTGTGCCCGCGGCAGTGAGCTTTCCTCCCGCCAGCCTCCCCTGCGCGCTGCCGGTGAACCTGCCCGCCAACTCCCAGTTGTCCGCCGGCACCGGCACGACCTGCTGCAAAAAATCCTGCCAGGTTTTCAGGTCGAGCGAAACCTCGGACACCTTGAACTCCAGCACGCCACTCACCAGGTCGTCGCTGGCTTCCGCCTTCAATCCGAAGCCGGGCCCGTCCACGGTGACATTTCCATTCCAAATATTCCCCGCCGTCGGCCGCGCCATGATCTTCACCGTCAAAGTCTGCGCAGGCTGTCCGGCGGCCGATACGACCAGCTCCCCGTCGACCGAGACGTCCTCGAACGGCATCCGCCTCGCTTGGGGCGGCGCCTCAGCGGGCGCCTTTCCGGCCGTGGGCGCCGGTTGCCGGGCGAACGCATCGAGGCTCACGGGCACGCGCACCCGCTCCACCTGCACGCTACCCAGTGACAGCACCCACCAGTGCGCGCGAACCAGCGACACGCGTCGGATGGTGCAGGGCTGCGCCCCGAGTTGGAAGCCGATGTCCTCCACCACCACGCGCCACGGCGTGACCTGCACGACCTGATAGGAAATCTCCGACGCCCCGATGCCCTTCAGCAGGACGCCCACCGCCAGTCCGACCAGCACGAGCCGGGCCAGCACCACGAACGCCAGCAAGGCCGCGACGAGCACGCCGAGCCCAAGAAACAGACGGCGCTTGAGTGAGGAGGATGGCATGGGGATGAATTTTCCCGCGTCCCGGGGATTGATTGACGGCTGACTCTACGCCAGATGTTTACCCGCGCCATGACAAACTCGGCCCCGCTTCGTTCCATGATCGTCGCGTCGTCTGACGCGATTCCTTTCCACGCGTGAAAATCCTCGATACCACCCGGCTGACCCTGCGGCAACTCACGCCGGACGATGCCGCCTTCATCCACGAGCTGCTGAACGATCCCACATGGCTGCGCTTCATCGGCGACCGCGGCATCCGGAATCTCGACGATGCCCGGTCCTACATCGCCAACGGCCCCGTCGCCAGCTATGCGCAGCACGGCTTCGGTCTGTGGTTGGTCGAACGCCGGACCGATCGCGTCGCGACCGGCATCTGCGGCTTGCTCAAGCGCGCGACGTTACCCGATGTCGACATCGGTTTTGCGTTCCTCGAAAAATACCAGCGACTCGGTTATGGCAGCGAGTGCGCCGCGGCGACGCTGGCCTACGGCCGGGACGTGCTCGGCCTGAAGAAAATCGTCGCCGTAACCCAGCCCGACAACGCCGGCTCCATCCGCGTGCTGGAGAAGCTCGGGCTGCGCTATGAGAAAATGGTGCAGCTCTCGCCCACCGCCCCTGCGGTCATGCTGTTCGCCTGAATGCAGTCCACCCGCACCGCGGGCGACGGGTTCAGACAGTGAAGCGCACCGGAATGGTGACCTTCACCTTGACGGCTTTGCCGCCGAGCTTCGCCGGCTTGAATTTCCATTTCCGCACCGCGGCGAGGGCGACTTCGTTGAAACCCTCGTTGGTGGACTTGGAAATCTCGCAGGCGAGCACATTGCCGGTCTCATCGACGACGCTCACAATCGTGACGAGTCCCTGAATCTCGGCCTGCCGTAACTCCGCCGGATATTCCGGCGCGGTCGTGCGCACCGGGACCGGCGCCTCGTCCGGTTTGGGCGAGACATCCGTGATCTCCGCGACCGACAGCGCGGCCAAACGGGTGACACCGGACAGGGCGATGACGAGCAATGCCTTGAGCAGGAAGGAAGGTTTCATGAGATGACTTTCCCGGCTAATCGGCGCAGCCGCCGGCGCATTTACCGGAAACACGGTCGCCCCCTATCCTATTAAGCCGCGCCCCGAGGTGCATTAGGACGATCACCAACTCACTGTGCTGGCTATTTCCGCCGACCACTGGCGCGAGAGGCGGCACCAATGGATTGTCTGCGTCCCGTTTCCCTCCCTACGCTGCCGTCCATGTCGCACTACACCGCCGTCATCCGCTGGGAACGGGGTTCCCAGCCATTCCACGACAACCGCTACAGCCGCGGCCACGTCTGGCGCTTTGACGGCGGGATCGAGGTGCCGGCCTCGTCGTCTCCCAGCGTCGTCCCGCTGCCGATGTCGCGCGCCGAGGCGGTCGATCCGGAGGAGGCTTTTATCGCGAGCCTCTCCAGTTGCCACATGCTCTGGTTCCTCTCCATCGCGGCGAAACGGAAGTTCATCGTCGACACCTACGAGGATCAGGCCGAGGGCGTCATGGAGAAAAACGCCGACAGCAAACTCGCCATGACAAAGGTGACGCTGCGCCCGCGCGTCGTGTTCAGCGGCGCAACCCCGCCAGACCGGGCCCAACTCGACGCCCTGCACCACGCGGCCCACGAACAATGCTTCATCGCCAGCTCCGTGCGCAGCGAAGTGGTGATCGCGCCTCGTCTCGCCTGAGATCAGGACTTGAGCGCTGAGAGCATGGAGCCCACGGAGGCAACGCAGTCTCCTACCCCAGTGCGGCTTTTGTCGGCGCCTACCGCACCCACAAAAGCCGCACCCAAAATCTGCGGTCTTGAATCCGAGGAAGTTGCGGGGTGATATGCCGTCATGAACCCTTTCACGGTGCGGCTTTCGAGTGCGGCACAATAACACTAATCGCCGGGTGAAAACATACACCAGATTCCTGGCGCTGGGTTGCGTTGTGGCTCTGTGTATTTTGGTTTCGGGATGCGTCAGTGGACCGTTCTCGGACGACTACACGGTTGCGACGCTCAAGAAAGATGACGCCAGGCTTCCGGAGCTTTTTGCGAAGGTAAGAAGGGTTTGCGAAGCGTCCGGGCTGAGTGCGAAGAGAGCAGCATTCCCTAGCTTGTGGTATTTCCGCGTTGAAGACCCGAAGAAGGCCGATGATCACGCGGGTTATCTTCATCTCTTGTGTGACTTTGATAGCGGTGGGTTGCAGATCGCGATCCGCTCCGACTGCCCCGAGTGCCCGGCGAATGCCAAGTTCCGAGCGGACATCGAGGAGGCCATCAGAAGTGTGTTTCCGAGCGAGCAGCTGAAAGAGCAGCATGCGAAAATTATAAAGACTTTTAGCTACTTCCAAAAGAAGGCCGATCCAGCCGGCACAGACAACTCCGGGGCTGCGCCCCGTCGTGTCTGACCTCAATCGTTGACGAGGAGAAGAATCCTGCTGAGGGCCAAAGGGCCGCGGGCTCACGGCTTCACCGGATTCAGTGTCAGCTGCAAAAACACGGGACGGTGATCGCTGGCTTCGCTGACGCCGGGACCGTCCCAGATCGTCGCCCGGCCGCCGGGGACGAAGGGCAGCAGCGCCGGGGACACGAGCAGGTAGTCGATGCGGCTGTAGGAGTCTTCACGGCGGTAGAAATGTGTCCAGGTCTCGCCGTGTGAATCTGTCGC
>Ga0066487_100518_pt1 | contig 10272 bp, 7 predicted proteins | sample LakWasM129_HOW14_2_FD_59588 | JGI IMG/M metagenome (GOLD analysis project Ga0066487, IMG submission 59588) | Freshwater sediment methanotrophic microbial communities from Lake Washington under simulated oxygen tension - Sediment Metagenome 129_HOW14 | ecosystem: Environmental > Aquatic >... | reverse complement strand
TCCCGTGCGTGCCGCCTGCAACAAGCCGAGGAGGACGAGCGATTTCACCACCGCGCCGGACATGAGGGCGCCGGGGTCGGCAAAACCCAGTGCGCCATGCACCAGGACAAAAGCGATCACCCCGGTTACCGCAGCCCGAAAGGGCGCATGGCGTGCCCACAGCCACAGCACCACCAGCGTTGCGGCCAGAGCGAGCGTGGCGGTAAGGTGGACAACCGGATGCAAGCCCCGGTGCAAGTCGCCCCCGAGCACGGCATTATTTACCCAGGCGAAGAGCGGATGGAGCGCGGTCAGAATCTGGACAAAGCCGGCGACGAGCAGCCAGTCGCGACCGGACAAAAGCCGTTGTTCGTGGACCGCACGATTCTGCGCCGCGCGAAGTCGATGAAAAACATTGGGAGAGATCATGACGATTCGGGGTTGGATTGTAAGTGCGGAGTGGCACCGGGCAGAGCATTCGCCGCCGTGTGGAGGCAGGCGCAGATCCGGACGAAGGCGGCGAGGTCGGAGGGGTCCAGCGGATGAACCATGTCGGCGGCGATTCCGAGATAACGCGCCGCCGCTTCGCAGATAACGCTTCGCCCGCTTGGCGTCAGCTTCACAAGAATTGTCCGCCGGTCTTGAGTGTTGCGGACCCGCTTGATCCGCCCGGAGCGCTCAAGACCGTCAAGCACCTTGGTCATCGACGAGCGGGCGACGCCGGCATACGCCGCGAGTTGGGACGCGCTGGAGGGTTTTGGGTCGATGGCCGAGAGCACGACCAGCACGATGAACTTGTGATCGGTCAAACCCTCCGGGCCAAAAACCCGCATGAACCCCTCGTGCAATGCGCGGGCGGAGGCGGTGAAGCGCAGCAACAGATCACCCGATGCTGGATCGGCTGGCACATGGCGGTGAGCTTTGCGCAAGCAGACGGGCAACAACTTTCTCCAGTCAGCTCCCTCGGTGGAGGGATTGAGCGACGAAAATGGAGGTGCTTTTACCACGGTTGCGATCAGGTTAGGCGGCAGGAAGAAGCCGCTGCCGGCGTCGAGACTGAAATCATTTTGTTGCCGGGTTGAGGACGGCGGTGTTCTGCCAGCCACCGCCGAGGGCGGCATAGAGCGAGATCAGGTTGGCGAGGCGGGCCAGGCGGGCATCGATCAGCGATTGCTGCGCCCCGAACAATTCCTGCTGGGCGAGCAGCACGCTCAGGAATCCGTCCACGCCGGCGTCAAAGCGCTGTTGGGTGAGATCGTAGCGGCGCTGCGCGGCGGTCGCCCGGTCTTCCTGAGCCGCAATCTGGGTATCGATGAGACGGCGGACGGCGAGCGCATCGGCGACTTCGCGGAAGGCGGTCTGGATGGCCTTCTCGTATTGAGCGATTTCGATGCGTTGCTCAACCCAGGCCACGTTGAGCTGCGCCTTGTTGCGACCGGCGGCGAAGATCGGCAGGGTGATCGACGGAGCAAAGCGCCACATGCCGGAACCTTTGTCGAAAAGGCCGGACAACTCGGCGCTGGCGGTGCCACCGAAGGCGGTGAGCTTGACCGAGGGGAAAAACGCGGCGCGGGCGATGCCGATATTGGCATTGGCCGCCTGCAGCAGGTGTTCCGCGGCGCGGACATCGGGCCGGCGGGTCAACAGATCGGCGGGCAGTCCCGCCGGGAGATCCTCGATCAACTGTTGGTTGGCGAGCGATCCGGCGGGCGGCAGATCGGCGGGGAGCGGGGCGCCGATAAGCAGCGCCAGCGCGTTCTCCGCGCGCGCGCGCTGTTGGGCGAGCGCAGCCACACTTGCCCGGACCGAGGCTCGCTGCGCCTCGGCCGTGCGGAGATCGAGCTCGGAATTTACCCCCGCTTCGTAGGTCTGGCGGGTCAGCTCGAAGGATCGCTCCGCCGCATCGAGCGTTTGTTGCGCCAGCGCGAGTTGCTCATTGGTGGCGAGCAGCGCAAGGTATTGGCGGGCGACAGCCGAGATGAGGCTGATCTGCGCGCTGGTCCGTGCCTCGTCGGTGGCGAGGTATTGCTGCAGCACCTGATCGCGCAGGCTGGCGACCCGGCCAAAGAAATCGAGTTCGTAGGAGGGAATCTCCACACCCACACTATAGCTTGATGTCGTGATGGGGCGGCCGGTGGAATTCAGATCGCCGGGCGTGCGCTGACGGGAGCCATCGCCCGTGGCGTTGAGGCTCGGAATCAGGGCCGTGCGCTGGATGTTGTAGATGGCGCGGACGCGTTCGACATTGAGCGCGGCCATGCGGAGGTCGCGGTTGTTTTCGAGGGCGAGCTGAATGAATCGCTGGAGGCGGGCGTCGCCGAAAAATTGCTGCCAGTCGAGATCCGCCGCCGGGATGCCACGCTCTGCCACCGCAACTCCCGGCACAGCCGGATACGCGACCGCCACCGGAGCGCCCGGTCGCTGGTATTTCGGCGCCAGCGAGCAGCCGGCCAGCACGGCCGATGTCCAGGCTGCGAGCAGGAAACGAAAGGAGGGACGCATGGAGGACGTGGCAGGGGTCATAGCTCCTCCTTGGCGGGCTGGGTGTTGGGAGTCTCCAGCGGCTTCACCTTGAAGAGCCGCGTGACCACCACGTAAAAGACCGGGATGAGGAAAATGGCGAGGAGGGTGGCCGTGAGCATTCCGCCAAGCACGCCGGTGCCGATGGAGTTCTGGCTGCCGGAGCCGGCACCGCGGGCCATGGCGAGTGGCAGCACGCCGAGCCCGAAGGCCAGCGAGGTCATCACGATGGGCCGCAGGCGCTGCCGACAGGCCAGCAGGGTCGCATCGAACAGGCTCATCCCGCGGTTGTATCCGTCACGCGCGAACTCGACGATGAGGATGGCGTTCTTGGCGGAAAGGCCGACGACGGTGAGCAGGCCGACTTGGAAGTAGACGTCGTTCGCCAGCCCGCGCAGGAAGACGGCGAGCACCGCGCCGAGAATGCCGATGGGCACCACGAGCATGACCGAAAACGGCACCGCCCAGCTCTCATAAAGAGCAGCGAGGCAAAGGAAGACAACCAGCAGCGAGATGGCGTAAAGTGCGGGCGCCTGGGCGCCGGACTGCTTCTCTTCGTAGGATAGACCGGTCCAGGCGAGGTCAAATCCGGCGGGGAGCTTGTGGGTCAGCTCCTCCATCGCGGTCATGGCTTCGCCGGAGCTGTGGCCGGGGGCGGCCTGACCCTGGATGGTGATCGAGGGGAGCCCGTTGAAGCGCGTCAGCAGCGGTGAGCCAAAGGTCCAGTGCCCGCCCACGAACGCTCCGAGCGGGACGGATTCGCCCGCGAGGTTGGGCACATACCAGCGGCCCAAATCCTCCGGGTTCATCCGAAAGGGCGCGTCGGCCTGCATGTAGATTCGCTTGACGCGCCCGCGATGGCTGAAATCGCCGATGTAGGCGGAGCCCCAGGTGGAGGCCAGGGTCTGGTTGACCAGGCCGAGGGACACGCCCAAGGCGCTGGCTTTCCCCTCGTCGATATCGAGCCGGTATTGGGCCACGTCGTCGAAGCCCGTGGGCCGGGCGCCGATGATGTGCGGATCGGTGTTGGCGAGACCGAGGAGCTGGCCGCGGGCCAGCATCAGCGCCTCGTGGCCTTGGGCCGAGCGGTCGATCAGCTGGTATTCAAAACCATTGGCTGTGCCGAGTTCGATGATGGCCGGCGGCGGAAATGCGAACACCATGGCCTCCTTTACTTGCGAAAAATGCCTCATGGCGCGGCCGGCGACAGCGCCGACGCGCAAATGATCGGCCTGCCTTTCCTCCCAGTCCTTGAGCTTGACGAACCCTAGTCCGGCGTTTTGCCCGCGCCCGCCGAAACTGAAGCCGGCGACGGCGAAGACCGACTTCACCGCGTCCTTTTCCTGGGTCAGGAAGTAGTCCTTGACCTGCTGGAGCACTGCGCTGGTTTGCTCCTGGGTGGAGCCGGCGGGCAGTTGCACCTGCAGCAGCAGCACGCCCTGATCCTCATCCGGCAGGAAGGACGAGGGGATGCGCCGGTAAACCACCCCGAAGACCACGAGGATCGCGGCATAAACCGCCAGCGAGCGGCCCCACCGGCGGACCGAGCGATTGACCCCACCGACGTAGGAGTCTGTGGCCCGGCCAAAGGCCCGGTTGAACCAGCCGAAGAAGCCGCGCTTCTCGGCGTGATGGCCCTTGGGGATGGGTTCAAGCAGCGAGGCGCAAAGCGCGGGCGTCAGCGTGAGCGCAACGAGGACCGACAGCGCCATGGCGGAAACGATCGTGATGGAGAACTGGCGGTAGATGATGCCGGTTGCGCCCCCGAAGAAGGCCATCGGGATGAAGACCGCGGACAGCACCAGGCCGATGCCCACGAGCGCTCCGGTGATCTGGTCCATGGATTTGCGGGTGGCTTCCTTGGGGGACAGGCCCTCCTCGGCCATGACGCGCTCGACGTTTTCGACCACGACGATCGCGTCATCCACCAGCAGGCCGATCGCCAGCACGAGGCCGAACATCGTGAGGGTGTTTATGGTGAAGCCGAAGGCCGCCATGCTAGCGAATGTGCCGAGGAGCACGACCGGAACCGCAATGGACGGGATCAGCGTCGCCCGGAGATTCTGCAGGAACAGATACATCACGAGGAACACCAGGATGATCGCCTCGACGAGCGTTTTGACGACCTCCTCGATCGAGAGGCGCACGAACGGCGAGGTGTCGTAAGCCGCGGTGTATTTCATGCCGACGGGAAAATAGCTTTCCTGTGAGGCGAGAAACTCGTTGAGCTGCTTGACCGTGGCCAGGGCGTTGGCCCCGACCGTGGGCCGGATCGCCAGCCCGGACGAACTGTTCCCGTTGAAAAAGGCGTCGATGGCGTAGTTCTCGCCGCCAAGCACGATGTGGGAGACATCGCCCAGGCGCACCGCGCCGCCGTCGGGATTGGTGCGCAAGAGCACATTGGCGAAATCCTCTGGGCTCTGCAGGCGGCTGCGCGCGGTGATCGTCGCATTAAGCCGCTGGCCGGCTACCGCCGGGCTGCCGCCGAACTGGCCGGCGGACACCTGGGCGTTTTGCGCGGAGAGCGCCGCGCTGATGTCGGCGACGGTGATGCCGTAGTTGGTCATCTGGTCAGGGTTGAGCCAGAGGCGCATCGCATACTGGCTGCCGAAAACGACCGTCTCGCCGACGCCCGGAATCCGGCTGATCGGCTCCTTGAGATTCGAGTTGATGAAGTCCGAAATGTCGTCGCGGGTCAGGGACTTCGTTTCGGAATAGAACGAATAAACGATCAGGAAGTTGCGCACCGACTTCTGAACCTGCACGCCCAAGCTCTGCACCTCCTGCGGAAGAAGAGGGATCGCGAGCTGGAGCTTGTTCTGCACCTGGACCTGGGCGATGTCGGGATTGGTCCCCGAACGGAACGTGATCGTGATGGTGACATTGCCGTCGGAATCGCTCGTGGTCTGCATATAGAGCACGTTGTCGATGCCGGTGAGATTTTGCTCGATGACTTGGGCCACGGTGTTCTCGACGGTATCGGCGGAAGCTCCCGGGTAGGTGGCGGAGATCGCCACTTGAGGCGGGGCGATATTGGGATACTGCGCGACGGGGAGCGAACGAATGGCAAGGAGGCCCGCACCTACGAAAAGGAGGGAAAGCACCCAGGCAAACACAGGACGGTCGATGAAAAATCTGGCCATGGGAAATGAGTCGGAGGAGTCGGCTGGGGCGGGCCACGCGCCCGCGCGCGGTGGCCGCCCGTTTGGTTGTTGTTTATCGGGTCGGAACGGCCGGCGTGGCTTTCGACTGCAATGGAACCGGCTTCACGGGCGCGCCCGGACGGATGCGTTGGAGATTGGTGACGATGACTTGCTCGCCCACCTGCAACCCGGACTCGATTACCCAGGAGTCGCGATAGGTGCGCCCGGTCTTGAGCACGCGCAATTCCGCCGTGCCGTCGGCCGCGACGACGTAGGCCGTCGGATCCCCGCGGTAGTTGCGCGTGATGCCTTGCTGCGGAGCCAGCAGGGCCTGGGGATTGACGCCCTCCTCATAACGGGCGCGCACGAAAGTGCCGGGGAGCAGCTCCCCCTTGGGGTTGGGAAACAGGGCGCGCAGCGTCACGGAGCCGGTTCCGCGGTCGACCGTGATGTCCGTGAATTCCAAGCGACCCGGGACCGGATACTCAGTGCCGTCCTCCAGGAGGAGGGCGACCGCCGCCTGGCCCTCTTGGTTGCGCGTCATCCGGCCGCTTTCGAATTCACGCCTCAGGCGAGCGACTTCCGAACTCGGCTGGACGAGGTTGACGTAGATGGGGTCGGTTTGCTGAACGGTGGCGAGCAGGGTCGCTTGTGCCGCCTGCACATACGCGCCCTCCGTGACGTCGGCCAGGCCGATGCGACCGTCGATGGGAGAAACAACCTTGGTGTAGCCCAAGTTAATCTCGGCCGCTAGAACCGCCGCTTTGGCGGACGCCACCTCGGCTTCGGCGACTCCAAGCGCCGCTACCACGTCATCATATTGCTGCTTGCTGACCGCGTTGCTGGTCACGAGCGGCCGGAACCGCTCCGCCTGGACCTTGACGGCCACGAGGTTGGCCTCGGCGCGGGCCTGAGCGGCGCGGGCGCTCGCGAGCGCGGCTTCGTAGGGGGCCGGATCGATCTCGTAAAGGATCTCCCCCTCCTTGACCTCGGCACCCTCGGTGAAAAGCCGCCGAAGAACGATGCCATTGACACGCGCACGCACTTGGGCGATGCGGCGCGCGGCGGTGCGTCCGGGGAGTTCGCGGGTAAAGGCAACGGGCGCTGTGGTGACGGTGACAACATCGACTTCGAGGGCCGCAGGCTGGGCCGCGGGCGCATTTTTCTTGCCGCAACCGGCAAGCACGAAAGCCAGGAGGACGACCAACGCGCCAATGCAGGACTGCAGTTGGAAAAAACGGCGAGGAAGGGAGGGAGACATGGGGGACAACGGGTTCATGAAGCTGAAGCAGGGACGTGGGCGGAAGCCTCGCGAAGACGGGCGCAAGCAAGGTCGAGGGTGGCGACGTCGTGTGGATCGAGCACGGACATCACACCCGTGATGCACTTGAGATAGTGCGAGAGCGTGTCCGCAAAAGCCCGCCGGCCGGCAGCGGTAATTTTTAACGCAAGGACACGCCGGTCTTTTTGTGAACGTTCTCGCGTAACCAATCCGGAGATTTCCAGCCGGCCGAGCGTTGCAACAACTACTGGTGGCGATAACGAAAGCTCACGCGCCAATGCCTGCGAATTGGCCGGCAGCAATTCATGCTGATTCAAGCGGGCTAGGATGCAAAAGCCCGATTCCGTGAGACTGCTGGGGGCTATCTCGTGGCGCAACGCACGTTGGAGCGAATGGCAGGCCTGCAGCAGGCCAAGCAAAGCATGACACTTCAGTTCGGCCTCTGGTGACTGCTCGCCCGCTTCTGCAAGCATGGCGTCGCGTGTCGGACCACAGCACAATGAATGGGACATTGGGCAACACTACCGGATTCCAGGTCCGCTAGGTGTGACTTTGTTGTTCACAGTCTGATAGTTTCCGATTATCAGACTCGTGTTAAATCACGAAATAGTATTCGAGAAGCCTGTGGCGCCAGAACCATGAATCGGGAAATAATGGCTTGCGACACAACGGAAACCGCGTTTGCGCGAACTGCCGTTCAGTGCAAAGGAACGGAATAGGCCAGACGCAGTGTTTCGGAGCCGGGATTGTCGGCCCGGTTCAAACTGCCATGGAGACGTGTCGAAACCCAGGCCGGGTCCATTACTGGACACATTGACCGGTCGCGACCTCGAGGGCGCAAAGCCGGGGCCGGCCCGTGGACGCTTTTCAGGGCAGACCATTCAATGTGGGGCTGGATTGCCCATCGATCCGGCGCGGTTGCAGCGTTCCTGAAATCCGAGACAATGCGCGCCAGTATCTCAATCCTTCGCAATCCTCCCGAGGGCGCAACCTTGCGTTAAGGTAGATGACCACTAGCTTGCCGCCATGGAACTGCGCCACCTCCGCTATTTCAAGGCCGTTGCCGAGCGGCTGAATTTCAGTCGCGCTGCCGAGGGGCTGTGTGTGGCTCAGCCCGCGCTGAGCCGCCAGATTCGCGCCCTGGAGGAAGAACTTGGCGCCCAACTGCTCGACCGCAATCGCGTGAGCGTGCAATTGACCGACGCCGGCCGCTGCTTCTACGCCCAGACCTGTAAAATCCTCGCCCAAGTCGACATGGCCGTGTCCGCAGTGCAGGAAGTCAAGAAGGGCACAGGCGGCGAACTTATCATCTGTCACGACTGGCAAATCGACCGCGAACTCGTGCCCGACACGCTGGCTGAGTTCCGTGAAAAATACCCGCGCGTGGATGTCGTCCTCCAAGACCGCAGCATTCATGACCAGCTTACCCTCATCGCCCGGCGCCGCGCCCATCTCGGCTTCGTTGTGCGCGAACTACTGAGTCGCCGGAGCGACCTGCGGTCGCTGTTGCTCTACAATTCGCGGGTGCTGGTCGCTTTGCCGCGGGAGCACCGCTTGGCCCGCAAATCGGAGGTCTGTCTCGCTGATCTGGCAAACGAAAGGTGGATCTCTATCGACCCGAAGGTAGCGCCAGACTATGCTAACTACCTTATCAGGCTTTGCCGGATGAGTGGCTTCACCCCGAGCTTCGGCCAGTTTGCTACCACCATCGAGGGCATGGTTGGCCGGGTCTCCAGCGGCTACGGCGTCGCCTTGGTAACCGAGCATATCACCCCACCCCACCAGCACCACGTGGTGTTGGTGCCTTTGGACTGCGAGCCGATTGAACTCTGCGCTGTGTGGCACCGGCATGACGATTCCCCGCTGCTACACGAGTATCTGGAAATCCTGCGCGCGCACCTGGCGCGGTCCAAGGGGCCTGCTGCGATCCGCGTATAACCGCGCCACTCTCCTCCTGCTTAGAACGGCTCGACATCACGCGCTCGCCAAGGGGTATTTCCGCTGGGGGGCTTCCCCCGTTATGCTCCGAACTTGCCTTGGACCGCATTTCTTCCTGCAAGTGAATCCAGTATCCTGTCAGATCGGCCGATCGCGAGTGGATGGGGCGCGCCGCAACCGTGGTCCATTGGACCTGCCACAAGAATGTTGGTCCACCTGTGGCGCAGAGGCGTTCGACCGAGTCGGACGTTGCACAATCCGGCAACAGTCGTAAGCTTGCCAGATGATCTCAATCCTCAGAAAAACCCTGCTTACCGGCATCGGCGCCGCCGTCATCACCACGGAGAAAGCCGAAGCCGCTTTCGCCGACTACGTGGAGAACGGCAAGCTCAGCGCTGCCGACGCTCGTGACATGGCGCGCAAACTCGCCCGGGATGGACGCAACGAGTTCAACTCAGTGAGCCGCGAACTCGAGGTCAAAATCAAGGACTTTGTCGCCCGGGCCGACCTCGCGACCAAGACCCGCGTGGCCGAACTGGAGGCGCGCATCGCGGAACTCGAAAAGACCCGGGCGCGTCCCGCGCGGTCCAAGCCGGGCGCCAGATCCAAGTGAAGGGTTTCGATCTGCTGAGCCACGCCGGCCGCGCCAAAGTCATACTCGGCGTGCTCGCCCGCCTTGGGTTCGCCGATCTCATCGCCCAGCTCGATCTGCCAGCGGGATTTTGGCAGCGGATGCTGCCCGTGACCAAGGACGACCGCTCGACCAACGAGCGCATCCGGCTCGCCGCCGAGGAACTCGGTCCGTCGTTCGTCAAGCTCGGCCAGTTCCTCTCCATGCGGCCCGACTTGCTGCCGCAGCCGCTCATCATCGAGCTCCGCAAGCTCCAGAGCAACGTGCAGCCCCTCCCGTTCGCAACGATGCGACCTGTGCTCATCGCGTCGCTCGGCGGCGAACCGGCGGAGTTTTTCTCCGACTTCGACGAGACGCCGATCGCTGCCGCCTCGCTCGCGCAGGTCTACCGGGCCACTCTGCGGAACGGTGGCCAGCGCGTCGCAGTGAAAGTTCAGAAACCGGACATCCGCTCCAGCATTGAGATCGATCTCGGTCTCGCCGTCTGGCTGGCCGAGCAGATCCACCAGCACTCCGACACGCTACGCCCCTTTAATCTTCCCGCTGTCGTCGCCGAGGCGCGCCAAGGCATGCTGGCCGAGCTTGATTTTCGCAATGAGGCTCGCAATCAGCAGTATTTCAACCTCGTCAATCCGCATCCCGATCAGGTTTTCGCCCCGGCGCTTTATCTTGAGGTGTCCACCGAACTCGTCCTGGTGATGGACCTGATCGAGGGCGACCCCGTCGACCGCACGTCGCTGTCGCCGGAGCTGCGCCAGGAGATTGCGGCGCGTGGAGCC
>Ga0066487_100513_pt1 | contig 10324 bp, 9 predicted proteins | sample LakWasM129_HOW14_2_FD_59588 | JGI IMG/M metagenome (GOLD analysis project Ga0066487, IMG submission 59588) | Freshwater sediment methanotrophic microbial communities from Lake Washington under simulated oxygen tension - Sediment Metagenome 129_HOW14 | ecosystem: Environmental > Aquatic >... | reverse complement strand
CAAGAAGGTCGGCGCCGACAGCCAGCTGCAGGTCGTGCCCTACTACAACAAGCCCACGCAGGAAGGCCAGTACCAGCACTTCAAGGCGATTGCCGAAGCGGTGGGCGACCTGCCCGTGGTGCTCTACAACGTGCCCGGCCGCTCCGTGGCCGACATGCAGCACGACACCGTGCTGCGCCTGGCGCAGATCCCAGCCATCATCGGCATCAAGGAAGCCACGGGCAACATCGAGCGCGCCCAATGGCTGATCCGTGAAGTGCCCAAGGACTTCGGGGTGTACTCCGGCGATGATCCGACCGCTGTGGCCCTGATGCTGTGCGGCGGCCACGGCAACATCAGCGTCACGGCCAACGTGGCACCGCGCCTGATGAGCGATCTGTGCAAGGCGGCCCTGGCCGGCGATGTGCGCACCGCCATGGACATCCAGCTGCGCCTGATGCCCGTGCACAAGAACCTCTTCGTTGAGGCCAACCCCATTCCCGTCAAGTGGGCCGCAGCGCGCCTGGGCCTGTGCGGCCCGGCCATGCGCCTGCCGATGACACCTCTGAGCAAGAACCTGGAAGCCACCGTGGAAGCCGCCCTGGGCTCCGCTGGCCTGCTGTGAGGCGCCCTGCCCCACCGACCGAACGCACCAAGGATATTCGCGTGAAACAGCCCATTGCACGTCTGAGCCTGCTGAGCCTGGCCATCGGCCTGACAGCCTGCACGACCACGTTCCAAGAGAGCAAGATCGACTACAAGAGCGCCGGCAAGCAGCAGGCGCCCACCCTGGAAGTCCCCCCGGATCTGACCCAGCTGTCCACGGATTCCCGCTATGCCGTGCCCGGCGGCGTGGTCTCCGCCGCAGCCATGGAAGCCAACTCCAAGGCGCAAAAGCCCGCCGAAGGCCGCACCGCCACCGCCGCCCTGGGCGATGTGCGCATCGAGCGCAACGGCGAGCAGCGCTGGCTGGTGATCAAGCGCCCGGCCGACCAGCTGTGGGAGCCCGTGCGCGACTTCTGGCTGGAAAACGGCTTCATCTTCACTACCGAAGACCGCCAGCTGGGCATCATCGAGACCGACTGGGCCGAGAACCGCGCCAAGATCCCGCAGGACGTGATCCGCAAGACGCTGGGCAAGGTCTTCGATGGCCTGTACTCCACCAGCGAGCGCGACCGCTTCCGCACGCGCCTGGAGCGCTCGGCCGACGGCTCCACCGAGGTCTACATCACGCACCGTGGCATGCAGGAGGTCTACACCAGCGCCCAGAAGGACCAGACCATCTGGCAGCCGCGCCCCTCCGATCCGGAACTGGAAACCGAATTCCTGCGCCGCCTGATGGTCAAGCTCGGTGTGAGCCAGGAGCAGGCCGATGCCGTGGCCAAGGCCAACACCACCACGGCAGCCGCCACCGGCAGCGTGCGCATGGAATCCGCCAACGGACAGCCCGTGCTGCAGATCGACGAAGGCTTTGACCGCGCATGGCGCCGTGTCGGCGTGGCCCTGGACCGTACGGGCTTCACCGTGGAGGACCGTGACCGCAGCCGCGGCATCTACTTCGTGCGCTATGTCGCGCCTGACGCCAAGGTCGAGCCCAAGGGTTTCTTCAGCAAGCTGTTCAGCCGCTCGCCCGATGCGGCCGCGCCGGTCAAGTACCAGATCCAGGTGCGCAGCGAAGGCGACAAATCCACCGTCACCGTGCTCAACACCCAGGGCCAGCCCGAGACATCGGCCAACGCCCAGCGCATCGTGCGCGTCATCACCGACGACATGAAGTAGGCAAGCCTCTTTTCGGGCCTTGGGGCGGCAGCGTCCGCCCTTGGCTTGCAGCCACCGCGCAGTCATTTGCCGGTGGCTTTTTTACTGGACCAAAGCAAAGCGAAGACGAAAAAAAACCGCAGCCCGAAGGATGCGGTTCTTTCGCGGTAGAGGCCGAAACCTCTGCCATCGGCGAGGGCCGAATTACTGCTTGGTGGCTTCCTTGGCGGCAGCGTCGGCAGCAGCCTTGGCGGCGTCTGCAGCGGCAGCGTCAGCAGCGGGAGCAGGTGCTGCAGCGTCGGCGGCAGGCGCTGCGGGAGCAGCAGCGTCGGCGGCGGGAGCAGCAGGAGCTTCTGCGGGAGCGGGAGCTGCCGGTGCGGGAGCTTCAACGGCGGGTGCGGGAGCGGGGGCCGGAGCCTCTTCCTTCTTGCCGCAAGCGGCCAGAGCTGCAGCAGCGATCACGGTAGCCAGGATCAGAGAGTTCTTCATCACAGTTTCCTAGAGAGTAGGTAAGAAGACAGTACACAGGAGGGGCCCCGCCACTTGCGCCACCGGATGCGGGCAACCGGTACGCGGCGGCCAGGCCACGTCAAACACATTCATTCGACTTGGAGCGAATTATAGGGAGATTTTTTCGAGGCTGACTGAAACTGACAACCTCTGAACAATTCCGCACAAATCCTCTTGCCAAGTCCGAATGGGGCAGCAAGAAGCTGCCTTGGCGTCCACTGTGTAACAAAACCAGGTTGCTGTCAATTTACTGACGAACCCAAGACAATTCTTTACAAATCCATCGGAGTCCGCCTTGAATCAGCAGAACGCTGTCAACGGTGAATGCCCGAACTTAGCATGACTGCGTCACAGCGTCTACCCGGTTCAGGACAGCGGCCCGCCTCGCACCCAGCCGGCGTCAAACCAGGAGGACAGCAGCTCCAGCGCGTCATCGCTGGCCTTGGCCAGATCGGCGCGTGACAGGGCGCGCGTATCGGCCAGCTTGCGCATCAGGGTGGCATCGCGGCCACCGGCCAGATAGCTTTCGCCGTTGATGAAGATGTATTTTGCGTCATACATCATGCGCGTGCGACGGTCGAGGACCACGCTCTCGAACATGCCGTGTTCCTCGCCATGCTCGAACCAGACATTGGCCTTGGGCTCGGTCATGTACTCGCCCAGAGCGCGCTCCAGCGCCAGCGGCTCGGCCAGCGCGCGCTCCAGCGCCTTGCGCGCGAAGTCGTGCAGGCTCGACGGAATCTCGCCCGGGGCCTCGACGGCGGGCTGGTCGGGATCGCGGTAGACCATGGGCGCTTCGGGCTCATCGGGCTCGTCGGACATGCGCAGCAGCAGCTCGCGGGCCAGTTCGTCGCGCGCGGGCGAGCGAAAGCCGATGGAGTAGGTCATGCATTCGCCCTCGGCGATGCCGTCATGGGCCCACTTGGGCGGCAGGTAGAGCATGTCGCCGGGCTCGAGCACGAACTCCTCCTCGGGCTCGAAATTCGAGAGCACCTTCAGCGGCACATCGGGCTGCAGCGACAGGTCCTTCTGGCGGCCGATGCGCCAGCGCCGGCGGCCATGCGCCTGCAGCAGGAAGACGTCGTAGCTGTCGAAATGCGGGCCGACGCCGCCCTGGTCGGTGGCAAAGCTGATCATCAGATCGTCCAGCCGCGCCTCGGGCACGAAGCGGAACTGCTGCATCAGCTGGTGCACGCCGTCGTCGTGCAGGTCCACGCCCTGCACGAGCACGGTCCATCCGGGCTTTTGCAGCGAGGGCAGGCTGCGGCGCGACAGCGGGCCGTGGCTGAGCTTCCAGTGGCCACCGTCCTGCTGCTGGATCAGGCGCGACTCCACACCGTCCTCGCCTGCCATGGCCAGCAGCTTGGCGCGGGGAATCAGGGGCTTGAAGCCCGGGATTGCCTGGCGCACCAGCAAGGGCTTCTTGTGCCAGTGGCGGCGCATGAATTGGGAAGCGGTAAGCCCGCCCAGCAGGGCAAGCGGTGTGTTGGTGTCCATGAAATGGTCCGAAGTGAGCGAAGAGACAGGGCGGCATTGTCCTATGCGGGCATTGCCCTGTCCTGGCGCCAGCGCAAGCTGCCCCGCAATGGCTTCGTGGCAGTCAGCCGGCCGGCTTGCGCATGGCCCTGAAATCCGAGGGCGACAGACCCGTATAGATCTTGAAAGCGCGGCTGAAATGCGCGGTGCTGCCAAAGCCGCAATCCATGGCGACCTCGGTGATGGTGCGCTGCGCCTGGGCGGGCTGCAGCAGCTCGCGCATGCACAGCTCCAGGCGGCTGTGCTGTATGAAGGCGCCCAGGCTGGTCTGGCTGTCCGCGAAGGCGTTGTGCAGATGGCGCTTGCTGCAGTTGAGGGCGGCGGCCACGGACTCCACCGACAGGCCCGGGTCGCGCAGGTGGGCCGCCACATGGGCGCGGATGCGGTCCTGCAGCGCCAGTTGCTGCGTGCCTGCCGTGCCCTGCCCGGCCAGCTCCTGCAGCGACAGATGGACCATGTCCACCAGCAGCTCGCCCGCGCGGCGCGCCAGATGCGGCGCCATGCCGGGCAACTCCTGGTAGGTGCTGCGCATGGTTTCCAGCGCGATGCGGGCAATGCCCGAGCTGCCGCCCACGTTGCGCCCCATCAGCCCTTCCAGCCGGATGCCCCGTTCCACGATGGCCTGGCGCGGCAGCATCACGATGAGGTGTTCGGACCATTCGGGGTTGGTGACCTCGTACTCCTGCGCCGTGTCATAGATCACCCAGCTGCCCTTGCGCACGCTGGCCTCGCGGTTGTGCTGGCGCACGCTGGCCACGCCCTCCCAGGGCGCGACGATCTTCAGATAGGGGGACTCATGGGCGCGCAGGCCCTGCATGCTGCGCATGACGCGGTGGCGGCCCGCCTCCAGCCGGGTCAGCACCACATCGCCGGCATTGGCCACGCGCACATGGCCTTCGAACAGGCGATCGCCATAGACATCGGTATCCAGGCCCGCAAACAGGCGCGACATCCAGGCGTGCCAGGCCGACGCCGTCTCGCCGGGCGGCAGTCCGTCGGTGCTCAACACCATGGCATCGGTCATGTGCGGTCTCTCCTGCTCGCCGCACAGGTGAAGGATCTGTGTGCGGCCATGGACGTGATTATGGGAAAGTGCAGGCCTGTCGCGCCCCATGGCTTTCCCCGCGGACAGCCAGGACAAGGGTAAACCCCGGAGCCTGTGCACGATCCGTCATGCGCTTTGTGCGCGCAGCGGGCTGCCTGCGCCATCGCCTGCTCCTACGATGACCGGCACGCCCGGCAGCGCCGACGCAAATGCCAATGCCAACGCCACAACCGCATACCAAGGAGACAGTCATGATCGAACAAACCATGCTCATCGCAGGCCAGGCCGCACAGGCCGGCAATGGCGCCACCTTCGAGCGCCGCAATCCGCTGGACGGATCGGTGGCCACGCGCGCCCCGGCCGCCACGCCCGAAGATGCCGTGCGCGCCGTCGAGGCCGCGCAAAAGGCCTTCCCCGCCTGGGCCGCACTGGGCCCGACCGAACGCCGCCAGATGCTGATGAAGGCATCGCAGGCGCTGGAGGCCAAGACCGAGGCCTTTGCCGCCGCCATGGCCGCCGAGACCGGCGCATCGGGCATCTGGGCCGGCTTCAACGTGCACCTGGCCGCCAACATGTTCCTGGAGGCCGCATCGCTGACCACCCAGATCAATGGCCAGATCATTCCCTCGGACGTGCCCGGCAGCCTGGCCATGGCCGTGCGCCAGCCCGCTGGCGTGGTGCTGGGCATTGCGCCCTGGAATGCACCCGTCATCCTGGCCGTGCGCGCCATTGCCACGCCGCTGGCCTGCGGCAACACCGTGGTGCTCAAGGGCTCGGAACTGTGCCCCGCCACGCACGGCCTGATCATCGAGGCCCTGCAGGAAGGCGGCCTGCCGCCCGGCGTGGTCAACTTCGTGACCAATGCGCCCGAAGATGCGGGGGCCGTGGTCGAAGCCATGGTGGCCCACCCGGCCGTGCGCCGCGTGAACTTCACCGGCTCCACGCGCGTGGGCCGCATCCTCGGCCAGACCTGCGCCAAGTACCTCAAGCCCGCCATCCTGGAGCTGGGCGGCAAGGCGCCCTTCGTGGTGCTGGACGATGCCGACATCGACGCCGCCGTGGCCGGCTGCACTTTCGGTGCCTTCGCCAACTCGGGCCAGATCTGCATGTCCACCGAACGCATCATCGTGGACGAGTCCGTGGCCGGCGATTTCCTGGACAAGCTGGTGGCCCGTGCCACCTCGCTGCCGCTGGGCGATCCGCGCAAGGGCCCCGTGGTGCTGGGCTCGGTGGTGGACATGGCACCGTGGAACGCGCCAACCGCCTGATCGACGACGCGCTGGCCAAGGGCGCAAAACTGCTGTGCGGCGGCAAGGCCACCAACACCCTGATGGCGGCCACGCTGATCGACGGCGTCACGCCCGAGATGGACATCTTCCGCGAGGAAACCTTCGCCCCCGTCAAGGCCATCGTGCGCGTGCGCGGCGAGGAGCAGGCCATCGCCATGGCCAATGACAACGAATTCGGCCTGTCCTCGTCCGTCTACACCCGCGACACCGCACGCGGCTGGCGCGTGGCCGCGCGCATCGAGGCCGGCATCTGCCACGTCAACGGCCCCACCGTGCATGACGAGGCCCAGATGCCCTTTGGCGGCGTGAAAAACTCGGGCTACGGCCACTTCGGCGGCCAGGCAGGCATCGATGCCTTCACCGAGACGCGCTGGATCACCATGCAGACCGCACCCCGCCACTATCCGTTCTGATCGGCAGGACTCGCCGCCCGGCCTGCGCAGCAGCCGGGCAGCCGTGGGAAAATCGCGCCAACGCGGCCGCCGGCACGCCTTCGTCAAACACGGGCGCGCGCGGCGGTCTTTCTTTTTCCCCACCGCGGCATGGGCCGCACAAGCTGCACACCATGGAAATCACAGAACAATGCGTGGTCGCTCTGACCTGGACCCTCAAGGACACCCTGGGCGAGGAACTGGACGTGCTCGATGAGCCCGTGGAGTTCCTGGTCGGCGGCGACGATCTGCTCAAGCGCATCGAGGAAGCCCTGCAGGGCCACGGCCAGGGCAAGACCCTGGACCTGCATCTGGAGCCCGAGGAAGCCTTTGGCGACTACAACGAAAGCCTGATCTTCCTGGAGCCGCGCGCCCTGTTCCCGGCCGAGCTGGAGGAAGGCATGAGCTTCGAGGCCAGCGCCCTGCCCAAGGGCTGCAGCGCCGTGCAGCCCGACCTGCTCTACACCGTCACGGAAATCTATCCCGAGCACGTGGTGCTGGACGGCAACCACCCGCTGGCCGGCATTGCGCTGCGCCTGCACCTGAAGGTCGAAGGCGTGCGCGAAGCCACCGAGGAGGAAATCGGCCGCGGCTCGGCCGGCACCGGATTCTTCCGCATCCAGCCCATGGCGCCGGGCAACGACACGCTGCACTGAAATTGCCGCGCTGAAATGCAAAAGGGCTCCCTGCGGGGAGCCCTTTTGCATGGAGCGAGCCTGGTACTCAGCGAATCAGCTGGTTGTTGTCCACGCGCACGCTCTCGCCTATGCGCAGCTGCGGATTGTTCTGGTAGTCGAACACGCGCGTGCTGCCGTCGTTCAATTGCACGGTGACGCGGTAGACATCGCGCAGGTCGCCAGGGCCGGTGTTCTTCTCGATGGCATTGCCCGCCATGGCACCGCCCACCACGCCCGCAATGGTGGCGATGTCGCGCCCACTGCCCTTGCCCACCTGGCGGCCCAGCACCCCGCCGACCACGCCGCCCACCACGGCCCCGGCGCCTATGCCCGAGCCGCCAATGCCGCTGGGCTGCTGGATCTGCACCAGTTGCACATTGGTCACGCGCCCCTGCTGGGCATAGCCACCACCGCCCGGGTAGGCCGTGCCGGGCTGGCCGCCGTTGGGATAGCCGCCGTTGGGGTAGCCGCTGGTCGGATAGCCCCCGGCTGGATAGCCGCTGGTCGGATAGCCGCCACCCGGGTATCCGCCCTGCTGGGGGTAGCCCGCGCAGGCGCTGAGCATCAGCGCGGCAATGCAGCCGGCGCCCATGGCGCTCAAGCGATGAATGGAAGGCATGAGAATCTCCTGTGTACTGTCCGTGGATCGATCAAGGGCAGCCACCGGACCGGCCAGCGGCTGCATACCGCTTCAACGTCCCAGGCCGCATGCCTGCCGACCGGACAGAACACTTGCTGACAAAAATCAGCCTGCCCGCCAGGCCTCAATTGCGTGCGCGGATGCTGAGCACGTTGCCGTTGTTGCCATCGACGTAGAGCTTCACAGGGCGGCCATCGCCGGTCTGGCCCTTGACCTGGTAGAGGCCGTCCTCCCACTCGATCTCACGCAGGTCGCGGTAGCCCAGGACTTCCATGCGCTCGAAGACTTCGCGGATGCTCAGGCCCGGCCCCTGGAAGGCGCCGCGCACGGAGGCCACCGTGGTGGCCACGGCCTCGCCGGCCTGTACGGTCACGGAAGGCCCGCCCGTGGCGGCGGCCTGGGCCTGCACCTGGGCGACCAGCCCGGCAGTGGCGATCAGCACAATGCCCAGGCCCGTCAGGCCATGGCGTGCAGCGCGGGAAATCAGTTGTCGGATGGAAGGCATGAGGTTCTCCTTGGCATGTGAAGGTCGGCGACTGGGCCGGCGATTGGGTCGGCGATGCATTTGAAAAGACCGCATCTGCCGGCTGCTGCGCCTTCGTTTCCGGTGGATTGCGACGGCGTGCAGCCATTGTTCGATGCAGGCCATGAACGCAAGCTGAAGCAGCCGTTCATCCGAGGTTCATCCACGCTGGGCTATAAAGTTTTCCATGCCCACTCCATCCTTCTCCATTCCTCCTAGGTCCTGGATGCTGCTGGCCGCACTGCTGCTGATGGCGGCGGCCCTGGCCTCCTGGACCACGCCCTCGGATGCCGGCGACAGCGACCATGAACTCGCACGCCAGGCCCTGCAGCAAGGCCGCGTGCTGCCGCTGCGCACCGTGCTCGACCAGGTCGAGCGCGACTACCAGGGCCAGGTCATCAAGGTCGAGTTCGAGCATGACGACGGCCGCTTCATCTACGAGATCCGGCTGCTGCAATCGGGCGGCCGCGTGGCCAAGCTCAAGATCGATGCACGCGATGGCAAGGTGCTGAGTTTCAAGCGCAAGGACTAGACGCAGATGCGAATCCTCGTGGTGGAAGACGAGCCCACGCTCTGCGGGCAACTGGTACAGGCCTTGCAGCAGGCAGGCCATACGGTGGAGACGGCCGCGGACGGCGCAACGGCCCAGTACCTGGGCGAGATCGAGGAATTCGACGCCGCCGTGCTGGACCTGGGCCTGCCCGTGCGCGACGGGCTCACCGTGCTGCGCGCCTGGCGTGCGCAGGGCCGGGTCATGCCGGTGATGATCCTCACGGCGCGCGGCGCCTGGCATGAGAAGGTGGCCGGCATGGATGCCGGCGCCGACGACTATCTGGCCAAGCCCTTCCACATGGAAGAGCTGATGGCCCGCCTGCGCGCCCTGCTGCGCCGGCTCAGCCCGCACGCCAGCGCCCAGTGGCAATGCGGCCCCATCGTGCTGGACTCGCGCCATGCCCGCGTGAGCGTCGCCGGCCAGCCGCTCACGCTCACCAGCCATGAATTCAAGGTGCTGGCCCTGCTGATGCAGCGCGTGGGGCAGGTGATATCGCGCACCGAACTGTCCGAACACATCTACCCGCAGGACAGCGACCGCGACTCCAACACCATCGAGGTCTTCGTCGGCCGCCTGCGCAAGAAGCTGCCGGCCGGCAGCATAGAGACCGTGCGCGGCCTGGGCTACCGGCTGGTGGAAGGCGCGCCCGCTGCATGAACGCGCCACAGGAAAGACAGGTATCCCGGCTTGGCGATTCGCTGCGCCTGCGCCTGCTGGCCGGCACGTTGCCTTGGGTGCTGGCGGCCGTGCTGCTGGCCGGCTGGGGGCTGCGCGGCCTGTTCCGCGACCACATCGCGCAGCAGCTGCAGGCGCAGCTGGTGCTGCAGCTCGACCAGCTCAGCGCAGCCGTCAACAGCCTGCCCGGAGGGCGCATCGAAGTCGGACTGGCCGTGGGCGATCCGCGCCTGGCGCAGCCGCTGTCAGGCCTGTACTGGCAGATCGACCAGGTGAGCGATGGCGCGGGTCCGCCCGAGAAGGCCGGCTTGCTGCGCTCTCGTTCGCTGTGGGACCAGACGCTGGACTGGCACCAGTTCCGTGCCGATGCCGGCCGCCCGGATGAGCACCACGAGGACACGGCGCTGAACACCGGCATGCTGCCCGATGGCCAGGGCCACCAGCTCGTGGCCGTGGCACGCCCCCTGCAATTGCCCGAAGCCGACGCGCCGCCGCTGCGCCTAATCGTTGCGGCCGACAGCGCCCTGCTGGCCGAACCCATGCAGCGCTTCACCACCATGCTAATCGCCGCACTGGGCACGCTGGCGGCCGGGCTGGTGCTGGCCGTGGTGCTGCAGCTGCGCCTGGCGCTGCGGCCGCTGCAACTGCTGCGCAAGGGCCTGTCCGACGTGCGCAAGGGGGCAACGCCGCGCCTCGAAGGCCGGTTTC
>Ga0066487_100510_pt1 | contig 10351 bp, 20 predicted proteins | sample LakWasM129_HOW14_2_FD_59588 | JGI IMG/M metagenome (GOLD analysis project Ga0066487, IMG submission 59588) | Freshwater sediment methanotrophic microbial communities from Lake Washington under simulated oxygen tension - Sediment Metagenome 129_HOW14 | ecosystem: Environmental > Aquatic >... | reverse complement strand
TGCCGCCGGCTTCTGGGTCGGGTCCGGCATATCCCACCTTTCCAACATCAGCGTGGAGATCAGCCATGAAGACTAATCCTCCGTTCGATGGCGAGATCCATGCGGTTAGCGCCAAGAGAATGCCCGATCTCAACAGCCCCAAGCGCGAGCCCGGCTGGTTCCTTGGCGAGCCCGTCCCCCACCATTCAGAGCCGGCGCGCGCTGGAGCGGACGCCTACGACAACATGGTCGCGTGGATGTCGATGAACGCGCCTTACCACCACATGATGGCGTTCAAGGCGGCGCTTGAACGACCCGCCTCCCCTGCGCCGGCTCCGGCTACTGGGGGAGCGAGCCTTCTGCGGCAGCTTCGTGCGTTGGCTATCGCCTTGCATGCGAAGCACTACGCGGAAGATTCGCCGGGTTGGCAGCCTCTTGAAGATGCGGAAGGCATCCTTAGCCAGATCGACAATATGGCGGCCGGTCTATTCCGAGCCGCCCTCGCATCCCCTGCCGCGACGAGCGCCGAGACGCAGGGCGGGGATGGGGTACGGGAGGCGGTGGCGATCTGCGAGCAGCAGGCTCTTCAATATCTAAACGGAGAGCCTTCAACCGCAATCGGTAGGATGTATCAGAAGGCATGCCGAGACTGCGCCGAAGCGATCCGCGCCGCCCTCGCCCTGGAGAACACCGATGATCGATGAACTGATCGAGCGAGTCGAGAAGGGCGAAGGGGCAGATCGCGAATTGGATGCGCTGATCTGCGTAGCCCTCCAGTGGATCGGCCCGAAGCGCCCGGATGGGCTGCACGATGGCACGATCCAGAACCTGCGCATCGCAGAGGACCCGTCATGGCCGGATGAGCCGTGGGAAGACCTCAATTTCGAGGATGCGCAGGGCGAAGCTTGGACCGAAACAACGCCGGCCGTTGCTACCTCCCTTGACGCCGTCCTCGCGCTGATCGAGGAGAAGCTGCCGGGGCGAGGCCACGCCTATGCGACCGGTTGGGATGCAAAGGGCAACTGCGGCGGCTTCGTTTCGCCCGACCGAAGGGTTGATCTGACGAGAGCGGCCATGGGGCAAGCAGCCTCCCCGGCCCGCGCCCTGCTGGCAGCCTTCCTCCGCGCTCACAAGGAGCAGCACGATGGATGAGAAGGCGCGCTCCGCCGCCATTGAGGTCGCGAAGGAGATGGTCGCTGACCGCGCGAACCATTGGGAGATCGCGGACGCTGTGATCGAGGCCTACCTGCAAGCCCTCCCCGGCTCTACCGGAGAGACGGAGGGGTGGGTGCTCGTGCCTGCCGAACCAACAGAACGGCAGCTGAAAGCGGCGGGTGACGCGTTCTTTGATGCGACCGTGGCTCATGTGGCGGGCGACCTAGATTCGGTGAACACGCCATTCCGGCGCTTCTACCGCGCCATGCTCTCTGCGGCGGGGGAACGGTGATGAGCGAAGAAGCGAAGCCGCGCCGATACGGAAAGTGGGCTGGTTTCCCGCAGGGCCATGCCGAAAACCAGACGAGATGCATCAAGACGCTGCATGATCGCTGGCACCCTGGCGGCTACCAATGCACCCGACCCCGAGGTCACGGGCCTGACGGCTGCTACTGCAAGCAGCACAACCCCGTCTTTGTCGCCGCTAAGGAAGCCGAGCGGAAAGCGAGGGAAGACGCGAAGTGGAGAGCGGTATCAGACCGTCACACTCGCGCACGAGTTGGCGAGGCGGCGATCAAGGCGCTTGAGGAGATCGCCGCCGGGCACAATGACCCGCGCTCGCTGGCCACTTCTGTTCTGTCGAAGCTTCAGCCGGACCAGCCCCCGGAGAAATCCCATGACCGCTAGCCCCACCCCCTTCTTTGCAGAAAATGCAAACAAGTCGGACGGCGAGGCCCCGGCAACTCATGCAAAAAATGCACGGGTTCAACCAGCCTCTGCCGCCATGCCGAGCGAGGAGGAGATGGCCCTTGCGATCAAGCGCGCTCTTTTGGGTGACCGTGCAGAGCTGTCGAAGGAAGGCCCGTGGCACGAACACGAATTGAAGCCCGCCCGCGCGATCCTCGCCCTCTTCGCCCCTATCCTGGCGGAGAAGGCAGAACGCGATGCATACGAGGCGAAGCTCGTCGAGACGGGTAAATGGCTGCAAGAGCTTGCCGACAACCCGCCCGAGCCGAACGAAGCGCTCAAGAAGCTCTTCGCGGAGTATAAGGCATCCGGCATCAAGTCAGTCGGGTTGGACGATGACTGGGAAGCCCGCGCCCTAGCCGCCGAAGCCGCACTCGCTGCGGCTGTCGCGGCGCTTGAGCCTTTTGCTGACGAGAAGAACGGCGCCATGCAGGATCTTTTGTGGGGTGACCAGCCGGACACCGCTACCGGCACGATCACGACCCGGCTTGGCCATATTCGGAAAGCGCGAGAGGTTGTCCGAGCCGCAGCCATCCGAGCGCAGGGGGAGTGGGATGGGCCTGAACGAGGATGAGGTCGACTTCCTGAAGCGGATTCGCGATGGCCGCCGTCTACGGCCCGCAGATCGCGTTGAGGACCGCGCCCGGCAGCGATGCCGGAAGCTCGGGCTGGCCGAGATCCGGATGATGCCGCGACGCTGGTGCATCACCGATGCCGGCGTCAGTGCTCTTCAACATCGCACAGGCTAATGCGCTACGGCCCCTCAGACGCGAGGATGGCGCTTATCCTGGCTCTGCTTGTTGGGGCTGCGGCCTATGGCTGGTGGACAGGGGCTTGGCGGTGGTAGCAAAATAAGGGGTGGAGCGCATGAGCGAGCGTGGTCGTCAGTTTTTCGATGAATGGGTGCGCAGCAAACTCTATGGCTTCAATCCCCGCTATCTCCAAAACCCGACATCAGACAACGAGCGCTATCTGGTAGCCGAAGCGAAGCAGTCCGGGATTGAGCGTTTCGAGATTGAGTCGGAGGTTGGCGGCGACCTTTACCGGGCTGTCTTCGATGCGATGATGGAAGCTCTGAAACCGAGCACGAGCCGGGCCTGATGCGGAACCCGCGGCGATCCTACAACGGCGACGGCACGATGGTTCAGCCGGCGACGGTGGGCAGCCAGAAGGCGCTAGGCCTCTCCCGCGCTGAAATCTGGTGCAGCGAGTGCCACCATAATGCAGAGATCAGCACGGAAGGCATGCCCGATGATCTCGCCATCCCCGATATCTGCCTGCGCTACCGGTGCTCGAAATGTGGTTCGAAGCGGCTGGAATCCCGCCCTAGCGTGGCAGAGCACTATGAGAAGCTCGCGGAGCAGACGGGCAAGAAGCACAGCATGACGTGAAAAGAGCCGCCAGCCCCAATGAAGGGACCGGCGGCTAGTTCATAGAGGGCATTCAAACCGAAGGCTCAGGAGCCCTCGACATCCAGGCGGCTGCCTGGATCTGGTTAGGGCGGCTTCGGCGGCCGCTCCATCATCATCCTGTCCAGAAGCGCCTCGATCCTGCTGACGCCGCGCGACGTGCTGCGCAGCTCGGCCATCATCTCCGCGATCTTCTGGCGATCTTCCGCGGCGGCGCGGCGAGCCTCGCGCGCCTCGTTCTCGACGGTGTCAATCCGGCGCTCAATGCGGGTGATGGCATCCGCCGTCTTGGCGTCGACCGTTTTGCTGTCCGACCAGAACATGAGCGCGAAGGCCGCAATCGAGACTACCAGAGAGACGCCTACAGGGATCGCGGCCGCAACCACCCTTGGCCAGAGGCGACCATCTTCATTCGCACGCATGTCCATGGCAGCTCCGGTGGAAGGCGCAGGCAGAGGCTCAGCGGGTCGTTACAGTGGCGTCATGGACCTTGGCCGCGAGGCCCGGAGTCGTGACGATCTTCGCCACCTCTGGCAGAGCGGCAGCGGCGGCCACGAGGCCCGCCTTGCGGCGGATGTACAGGCTGTAGAGCGTCGTCACGATCGCCATGGCTGCGCCAAGCAGAACCTGCAAGGACGCCTCATCGAGGTAGCCGCGCGTGACGAGACCGGCGCCCAGCATTTGCAGCAGCGTGCGGACAAGCGACCAGAACTGTTCGGACGTGAACATGGGTTTCTCCTAGGTGATAAAGGGGGTGCTCAGACCGCGAGCGAGGGGTTGATCGGATCGACGCCGTTCCAGAGGAAGAAGGTGCTGTCCTCACGCCAACTGCGCTGCCAGTCATTGACAGGGACGCATTCGTTCCCCTTCGGCCAGAGAGGTCGATCGGCGTACGCCTTCTTCCTGTCGTCCTCGGCTTTTCGGCGCGCCGCCTCGATCAGAAGCTTCAACAGCTCGGGGTCTGTTCGCAGCGGCTTCATCTGCTTCAGGCGCAGTTTCACGCGGAAGCTCATGCGGCGATCCTTTTCTTGAAGGCAGTCCAGAAGCGGGAGAGCAGGCCCGGCGGCGTTTCGTGCTTGCCGTCGCTGCGATAGGTCTCGACGGGGACGACAGGCGCAGGCTCCGGCGCCGTGATGTGCTCGATGAGGCGGCTATCAGCCTTCAGGAATTGCGCGCGCTCTGAATAGCGGCGGGTTTCGAGGCCCTTCAGCACGCGCCCGCCAGCCTTGTTCCAGACCAGGAACTGTTCGGCAGCCGCCTTGTAGTCGCGAGCGTTCAGGCGCTTGACCAGCGTCGACTTCGCAAAGGCCCCGCTCCCAATGTTGAAGGCCAGCGAGACAAGCGCATCGAACTGGTTCTGAGTGAGGGGCGCCTTAACCGCAGCCAGCACGGCCTTCTCGAACGCCGCAAGGTCGCGGGAGAGGATCTCGTCGCTTTCCTCCGCTGTGATCCGCATACCGGCCTTCACTGCCGGAAGGCCAGCCGCAGAGGTGTGACCGACGCCGATCGTCCAGACCCCGGCGCTGCACTTGTAGGCCGCAAGCTTGTTGCCCTCGCGCTCGGCAATGGCCTTCCGGCCGGTGGGGCTGACCTTCATGGGGATGCTCCAGACATGAAAAAACCGCCTCGGAGGGCGGCGCGAACGGTCGGATATGCGTGATGGTCAGGCGGCTTCGAGCGCCGCGACGCGCGCCTTGAGGCCCTCATTGTCGGTTATGAGCGTCTGCAAGGCCTGGACGAGATGCGCCATCACCTCCGGGCTGCTCGCCTGCATCGCCTGGTAGACGGGCGAGCCGTCCTCCTCGACGGCGTCCTTCACGCCGGAAACCGAATGAGGGGACACCTCTGCGAACTCGTGGGCGATAAAGCCCGAAGTGAAGAGGCCGCTGGCAATCATCCTGAAACGGCGCGGCCGGAGCGCCATGATGAAGCCGACCCCGCCGATGAGATCGGAAACCTCGTCCTTCAGGCGATAGTCCGAGGTCGCGTTGTAGAGGGTGCTCGTGCCGTTGTAAGAGATCGAGCCGACCGTCACGCCGCCGGATTGCAGAAACTGGAAGGTGAAAGGCGTTGTGTCGCCAGTGCGGTTCAGGCGCAGGCAGTCGAGGCCTACGCCGTTGCCGGTGATAATCGTCCGCCCGGTAATGTTGAGATTGGAAGTCGGCGTCAACGCGATAGCACCGGCGTTGACCGACAGCCCATTGCTCGATGCGAGCCCGGCCGCAGTCAGCGGAACGGCGAAGGTCGCGCTGGTGTTGTTGAGGTTGAACCGCGCCGCGCCGCCCGTGATCAGCGCCATCTCGTCAGCGGCAACGCTGGTCAAGCCGGTGTTCGTGTCGCCGCTGAAGGTCAGCGCCGGGTTCGCCGTCGTGGTCAACGTCCCGTCAAGAATGACCTGCCCGGAAATTCCGACCGCGGGCCTGATATAGCGCCCATCAGCAGTGTCGCGGTTTACAGCATGACCGCCCGCGCTGGCGTTCCCGACACTCGCCGTGCTGGACACGCTCAGCGTACCAGTGACGATCAAATTCCGGTCTGACTCCACCGAGGTCGAGGTGATCCGCAGGATCTCCGAGCCAGAAACCGAGAAGGCCGCAGTGCCGGCGGCTTTGCGCCAGAGGCCGGTACCGTTTTCCGATGCGAACGCGAAGGCGGGGGAAGATACCGTGCCGTTCTTGCCGAGCAATTGCTCATCGAAGGTCTGGCTACCGTCCCAGGAATTGGCGACGGCAAGCTGCCCATATCGCGCATCGCCGGCCGATTGGCTGACCGCATCGCCGCCCGCAGTTGCCGCACCGATATTGGTCAGCTTGTTGCCGCTCAGGCTGATATTGGCCGTGACGGTTGTCTGACCGTCGCGCGTGATGCAGTTCGAGAGACCGGTCGCAAAACCGTTCATCTCGTTGTCCATGCGATCGGCGCGGATTTTCACCCCGTTGTTGCGGTCGGTGATCCAAGAATAGAGGCGTACAAAAACGCCTGCCCCGTTGTACGGCAAATTGACCTCCATAAGAAAAGGGGCGCCGGTTAGGGCGCCCCTTGGGGTGGTTGGTGATGGTTGGTTCGGTCAGGTCGCGAGCACCCTCCCGATTGCGGCTTCGCGCGCTTCGATGCGGATACGCAGATCGTCTAATTCGATCCCCGCGTCGTTGAATTCGTCACAGCCGCCGTCGAGAGAAAACTTCGGCTGTAGGCTCAGGCCGTGGATCACCTCGGCGATCAACGCATAGGCCCCCTGAAGGTCACGCAACTCTTTTGCAGCACCGGTTATCTTGGGTGAAAAACCCACGTTCTCGGCGGAGATCGCCGGAGACGGGGCGGCAGGCGGAATGGTAGAAAGGGAGCACGTCATCGGCTCGACCTCCGAACGAGTTGATGGGGAGAGCCGGGGCTTCGGTTCAGCGTCGCCCCGGCTCGTTTGATCAGGCCGCGCGGCCTTCGATCAGGTCGCGGAGGGTGTCCACGATACGAGAAGCCCAGCGGAGCTGACGGGCCTGCCCGGTCTTGTTGCTCCGTTCGACTTCGACCATCTGACCGCCAGCCGCGATGCCCCTCTCAGTCGGGAGCCACATCGGATGACCCTTCGCGTCCCTTTCACCGGTCTGGAAACCGTGCTCGGACAGGATGTGGTTGACGCGGATCGCCGACAGGGCGCCGAGGCGCTTGCCGATATCGGTCGCCGTGAGCAAGACATCGTTGTCGGGCGCTTCGAGATACTTTACGCCCATGGCGTCGAGCTGGTCGAAACCGACTGCCGCCCGCGTCGCGCGGTTCGCCGCGATCAGCATCGAGTTGCCGGTCAGGCCGGCGATCTTGGCGATGCCCATAGCCTGCTTGAAGAACAGGCGCGCCTCGCGAGCGTGGTTCTGGTTCGCCGCCGGCTGGACAGGGGCGAGATGGCCACGACGCCACGCGACGAACACCCGAATGAGCATCGTGCGGACGGAAGCAGAGTTTTCCGCATCCGACCTCATGGCGATGAGAAGCGCCTGCTCCTCAGTGAGCCAATGTTCGTAGGCCTTCGTCGAGCCGCGCTTGCCCTTGATAACGCGCGCCACCGTGGCGCGCGTTCCCAGAGCGGCCAACTCATCCTCGTAGCGGTTGATGAGCTTGCGGATATCGCGAAGGTTCTCCTTCGGATAGCCAAGGCGCTCCGCGAGATCGAGATCGTACGCCCTCGGTTCGCCCTCGACCTCCGATAGCGAGATGTCTTTGATGGTGATAAGATTGGTCATCAGTGCTGGCCTTTCTCAGCGCTGGTTGATGGGGCCGCCTGCCAGGGCGGTTTTGTCGGAAGCGACGGCGGGGGTTGCGCCGGCAAAGCTGGCCCCCGCCGTCGCAGCGGCGCTCGCAAGGGCGCGTTCGAGGTGGAAGATCACCTCGGAATTCAGCGAACGCCTGTTTAGCGCCGCCATGGCCTTGAACTTCTGCCGCATCCCGTCCGGGAATCTCAGCATGAACTGATCCATCTTTGAGCTGGGGAAGTTGCCCCGCATCAATGCCTCCTATCCAATGGGTACATCATAGACATATCCATCGGATAGGATTGCGTCAACGAGTTTCTGTAGCCATTGGATAGGGCATGAGCGAAGACGCCAGCCGCGCTTGGAAAGACCAGTACATGCTCCGGTTCCCGGACGGCATGCGCGACCGCATCAAGGATGCTGCGGAGGCGAATAAGCGCAGCATGAACAGCGAGATCATTGCGCGGCTTGAGGCGTCATTTGCGCTGGATGGCACAATGGCCACGCATGAAAGCGAGATGGCTGAGATCAAGCGGACGGTTAACGAACTCAAGATCGCTTTTGCTCTTATGAGGTCTGAGCAGAAGCCCAAGCCCTGACTCGACTCCCGCCCGGCCCCTGCGGCAGGATCACGCCTTAATCAGTGTAGGGGGGCACAGATGAGCCACGCAGGATCTGAAGCAGAACAGACGCTTCTGGCGGTCGCAACCCTCTTTGCCTGCACCGTTCGAACACTTGCCGCGTCCGGTCAAATTTCAGAGGACGATTGGGCTGCGAATGTAATGACGGCGTACAATGAACTTCGGGAGCGGGGCGGTCAGAACCTGCATGCGATGCAAGGTCTGAGCTGGTCGATCCAAGCCCTCGAAGAACTACGGAAACGCTGACCTGCATGATAAGCTCCTGCTTCTGTTCCGGGGGGAACGAATGAAAATTGCCTTTGCTATGGTTGTCGGGATGGTGCTGACGGGATGCCAGACAATCGAGAAGCCGCCCGAGCCACCTAAAACCCGGTGCCAAGCTGCGGTTTCGTTGGTCAACAACCGAGAAGCAACGGCTGCGCAACATCTCCTAGCCATCGAATTTCTCAAGGCCAACTGCATGGGGCAGCCTAGCCAAGCGGTGGCTCCTGCTTCACCGCCCCCGACTCCCGCAACGCAGAAAGAACTGACTACTGCCGAGACCAAGCGGCTTGAGCAGATGGGCTCCGCATGGCGCATTTGCCTTGCACAACAGGCCGCATCCATGGCCCCGGCCAATGAAACAGCTGAATCGATTTCGACAGCGGCCCTAACGCTCTGTCAGAGCCACGAGGTCTCGATCTATAATTTCACCAACCCGATCATAGGCCAGGCCAGCGCTGCCCAACTGGTTCAGATAGTGAAGAACAAAAACAAGGAAGACATCCGAGCGATGCTGATCAAAGCGAGGACATCGCCAAGCCCGCCCCTTCCGAAGAAACCTGAAGTATCTGCATGAAACAAATCGACCACGACCCGAACGAGTTCACCGACAAGAGCGCCGGATGGTGGTCAACGATCGCCATCTTGGCGTTGCTATGGGTCGGGTATCTCTACTTCCACGCGCCGAACTGGCTCGCTATCGCGCTTGGGCTCGGGACTGGCTGCCTGCTCACCGCTTGGGCCATGGACATGACCGGCGGTAAGGTGCCAGCCTCATGGCGCAGAAAGCCGCCCCGCCCCTGAAGCGCTGATATTCGTCAGGATCGCGTTCGCAACTGCCCTGACGCCGCGATCCCGGTCCGTCTTGGTGGTCGCGATTTCAAGCGCCTTACGAGCGGCATCCGGGTCCGTCTCGATCAGTACCCGAGCGACCCGCTCAATGACCCGCGGCGGCAGGCCCTTAGCCTCGTTCCGCCCCTTCGAAAGGGCAGCAACAACGGCCTCGATTGGACGACCGCGCATGAGGCTGGCCATGATGCCGGGATCGAACTTCGCCATCTCGGCGGCATCAGCGAGATTGTCCGCCGTTTTCGACCCGCCAAGTGCTGCGCCTGCCGTCTCCGACATGCGCGCCTCGCGCGCCAGGCGCCCGGTGAGCAGACCAGCCTGCCCCGGCGCAGCCAAGGCCGGCAATTCGCGCCGCATGCTGTCCGAGAGGAATGGACGGGAACTGTTGGTCATCGTCCCGGCCGCGCTTTCGGCGCGGGAGATCATTGGATCGAAATAGCCGATGCGGGCGGCATGCTGCTCCTCAGGCGAAAGCCGACCGAACGCCTGAATCGTGTCGTCAGTCCGCGCCCGCGGCGACGCCATGCCCCTGCCAAGATCGACAGCGTCGATCGGGCGGGAGGCCGCAGCATAGGCGTCACGGGCGCCGGCATACTGCGGAGAAGTGCGCGCCAGGGCCTCGTCAAGCGCATTGCGGATAGGCGTGAGCGCCTCGACTACGCCGCCGCGTTGATTGGCGGTCGCGTCCGCGATCATGTCGTCGATGTTGGTCTTCGCCCGGAACGCCTTGCCGACATTGGTCACGGTCAGGCTGTCTGCCGCGAGATAGGATCGCGCCGTTTTGATGGCCTCCCGGATGGGATCGCGGATCGCCGCCTCGCCTGTCTCCATGGCGCGCCGCGCCGCGAGGTCGGTCGGGACGGCGCCCGTCGCCCGTGCCACATTGTCCGCAGCCGGCGAAATTCCGCGATTTGCCAGAGCAACAGCGGGGGAGACATCGATCGGCCTGACTTCCTGAGCAACCGGAGCATAGTTGATATTTGCATCAACCGAGCGAGATTTGCCGGCCAGATCGCTGAACTGCGAAGCGGTCATGCGGGAGCCGGACGCATCCTGAAGCGCGCCG
>Ga0066487_100509_pt1 | contig 10358 bp, 7 predicted proteins | sample LakWasM129_HOW14_2_FD_59588 | JGI IMG/M metagenome (GOLD analysis project Ga0066487, IMG submission 59588) | Freshwater sediment methanotrophic microbial communities from Lake Washington under simulated oxygen tension - Sediment Metagenome 129_HOW14 | ecosystem: Environmental > Aquatic >... | reverse complement strand
CCGTGAACGCATCCTCGTCGCCATGTCCGGCGGCGTCGACAGCAGTGTCGCCGCCCTCCTCCTCCAGCAGCAATCCGGCTGCGAGGTGGTCGGCGCCTACATGAAGAACTGGATCAACGAGGACAAGGTCATCGGCCACTGTCCGTGGATGCAGGATATCGACGACGCCCGCGCCGTGGCCGACCGGCTCGGCATCGAGTTCCGCGTCGTCAACCTGATGGACGACTACCGCCGGCTCGTGGTGGACTACCTCCTCGACGGCTACCAGCGCGGCCTCACGCCCAATCCCGACGTCATGTGCAACAGCCGGGTGAAGTTCGGCGTGTTCCGCGCCTACGCCGAGGCCGAGGGCTTCGCCGCGCTGGCCACCGGGCATTATGCGCGAAGGCTTCCCGTAGGGGCGCAGCAAGACTGCGCCCCTACAAAAGGAGGCACCTTCGCCCTCCTCGAAGGCGCCGACAAGAACAAGGACCAGTCCTACTTCCTCGCCCTGCTCTCGCAGGAGCAGTTGCGTTTCGCCCGTTTCCCGATCGGCCACCTGCCCAAGCCGGAACTCCGCCGCCTCGCCGCCGAGGCGCAGCTGCCGACCGCCACCAAGAAGGACAGCCAGGGCATCTGCTTCATCGGCGAGGTGAAGATGGCCGATTTCCTGAAGGCCTATGTGCCCGAGCATCCGGGGCCGATCATCCGCGCCACCGACGGCAAGGTGCTGGGCGAACATCGCGGACTGCACTACTACACCATCGGCCAGCGCCGCGGCATCCGCATCCCGTCCAACACCGACGACAAGGCCTACGTCGTCACCGGCAAGCGCCCCGGCGACCACGCGCTGCTCGTGGCCTTCGACGGTCCCGACGCCCCCGGCCTGTGGGCCAACGAGTGCCGCGTGCACAGCGTCGGCTTCATCGGCGAACCCATCACGCAGCCGCGCCGGATCGAGTGCCGCGTGCGCTACCGCGATCCACGCGTGTTTTGCGAATTCACGCCCGAAGCGGGCAACGCGGCGCACATCAAATTCGCGGAGCCCCAGCGCGCCCTCGCCTCCGGCCAGATCATGGCCTTCTACGACGGCGAATATCTCTTGGGTGGCGCGGTTTTCGTCTGATCGGGCTCCGGCTGGTTGGCGCACTCGTTGAGCACATCCAGGATGGTTTGGAACAGGACGGGCAGCGTGAACGGTTTCTTCAGCGTGCGGTTGGCCCCGAGGGAGCCGGCGATCTTGAGATAGAGCGGCGCGTTGTGCGCGAGGCCGCCGGACATGGCGATGATGCCGAGTCTCGGAGCTATCCGCCGCAGGTCGCCGATCGTCTCGATGCCCTCTTTTCTCGGCATCACGAGGTCGGTCAGCACCAGATCGGTGGGCTCGGCGCGAAACAGCTTCACGGCTTCATCGCCATCTCCGGCCTGGATGACGCGATAGCCGTGTTCGGCCAGGGCGATGGCCAGGGCGTCCCGGAACAGTTCGTCGTCTTCAACGAGGAGAATCGAGGTCATGATGGTTCAGGCATTGGGGGATGCAGCAGTTGGTGGACGGCGGCGAGCAGTTCCTCCGCCCGGAAGGGTTTCGCGAGAAATCCCTTGGCCAGGTTTCGGATCACGGGAATGTCCGGACTCGCCGCATCATGGTGGGACAATCCGCTCATGGCGAGAATCGGAATGTCGGCGCGGATCTGCAAGAGCGTGCGGGCCAGCGCCACGCCCCCGATCCGGGGCATGTCGACGTCGGTGATGACGAGGGCCACGCCCGCGGGTTGCGCATTGAAGAACGTGAGCGCGTCCAGTCCGTCCGGGGCGGTGTGCACCCGGTAGCCGAATTTTTTTAGAATCGCGGCGACCAGGCTGTGGATGGCAACATCGTCGTCCACCACGAGGATGAGTTCGCCGTTGCCGGTGTGCGGGGCGAACGGGGTGGCGCTTTTCTTTCTGTCCTCCTCCGCGACGAGCGCCGGTAGAAACACATTGAAGGTCGTGCCCCGGCCGACCGCCGTGTCCAGGGTGATAAAGCCATGGTGGCTGGCCACGATGCTGCGGATCGTGGTCAATCCCAGCCCGGTGCCCCGCCCCACTCCCTTGGTGGTGAAGAACGGCGTCCAGATCTTTTCCAAAACTTCGGGCGCAATGCCCGAGCCCGTATCGGCCACCGTGAGCATCACCCAGTTGCCCGGCCGGCTGCCGGGGATCGCGTCGGTCTCGCCCGCCTCGATCCGGCGATTGACCGCCGCGAGGCGCAGGATGCCGCCCTGCGGCATGGCGTCACGGGCGTTCACGCACAGGTTCATGAGCACCTGGTGAATCTGGGTCGGATTACCCTGCACCGGCCAGAGACCCGAGGGAACCTCGTGTTGGAACTCGATGGACTTGGGGAAGGTCTCCTCGATAACGCCCATGATGTCCCGCGCGAGGTGTTTCACCTGCGTGGGCCGGAACTCGCCGGAGGTGCTGTGGGCAAAGCCCAGGATCTGCTTCACCAAGCCGGCCCCCCGCTGCGCGCTGCTCTCGAGCGTGTCGAGAATCCGCAGGTCACGTTCCGAGGACAGGTTGCTGCGCAGCATCGGCGCGGCAAATACGATCGGCGCCAGGACGTTGTTCAGGTCGTGGGCGATACCCGCTGCGAGCATGCCGACGCTTTCGAGCCGCTGGGCGTGGAGGAATTTTTCCTCGAGCAGCTTTTGCTCGGTGACATCGGAAATCAGGTTGAGCCGGGCGCGGGGCTGCCCCGCTTCGTCGCGCACCAGCGTGGTGCGGCAATCGATGACGAGCGGACGGCCGTCCTTGGTCCGGGCCCTGAGCTCGCCGTTCCAAAAGCCGGCGCGTTCCACCGCCAGACGCAACTCGCTCACGGCACCCTGATCGTCGACGCCGAGCATCTTTTCGGGCGGCTGTCCGAGCGCCTCGGTGGCGGTCCAACCGAAGATCCGCTCCGCACCGTGGTTCCAAAGCGCGATCACATTGTCCAGATTCACGACCATCACGCCTTCATGCGACTCGGCCAGGATCTCGCTTTGCTCGTGCAGCTGGCGCTCGGCGGTCTTCAGTTCGGTGATGTCGCGCGAGATACCGACGAGGCCGGTGATCACCCCGTCCTGGTTGCGCAACGGCATCTTGGTGCTGGACACCCAGGTGATGCGGCCATCGGGCCAGGTTTCCTTTTCCTCCACGCCGATCATCGGCTCGCCGGTTTCCATGATCCGTTGCTCGTCGGCGAGAGCCTTCCGGGCGTGCGCCCCTGCGAAGATATCGGCATCGGTCCGGCCCACCGCATCCGCCGGACTGGCCAGACCGAAGCGCCGGGCTTGGGCCTCGTTGATGCGGACGAAGCGACTCTGTCGGTCCTTGAAATAGATGTGGTCGGGGGTGGTGCTGACGAGACTGCTGAACAGCGCCTGCTCCCGCTGCAGCGTCGCATCGGTCCGCTTGCGCTCGGTGATATCCTGAATGGTGCCAACCATCCGCCGGACGCGGCCCTGGGCATCGAATTCCAGTTTGCCGACGCCCGACACCCACCGCACCTCCCGGTCGGTCTGGCGGATGATGCGATACTCCTTGTTGAACATCCGGCCCCGGCCCAGCACTTCATTCGTGAAGTAATCGACCATCATCGGACGGTCCTCGGGATGGATCAGGGCCGTCCATCCCTCCACCGTATGTGCATAGTCGGGACCGATGCCAAAGATCCAGTTCAACACGTCCGAACCTTTCCAGTGGCCCGAAGCCACATCAAAGGCATAACTGCCCAGGCCCGCAATGGACTGGGATTCCCGGAGCAGGGCCTCGCTTTCCCGCAAGGCGATCTCCGCCTGCCGGCGGATGCTGATGTCCTCGACCACGACGACGCGCCGCGTGCTCCGGCTCTCAGGCGGATCGAGCGGCGCCACATGGACCCGGGTCCAGACATAGGAACCGTCCTTCCGGCGGAAACGCTTTTCCCGGCTGTATTCCGGGATGAGTCCGGAGTAGATCTGATCGAGTTGGACGCGATCCTCCGCGACATCATCCGGGTGGGTGAGTTCACGGAAGGTCAGCCGCTGCAGTTCTGCACTCGGATAACCCAGGATTTCGCAGAAGCGGCGGTTGACGAGGAGAAAGCGGCTCGGATCGCTCTCGGCGATCACCATGCCCACGGCGGCCTGCTCGAACACCGCCTGGAACTGCCGGCGGCTCGCCTCCATCATTTTCTCCGTCAGCTTTCGTTCCGTCAGATCCTGTTTGAAGGCGATGAAGTGGGTGATTTCGCCCGCGGCGCTGCGCACGGGCGTGATGGTCATTTCCTCGTGATAGAGGCTGCCATCCTTGCGGCGGTTCATCAGCTCGCCGCGCCACACCTGCCCGCCGAGGATCGTCTCCCACATCTGCCGGTAAAACCCGCTCTCCTGCTTGTCGGATTTGAGCACCTCCCGCGGATTCTTGCCGACCACCTCAGCCGAGGTGTAGCCCGAAAGGTCGGTGAAGGCCGCATTGGCCCAGACGATGGCGCCCTGACGATCGGTGATGACGATCCCGTTGGCCGCGGCGGCCAGGGCGGCGCTCTGCAAGCGTCGCTCGTCCTCGGCCTGACGGTGCTCGCGGCGCGCCTGTGCCTCGCGCAGCTCGCGCTGCACCGCCGGCACCAAGCGCGCCAGGCGATCCTTCAACAGATAATCGCTGGCGCCCAGGCGCATGGCTTCCACGGCCGTTTCCTCATCCACCGTGCCGGAGACCAGAATGAACGGAACGTCCGGTGCGCCGGCCTTCGCCAGTTCCAAGGCGGCGAGCCCGGAAAAGTGCGGCAGACGGTAATCGCAAATGACGATATCCCACGCCTGGCGCCCCAGCGCCGCCTGCATCGTCTCGGGAGTGTCCACGCGCTCGGACGTCACCTCATAGCCGCCTTCGCGCAGCTGATGCAGCACGATCTGGCTGTCCGGTTCCGAATCTTCGACGATCAGGCAGCGCAGTGGCGTGGTCATGGGACGCGACGCAACGGGGAGGAGGGCGCAAAGCCCAGCCAGTCGGATCGGGTCTGGCCTCCGGCCAAACTCCGCAGCTCAACACCATGGGGGCGCATTGTAATCGGAAGATTCATGGCGACAGAAACCTGTCCCAATCCCCAGGCCCTTGGGGATTGAGCAGATTTTCCGACCCCAGATAAATATTCAAACCCTCGTCTGGCAATGGTTAATCGCCGTGCGGACCACGCACGGGCACCACGGCTGCTGTGCGGTGCCATCGATCCGATCACAGGTTGTTCAACCAAGCCGAAGCACCGTTCAGCCACAGAAAACCATTTCGCGACCCGCCCTCCGGGTGTATGTTATCCGGCAACGAGGCTCTCATTATGAACAACCCATTCAAAATCCAGGTTCCGACCGAGGTCGCCGCCGCCGCCAGCATCAAACCGAGGGAATCACGCGACGCCGAGCGTCAGCACAACCGCGAGATCGAGCATCGGGTGAAAACCGCCAGCCTGCACCGGCCCACGATCACGCGAAGCATGCCCCACGTCCGCGGCCGGTAATATGCCGGCGGGTAGCCGCCAGCTATTTCAGCGAGGCAAAGGCCAGGCTGACGCCGAACGCGAGAAACACCACGCCGAGCGCCCGGTCGATCCAGTGGCCGTGCGCGAGAAATTTCCTCCGCACCTCCTGCCGCGTGAACACGACTGACACGAAGCAGAACCACCCCGCCGTGGCCACCGTCATCCACAAGCCATAACCCGCCTGGATGAGCTTCGGTGTCGTGACGCTGACCGCGAGCGGGAAGAGCGAGATGAAGAAGAGCGCCGCCTTGGGATTGAGCACATTGACGAGAAACCCGGTGGCCCACGCCGCCCGATCGCTGGGCACGGCCGGCCCCTCCCCGCCCAGATCGAGATCGCCGGAGCGTGCTTTGGTGCGCAGCGCCTGCACACCGACGTAGCCCAGATACGCCGCGCCGAGGTATTTGACCACCGTGAGCGCTTCGGGTGAATTTTTCAGGAAATAGCCGAGCCCGAGCAGGCAATAGACGATGTGCACCGAAATCCCGCAGCCGATGCCGATGCTGCTCCACAGCGCCGTGCGCCGGCCGTGGGCCAGACTCTGCCGGAGCACGAGGGCGAAATCCGGCCCGGGACTGGCCACCGCCAGGGCATGCGCCACCACGATGGTCGCGAATTCGGTCCAATATGAATGGATCATGGCTCCGGTTTCGGAATTTCCGGGACGGGCGGCGATTCCCCCGGGAGACGCTGCGGCACGATGTCGCGGGATTCGAGCGCCTCCCGCAGGCGCCGCACCTCGGCGAGCACATGATGCATCTCCACTTCCTCGCGCTTTTGCCCCCGGCCCACGAAAAAGCTGGCCACGAGTGCGGTAAAGGTGCCGAAGATGCTCAGCCCGCAGACGACCAGCAGCATCGCCACGATGCGGCCGGCCGCGGTGACCGGATAGCGGTCGCCATAGCCGATGGTCGTGATGGTGGCGAACGCCCACCACAGCGCGTCGCCCGCCGTGCGGATGTTCGCCCCCGGCGCCCCCTGCTCGTAGTGCAACACGGCAATGGTCGCGAACAGGGCGGACAGGACCGACATGATGGAAACCGCGCCGAAGGTGCCCTTGGCCGGATCGAGCGCGAAATGCTCCGCCACCGTGTTGAACGACCGGAGCGCGCGCAGGATGCGCACCACCCGGAAGATCCGGCCCCACCGCAACCACTCGATGACGGGGATGCTGGAGACCAGATCGATCCAGCCCCACTTGAGATACGCGCGCTTGTCCGGCGCCAGCCAGAGGTGGACGGCAAAATCGATGAGAAACACCCCGCAGACGATCAGATCGAGCGTGGAGAGCAGCTCGCGCGTGACGGGATTAAGCGGCAGAAACAACTCCAGACACAGGGTCGCGAGTGAATACAGCGACAGACCGAGCACCATCAGCTCGAGGTAGACCACGTAACCGATCCGTTGGGCGGCTTCTGGAATTTTCAGGCTCATGAGCGGGCGAAGATGCGTCGCCAGCTTGAGACCCGCCGGTGCCGCCGCCAATCACGAACACGCCGGTCAGCGTTTGCCGGCGCCCTGGCGCAGCTCCATGTCCTGCGGCACGGTGCTGAGGGCCTCGGCGAGGGTGCTGAGGCCGTCCTTCACCTTGATGATGCTGTCCTGGTGCAGCGTCTTCATGCCGCTCTTCATCGCGATGCGCTTCAACTCGGCGGTCTCGGCCTCCTTGTTGATGGCCTCGATCAGCTCCTCGTTGTTCACGAGCAGCTCATGGATGCCGACGCGGCCCTTGTAGCCGGTGTTGTTGCACTTCGGACACCCCGTCGGGCTGGCCTTGTAGATCTGGCCGCTCCAGCCGATGGCGCGCTGCAGCACATCCTTCTCGCGGCCCTCGGGCTCATAGGCCACGCGGCAGACCTTGCAGACACGGCGCATGAGGCGTTGCGCGCAGACGCAGACCAGCGAGGAGGAAATCATGAACGGCTCGATGCCCATGTCGGTCAGGCGCGCCACGGTGCTGGGCGCGTCGTTCGTGTGCAGCGTGCTGATGAGCAAATGGCCGGTCAACGCGGCCTCGACGGCGATGTTCGCCGTCTCCTTGTCGCGGATTTCGCCGACGAGGATGATGTCGGGATCCTGGCGGAGAAAGGCGCGCAGGGCCGCGGCGAACGTGAGCCCGATCTGCCGGTGCATCTGCATCTGGTTGATGCCGGGCAGCGTGTATTCGATGGGATCCTCCGCGGTGCGGATGACGACGTCGGAGGTGTTGATCTCGTTGATCGCCGAGTAGAGCGTCATCGACTTGCCGGAGCCGGTCGGCCCGCAATGCAGGATCATGCCGTAGGGCTGGCGGATGCACTCGCGGTATTTGGCCAGGTTCTCCTCGGTGAAACCGAGCGCGGGCAGCGGCAGGGTGGACTTCTGCTTGTCGAGGATACGCATGACGACACCCTCGCCGTGGTTCAGCGGGGCGGTCGAGACGCGCAGGTCGATGTCGATGTTCTTCTTGTTATACTGCTTGAAAATGATGCGGCCGTCCTGCGGCAAGCGGCGTTCCGCGATGTCGAGGTTGCACATGATCTTGATGCGCGCGACGAGCGCGCCGGCGACCTTGATCGGCAGGCGGAGTTTCTCCTGGGTGAGACCGTCGATGCGGTAGCGGACCACGATCTCCTTTTCCCACGGCTCGATGTGGATGTCGGACGTGCCGGCGAAATACGCGTCCTCGATGATGCGGTTCGCCAGCTGGATGATGGGCGCGGAGTCCTCCTTCTCCAGATCCTCGTCCTTGATCTCCGTCTCCTCCTCGTCGAACTGCGCGCCGAGCTGGTCGACCACATCGGTGAACTGCACCTCCGAGCGCACGTTGTCCTGCTTGAGCTTTTCCCGGATGTCGGGCTCGCGGCCGAGGAGCCGGATGACGCGCAGGCCGGTCTTGTCCTGGATCTTGGCCGCCACGGCCGTCTCGAACGGGTTGGCGAAGGCCACGAGCAGGAAATCACCCACCTGCCCGACCGGCAGGATCATGTTCTTCTGGCAGAACTCGAGGTCGATCTTCTCAAAGGTGCTGTTGTGGATCCGGTAGCGGGCGACGTTGAACGGCGCGAGGCCGAGGGCCCGGCATTTCGCCAGCAGCAGCTGGAAGACGGTGATGCGATGGTCCGCCTGGAGAATCTGATCGAGCTGGTCGCCCGTCGGCTCGTCCGGCCGCGCCAGCAGCACAGCCTTGTTCTCGGCGGTGAGTTTCCCCATCTCCTCGAGCTTGTCGATGATCTGCGTCTGGGTGCGTCCGAGCGGCATGGCTTAGGATGGCGGTTGGGGAATGGCACTGCCGTGGGGCGGCGGCGGAACCGGCGGATGACTGCCCTCGGGCCCAAAGGGCGCGGTGCTGCCGGCGGCCGGCGCGGGGAACGGCACCGCGGTGCCGGCCATCGGGAACGGAGCTGTGCTGGCGCCGCTGCCGGTAAAGGGGGCGCGCGTGCCGACGGCCTTCCCGCCGCGCTTGGCGGCCTCGACCCGCTCTGCCTGCAGCCGGTCGAGGAAATCGGCGATGATGTCCATCGTCGTGGCCTGCCAGATGATCTGACCGCCCAGTTTCTTTTCCCAATAGGTGCGGGCGGCCGGGCTCAGGTAGTAGGCCGTGGCAACAAAATGAAAATCCTCCTCCTTGTCGAAGGGCACGCTCCAGGTCGCCCAGCAGGCGTCGATGTCGAGGTCCCGCTTGACCTCCTCCGGCACGTCGTAGCCGCGCAGGTCGACCACACCCACGCCGTGATCGTCGACCACGTGGTGCAGCAGATCCTCCTCGCGCAGCACCTTCTTTTCGTAGACCAGGACGCTGAGCACGGAACTGCGACGCATATCCCCGGTGGCCGCGATCTCGAGCAACCGCTCGTTCGCCGCCTCGAGGTCCTCGAACTTCACGAGGTTGTGCTCAATCAACGCCGAACCGAGCAGACGGTTCGAACGCATCAATAATGGCCGGTGTTCCGACATGGGAATACCACTAATCTAGTCAGACCTTGGGGGTTGGCGATTTCTTTTCTTTGGCGCGCATTTTTCGCACGCGTTTTAACAGTTCCTTGCGAAGTTTCGGAATGCCCTCCTCCGACAGACAGGAGATGGGGATCACCTCGACCTTGCGGTAGCGCGCCTTGAATTTCTTGAGGTTCGCGACCGCCGCGTCCTCGTCCATTTTGTTCGCCGCCACCAGCCGGGGCTTGTCGAGCAGCGCCGGCGAATAGAGCTCCAGTTCCTTCAGCAGCTGCTTGTAGTCGTCGCGCGGGTCGCGGGTGTCCGTGCCGGCCATGTCGAGGATAAGCAGGAGCAGTTTGCAGCGCTCGATGTGTTTCAGGAACCGGTGGCCCAGCCCCTTGCCCTCGGCCGCCCCGGCGATGAGCCCGGGCACATCGGCCATGATCAAACGGTCGTATTCCTCCTGGTAATCGATGATGCCGATCTGCGGATGCAGCGTGGTAAAGGGATACGGCGCCGTCTTCGGCCGCGCGTTGGTGATGAGGTTCGTCAGCGAGGATTTGCCGGCGTTGGGGAAGCCCACGAGGCCGATGTCCGCGATGCTCTTCAGCTCCAGCCGGTAGATGCCCGCCTCGCCCGGTTCACCGGGGCCGGTCTTGCGCGGCGCGCGGGTGACGGAGGTCTTGAAACGCGTGTTGCCGAAGCCGCCTTTGCCGCCCTTGCAGAGGACGAACTCCTGGTGGTCCTCGAGGATTTCCGCCACCACTTCGCCGGTCTCGACCTTGATGCAGACCGTGCCGAGCGGCACGCGCAGGACGGCGGGCTTGCCCTCGCGGCCGTGGCAATCCTTGCCCAAGCCGTGTTCGCCGCGCTCGCCGGTCCAATGCGGCTTGAACTTGAAATCGATCAGGTTGTTCTGGTCGTCGTC
>Ga0066487_100507_pt1 | contig 10373 bp, 7 predicted proteins | sample LakWasM129_HOW14_2_FD_59588 | JGI IMG/M metagenome (GOLD analysis project Ga0066487, IMG submission 59588) | Freshwater sediment methanotrophic microbial communities from Lake Washington under simulated oxygen tension - Sediment Metagenome 129_HOW14 | ecosystem: Environmental > Aquatic >... | reverse complement strand
GTGAGATCGCCGTCGGATGGTTGTGCGTCTCGACCTTGCAGAGGAGGTGGATGTCCTCGTCGTGCGCAGCGTATTCGTGGGTGCGCGGGTCGGTGAAGAAACGGCCGCCGCGGCTGCCGGCGAGGACGGCGGCGTTGTCCTTGTAGGCGGAGAGGATGCCGGCGGAGTGCAGCTCGTAGGTGTTCTTGATCATCTGGAACAGCGACTTGGCCTGCGCCTGGCCGTCGATGTCCCATGAGGCGTTGAAAATCTTGTGCCGGCAGTGCTCGGAGTTGGCCTGGGCGAACATCATCAGCTCGATGTCGTGCGGGTCGCGGCCGAGCGTGGTGAACGCCTTGACGAGGTAATCGATCTCGTCGTCCGCGAGGGCGAGGCCGAGATACTTGTTCGCCGTGACGAGCGCGGAGCGACCGGCCGCGAGCACGGGCACGCTGTTCATGGAGCGGGGCGCCTCGTGCCGGAACAGTGCCTCGCAAGCGGCGAGGTCGCCGAAGACGACCTGCGTCATGCGGTCGTGGAGCTTCGCGCCGAGGAGATGGAGCTGGGTGGCGTCAAGCGGCGAGAGGGGAAACGGCGGCACCGATTCGCCGATGTCGATGGTGTAGGCGATGACGCGTTCGATGCGCTTGATCGCGGCGAGGCCGCAGATGTGGGCGATGTCGGTGGCCTTGGAGGACCAAGGGGAGATGGTGCCGGGGCGGGGCGCCACGATCTGCGTGATGCCGGTGAGGCTGGCGGCAGTCCGGCTTGGGCCGTAAGTGAGGAGTTTTTCCAGCACGGAGCGCTCGGTCGCCGTGAGTTCGCCGTTCACCTCCACCACGTGGACGAATTCCGCACTGATGGCCTTGGCGGGCAGCCCCGCGGCGCTGAGGTCCAGGAGAAGCTTCTGGAGGCGGAAAGTGGAGAGGGCAGGTGAGCCGCGGAGGATCAGCATGGTGGGAAACGCGATGTTCACAAAATCGCCCCGGCGGTCAAGTGACCTCAGGTGAAGGCGGCCGGTTTTCGCGGGGCATGACACAAATTGAGCCGTTCCGCACCGGGCGGAAACGGCTGGCGGCGCGGGCGCGGCATGAAATCTTCTCGTGGGCGGCGGGGAAACGCGGTAATAGTTCACTTGACCCCGGCGTTTTTGGATGCACTCAGCCGGAATGCGCCGAGCGGTCTCAGAAACCGACCACCCATGACCATCTACTTTGACATGCCCACCGTGTTCATGGTGTGCAGTGCGCTTACCGTCGTGCTGAGTCTGGGCATGTGGATCGTGCTCCTCGCGAGCAAACCCTATCCGGGGTTCCTGCACTGGACGATCGGTTCCATGGGCTTGGCCATCGCCTTCACCCTGTTCGCCTACCCGAAACTGTTTCCCGCGCCGCTGGTCATGGTGGGCGGCAACCTGTGTTTCGCCCTTTTCGGCATGCTTTACGGCCGGGGCCTGCGCGCCTTTGCCGGGCGCCCGGCCCTCAACCTGCCCGCTATCCTGGGTTTGGTCGTCGTGGCGGTCGTGGCCTATTACCTGTCCATCGTTCAACCCTCGATGCTGTGGCGGGTTCTCGTGCTCACGCTGCTGCTGCTGCCGTTTTATCTGGAGTGCGTGTGGATTGTCTGGCGTGACCCGGTATTCCGCTTCTCGGTCATGCGCCGGTGGCTGGCCGGGGCGTTCCTGCTGTTCATCGTCTGGAGCACGATCCGGCTCGGCCTGATGTTCCTGCTGGAGTCGGACCACACCGATATCAACACTCCCTCGATCATTCAGGGTGTGACCATGATTGTGTCCACCAGCGTGTGTATCGCCACGACCATCGGGGGGATCGTCCTGAATTTCCAGCGGGCAGCCGAAAGCCTGGCCCAGCACGAACGCCGGCTGGCACTGGCGGTCAACGCGACGCAGGACGCCATCTGGGAACGGAACCTGAAAACCGGGCAGCCCTATTACAGCCCGCGCTGGTTTGAGATGCTCGGCCTCGACGCCGGCACCCGGGAAATGACAGACGAGACCTGGCGTGCCCTCTGCCATCCGGACGACGTGGAGTCCACGTTGACCAAGTTGGAGGCGGCGGTGAGCTCGACGGACGGCCCCCCTTTTGTCGCGGAATTTCGCATGCGCCACGTGGACGGCCGGTGGCGTTGGATCGAAGCCCGGGGCCGGCTGATGCAACGCGATGCGGCCGGCCGCCCGCTCATCATCAGCGGGACCAACACCGACATCACCGAGCGTATCGAAGGTCGCGAGCGGCAGTCGCGTCTGGAGGCCCAACTGCACCAGGCCCAGAAGATGGAGGCGCTGGGCACCTTGGCTGGCGGCATCGCGCACGATTTCAACAACATCCTGCTCGGCATCATGGGCAACGTGCAGCTCGCGGCCATGGATCTGCCCGCGGACCATCCGGTCGCGGGTCTCCTCGAGAACGCGCAACAGGCCAGCCGCCGCGCCCGCGACCTCATCGCGCGCATCATGACTTTCAGCCGCCGGCACGAGCCCAACCGCCAGCCGACGTCCCTGGCGCCCATTGTCACGGAAGTCTGCGCCCTCATGCGCGCCACGCTGCCGGCCCAGGTCACCTTGGAGGCTGTGGCGGATTCGGCCACCCCGATCGTGAATGGCGACCCCGCGCAACTGCACGAAGTCATCATGAACCTTGCGGTCAACGCGGCGGGCGCCATCGGCGACAAGCCCGGCCGCATTGTGATCTCCCTCCGGGCCGGCCCGCCTGCCTCGGAATTGCGCGTCCGCTATCCGGATCTCCGCCCCGAGGCCCAGGTGCAGCTGGCGGTGCGCGACACCGGCGCGGGCATGAGCCCGGAGGTGGCGGATCGGATCTTCGAGCCCTTTTTCAGCACCAAAGGTCCGGGCGTGGGGTCCGGACTCGGACTTACCATGGTGCACCGGATTGTCACCGACCACGATGGCATAATCACGGTGCTCAGCGCTCCGGGGCAGGGCACGGAGATGACCGTGTTCCTGCCGGCGGCGACTGTCGTGCCCGCCGATCCCGGAGTAGGGAAGCCTGAATCCGCGGACATGCCCCCGGAGGGGCACGGCATTTTAGTCGTGGATGACGACGCCCTCGTGCTCTCGGTGACCGCCATGGCCTTGCGCCGGACGGGCTGGATGGTGTCGGCGCATGAGCATCCGGGCGAGGCTTTGGCCGCCTTTGCGCGGACTCCCCATGGCTTTTCGGCGATCCTGACCGACCTGACGATGCCGCACCAGAACGGTCTGGATCTGGCGCAGCATATCCGCCGGCTCAATGCGCGCGTGCCCATTGTCATCATGACCGGCCACCTTACCAGCCGCGCCCAGGAGCAGGGCGCGCAGATGCCGAACCTGCATTTCATCCAGAAACCCTTTGAAATGAAGCAACTCCTCGCACTCCTGAACAAAGTCGTGTCCGATCCGGTCGCGGCCCGCGGGTGAGCCGCCGGCGCGCGGTTGCTATTTTTCCGGAAAAAGCATCCGGGGGCCGGGCTATGGCGGAGAAAGCCGTTGACGAAACGCCCGCACTGCGCGGAATGAACGTCTTTAATGCCGTGACGCGCAAGATTCACCCATCGCCCGCCCAACAACCAACGGACGGGGGCAGTGTGTTTGCCTCGGTTTCGCCTCGCGAGAACCGGGGACAAACACCGGGCGGCCAGCAGGCCGCAACGGTGCGCGGCAATCGGAGGACGCAGGCATGAGCGAGTTCATTTCCCACGAGTGCGGCATCGCCTTGGTGCGGCTGAAAAAGCCGCTCTCCTACTATCAGGAGAAATACGGCACGCCCCTCTGGGGCTTCCAGCAGCTTTTCCTCCTGATGGAGAAGCAGCACAACCGCGGCCAGGACGGCGCGGGCGTGGCCTGCGTGAAGTTCGACGTGCCCGCCGGCGAGCCCTACATGTTTCGCGAGCGCAACGTCGAGGCCAACCCGCTCGACAACATCTTCCAGGCGCTGATCACCCGCTACAACACCCTCGTGGGCGACGGGACCATCCACCCGGAATTCCCCGACACCGCCAAGAAGAACTTCGATTTCTGCGGCGAGCTCTACCTCGGCCACCTGCGCTACGGCACCTCCGGCGGCTACAACCTCAGCGCCTGCCATCCGTTCTTCCGTCGCAGCTCCTGGCCGACCCGCAACCTCATGCTCGCGGGCAATTTCAACCTGACCAACACGGCCGAGCTGAACGAAAGCCTCATTGCCATCGGCCAGCATCCCATCTTCGCCACCGATACCCAGGCCATCCTCGAGCGCATCGGCTTCTGCCTCGACGACGAACACGAGCAGATCTACCGCGGCCTCCGCAACGCCGGCCTGCCCGGCGCCGAGATTTCCCGCCGCATCAACGAGGAGATCGATCCCGCCCGCGTGCTCCGGACCGCCTCGGCCAACTGGGACGGCGGCTACTCGCTCGTCGGCGTCCTCGGCAACGGCGACGCCTTCGTGGCCCGCGATCCCTCGGGCATACGCCCGTGCCACTGGTTTGAAAACGACGAGGTGGCCGCCTTCGCTTCCGAACGTGCGCCGCTCTGCACGGTGTTCGACCTCGAGGCGCGCGATGTCCGGGAGGTGGAGCCCGGCTGCGCCATCGTGCTGAAGCGCTCCGGCACCGTGACGGAGGAACGCATCAAGCCCGCGCTGCCGAAGACGCAGTGCACCTTCGAACGCATCTATTTCTCCCGCGGCAACGACGCCGACATCTATCGCGAGCGCAAGGCCCTCGGCGCCGGTCTGTCCAACCAGATCTGGACGTCGATCGGCGGCGATCTGGCGAATTCCGTGTTCAGCTTCATCCCCAACACCGCCGAGGTCGCCTACTTCGGTCTGATGAGCGAACTGCGTTTCCGGCGCCGCGCCGAGGTCAAGCAGACGCTGCTCGATGCCGCCAAGGCCGGCCAGATCACCGAGGCGCTGGTGGACGACATCATCCTCAACAACTGGCCGCGCGGCGAGAAGATCGTCAGCAAGGACGTCAAGCTCCGCACCTTCATCAGCCAGGAAAAGTCCCGCAACAATCTCGCCTCGCTCGTCTACGACGTCACCTACGGCGTCGTGCAGCCGCAGGACAACCTCGTGTGCGTGGACGACTCCATCGTGCGCGGCACCACGCTCCGCCGCTCCATCCTCCGCATCCTGAAGCGGCTCAACCCGAAGAAAATCATCGTCGCCTCGACCGCGCCGCAGATCCGCTATCCGGATTGCTACGGCATCGACATGTCGGAGCTCGGCAAGTTCGTGGCGTTCGAGGCTGCCATCACGCTGCTCAAGGAGCGCGGGCAGGCCGGCATCATCCAGGAAGTCTACCAGCTCTGCCGCGCCGAGCTGACGAAGAAATCCCCCGAGCCGGTCAACCACGTGCGGAAGATCTACGATCCGTTCACCGCCGAGGAGATTTCCCATAAGATCACCCAGCTCGTGTCGCCCAAGCCCAACGGCTGGCGGGGCGAGATCGAGATCATCTTCCAGTCGATCGAGAACCTGCACAAGGCGCTGCCCAACCACACGGGCGACTGGTATTTCACCGGCAAATATCCGACCCCCGGCGGTTACCGCGTCGTGAACCAGGCTTTCGTGAACTATTTCGAGAAACACGAGGGCCGAAGCTACTGATTCATCCCCGTGGTTAATTTCCGATGAGTCTCTCCTACGAATCCTCTGGTGTCCGCTACGACCAGCTCGATGCGTTCAAGCGGGCCTGCCAGCAGGCGGCGCGCACGACGGCCGGCGAGCTCGCCCCCCACGGCTACGCCGAGCCCGCCACGACCCGCGGCGAGAGCGCTTACCTCATCGAGGCCGCCGACCACTACCTTGCCCACGTCGAGGAAGGCCTTGGCACGAAGAATCTCGTGGCCGATGTCGTCTACGCGCAGACCGGGAAATGTTTCTACCACGCGATCGCCATCGATACGGTCGCGACCATCGTCAACGACCTCGTGACCTGCGGCGCGCGCCCGATCTCCGTCGCGATGCACGCGGCGGTCGGCGACTCCGGATGGTTCACCGATGCGGTGCGCATGCAGGCGCTCGTCGACGGCTGGGCCGAGGGCTGCCACCGGGCGGGCGCGGTGTGGGGCGGCGGCGAGACGCCGACGCTCAAAGGTATCGTGCATCCCGAGGCCATTGTGCTGGCCGGTTCGGCCATCGGCAAGATATCGCCCAAATCGCAACGCATCACCGGCGACGTGTCAGACGGCGACGCGATCATCTTTCTCGCCTCGACGGGCGTGCAGACCAACGGCCTCAGCCTCTGCCGGCTCATCGCGGAGAAACTTCCGCAGGGTTACCAGACGCCGATCGGTCATGGCGACGAGCGCACCTACGGCGAGGCGCTGCTCGCGGCCTCGGCCATCTACGTGGACTTCGTGGTGCGCTGCCAGCTGGCCGGCGTGAAACTGAACTACGTGGCGCACGTGACGGGTCACGGCTGGCGCAAGCTCATGCGGTTGGAAGAGCCTTTCGTCTACGAGATCACCACGCCGCGCGAGATTCCGGCGCTGTTCAAGTTTTTGATGGAGGCCGGACCGATCAGCCTGCGCGAAGCCTACGCGACCTTCAACATGGGCGTCGGGTTTGCCGCGTTCGTGGCGCCCTCCGCCGTCGAGGCCACGCTCGCCGCCGCCAAAGCCGCCGGCCATGAAGCCTGGGTGGCCGGCCGCGTGAAGAAGGAAGGCGGACGCAAGGCGGTCACGATTCCGTCGCTCGGCCTGACCTACGAAGCCGACACGCTGCAAGTGCGCTGAGACGGCGCGCCAAGCCATGGACTCGACCACCGAGTGCGGGCCGCGCGGACTGACGGGATCGGAGCGATGGACTTTGGTGGCCTTGGGGCTGGGCTTGGCGGGGATTTTCTGGAGTGTGTTGTGCACCGCGCCGGGCATCCCGTGGAATGCCGCGCGCCTGGCGCCATCGTTTGCGCTGGCCCGCGGCCTGCCCATCTACGCACTGCGGAGCTCGGGCACCCACCTCGGCTGGGTTTACGGTCCCGTGTTTCCCCTTTGGTTCCTGCCCGCCGGCGTCACGGATAATCCCACAGCCGGGCTCATGATCGCCGCCGCGTGGAACGCCGTGTCGCTGATACTGCCGCTGTTCCTCGTGTTTCGGATCACCGCGCCCAGCCGGCGCGGTGTGCCGGTGCTGATGACATTGCTCGGAACGGTGCTGCTGCTCGGCAGCCCGATCACGAACAGCTCGTTGTATATGATCCACGTCGACGGGCTCTGCATCGCGTGGGCGCTCGTCGCCTGCGCGGCCTTGCACGCCCGGGTGCAGCATGGCTGGCGTCCGGGCTTTGCCGTGGCGGCGCTCGCGGTCGCGCTGTCGGTCGCAACGAAACAGGTGGCGGTGGTGCTGGTGCCGGCGACACTGCTCTGGCTGTGGCGGGAGGGACAGGCGCGGCTGTTGGGCGCGTGGATATTCTGGCTCGCGACGATCTGCGGCGGGCTGGCGGCGGTTTTCTTACTGGCGTTCGGACCGGAAGAGATGCTGTTTAACGCATGGCTGCTGTTTTCGCGCATGCCGTGGCGGGGTGGGTGGGGGCAACTCGGCGCCAATCTGATCGAGGTTTTGGGCTCATGCTGGCTGTGGGCCGTGGCGGGATTGATTGGCTGGCTGGCGCTCCGTAGCGGACCCGGGCTCCGGCCAGCACCGGAGGCCGCGGCATTCGCGCGGTTGCTCGGCTGGGTCGCGCTGGTGCAGGCGCCGCTGGGGCTGACGGCTTCGCTCCTGGTCGACGCGGCATTGAACTCGATTCACGCCCCGACCTATCTGCTGATCGCCGGATTGGTTCTCGTCGGCTCGATGCTGACGCAATGCACTCCCGTCATGACGTGGTCCAAAGGCCTGCGTCCCGGCCTGGCGGTCGCCTTGGTGGCCGGATTGAGTTTGGTGGCCGCTTATCACGAAGCAATTCGGCGCGAGGCGGTCTGGACGCCCTACCGGGGCCAGGAGCACCTGCTCAAGATGGTCCGTCGCGCGCCCGGCACGATCTATCTGCCGTGGAACCCGCTCACCCACATCATTGCCGAGCGGAAAATCTATCCCTTCGACGAGGCACTGCATTATCTCTGGCTCGCCCGGCTCGAGCCGCCGCGCGAGGCGATCCGGGCGGCCGTGCCGGCAGGCGCGTTCATCCTCTACCAGGAGCCCTGCCAGAGTCACTTCGCCCTGAATTATTTCGGCAACCGGCAACCACCGCCGGAGCGAAAGCCGTGATCACGGTGCGGAATTCGCCGCCGTCTGGAATTGCTTCAACCAGGCGTGCGCGGCGGCTTCATCGGTGAAGACCTCGACCTTGGCCCCGCGATTGTTGGCGACGATCTGGCCGATGCGTTCCGGATCGGCTTGTTCCGGCAGGGTGAGGCAGGCGACGGGCACGAAATTCAGGTAACGCCCTCCCAGCTCCCCCAACTGGTAGCGATCGGCGAATTTGTAGGGCCCTTTCAGGGCGCGCATGTCCACCAGCACCGCCCCGACCGGCCGGGCCTTGGCGGCATGGGCGATGGCCTTGATCGCTGTCTCCCGGTGTTGGATCAGATAACGTCCGCGCGCGTGCACCACGAGGCAGCCGGATTCATACGCGAACTGGAGGTCGGGCGACATGCTGGGTTCGGCTGAACGCAGCATGCAGGACTCCGCGCCTGGGCCAACCGGAATGAACCGGCAACCCCCAACTAACAACCTGACTAATAATTCTACCCGCGCCGCTGCCAACTACCGCGGGACAGGCCGCCGAACTTGCGCGGGGCGGGCTGCGGAGCGGCGCCGCCGGCCGGTTGGCCGGGGGCCTGATAACTGTGTGACGTTGCCGGGCGATTCTGCGGCGCAGCAGCGCTGGATGTTTGCTGCGGTTGCGGAGAGTGAGCCGGACGTGGCGCGTGGCTGGGGCGCTGCCCCTGACCGGAACGCTGACCGTGATGCCCGGGGCGTTGGCCATGGCCGTGCGACGGAGCGGCGCCTTGGTAACCCATGGGCGCGCGCGGCGCGGCACCGTAGTTGAAGCCCTCGAGCTTGAGCTGCGGCACTTTCTGGCCGATGAAGCGCTCGATGTCGCGGATCTCCCCGAGCTGATCGGGCGTGGTGAGCGTGAAGGCGTCGCCGACCGCCGCGGCGCGGCCGGTGCGGCCGATGCGGTGGACGTAGTCCTCGGGGTTGGCGGGGATGTCGTAGTTGATGACGTGCGAGACGCCAGCGACGTCGATGCCGCGGGCGGCGATGTCGGTGGCGACCATCACCTCGTATTTGCCGGACTTGAAGCCCTCGAGCGCCTCGACGCGCTGCGATTGCGAGCGGTTGGCGTGAAGGACGGCGACGGAATGGTTGGCCGCCTTGAGCTTGCGGGCGATCTTGTCGGCGCCGTGCTTGGTGCGGGAGAAAATCAGGCAGCTGTGGAAGTCGGTCTTCTCAAGCAGCGCAACCAGCAGGTCGAACTTGAGGCCCATCGGCACGGGATAAAAGGCGTGGGTGACCGACTTGTTGACCGTGCGGGAGACGCCGATCTCGACGCGGGCCGGATTGCGCAGCGCGAAGCGGGCGACCTCCTCGATCTCGGGCGGCACGGTGGCGGAGAAGAACAGGGTCTGGCGCTCGCGCGGACACATGCCGATGATCTTCTTCACGTCTTTCACGAAGCCCATGTCGAGCATGCGGTCGACCTCGTCGAGGATGAGGATCTTGAGGTTGTCGAGGCGCAGGGTGCGCTCCTGGAGAAAATCCATGAGGCGGCCCGGCGTGGCGATGACGATGTCGGTGCCGGCCTGGATTTCGCTGCGTTGCCGGCCGTAGCCGACGCCGCCGTGCACGACGGTGGCGCGGATGTCGGTGAAGCGGCCAAAGTCCCGGAAGGCGGTCTCGACCTGCGCGGCGAGTTCGCGGGTGGGCTCGAGCACGAGCACGCGCGGGCCGCGGGCCTCATGTTTGTCGAGGCGGGCGAGGACGGGGAGGGCGAACGCGGCGGTCTTGCCCGTGCCGGTCTGGGCCGAGCCGATGAGATCGCCGCCGCCGAGCACGACGGGGATGGCGCGCAGCTGGATGGGCGTCGGGTCAACGTAGCCCATGGCTTTAACACCGTTGAGTAGGGCGGGCGGCAGCCCGAGCTTGGAAAATGGCATAGCGGGTCATTACCCCGGGATTCCCGGTGCTTGGCGAGGCAATTCCTCGGCGGAACAACCCGTAGGGGCGCAGACTTGCTGCGCCCAAAGGACTTCGATGCCGAACGGGCGCAGCAAGCCGGCGCCCCTACACCGGGAATCCAGTTTTCAGACCGACCGTCTAGCCTTCCACCAGCCGATAGCCGACGCCGGCCTCGGTCTTGAGATGCCGCGGGGAGGGTGGATCGGCCTCAAGTTTTTGCCGGAGGTGGGTCATGTGCACGCGGAGATAATGGGTGTTCGCCTCGGC
>Ga0066487_100506_pt1 | contig 10394 bp, 8 predicted proteins | sample LakWasM129_HOW14_2_FD_59588 | JGI IMG/M metagenome (GOLD analysis project Ga0066487, IMG submission 59588) | Freshwater sediment methanotrophic microbial communities from Lake Washington under simulated oxygen tension - Sediment Metagenome 129_HOW14 | ecosystem: Environmental > Aquatic >... | reverse complement strand
GGCGGTGCCGGCCAGCTTGGGCGCGCCTTCGGCCAGGGTGAGCAGACGGGTGCCGCTCATAAAGGCGGCGTAATCGGCGGGCGAAACGCCGGCCCGGGCCGCCATGATCTTGATACCGTCATCGCGGGTGGCCGGATCGGCCAGATAGGCAACAATCTTGTCCCACACGGAAACAAACTTCACCCAGTCGGCCCGGCGCTGCGCCAGGCTTTGGGGAGTGACCGCCACCATGTCGTAGATCAGACCGGGTTCATCCGCACTCGTGTAGACCGCCGTCGAGCCCGGCAACGCCTTGAGGGCCGCGCCGGAATTCGGCTGCCAGGCCGCCACCGCGTCCACCTGGCCCGAAGCCAGCACCTGCGGAGCCTGATTGGTCGGCGTGGGCACCAGCGTGACATCGCTTTCGGCGAGGCCGGCTTTCTTGAGGCCATTGAGCAGCAGGAGGTGGTCGACGAAACCGACCTCGACGCCGATCTTGCCGCCCTTGAGATCCTTCAAGGATTTGATGCCGGGCTTGGCCACGACCATGTCGTTGCCGTTGGAATAATCGGTGACGAGGATCATCACGTTCTTCCCGCCGGTCGCGCCGGTCACGAGCGCGTCGCCATTGGTGACCATGACCGCGTCAACCTTCCCGGCAGAGTAAGCCTCCATCGACGGACCATATTCAAACCAGAGCAGGTCGACCTCGACGCCGGCGGCCTTGAACCAGCCCTTTTCGGCCCCGATGGCGAAGGCGGTCCAACCCGGCCAGTCGCTGTAGGCGATCTTGAGCGGGGCGGCGGCAAGCGAGCAGAGCGACAGACCGAAAAGGCCGATTCCCATGAGAACACGGCGCGAAAACAGACGACAAGAAGGGTTCATAAGCAGGCGTGAGTGTTATGTTTTTAACAGATCGTGTGACGGGCTTTGTTCAGCACGACTCATGCCAGCAGCTTGGCGGGGACAAGGTATGTCGCGTTTATCGCCTCTCCGGCCCTCCTCGCCACTTCAGAACAGGAAATACCGTTGCGCCATGGGCAGCACCTTGGCGGGCTCACAGGTCAGGTGCACGCCGTCGGCTTTGACGGTGTATGTCTCCGGGTCGACCTCGATCTTGGGCAGGGCGTCGTTGAGGATCATGTCCTTCTTGCCGATCTTCCGGCAGTTTTTCACGGGCTCCAACCGGCGGCGGAGGCCCAGATCCCGGACCACGCCGCTGTCCAGCGAGGCCTGGCTGACGAAGGTGAGATTGGTCGAGGCGAGCGCCCGGCCGGCGGCGCCGAATTGCGGGCGGTAGAAGGTCGGCTGCGGCGTCGGAATGGAGGCGTTCGGATCGCCCATGTTGGCCCAGGCGATAAAGCCGCCCTTCAGCACGACCTCGGGCTTTACGCCGAAGAGCGCCGGTTTGAACACGACCAGATCCGCCAGCTTGCCGACTTCGAGCGAGCCGACGATATGCCCGATGCCGTGCGCGACGGCGGGATTGATGGTGTATTTGGCGAGATAGCGGAGAACGCGGAAGTTGTCGGCGGCCGGATGCGTGGGCCCGTTGAGCGCGCCGAACTGGAGCTTCATCTTGTGGGCCGTCTGCCAGGTGCGGATGATGACCTCGCCGATGCGGCCCATCGCCTGGGAATCGGAGGACATCATGGAAATCGCGCCCAGATCGTGCAACCGGTCTTCGGCCGCGATGGTCTCGGGGCGGATGCGCGACTCGGCGAAGGCCACGTCCTCGGGGATCTTCGAGTCGAGGTGATGGCAGACCATGAGCATATCGAGGTGCTCGTCGATGGTGTTGACCGTGAAGGGGCGCGTCGGGTTGGTGGAGGAAGGGAGGACGTTGGGCTCGCCGCAGACGCGGATGATGTCGGGCGCGTGGCCGCCGCCGGCGCCTTCGGAATGGAAGGTATGGATGGTGCGGCCCTTGAAAGCCTTGAGGGTCGCCTCGACGAAACCGGACTCGTTGAGCGTGTCGGTGTGGATGGCGGTCTGGACGTCGAGTTCGTCGGCGACGCCGAGGCACACATCGATCGCGGCGGGCGTGGTGCCCCAATCCTCGTGCAGCTTCAAGCCGCAGGCGCCGGCGACGATTTGTTCGCGCAGTGGTTCGGGCGTGCCGCAGTTGCCCTTGCCGTAAAAGCCGAGGTTCATCGGGTAGGCCTCGGCGGCCTCCAACATGCGGTGGATGTTCCAGGCCCCGGGCGTGCAGGTGGTGGCAAAGGTGCCGTGGGCCGGGCCGGTGCCGCCGCCGAGCATGGTCGTGAGGCCGGCGCTGATGGCCTCGTCGATCTGTTGAGGGCAGATGAAATGGATGTGCGAGTCGATGCCGCCGGCGGTGATGATGCAGCCCTCCCCGGCCAGCACCTCGGTCGCCGCGCCGACGATCATCGGGTTTTTCTTCCCGGTGCGCGGGTCGGGATAGATCGAACCGAGGCCGCTCTGGATGCCGGGATTGCCGCCGTGGCCGACGCCGACGATCAGGCCGTGCTTGATGCCGATGTCGCTCTTGATGACGCCGAGAATCGGATCGAGGATGAGCGCGTTGGTGATGATGAGGTCGAGTGACTCGGCGTCGAGGGCGGTGGGCGACTGGCCCATGCCGTCGCGGATGACTTTGCCACCGCCAAACTTGATCTCGTTGCCGTAGCCGCCGCCCTCGGCGATGAGGTCGCGCTCGACCTGGACGAACAATTCGGTGTCGGCCAGGCGCACGCGGTCGCCCGTGGTGGGGCCGAACATCTCGGCGTATTGGCGGCGGGTGAGTTTGAGAGGCATGGCGGGTCAGAGTTTGCCGTTAACCTTCGCGTTCAGACCGTAGACTTCTCGCGTGCCGGCGAGGGCGACGAGTTCGACGCGCTTGGTGTCGCCGGCCTCGAAGCGCACCGCAGTGCCAGCCGGAATGTTGAGCCGGAAACCGCGCGCCGCCGCGCGGTCGAAGGCCAGCGCCTCGTTGGTTTCGAAGAAATGGTAGTGGGAGCCGACTTGGATGGGCCGGTCGCCGGTGTTGGTCACATCCAGCGCGAGAACGGACAAGCCTTCGTTGGCCGGCAGCGGCGCGGCGTCGGGAGCGGTGATGATTTCGCCGGGGATCATGTTCATCGAATGGGATGGTGGACCGTGACGAGCTTGGTGCCGTCGGGAAAGGTGGCTTCGACCTGCACGTCGTGGATCATCTCGGGCACGCCTGCCATGACATCGGCCGTCTTGAGGATCGTGGTGCCGTAGCTCATGAGCTCGGCGACGGTCTTGCCGTCGCGGGCGCCCTCGATGATTTCGTAGGTGATGATGGCGATGGCCTCGGGATAGTTGAGCTTGAGGCCACGGGCCTGCCGGCGTCGGGCCAGGTCGGCGGCGGTGACAATCAGGAGCTTTTCGCGTTCGCGCGGGGTGAGATGCATGACGGGAATAGACTCAAACCTGCAGGTGTTCCTTGACCACCTCGTCGGTCAACGAAGCGATGGGGCCGGAGACGGTAACGGCGCCGCGATCCATGGCGTAGAAACGGTCGGCGACCTCCCGGCAAAAATCAACGTATTGTTCGACCAGCAGGATGGCGAGGGCATGGCTCTGCCGGAGCTTTTGCACGGCATGCTTGATTTCATCCACAGCACGCGCGGCCTCCGTGAAGGTGTCGGGCGGGGCCGCGGGCGCCTTGAGCTTCTTCAGGGTGTCGCCGATCTGGTCGATGATGGAGGGCTGGATGCCCTCGGTGGGTTCGTCGAGGATGAGCAGCTTCGGGTTGGTGAGCAGGGCGCGGCCGATGGCGAGTTGCTGTTGCTGGCCGCCGGACAGGACGCCCCCCTTGCGCTTGAGCATGTCCTTGAGCACAGGGAAAAGATCGTAGACGCGCTCCAAGGCGGCCCTGGCCTCGGCACCTTTGCGCCGGTGGACGACGAGCCCGACGTGAAGGTTTTCCTCGATGGTCAGGTGCGGGAAGATGTCGCGGCCCTGCGGCACGTAGCCGATGCCGGCCCGGGCGCGCGCGTCGGGCGGGAGTTGCTCGATGCGCTGGCCGGCAAACGTGATGGCGCCGGTCCGCACGGGCAGCACGCCGGTGATGGACTTCAGGGTGGTCGTCTTGCCCACGCCGTTGCGGCCCATCAGGGCGACGACCTCGCCGGCGTTCACCTCGAGCGTGACGCCGCGGAGGATGCGCGAGCCGCCGATGTCGGTCTCGACGGAGGAAAGTTGGAGCAGCGCGTTCACCGGGTGCCGTGTTTGCCGCGGCCGAGGTAGACCTCGCGGACCTTGGGATCGGACTGCACCTCCTCGAACTTTCCCTCGCAGAGCACGTGGCCCTGGTGGAGGACGGTAACGGGATTGTCGCGGGCGATCTGTTTGACGAAGGTCATGTCGTGTTCGATGACGATGATGCTGTGTTTGCCGGCGAGGCTGATGAGCAGTTCGCCCGTGCGATGCGTCTCCTCGTCGGACATCCCGGCGGCCGGTTCGTCGACGAGGAGGACCTTCGGCTCCTGCGCGAGCAGCATGCCGATCTCCAGCCACTGTTTTTCGCCATGGGCGAGCAGGCCGGCCTTCCAATCGCGCTTGCCGTCGAGCCGGATCAGCTTGAGCAGTTCGTCGATCCGGTCGCAATCGGCGGAGTTGAGCCGCTTGAAGAGCGACGCGAAGACTCCGCGCGGGCCCTTGAGCGAGAGCACGAGGTTGTCCCGGACCGTGTGCTCGACATAGACGCTCGGTGTCTGGAATTTGCGGCCGATCCCGAGACGGTTGATCTCGTATTCGCAAAGACCGGTCAGGTCGTGCGTGGGGGCGTCGGACGCGCCGAATTCGATGCGGCCCTTGTCGGGCTTGGCGCGGCCGGTGATGAGGTCGAAGAAGGTCGATTTGCCCGCGCCGTTCGGTCCGATCACGGTGCGGAGTTCACCCTCGAAGAGGTAGAAGTTGAGATCCGAAATGGCCTTGAAGCCATCGTAGGATTTCGAGACGTCCTCGACGATCAGAATGGGGTGACTCATGAGCGCTCGGGAGAAGGTGCGGCGGCGGAATCGGCCGGAGCCGCCGCCTTTGGGCGTCCGCGCCACCAGGTCGTGATCTTGCCCGGCAGACTGACGATGCCGCCCGGCAGGAACAGCACGACGATGAGGAAGAGGGCGCCGAGGATGATGAGCCACGAGTCCGGGTAGGCCTGGGTGGCCCAGCTCCGGAGCGCGTTGATGCCGATGGCGCCAATGATCGGGCCGACGAGGGTGCCCCGGCCGCCCACGGCGACCCAGACGACAGCTTCGATCGATTTGATCGGGGTCATCTGGTCGGGGTTGATGATGCCGGCCTGCGGCACGAACAGCGCGCCGCCGACGGCGGCGATGCAGGCGGCGATGACAAAGACAAACAGCTTGAAATGGGCGGTGGCGTAGCCGCTGAAGAGCACGCGGTTCTCGCCGTCGCGGATCGCCTGGCGCACGAGGCCGAACTTCGTGCCGTTCAGCCAGTGACAGAACAGGACGACGACAAACAGCAGCACGGCGCTGGCCACAAACAGACCGCGCATGGTCGCCGGGCCGGTGTCCGGCTCGACGAGCGAATGCCCCAGAATGAATTTGAAGTCGGTGAAGCCGTTGTTGCCGCCCATCGTGAAATCATTCCGGAAGAACATGAGCGCGGCGCCGTAGGTCAGCGCCTGGGTGAGGATGGAGAAATAGACGCCCTTGATGCGGGAGCGGAACGCCAGGAACCCGAAGATCAGGGCCAGCAGGCCCGGCACGACGAACACCATCAGCGCCGCGAACCCGAAGGAATGGAACGGCCGCCAGAACGGCGGCAGAAACGTGTGGCCGAGGAAGACCATGAAATCCGGCAGGCCGGTCGGATTTTGCCCTGCCTTGGCATAGCTGCCCAGCATGCCAATCTGCAGCATGAGATACATGCCGAGCATGTAGCCACCCAGGCTGAAGAACAGGGCCTGCCCGAGACTCAGCAACCCCGTGTAGCCCCACAGCAAGTCCACGGAAATCGCCAGCAGCGCGTAGCAAAGATATTTACCCCACAGGTTGATCCGGTAATCGCTGAGCAGGCCGTGGGCGTTGAGCACGGGAAAGATGACCGTCAACAGCACGAGGCCGACGGCGATGGCCGCGAATTCCACATGGCGGGAGCGGATGAAGGAGCGTTCGGCGGTGGGTGAACTCATGGAGGCGAAGTCGGACAGCGATCAGTCGAGGGATCGGCTGCGGGCCGAGAAGAGGCCAGTGGGACGCCATTGCAAAAACAGGATGATCGTCAGCAGCACGAGAATTTTGCCCAGCACCGGGTTGAGCAGGATCTGCTGGAGCGATTGGTCGGCCAGGCCGATGCCCAGCGCGCTGACCACGGTGCCGAAAATGCTCCCCACCCCGCCCACGACGACGGTCATGAAACTGTCCACGATATACTCCTGTCCCATCGACGGACCGACGGTGCCGAGCTGCGTGACAAACACGCCCGCCAGCCCGGCCAGGCCGCTGCCCAAACCGAAGGTGAGCATATTCACGCGCTCGGTGCGCACGCCCATGCACGCCGCCATCGTCCGGTTTTGCATCACGCACCGGATAAGCAGACCCAGCGGCGTCTTGGTCAGGACCAGCCACACGCCCAGCACGATCATCGCGGCGAAGCCGATGACGAAAACGCGGTTCCAGTCGAAGGTGATATCGAAGACCGTCCAGTTGCTGCTCAGGTAGGACGGGCTGTCCACGTTGACGTTGTTGGAGCCGAACGTGAGCTTGAACATCTGCTGCAGGATCAGCGAGACGCCGAAGGTCGCGAGCAGGCTCTCGAGCGGGCGACGGTAAAGGAACCGGATGACGCTGCGCTCGAGCCCGACGCCCACCAGGGCGGCGCTCAGGAAGCCGATTGGAATCGCCGCCACGAAATAGAGCTGGTAGGCCCAGCCGGTCAGGTGCAGCCCCGGCAGATGGACCGCGAACTTGATGAACGGCAGCGTGAAATTCATGCCGTCGCCAAAGACATTCTGCGTGATGTAGGTGGCGTAGGCGCCGACCGTGATCATCTCGCCGTGGGCCATGTTGATGACGCCCATGAGGCCGAAGGTGATCGCCAGGCCGAGCGCCACCACGAGCAAAATGCTGCCGGCGCTGACCCCGCGAAAGATCGTGCCGTAAAACTTCACCATGGCGCGATGCCGGTCGATCGCCGCGAGAGCCGCGGTCGCGGCGCCGGCGACGGCCGGTCTGGCCTCACTGACCGCCTTGGCCTTGAGCCGGTTGATCACGTCGTAGCTGGAAGAATTGTGCAGATCCCGCAGCTCGGCGAGCGCCTTGATCTTCACGGCGTCGTCCGGATCCACGAGCTGGATCAGGGCGATCGCCTCCTGCAATTCGTCTTTGGCTTTGGCGTCGGTTTCAACCCGGCTGCGCGCCTGCAAGACGGGCAGGTTTTCGGCTTTCTGGCCGAAGCCGATGGTCTGGATCGCGCGGAGTCGCTTGGTGAGAACAGGCGAACCCAGATCGAGCAGGTCGACGACCGTCTTCATGGCGCGCCGGAGACGGGCATCGTGCTCGACCGCGGTCATCTTTTTCGCCACCAAGCGGAGCGGCTGGCCGACGGCGTCCTGCAACGCTTCGCCATTGTCCACGCGGATCGCGGTCTGAGCGCCGTTGGCATCTTTGCCGTCGAGCAGTTGGACGGGGATTTTGACACCATCGGGCGCGGTGTAGACAAACAGGTTGTCCTGCCGCCAGGCCGTGAACAGGTCGCGAATCGCTTCGTCGCCCTCGCCGGCGAGCGAGCCGATGATCTCGCGTTTCTGCGTGTCGTCGGCGGTGAGGATCGCGCGGACGATGGTGGCCCGAGGCGTCTCCGGGGCGGCCACGGCGCGAACACCGGCCAGGAGGCCAACGGCCAAAAGGATGCGGCAGAACAGCGGGCGGAGAAACGGTTTCCTAGCCATGAGATAAATTCATATAGCAGGCGGAATGCCGACCTGCCGGTTCACGTCGAAGATTCGAGGGTTTTTTCAAAAAAGGAGGGGCGGCTCACCAGGCGGAGCCGCCCCTCGAAGGAGAAATCAGACCGGGGCGCCGGGATTCAGCCCGACGTCGGTCGGAGAGGTTATTCCTTGGCCTTGAAGGTGCCCTTGAGGTGCGGCTCGCCGTAGACGTCGGGGAAGGACTTCAGGATCTTGAACTGCCCGTCCGCCTTGCTCTCGCCGATGTAGACCGTCTTGGTCAGGTGCATGTTCGGCTGGGTGGTGACCTTGCCGCCGGGGCCGACGAAGGAGACGCCCGATTTCCAGGCGGCGCGGACCTTGTCCACGTCGAAGCTGCCGGCCTTTTCGACGCAGGCCTTCCAGAGATAGACGCCGTCGTAGCTGAGCACCATCGGAGAGTCGACAACGCGGCCTTCCTTGACGACGCCGTCGGCCGTCGTGGTCTTGAGCCAACCTTGGAAGTCCGCGAGGAACTTCTCGTTTTCCGGCGTATCGATGGACTGGAAGTAGGTCCAGCAACCGATCTGGCCGACGAGATCCTTGGCCGGGAGGCTGCGGAACTCATCCTCGGCGATCGAGTAGGAAACGACCGGGCAGGTGTCGGCGGTGAGGCCGGCGGCCGCGTATTCCTTGAAGAACGGCGGGTTGGTGTCGCCGTTGAGTGTGCTGATCACGCAAGCGTCGCCGCTGGCGGCGAAATCTTTGATCTCAGCCACGATCTGCTGGTAATCCTTGTGACCGAACGGCGTGTATTTGCCGGCGGAGATGATCTTGCCGGAGCTGTCCTTCTTGTAACCGCCGCCGATGTTTGCGAGCGGCACGCCCTTGCTGAGGAGATACTCCAGCAGCACGAGGTTGGTGGTCTGCGGATAGACGTAGTCCGTGCCGAGCAGGTAGAATTTCTTTTTGCCCTGCTGGATGAAGTAATCGACCGCGGGGATGGCCTGCTGGTTGACGGCTTCGGCGGTGTAGCACACGTTCTGGCTCTCTTCCTCACCCTCGTATTGCACGGGATAGAAGAGCAGGCCGTTGTCCTTCTCGAAGACCGGCAGGCAGGACTTGCGGCTCACCGAAGTCCAGCAGCCGAAGGTCACGGCGACCTTGTCGACTTCCAGGAGCTGCTTGGATTTCTCGGCGAAGGTCGGCCAGTCCGAGCCGGGATCGACGATCACGGGGACGATCTTTTTGCCGAGAACGCCGCCCTTGGCGTTGATCTCGTCGAAAGTGAAAAGCAGGATGTCGCGCAGCGAGGTTTCGCTGATCGCCATGGTGCCGGAGAGGTCGTGGAGGACGCCGACTTTGACGATTTCGTCAGCGGCGCGCAGAGCGGGGGAAAAAGCGGAGGCGAGAAGCGCGCCCGCGGCGATGAGGTAACGGCATGATTTGATCATGATGATAAGACGGATTGAAGAAGTTGCAGTTGGTGCCCGGCGGGCCGGCCCGAGGCCGGCCCGGGGGCGAAGGTCAAACAAGTGGTCGCCGACGCGTCCACGGGGAGACGGATCAGAATTTGAAGAGCGCCTGCACGCCGGCGAAGGTCTTGCTGCCACCCGTGTCGTAATCGTAGTAGGAATATTCCGCTCGGACGGACAGGTTGTCGGTGAGCTTGTAGGTCGGGCAGACCGTGTATTGGAGGTAATCGGAGGCGGCCACGGAGGCGTCCGGGTTATCGCCGCTCAGGCGGAACGTCCAGGAGACCGGGCCCGCCGGGGCGTAGCCGAGATAGACCAGCCAGGAATCGCCCTTCTTGCCCACGCCGCCGTCGGTGGAAGCGTATTCCACGGCGCCGGTGAGTTCCTTGGTGAACGCGTATTGCGCCCAGAAGTCCAGGGTCAGCACGGCGTGCGGCTGAAACCCGCCCTTGGTGTCGTAGGCAAAGCTGGCCCAGAGGGTGAGATCCTTGGTGCCGGTGTATTTGTAGTAGCCTTCGATGCCGGCGTTGTGGATCAGTTCTCCGTCACCCTTGAAGATGCTGATGGGGCTGTAGATCGAGTCCACCAAGCCCAGACCGAAACTGTTGGCGGCACCGCTGTAGTCCAGTTCCACCCCGGTGTGGTAGGCGGGAATCGAGAACAGCGAACCTGCCGTGGGGGCGCCGTAGGTGATCTGGGTCATGTTCACCGGGTCGAACGCCTCATACCCGAGGGGCGTCAGATACTTGCCGGCTTTGATCGTATAGCCGGAGCCCGCATCGTAGACCGCGTAGGCATCGAGGATGGTGAGGTCGGATCCCGCCGGACCGGGATAAAACATGCTGACCACTCCCGTCACCGGCTTGAAGGACGCCGTGAAGAGAGTCTTCACCGCGTCGAGATCGAAGCGATCCGTGGCCGGAGCGCCCTCGGTCTTCGTGTATTGATAGGAACCGACCGTGTAGCCGCCGACGGAGAAGTTGTCATTCAGCTTCACGTCAGCGAACGTCGTCGCGCTAAGGGCCAGGAGGGCGATCGCCCCGCTGGTCAGT
>Ga0066487_100486_pt1 | contig 10589 bp, 6 predicted proteins | sample LakWasM129_HOW14_2_FD_59588 | JGI IMG/M metagenome (GOLD analysis project Ga0066487, IMG submission 59588) | Freshwater sediment methanotrophic microbial communities from Lake Washington under simulated oxygen tension - Sediment Metagenome 129_HOW14 | ecosystem: Environmental > Aquatic >... | reverse complement strand
ATACCTTCAATGGCGTGACGAGTCAGGCGACGAAGCAGGTCACGGTGGTTGATTCGAATCCTCCGGTCACATTTACGAATCTCGCGATCAACGGGCCGGGAGCCTTGAATGAGAATTCGACGGCACAATTCTCCGCGGTGGCGATCTTCAGCGATGAGTCGACGCAAAGTGTTTCACCGTCGTGGTCGGAGAATTCGGAAAAAACCACGATAGCGAATAACGGCCTGCTCAGTGCCGGGGAAGTGGCCGGTGACATCGTGGCCACGGTCACGGCCAGTTACTCAATGGGGGGCGTGACGAAGAGCTCAACCCGTGATGTGCTTGTTGTAAACAGTGCCACGCCGCCGGCATTGGCATCACTCGATATTACCGGGCCGGGCCTGGTTAATGAAAACTCGACCGGGTTGTTCACGGCGACGGCCACCTTTAGCGACGGTTCCACCCTGGTTGTTGTTCCCACTTGGGGTGAGAACAGCGCCGCGACGAACATTTCCATTTTCGGGTTGTTGAGCGCGGGCGAGGTATCTGGCGATACTCCGGTCATGGTTTCGGCCAGCTATACAGACAACGGCATAACACGCAGCGCATCAAAAGATGTGACGGTAGTTAATGCCGCATCGGGCGGCACTCTGCAATTCAGCGCCGCGGCTTATCCGGTCAGCGAGGGTGGGGGCTCAGTCAACCTGACGGTGACTCGCGCCGGGGGCAGCATTGGCCCGGTGGGGGTGAATTACGCTACAACCAATGGCACCGCCATCAGTGGCGCGGATTACACGTTTCAAAGCGGCACACTTGCCTGGGCCGATGGCGAGACAGCGGCCAAAACGATCTCCATCCCGCTCTCCAATGATAGTGCGATCGAGGGGGATGAAACTTTCACGATCTCCCTTGCCAGCCCGACCGGAGGCGCCGGGTTGGGGTCTCCGGCCGCCGCGACAGTAACACTGCAAGATGACGATGCGCTGAATTTGGATTTACCCTATGATGCCAAGCGGGCGATCGCAACGGGTGTGGCCAACGGCCAAACGGCGGCAAACACCCAAGACGGCGGGTTGGTGATTTTTGGCTCTTTCACTGGCACGATCACCACGGGAGGCCAGACACTCACGTCGGCTGGCAGCAGCGATATTTTTGCCGTCAACCTGGATGCTTCGGGACAGGTGATATGGGTGAGGCAATACGGCGGCGCCAGCGAGGAGTCGGTTGAAGCATGCGTCCAAGATCCTGCTGGCGGTTGGGTCATCTCCGGGACGTTCACGGGCACATTGCCCTTGGGCGCAACCACGCTGACCTCGGCTGGCGATCGGGACGCCTTTCTCGCCCGGCTTGACGAGGGCGGCAACATCCTTTGGGCGCAAAGAGCTGGCGGCCCAAGCACCGACTATGGGAAAAAGGTGGCGGTGGATGGAGCGGGCAACTGTTTCCTTGCCGGGGTCTTCATCACATCGGCCACGTTTAGCGGCGGATCGACGACGCTCAGCGCCAGCGGATCTGCCTTTGACCTCATGATTGCAAAATATTCCAGCGATGGAGTTTTCCAATGGGCGAAATCCGCCGGTGGGTCGCATTACGACGACATTTATTGTGCAGCAGCAGATGCGAACGGGAATCTCTATCTCGGTGGCATATATGAGCAGCAAGCGACTTACGGACCCTATACGCTGACGGTCGGTAATCCGATCACGGGCTCGACGGATGCTTACTTGGTCAAGTTTGGACCGACGGGTGACGTCGCGTGGGCCAAGTCTTTCGGCGAACCTCCCGGGGGCTATTCAAACGATACGATCGATTTTGTCAGCATCGGGGCAGACGAGTCATGTTTCTTCGGGGGTGGCTACAACGGGCCGATGACCGTTGAAGGGCAGCAATTGCCCGCGCAAAGCAGCGGCACGGCCTTTGTCGGGAAGATCAGCCCGGCGGGCTCGCTGTCCTGGCTTAGACCGATCGAGGCAACGGGCACATCAGACACATTTTATCTCCATACCACTTTCGGCGAACGCGGCCTCACTTTGAGTGATGGCGGAATCCTCGTGGGCGGGCGCTACAAGGGGAGGATCGCGTTTGGGACAAGCATAATTCCCGCTAGCACGGGCAATCCGACGACGGATCTCTATTTTGCCAGATTTGACACTGCTGGAACGCCATTATGGGCGGTTGCTGCCACCAACTCGGGTTACGACGACTATTTGCTCTACCTTGGCTCGGCGGCCAATGAACAAGCCAGATTTCTGGCAATAATCGGAGGTGGGACAACGAATCTTCCTAATCTTGGCCCGGTAGCCGTTGCGGAAGGGAAAATGCTCTTGGTGGAACTTGGTTCACCAGCCGTGACAATCGCCCCGACCATCACAGTCCCGCCTATAAGCCAGTCGGTGGGTGTCGGTCAAAGCGTGACCTTTGCCGTCGTGGCAACCGGCGTCCCAACGGTGACCTATCAATGGAAAAAGGATGGGGTGAACCTAGCAGGAGCGACCGATGCAACGCTGACGGTTGGCAGTGTCCAAGCGAACGATGCCGGCAGCTATACAGTCGTGGTGACCAACAGTCTTGGCTCGGTGACCAGCGTGCCGGCGACGTTGGCAGTGATCGTGCCTGAACTGTCTTTGTTCAGCGATGATTTCAGCGACAATTTGATCGATCCCTCCAAATGGACGGTTTCCGGTAACACGGTCATCGAAGCGGGCGGCACCATGCAGGTGCTGGTGAACGCCACGGACCAAACAGGAGTTTTGGAAAGCAAGCCGTTCTCGGTCAATTCGCGTGGCAAGATCACCATTTCACGGCGGGTGAAAGTGCACTATGGGAACGAATTCGCGATGCCTAGATTTGGAGTCCTGATCAGCGGACTGGGCGAGTTTTCAGTTCATTATGCCCAGATGAGCTACAGTGGCGGAGAGGCCATGGCTCGCTATGGATTCTTCTTGGCGCGAAATGGTGCGTGGCCGCATATGGTGGCAAGTCAGGCGGACGTCAGCGACGCAATAGCGGCTGTTTGGGACACCTGGTTCTCGGAGAAGCTCGTTTATGATCCGGCTTCAGGCGTTTTGAGATACTACATGGATGATGTCTTGAAATCGACTTTTGACGTCGGAGCCCTTCCAGAAGCGGACAGCCCGACAATGTCGCTCTATTTCACTGCGTGGGGTTGGTATACTGGGCATGAGCAGGTTTTTGACGATTTGGTCGTCAGGCAAGAAGCAGCACAGCCGACGATTAGCAGCGCGTTGACAGTGTCCGCGCAGGTTGGCTCAGCGTTTTCCTGCGCGATCACGGCTAGGAATTTGCCGTCGTCGTTCAATGCGACCGGATTGCCGCCGGGACTGAGTATAGACACCACAACGGGTATCATTTCTGGCACACCAACGGCATCGGGCGTCTTCCCTGTCACGCTCGGTGCTACTAACGTTGCCGGCACTGGCACCGCTACGCTTACCCTGACGGTCACATTCGGCTTTGTTTCGTGGCAACAATCCAGATTCACGGTGGGTGAACTGGCCGACATGAATGTGAGTGGACCGAATGCCGTCTACGGCGTTGATGGCTTGCCGAACCTCGTCAAATACGCCCTCGGTCTCGAGCCGAAGCAAAATATCACCACGGAATTGCCGGCGGTGAGCACGACGGCGAATGACTGGGTCTACACCTACACCCGACCGAGTGACCGCCCGGATATCACATACGAGGTGGAGGTCTCCACCGATCTCAACACTTGGACCACAGGCGGCGTGATGCATGAAATCGTTTCTACTTCCGGTGGAATAGAAGTCTGGCGGGGCCGCTATTCGCTGAGCTCTGCTCCGAATGTCTACTTCCGGCTCAAAGTCACCCAGCAGTAGATTAGCCGGGTAAGCTCGATGCGGAAGGGCGCAACTTGGAGATACCAATCGACCCCCAAGCGCCCGCCCATAAAGCAACCTCCTTTCGCTCCCATCCCCCTCGGGCGAATGTCCCCTTCGACGGGCAAGGGAGTCCAGGCAGGACGGAGGATTCGGCTTGCGTTGACCCATTCTGGTAATACATCGTATTACCATGATCAAGACCATCACCAAGATCGGCAACTCCCAGGGCCTGGTATTCGACGCCGCCCTGATGGAACTGGCGCGTCTGAAGGTCGGCGACCAGGTCAATGTCACGGTGCACGAGGGCGGGACCATCGCACTCTCGCCGGTGCGCCCGGTCGTCTCTCCGCCGGAAGTGACGGCGGCGATCGAACAGACAATGCGCGATTACAAGCGGACGATGCGCCGGCTCGCGTGAAGGCGAGTCCGGAACACTGTTTCTTCCTCACCACCGAGATTGTCCTCGAGGTGCACGCCGCGGCCCTGGCCCATTTTGGCGGGGCCCCCGGCCTGCGCGACCGGGCGCTGCTGGAATCAGCCGTCGCCGCCCCGCAGGCCAGTTTCGAGGGGCGGTCTGTCTATGCGGATTTGCCGGAGGTGGCGGCGGCCTACCTGTTTTATCTTTGCCGGAACCATCCCTTCGTGGACGGGAACCAGCGCGCCGCCCTGGGTGCGGCGCTCGTTTTCCTGCGGCTGAACGGCTTCGCCCCGTCGCCGGACGGCTCGGAGTGGGAGGATCTCGTGTTGGACGTGGCGGCCTCCCGATTGGATCGGGCGGGAACGAGCTTGCGCCTGCGGAAACGACTCTAGCGCGCCACAGGGGTTCGGCGATGGGCAAGAACCATGATCACGGGTTTTGTCATCCAGGGTTTGCTTTGCGTCCAAGCCCCCGTGGGCGGGCGTGACTCCCGTGCGGATTTTGGGGACCGCAAGCTGAACGAATTTTAAGCCACGCTTCAGTTTAGCTTTAGGGTCGCGGCGCATATTGCGGCTTGTCACCCCCGCACCCCCGTAAGTTATCCCCAACTCCACCCCATGACACCCCACGTCCGCAACCATTCGCGTCGGCAGCGTTCCCGCCTGCTGGCTTTTGGCCTTTCCCTCCTCGCGCTGCGCGCGGCCGCGCAGGAGCCGGCCCCCGTCACGCCCGTCACCGACGAAGGCCCCGCGGCGGTCGCCAACCGCGACGTCCTGAAACTGGAGACGTTCACCGTGACCTCGACGATCGAGACCTACCACCAGGCCACGTCATCCATGGCCACGAAGGTGCCGATGGATCTGAAGGAGATTCCCTCTTCGCTCTCGATCCTGAACTCGACGGCGATCACCGACCGCAATGCCTCCACCCTGGTGGACGTGGTCGGCTATGTCGTCGGCGCCAACCAGTCGCAGGGCAATATCAACGGTTTCACGTTCCGCGGCTTTCCGAACACCGGCAGCTACACCCAGAACATCCAGTTCGACGGCCTGATGGGCCCCACGCTCAAGAAGGCCGCGACCAGCGCGGCCAACGTGGACAGCATGGAATTCCTGAAAGGGCCGAACGGCGTGCTCTACGGCCAGATGAATCCCGGCGGCCTGCTGAACATCGTCACGAAGAATCCCAAGGAGAAACCGGAAACCAACCTGCGTTTTGCGGCGGGATTCTACGCCGGCGAGTTCACGAATTTCGGCTCGGGCCAGATCACCAAGACCTTCAGTTTCGACAACACCGGGCCGGTGCCCGGACTGCCCAACCTGCTTTACCGCCTGGTCGTCGACACCAACAGTTCGCCGACCTCGCGGCCGGGCAACTGGGATCATGCCTACTCCATCTATCCGTCGCTCACCTACAAATGGAGCGCGGACACCAGCTTCACCATCAAGATGGAGGCCAGCAAGGACACCCGCCGGCAGGACGACGGCGTCATGCCCATCTTCACCAACGGCACGGCCTACGGCAAAAACGCCCGGTTTGTCACCGCCGCGCTCGACACCGTCTACAACGACACCAAGGACCGCGGCAACGACTCCGGCCAGGCCCTGTCCACGTTCTTTCATACCACGCTCGGCTCCGAGTGGCAGTTCCGCTTCCAGAGCCGGTCGGTGTGGCACGTGGACCAGGTCCGGGAGCTCACCTTCAACAACGCGAACACCTGGAAAAATCCCAACGGCCTCTACACGGCCAAGTTTGCCTACGCCGTCCCCGGACTGGTCGTCGCCCGCCAATACAACAACGTGAAGAACGGTCACCGCTACAATTTCGCCGACGCGAACGCCTTTCGGAATTTCACGACCGGCCCGCTCAAGCACACGGTGATCATCGGCGCCGGCGCCGGTCATGAGGAGTTCTACAACCAGCGCCTCGCCTTCGGCCCCAACCAGCCGGCGTCGTGGAGCCCGGCCACCAACAAGCTGCTGGCCTTGGATCTGTTCAACCCGGTCATCGACCAGGTCGCGGACTATCCCGCGGACGGCGCCGGCAAGACCAACCAGCAGACGAACCAGGTCGCCTTCGGGCAGTATTTCTCGGACCAGATCAAGGCCGGCAAGCTCAACGTGTCGATCGGCGTCCGCCACGACCACCAGACGGTCGAGACGCAGGACCACATCAAGAACACCGGTGAAACCACCAGTCTCGATGCCTACACCAAGCAGGGCGGCGCGGTCTACGCGCTCACCCCCCGGATCTCCGTCTACGGCAGCTTCAGCCAGTCGATCAAGCCCCAGACCAACATCGCCTACGACATCAACGGCAACAAAGGCTTCCCGCCCGAGACGGGCGAGCAATTCGAGGGCGGCTTCAAGTTCGAGACTCCGGACCGGGACTTCAATCTTTCCGTCGCCACCTACGAGATCACCCGGACCAACGTCGTGGTGCCCACCGGCCAGAATTTCACCGTCGCCACCGGTTCGGCCGCGGCGGGCGCGGCCATCTCGCGCCTCGACGGCGAACAGAAGAGCACGGGGGTCGAGGTCGAGGTGCAATGGCAGCCGGCGAAGCACTGGCAGCTGCAGGGCGGCGGCGCGTATTCCTGGGCGCGCATCACGGCCTCGGACAAGAATCCCGGCTCGGTGGGCAAGGATCTCATCAACGCCCCGCAGCTCACCGGCAATTTCTGGACCCGCTACAACTTCCCCACGGGGAACCTGAAGGGCCTCGGCGTGGGCACCGGCCTCATCTACGTGGGCGAGTCCTGGGGCGGCGATCCGACCTCGAACGTCTATTTCAAGCTGCGGGCGTGGACGCGGGTCGACGCGTCGGTCTATTACAAGTGGAAGCGCTGGGACCTGGCGATGAACATCCAGAATCTCCTCGACAAACGCTACATCTCCTCCGCCTTTAGCGCCCAAGTGCTCAACGTCGGGGAACAGCGCAAGATCACCTTCTCAATCGGCACGAAGTTCTGAGCCGGGAGATTATTTGGTCCACGCCTCGCTCCCCGAACGGCCGCCGCACCCCCCGGCGGCCGTTTTCTCAAACCCCCTCGCCACCCCATGAAACGCCTCTTCGCCAGCCTCTACCTGCAGGTGCTCGTCGCGATCGTGCTGGGCGTGCTGCTGGGCGTGTTCGCGCCGGACTGGGCGGTGCCGCTCCGGCCGTTGGGCGACGGGTTCATCAAGCTGATCAAGATGCTGATCGCCCCGATCATCTTCACCACCGTCGTGGCGGGCATCGCGGGCATGGGCGACATGAAGAACGTCGGACGGGTGGGGGTGAAGGCGCTGGTTTACTTCGAGATCGTCACCACGCTGGCCCTCGTCATCGGGCTGGTCATCGCCAACGTGTTCGTGCCCGGCGCCGGCGTCCACGCCGTCGCCGCCAGCCTCGATGCGCGGGCCGTCGCGCCCTACGTCGGCGCGGCGCAGGCGATGAGTCCGGTGGAGTCGATCCTGCACCTGATCCCGAACGCCTTCGCGGGCGCCTTCGTCGAGGGCGACATCCTGCAGGTGCTGCTGATCGCCCTCTTGTCCGGGTTTGCGCTGGCCCGGCTCGGGGAGCACGGGCGGCCGATCACCAACCTGCTGCACGAACTGGCGCGCATGTTTTTCAGCATGGTCTCGATCGTCACGCGGCTGGCCCCGATCGCCGCGTTCGGCGCCATGGCCTTCACGATCGGCAAATACGGCCTCGGTTCGCTCGCCGCCATGGCCAAGCTGATGGCCTGCGTCTACCTGACCTGCGCCATCTTCATCGTCGTGGTGCTCGGAGGCGTGGCCCGCCTGGGCGGCTTCAGCATCTGGAAGATCATCCGGTTCATCCGCGAGGAACTGCTGATCGTGATCGGCACCTCGTCGTCGGAGGCGGCGCTGCCCGGCCTGATGGAGAAGTTGGAAAAGGCGGGCTGTGCGCGCTCGGTCGTCGGGCTGGTCGTGCCGGCGGGCTACTCCTTCAATCTCGACGGCACCTGTATCTACCTGACGATGGCCGCGCTGTTCATCGCGCAGGCGACCGACACGGTCCTGCCGCTCTCCGGCCAGATCGGCCTGCTCCTCGTGCTGCTCATCACCTCGAAAGGCGCGGCCGGGGTCACGGGCAGCGGATTCATCGTGCTCGCGGCGACGCTGGCCGCGACCGGCAAGGTCCCCGTGGCGGGCATGGCGCTCATCCTGGGCGTGGACCGCTTCATGTCCGAGGCGCGGGCCATCACGAACTTCATCGGCAACACGGTCGGCACGCTCATGATCGCCCGCTGGAACGGTGACTTCGACGCGCAACGGGCCGGCGCCATTTTGCGCGTGCCGCCCGGTGCCGTGCTGCGTCCGGATCCGCAGGCACCCGCGGCGGGACTGCAGAGTCTCACGGAGAACTCTAAGTGAGCGCGGCGCGGCGACCAATTCCCCTGGGTTTCTTTCGCTGGTTGTGCCACGGGCTCCTGCCGGTGGTCGCCTTGCTGGCGTTGGGGCTGCCAGCCGTCGCCGCTCCCGCCGCCCCGGTCACCGTGATCATCCGCCGTCCTGCCGGGGTTGCGCCGTCCGCCTCGCTCGCGCCGCTGCTCGCCCAATGGCGGCGGAGCGCTCAGGTGGCGCAGGTGCTCTTGCTCACCGACGGCCGGCCGGAGAAAGCCGGTCGCCAGGCAAAATTCGGCACGCTGGCCGTGCTGGAATTCGCCGACGAATCCTCCGCCGGTCGCTGGCAACGGGACGCCGCTCCGGCGCTGCCCGCGGATTGCATCGTGCGCCGGGCCGACGTGCTGGCCCAGGGGCAGATCGAGGCGCACGATCCGAGCCGCTCGATCTTTGTGGTGAACACCTACACGCCGCTGGTGCCGGCGGCGCGTTTTGGCGAGTATGTGCAGGGCTATGTGCGGCCGCTCTATGAGGCGATGCGGGAGACGGGACACCTCGTGCGCTACGCCGCCTATCTCGAGCGCGGCGAGACCGGCAAGGTCGATGCCCTCAACGTGCTCGAATACCGCGATCAGGCCGCCTTCGCCGCGATGGGCATGCTCAAGAAGGGCATCCGGGAGAAAGTCGCCGCCGCCACGCCGAGCTATGCGCAATTCGACCGGATCAAGGATGCGCTTCGGATTGACGGCTTCGGCACCTTCGCCACCTGGACCACGTTGCCGCCCCCGTGATGCCGGTTAACTGAAAGATTATTAAGCTTAGGTTCAGGCGCTCTTTAGGAAGATCTGCGAGGTTAGGGAGGTAGAATCCACCCATGTGCGGCACATTTCGCTTCAGACCATTCCGGCGCCCTCTCCATCCATGAAAAATCCTCCTGCCCTTGGGACCGAAATCGCGCGCCATTCCTTGCTGGTGCGCATCGTGCATTGGCTGATCGCGGTCTGTTTCATCCCTGCCATGGTGACCGGCCTGACGCTCTACTGGGACAGTATTCTCTGGTGGCTGCGCCCCTATCTCGGCGGCACGCACAGCGCCATTGCGATCCATCTCATCACCGGGATCGGCCTCGCGGCTCTGGCCATCCCCCTCTATCTCAAATGGCGGCAACGGATGCGCTGGACGGCCACGGATTCCTATTTCGTCCGTCATTTGCGCGAACACGGGATGCGGCCGGATCAGGTGCCCCCGGCCGACACGGGTTTTTTCAACGGCGGCCAAAAGCTGTTTTTCTGGGCGTTCATCGGCAGCACCGCGTGGCTGTTTGTCTCCGGTTTGGTGTGGTGGTGGCGCAGAGAGCCCTGGATGCCGCATGGAGTTTATGTGGTCTGCCGCACCAGCCACCGGGTGATTGCGGTGATCATGTCCGGCGCCCTCCTGATCCATGTGTATAAGGCGACCATCGGCGAGCCGGGCACCTTGGCTTCCATGCTGAAGGGCACCGTGACGGCCGGTTGGGCGCGGCTGCGCCGGCCCGGCTGGTTCCGGGAACTGGAGGGACAGGACTGATCTGTCCCGCACTGGCCGCTCAGCCCTGTTCGGCACGGCTCCACTTTCTCCACGATGAAAAATATCCCGTTTGCCAGTCTCACTCCCGGCCTGCGCTCCGCCCTGCTCGGCCTCGGGCTTGCGCTCCTGACCATCCTATACGGCCAGGGCATGGGCATTTTTTTCGGCGTCAACGAAGATGCCATTCAGAACCAGCTCAAGACCTCGGCGGCCGAGGTGCGGCTCACGGCCTATAAAGGGGATGATGCCGCCATCAAGGTCGTGCTCGGCAACTCCTGGAACTTTATCCGCCGCGCCCATCTGCACGCGGGCGGCATGGGCACCACCGCATTTGCGCTCATGATCGTGGTCGGACTGTTGAACACCCCGCGGCTGGTTTCCACTCTCATCGGCATCGGCCTGGGCGCGGGTGGG
>Ga0066487_100481_pt1 | contig 10641 bp, 12 predicted proteins | sample LakWasM129_HOW14_2_FD_59588 | JGI IMG/M metagenome (GOLD analysis project Ga0066487, IMG submission 59588) | Freshwater sediment methanotrophic microbial communities from Lake Washington under simulated oxygen tension - Sediment Metagenome 129_HOW14 | ecosystem: Environmental > Aquatic >... | reverse complement strand
GGATCGAAAAAGTGCTGCTCATTTCCTCCAACGAAATCGGGCAGCGCCTGCCCCAGCACCTAAACGTGATCGGCGCCGCACAGCGCGCCCGCGTGAAGCTGCTCGTCTACACCAGTCTGCTCCGGGCTGACACCACACCGCTCAATCTTGGACCTGAGCATCTCGGAACCGAGGCGGCGCTCAAGGCGTCCGGCGTGTCCTTCATCATCCTCCGCAACGGCTGGTATACCGAGAACTACACCGCCTCCGTGAAGCCCGCCGTGGCCAACGGCGCCTTCATCGGCAGCGCGGCCGACGGACGCATCTCCGGTGCGGCGCGCACCGACTACGCGGCGGCGGCGGCCGGCGCGCTCACCGGCGGGGCTAAGGTCGGCCAGACCTACGAACTGGCCGGCGACACCGCCTTCACCCTCACCGAGTTGGCGGCCGAGATTTCCAGGCAGACGGGCAAAAACATCCCCTACCATGATCTGCCCGAGGCGGACTACGCCGCCATTTTGCTCAAGGTCGGCCTGCCGGCGGTCTTCGCGCATGGCCTCGCGCGATGGGATGTCGACGCCGCGCAAGGCGCGCTGTTCGACGACGGTCGCCAGTTGAGCAAGCTCATCGGCCGTCCCACCACCCCGCTGGCCGACACTATCCGGCAAGCACTGCAAGGCTGAGGCGCCGATTTCCCAGCAAAGCTCGAAAATCGATTCGCCTACCGCCGCCATGAAATTCAGATCGAGAAGCAGGTTGCCAAGGCTCGCTAATTGGGCCCGGGGCTTTCGCTCAAGGAAACCAACTGTGGCGACGCCGGCGGCGGCTCGGTTCCATGGCGGCCCACGACGGCAGACTTGGCTGTGTCGATGGGTGGCGAATCGAACCGGTCGGCCTTCAGCCAGAGCGGCACGTCGATGAAAAAACGTCCGGCCGCGACATCGGGAGGCGAATACTCCCGGGTTTCATTCTTCGTCGCGGGGATTCCGGCCACGTTGGGTTGCGGATCCCGCGCGTCGTCGTGCTGGATCGGTGCAGCCGGCCGGGATTTCGCGTCGATATATCTGTCCTCGGAAACCTGCCTCTGGCCGAGATGCCGTTGCGCAAATAGCGCCGGCGAGACCAGCAACAGTGCTGACATCCATGAACAGAACGAGCGCGCGGTCTTTGCATCCATGCTGACGTGGTAATCGGCACGATCTGCCCCGGTCTTCAGTAAAATATCCCTGAACTGGGAAACCGGACCGACGGCGACGCGTCAGCGGACCTACATTCCACTACATCGTTCCGGCTGAATAACACGGCGGAGGCCGATGGGGTATGGGAAAAGGTTCTCCGCGCAAAAAAGGCGGACCGCAGTCCGCCTTTTTGATCTCCACTTGGAATCGGATTACTTCGAGCTGAGCTCGGGTTTGAACTCGATGATCTCGTCGACGATGCGGCTGTAATTGGCGGTGTCTGATTCGATCAGCCGGTCCATCGCGCCGGTGCCGAGCACCTCGTCAGCCGCCTTGTGGAAGTTGATGCTGGGATCATCAAGATCCTTGAACCCGGCCTTCAGTCGGCCGGCGAAAATGTAGCATTCTTCGCCGGAGTAGAACGTCCGCCACGTGACGACGCTGATACCGAGCTTCTCGTAGACCTTCTTCCACGCCTTCGCGTCGTCGTGCGCATGGGGGCCGCGGCCGGGCTTGAGGTAGCACCGGCTCACCAGCACCTTGTTGTCCGTGAAGGCCGCGCCTTCGGTCGTGCTGCAATCCTTCACATAGCTGGCGTAGGTTTCCGGAAGGGTTTTCTCCACGTGGGGTGCGATGGTGGTTTCGTAATCTTTCTGGTGGTCGGGGCCGAGATCGCCGCGCCCTTCGATGTCGGTCCAGGAATTCGGGCCTTCGAGGATCATGTAACCGCCGCTGTTGGGGCCGGTGAGCACGTTGTAGACGCGCCATTTCCAGTTTCCGCTGTGGAATTTCCGGGCATGCGCGGCCAGGGCGGCCTTGAGGGCGGTGTCATGTCCGTCCTTGGGCAACACCACGTAGGTGTCGATGGTTCCTTTCTTCGGCGTTGCGACCTTCGCTTCTTCAGCCACCAGGAGCAGTGGAGAGAGCATGAGTAGCGTGATACTGATGATCTTTTTCATGGGGTATGTGCTGCAGTTCTTGCCGCTGGGCATTGTAGCCCAGTTTCGTTTTTTACCTGTGGTTGTCCGATCCACCGCGCGGTGATATTCCAAGCGGACAGACGCGACAAGGTGATTGCCGTCGATCACGCCTCCTATTTCGCAGGATAATACTGAGTAACCGACAACAACTGGCGTTTCCAAAAACAGCTACGGCTCGCGCCTTTCGGCCCAGCGGCGCGTCAGGGCCATACGGCGAGCCGCCGGTGTGGTGCGGAGCAAGACGTCTAGTGCGCCTCGTGCGGGCGGAAGGCTTTGACGGCGCGGATCGCGGCTTTGATTTCGTCCTCGGTCATATCTTTTCCTACCGCGGGCATCACCGAGACTCCTTTCTTGCTGCGCGAGCCCTCCCGGATCTGTCGTTCGATCTCGGCATCCGTCAGGCGGCTCTCGCGCAGATCCTTCGCCTTCATCTTGCGTCCTTGGGCCGTTCGCGCCCGGCCATCGTTGCCATGGCAAGAGGCGCAATGATTTTCGAACACCGCCGCGTCCTCGACCGCCGGCAACCGGACGGCCGCCGCGAGCAGCAAACCCAACGTCATCATCCCACGGTAACTCATGTCGGGAGACGCTGGTGCGCCCGGGGCGACCAGGCAATCCGAAGTGTCCGGCGCATGTTCGGATCGCGGTTGGGACACACGGCGGTGGCCAATTTACTTCGCCAGTTCGTAGAGGTATTCGACATACGACAGCGCGGCGCCGTCGTAGCCTTGCACCTTCGGGTTCGTCGACTCGATGAGGTAGAACTCATCCGGGGCATGGGCGCCGCCGCCGTGGCCGAGACCGAAGTGACCCGACGCAAGGCTCAGCGGCGGTTGCGTGAAGATGTAGCCGGGATACGACCCGGCGAGTCGCGGCCAGAGCACCGGCTCGATGCCGGCGCGTCGGAGCACGGCAATCTGTGCCTGGATCAGCGGCGCGTCCACCGAAGTGCTCGTCGGGTCGTAGCCGCCCGTCATGTTCACCACGATGTCGCCGTAGCCATGTCTGGCCAGATGCGCCTTCAATTTCGCGATCGCGTCCGCGGCGGTCTGGCCGGGCACGAGGCGCAGGTCGAGCTTCGCCGATGCCTGATGTGGGAGGACCGTTTTGCCGCCCGGACCAGTGTAGCCGCCGTAAATACCCTCGATGTTCACCGTCGGCTGTGACTCCAGTCGCTCCAGTGCCGCGAGGAACGGCAGGTCGTCGATCCACTTCAAGGCGCCGGAGGCCACCTGATACTGTCGCTCGTTCAGACGCTTCGCCGCCGTGGCGATGAGCGCCTTGTCCCCGGCACTCAGCGGGCGCACGTTGTCCATGAAGCCGTCGATCGCCGGCGTGTTGCCGTCGGGCGAAACAAGGGTGTCCAACGCGTGCACCAACCGCCACACCGGGCTGTCGACCATCGCCTTGAACGAGGAATGCGTGTCGCGCATCGGTCCGCGGCCCCACGCCAGTGAACTGGCTGTGAGTTCCAACTCGACAACGCCCTTCGCTCCGAGATTGACGGTGACGGAGCCGTCGATGCCCTGGGACGGAAACGGCATGAAGACGCCGATGCACTTGGACAATGCGGCCTGCACCTCGGGCTTCAGGACGATCTGCGCGATGTGCGGCGAGGCGATCTCCTCCTCGCCTTCCGCGACGAGCACGAGGTTCACCGGAAGTTTCCGGCCGGCGGTGCGGAAGGCGTCGAGCGCCGCTAGCAAGGCGGATTCGGGCCCCTTCTGGTTCGTGGCGCCGCGCGCGATGATGACCTTGCCCAGTCCGGGACGGTCGACCAGTGCGGCCTCCAGTGGCGGCGACGACCACTCCTTCGGGTCGAACTGCTTGACGTCATACATGAAGTAGAGACCGACGGTTTTCGCCGCGCCGGCATCGAGCGTGGCGAACACGCCGGGTTTGCCGTCCGTCTCGATCCGCTCGGCACGCTGGAAGCCGACCTCCTTCAGCAGGCCGATCAGATAATCCGCGCCTTCCGGGTAACCGCGGTTCTCCGCCGCGATTGATGGACGGCTGATCCAGTCGCGCAACCGGACTAGAGCGCGATCGTGGTTCTTGGCGATTTCCGACTTCAGAACAGCAAGGTCCGGCTCCGCCGCGACCGCATTACCAACGCAAACCGCCGCCAGCAGGGCGGCCAGCAACCAGGAACGTCGATTCATAGGCCGGAGGTTGCGGCCGGGCGTGGCGGCCGCAACGCCAAAGCCGGCCCGATCCGAGAGCCGTCACATGTCTTTCGGCTCCCACAGGCCGAGCGTGGCACCGGTGGGATCGACGATGATGCTGAGCCAGCCCATGCCCTCGACCTCGGTCACGCCCTTGGCGATCTTGGCGCGAAGTTTTCTCGCCTGCCGGGTCGCCGCGTCGATGTCCTTCACCAGCACGTAGGGCATCCAGGCCGACTCTGCGCCGGGGATCATCTGCTGCATGATGCCGCCGCCCGTGCCTGCGCCGACCTCGATCATCGTGTAGGAGCCGCCGGGTGTCGGCAGCGGCAGATCACGCAGCTTCCACTTGAACAGTTTCGAATAGAACGCCTTCGCCTTGGGCACATCGGTCGTGGCGAGTTCGGCGTGGATGAACGGATTGGGCATGGTGGTTTTCTCCTGATTGATTGCGTGAAGGTTGGCGGGCGATGCGCGGGTCGCATCCCCTCGCCTACCTTCCTTAATAGACGAATGAACCCGCCCGTTTCGGACAACCTGTGCCTGAAAATCCCACCAGACCAGCGGCCGAAACGCCCGGCCTCACCCTTTCAGCCGGGCGCTCAAGTCCGCGCCGGGGAGCGAGCGCTCAACATAGCCAAAGGTGCCGCGCTCCTTCACTTCGCGCGCGGCGTCCAACAAGCCGGTCATCGCCGCGCGATAGAGGGAGGCCGCCAGGCTGATGCGTTTCACGCCCGCCTCGGCGAGCGCCGCCACCGTGAATCCTTTGCCCGCAACGGACGCCATCACGTTCACGGGTTTGGAAACGGACGCACAGACCCGGCGCACCGCGGCGAAATCAGGCAGACCCGGAGCAAAGAGCACATCGGCGCCGGCGCGCTCGTAGGCCTGCAGCCGCCGGATCGTGTCGTCGAGGTCGGGATTGCCACGGATAAAGTTTTCCGCCCGGGCGGTGAGCGTGAAGGGAAACGGCAGGGAGCGCGCCGCCTGCACGGCCGCGGCGATCCGGTCCGTCGCTTGCGCCAGATCGAAGAGCGGCGCCGCCGGATCTCCGGTGGCATCCTCGATCGAACCGCCGACCAAGCCGGTTGCGGCCGCGAGCAAAATGGTCTCCGCCACGATCTCCGGCGCAGCACCGAAGCCGTTCTCCAGGTCCGCCGCCACCGGCACGTCGACGGCTCCCACGATGAGGCGGGCGTGCGCGAGCGCCTCGTCTCGCGTCACGGCGCCATCGCGCCGGCCGAGAGTGGCGGCATGAGCGGCGCTCGAGGTGGCCAGCGCGGCGAAACCCTCCGCCTCCAGCAGGCGGGCCGAGGCCCCGTCCCATGGATTAGGAAAGACAAACACTCCGGGTGATTGATGCAGGGCGCGGAAGCGCGTCGCCTTCTCCGATTGGTTCATGCCCCAACTCCTAGTTGGCCGGCTCGTCCAACCGCAACCACGAAGGCCGCTCTGACGCGGGGGAAGGGCTGACAGCAAGCCACCTCAACGGGCGCTACACTTTCCGCCGCGCCAGCGCCGCAGCAATTCCGGCAGGACCAAACCGGCGGCGCCATTGATGACATAATCCGCTTCCTTCGTCAGCGGCGTGGATGAGGGATTGATCTCCACGACCGTCGCCCCACGCGACCGGGCGTGGAACGGCAGACCTGCGGCCGGATAGACGACGGTGGATGTGCCGATCGAAAGGAAAACTTCGCAGTCGGCACTGCGCTCCAGGGCGAGAGTCAGCGCCGTTTCCGGCAGCGCTTCCTCGAACCAGACGACGTCGGGCCGTAGCATGCCGCCACAATGCGGACACCGGGGCGGCACCTCGTCGGTGTCCGGCCAGTCCGTCACAACCCTGTCCTCTTCGAAACATTTTGTCCGGTTGATGTTGCCATGCAGCTCGATCACCTCCCGGCTGCCCGCACGCTGATGCAGTCCGTCCACGTTCTGGGTGACGAGCGTGAACCGGGGCACCCCTTGCTCCAGTTCGACGAGGGCCAGGTGGGCTGGATTCGGTTTCGCGGCGGCCACCAGCTTGCGCCGCCACTCATACCACTCCCACACGAGGCGCGGATTGCGTCGGAACGCCGTGGGCGTGGCGAGTTCCTCTGGCTGGAAGTTCGCCCAGAGTCCGGTCTGAGCGTCCCGAAATGTCGGCACCCCGCTTTCCGCGGACAGCCCCGAACCGGTCAGGACGGTCACCCGCTGTGCTCTGGCCAGAAGCTCGCTCAATGCCGGTGGTATTTCCACGCCTTAAGGTAAAGTTTCCGGGGAGTTACCACAAGTCGCGGGCGCGGAACAGCCGGACGAAAAACGAATCTGCTTCGCCCGGACCTATTGGAAATAGCCCTCGGCGTGGAGCACGCCGGCGTCGGCATCTTCGCCCGGCTGGCCGACCTCTCGGCAGGATTCAGGAAAGGCGGACTGGCGCTGCATCCAGCGCACGAGGCAAAGGCTGTCGGTGAGCGCCTCATGCAGGGCCGACCCGAAATCATAGGCCTGGCCGTCGAAGCCCGCCTCGACGACGGCCTGGTCGATGGCGAGCATGACGGCAAACATCCGTCCGCGGATTTCGGGGATGAGGACATCGACCGTATCGAATCCCGATTCGAGATTGGAGCGGCAGCCGTCGAGATTGCGGCTGTGATGGGAGCGGCATGCCTCCGGGCGCGCCTCATAGATCGAGCAATTGCCTTCCCGCAGCAAGGCGCAGGGCATTTTCAACGCCGCGCGTTCGTCCATGGTCCGCCCCGCGAACGCGGCGCGATGGGCCGCAGTGCGGGCGATCACCGCCTCGAAGTCAGCCGGTGGGAAGCGCGTCTGGATGAACTCAGCCGCGAGCAGCACCTCGTGCGCCTGCACGCCCACCGGCACGTGGCAGCAGGTGCCGCACCCGGCGCAGCAGGCGACCACCGCCCGGGCCTCGGCGGGTGCCGACGCATACGCGCGATCGAAGCCCTTGTGCGCGGACCGGAGGACGGCGAGAAACTCCGCCGGATTGCGCGTTTTCCGGAGCCGCTTCAATACCGTCTGGCCGGTCTTGGTGAACAGGTTTTCCTCTTCGATTGAGAATTGCGCGCACATGTCTACCGACACTGGACGCGAGTTCGCACGGTTTGGCAAGGGCCTCGGCGCTTCGTCCAAGCCCTGATGCTCGCCGCCAGCTAACGGACCCTGCCGGCGGTGTTCTCCAGCACGACATTCGAGAGGACCGTCGTGTCGGACGTAGCCGGCAGATGAGAGCAAAATCCAATGCCGACGTAGAACGGTGCGTCGAGATGCAGTGCGGCCGTCGTGCCCACTTGGTGCATGGGCTCGCCTTTCAAACTTACGTAGAGCGCGAAGGCGTCGCCGCGCTTCTCGATGCCGATGCGGATCGGCGCCTCGCCCGCCTTGGGGACGCCGCCCTTGAGGCGTTGCGCCTCCTTGATATCGACGCCTTTCTCCGGACGCAGCGCGAGATGGATCAATCCGGCGCCGTGCAAGGCGGTCATGATCTCCTTGGCGTTGTCGTCCAGATCCTGACGGATGACCAAAACCGCCTTGCGATCGTCGTAGCCCGCGGGATTCGGGAAAGTCACGTCCACCGCCAGCGAAACGTCGCCGGACATCTTCTTCCAAACATAGCGGAACTCGTCGCGGAAATACCAGATGTTGTAGCTCGCGGAGTGGATCGTGTAGCGTTTCGTCGCCGCGTCGTAGCTCGCGCTGCCCGGCAACAACGGACCACCGATGTCGGACTGACCCTCGAACACACCGAGCGGCAACGCGAAATCCACCGTCGGGCGATGGAATCCCTTCGGCGGCGGCACCTGCTGGTGCGTGGCCGAGCCCGGCAAAGCCCAATCGGGCACCTCGGGCGTCTGCGCGCGGAGCAGCAGCGGAGCGATGCACAGAAACAGGGTGAGCCAGCAGGCTTGGCGGAGCGGTTTCATCGTGGAGCGAAGATGCGGCAACCCTCGGCAAAAGGAAAACCGAAAGGATTGGATGTCAGGCGGGTTCAAAACGCAGCGAATCCGCGTCAGCCCGTCGGGATGACGGGCCGGGCCGCCATGAAACCAAACAGGCCACCCACCCCAAAGCCACTGACATGGGCCAGCACATCCACCGGCGGCGCGCCCGCCCCGTAGAGCGCCAGAACGGTCAGGCCCGCGGCGAAGGGCACGAAGAACGACCGCCAGCGGTGCGGGTGCCGCGTCTGGACCGCGAGGCGCACGGCGCGACCGGTCAGGAGGCCGAGCGCGGCGAAGATCGCCGTCGAGGCGCCCAAGGAAACGTAGGGACCGGGATAATGCATCGCCGCGACGGTCAGGTTGGCCGCGACGGCCGCAAGCCCGAGGAGCAACCAGCCGCGGGCGCGCCCGAAAATGGTCAGGACCGTTGCAAAAACGAAAACGCCACCAAACAGATTCGAAACGAGATGGTCCGCATTCGCATGCAGAAAAAGCGCTGTAAACGCCCGCCAAAATTCGCCCTGCCCGAACACCGCCGCGGCGTCGAGGGCCCCCGCTTCGGTCCAACCCGGATGCTGCGACTGGCCGCGATATACCGCCAGCACGGCCAACATCCAGAGCAGCGGAGTCAAAAGGTCCAAGCGCGGCAGCGCCGTGGTGTCGGCGGAAAACTGCGGCGGCCAGGTGAGGCACTCGCGATCATAGCTGCCCAGCTCCGCGCGCACCCGTCCCACCACGGCCGGCTCGACGAGCAGACGGAAACCCACGGCCGACGGGATCAGCCAACACCCGTGTCCGAGCGCGAGGACGACGAGGCTGTGATCAAACCCCTCTGGCGCTGTGCGATAGACGCCGGCCTCGGCGAGGTCGTCCGGCAGAACACGGTCCGCACTGGGTTCAGATTCTGGCATCGTTTCGCGAATATAGTCCGAACAGATGCGGACGCCATCGCGGACTGCCCTGCCCGGTTGCCCTATCCTTTGTCCGTCACCGTCCGCGCCACCTTGTGCTGCCAGTAGAAATAATAGGGAATCAGATCCGCGGGCTCGGTGCAGAACCAAGTGTAGCCCTTCCGACGCTCGAAGGAGATTTGCGCGACGGAATAATAGATCTTCCGGTCGCGATCGCCGAAGATGGGCTTGCCGGTGTTGAATTCGTAGAAACGCGACCAGAGGTCGGGAGCACCGGGACGGTCCTCGAGATCGGTGCCGGCCGGGGCGTTGCGATCCCAGTATTTGTCGTGGATCACACGAGCCTCGAACCACTGCATGGCGCCGTCGACGGCGGCGATGACCACCGGCGCGGGCTTCGGCTGGCTCAGCAGAAACTTCACGACGCCGGCACTCTCGCGCGAGCATTCCGAGGCAGGCTCGAAATTGCGCGCGGAACACGGTTGCAGGGTGAGGGCATCATATTGTTGGCACCAGACGGTCGGGCGGCCTTCGGGGGATTTCAACTGCATGGCGAGAATGCACCCGAGGCCGAGTTGGAAGCCGCGCCGGGCCCGCGCGGCGGTTTCTTCGGGCACGAAAGTGTATTCGGGCTCGCGGTTGCCCACCGCGCGCAACAGTTGCAGGATGTGCACGTAGCCGTCGTCGTTGAGCGTGATGGCATCGTGATAACCTCCGGCCAGCGGATAGATCTGCGGAAAGCCGCCATTGGGGTATTGGGCGGCGAAAACATATTCCAGACCGCGCAGGAAGCTGTCCTTCCAGACATTCAGCCGGGCGGCCGGGACGGTGTTGTCGTAGGAAATGACGCGCGCGAGGTAGATGAGTTCCGAAACGGTCGAATCGTTGTCAAAGGTGCCGCCGCTCCAGGCGTCACCGTGGTCGTCGGCGGCTTGGCGCTCGCGCGTGTAGACCCCGCTCTTGGTCCAGCCGCCGGTCGAGGTCTGCCAGGTGACGACGTGGTCGGCGATCTGGCGCGCGGGCTCGTTGGCATACCACGTGTAAGAGGCGTCGAGCCGCAGTCCCACGCTGTAACTCGCCCCGAGCGGCGCGTGGTTTAGCGGCACATTCGAGGTGTGTTCGGCACGGTCGAGCGGCGGCAGTCCCTTCATGTGCGCCTGCGATTTCTCCCAATACGCGCGCCACGCCGGCTGCTGGGCTGCGGGCAGGGTCGCGATGCGTTCGGCCGTGACCGGGAGAAAGGGATCCTTCGGCCAAGGGCGCGGGGCGTCGAGCGCGAGGGCGGCCGAGGTCAACGTTGCAAGCAGGGCAAGGCAACCGGAACGGAACAGGGGCATCGTTCCATTTTTGCCGGGCGCCGCCCGGCGGTCAAACGCCATCGCGGTCCAGAAACCGAGGCGATCGGCCGAAGCGGCCGGTCGGGTCAGCCGGGTTTCAATCCGGTGCGGTAGGTGTGGAAGTTGAGCGGCAGGTTGGACCGGCCTTTC
>Ga0066487_100476_pt1 | contig 10719 bp, 5 predicted proteins | sample LakWasM129_HOW14_2_FD_59588 | JGI IMG/M metagenome (GOLD analysis project Ga0066487, IMG submission 59588) | Freshwater sediment methanotrophic microbial communities from Lake Washington under simulated oxygen tension - Sediment Metagenome 129_HOW14 | ecosystem: Environmental > Aquatic >... | reverse complement strand
GGCCGGCGACGCACTCCAGAGCAGGAGCAGCGCGAGCAGACCCGCGGCCAGGTGGACTGCCAGGTGGATGACATGGTCCACCCGGCGCAGAAACAGGATGATCGGTGTATTCATGATGGGGAGCTGTTGTGGTTTTCCCCACACTCTACTGGAAACCGGCCGTCGCCGCTGCTGGGTGAAGGCCTGCTCCCGGGGGGGCGCGATACCCCGGTCGCGGCGCGCCTCAATGCCCCCGGTGCGATCGGCCCGGGCGCGGCAGCAGTAGATTGTCCGCCACGTAACTCCCGGCCGCCACCCCGCATTCGAGCCCCATCAGGTTGGCCGACATGAAATGAATGCCGCCGTAGATGCGGCTCATGCCCGCCTCCATCGCCGCCGCGGTGAACGATCCGAACCACCGCGCCTCCGCGGCCGGATCTTCCGATGCCGTGATGAACGCGATGTCGTCGGTCCCATAGAACGCCGCGAGCACCGCCGCGGCGGCGCCGCTGAACGTGCTGTGGCCCGAAATATATTCCGGGAACGGGGGCGTGATCAGCAACGGCGTCCAGCCTGTCTCCGACTGCGTGGCGGGATTGCCGTCCCGATCCGCATTCAAAATCGCGGTGACCGGCCGCCAGAAGCTGAACGCGTATTTGCAGTCCCAGGCGATGATGCCGGCGTCCGCCTCCGCAATATTCAGGAGGGCGAACAGCCGCGCGTTCTCCTCCAGGGTGTTGCCGCGCTGGCGGGCGACGTCCCGCGCGATGATGTTCCAGTGTCCCGGCGGCGTCGCCGTGCCGGCGCCGTCGGCCCAGAAACGCGCGATGGCCGTCTCGTCAGCGGTGCGGACCGCGCTGTCGCTGCGACCGTAATCCTTCGTGCGGTTGAAGTCCGCAGCCCACTGCGCGCTGGAGAGGGCGGGCGGCGGCGGCGGACGGAATTGCGCCGGGCCCGTCATCGCGAACGGCCGCACCTGCGCCCAGTTGGGCAGCAGCGCCGGGGCGAACGCCGGAGGCGTCGGGATCCAGACTCCGGCGCCGCTGCCGGGCGCGTAGGGCACGATGCGGCTCGCGCCGTCATCGGCGCGCCATTGCAGGATGGCGGCGGCCACCTGCTCGCCCCACGCAAGCCCTGAACTCTTCGCCGGTCCGTCGGCGATCCCGGCGATGCCGGCGGCATAATACTGCTCGAAGGCCGCCTGCTGTGCGGGAAAGACGTTGACGAGCACGCGGTTCGCGGCCGCGGCGATCGCCGCCTCCTTGGAGGCGATGCCGGCCGGTTTGGCGGTCACAAAATAGGGTTCGCAGTTTTGGCCGATGCCGTTGCACGCGTCGAAGATCGCCACATGCAGCATGGCCAGGTTGCGCGCGGCCAGCGGTGGCGGCGTGCGGTCGGCGCGGATGGCGTCGAGCGCGTGGGCGTTCCAGTCGGTGACAGGATCGGCGCGGGCGATCCAGGCGAGGGTGACGAGGCCGGCGGCGAACACGGCCGCACGGGAAAGGCGATTCAAAGGGTTCATGGGCTGGTGGGGATCGGATGCGGTGGGAGCAGAAACACGGGGGGCCGCGCCTAGGACCGGGCGCCGGCGGCAATCTGCTTGCTGCCGGCGCCCGGGCCGATGGCGGCGGCCGCGGGTGGTTGGTTATTTCGTCCAACCGGGCGGACACTTGTGCAGTTGGATGTTGCCGCCGCCGGGACGCGCCCCGCCGAGATCGCCGCCCGCGTGGTAGCCGTCGGAGAGCGTGATCTCGAAGACGTCATCGCGACCGGGCTCGCCCTTGTCGCAGGCCCGGACCGTGGCGGTGCCCGCCGTGTCGTTGATCAGCACATCGTAGGTGATGATGCGGCAGTCCGCATCGCTCGGATCGATCGTGAATCCCGTCACCGCCGTGGAGCGCACGTGCATGCCGGTGCCGTGGTCGATGTAGTTCAGGTGGCCCCAGAACTCGCCGCGGCGGATGCCGCCACTGACCCCGAACGTGCCCTTGTCGCCGGTGGGCGTGCCGGTGATCCAGCCGCCGCCGGTGAGCTTGCCGCAGTCACCTTCGGGGGCTGGCGGCTTGCCCGTGCAGGTGATGCCAGCCTGGGCGAAACCGAAGAGGCCGTTCAGACAGCCGTCCTCGATGACGTGCAGGGCGGTCACCGTGATCACGCCTGAGCCGCCGCTCGCATCACTGGCCTGCTCGTTGATGATGATCCGGCCGCCGGGAAACTCCACGACCTGGTTGGCCTCGCCGGTCACCGTCACCGCCTGGCCGTTGACGACCAGGTTCTGGATGTTGACGCTGGCGGAGACCGACGCCTTGCCGTTCGTATCGCAGCTCGCCGTCGCCGTGCTGCCAACAAAATCGGCGGTGACGAACGACATGCCGCCGTTGGGCGGCATGAGCTCGACGCTGAAGCCGGTCATGGTGGTCTCCGACAGCGTCTCCGGCCCGGACCCAGCGGTCGAGGCCCGGGCCGAGCTGATGATGAGGCCGCCGTCGGCCACATTCACATCCGCGATCGTCTGTTCGAGGGAACCGCCCTCGGCCGGGAGCGGTCCCGTATCGCAGAGCAGGAGCGAGCCTCCGGGGATCGAAGTGCTGTCGGTGATCACCACGATGCTTGCCTGGCCCTGATAAGTCGTGGAGGCCGTTGACGCGGCCTCCACGCGCGGGCTGGCGGTGAGCCCGCCCAGCAGGATCGCCAGCACTCCGGCGGAGATCCGCCAACTGAGACGTATATATGCATATTTCATAACCATGTCCTTTTTTGTTTTTAGGGATTGATGCTTCAGCCGGCGCACCTGCGCACGGCCGCGCGCCCAAGATAGACGAACGGACCCCGCCAGGTCATTGGGGTCGGGACAGAAAACAGCCGCAGTTGAAACCCGACGGACTCAGAGCCGGATGGGGAATTTTTTCATGGGAGTGTCCGCCCCCGGTTCAGCCCGCCTGGCACCCCAGGGCGGCGGCGCACTCGTAAGTCCGCATCGTCGCTGCCGCGGTTTTTCCCCAATCGAAGCCTTGCGCGTGTCGGTATCCCGCCGCCCGGAGCGTGGCCCGCCACGCCCCGTCGCCCGCCAACCGGGTCAGTTGCTGCTCCAGACCGGCGATATCCTCCGGGTCCACGGTGGCGGCCGCCTCTCCCACCACTTCGCCCAGCGCGCCGCGGGTCGAGCAAACCACCGGGCAACCGCACGCCATCGCCTCGATCGGCGGCAGGCCGAAACCCTCGAACAACGACGGAAAGACAAACGCCCCCGCCGCCCGATACCAGTTGGGCAGGTCCGCATCCGCGACAAACCCGAGACAGCGGATGTCGCCTGTCCAAGGCGAACGGCGCACGGCCTCGTGGATGATCTCCGCGCCGCGCCAGTCGCTGCCCCCGAGCACCAGCTGCCAGTCCGATCGCGTCGCGGCCTTGAACCGGTTGAAGGCTTCGATCAACCGCACATGGTTTTTTCCGGGATGCTCGAGGCGCGCGACGTAGAGGAAAAAGGGCTTCGTCACCCCTTGCCGTTCCGCCGCCCACACGCGGGCGGCACCGGCCCGTCCGGGATTGAAGCGCGCGTGGTCGAGCCCGTTGGGTATCGCCTCGATCTTCTCCGGCGGCACCTGGAAAAACCGCTCGATGTCCCGCGCCGTCGTCCGGCTCACCGCGATGATCCGGTCCTGCCGGCGCGCCAGCCGGCGCGCCACCACGCGGCCGTAGAACATGCGCGGCCAGTCGTATTTGCCCGCCAGTTGAAACGGCGCCAGATCGTGGATCGTCGCCACCAGCGCGCAGGGCGCCGCCCGCAGCATCCGCCGGTAGCTCGGCACATGCAGCACGTCGAGCCCGTGCCGCGCCGCCAACCGCGGCAGCACGGTCTGGTGCCACATGATGTCGCGCACCGGCGGGCGAACATGCTCGGACACGGGCACCAGCGTCATGTCCTGCAACGCAAACGCGAAAAGCGGGATGTCCTCTTCCAGGACAAAGAGCGTGAAGCGGTGCCGGCCGGCCTGCGGCAGCAGCGCCCGAACCAGGGCGAGGACGTATTGCGCCACGCCGCTCCGGCCCCGCTGGATGACGGAGGTGGAGAGGCCGATGTTCATGCCGCCTTGGAGGAGACCGGTCCGGCCGGCGGCGTCGCCCCCACGATCTCGAAGCAATCGAGCAGGCTCAGGCGGGCCAACGCGCGCCGGACCGCCTGGCTGGGCGACTGCAACACCAGCCGGTGCCCCGCCGCGTGCAACTGCTTCCACCGCCGGGCCAGCACGGCCGCGCCCGTGCTGTCGATGAAATCGACGGTCCGCAGATCGAGCAGGCAATCGTGGTCATCGGCGCCGAGTTGCTGCCAGACGCCCGCCGCGCGCTCGATCGCGGACCGGTCGAGGGCGCCCGACACCTTCACCCGGCGCCACGCGCGGCCGGTCTCGAAGAACGCCACCGCGCTGCCCGGTTTGCAGCGCCGGGCGGCCCGGCGCATCAACCAGCATTGGACGAAAATGGCACCGCCGAAACAGCGCAGGTTCGTGGCGTAGCGGCGGAACAGCCGCCGCGGTTCCTGGGCCAGTCGGAATAGCCATTCCAAGCCCGCGCCCCGCATCCAGACGGGCGCCCGCCGCACCTGGCCCGCGAGGAAATCAATCGTCGCGCCCATGCCGAGTGCCACCGGCACGCCCAGGGCGCGGTAATGCCGCGCGATCCATTTCTCCTGTTTCGGGCAGCCGAACGAGACGAAGAGAATGTCCGGCCGCGCCTCGCGTATGCGGCGGGCGATCTCCGCCTGGTCCGTTTCCGTCAGAGGCCGGAAGGGTGGCGAATAATGCCCCGCCACCACGAGGCCGGGATGCGAGTCGCGCAGCCGCGCCACGGCGCGCGCGTTGGCCTCCGGCGTCGCGCCCAGCAAAAACAGCCGGTAGCCCTTCTGCTCCGCGCGGGCGATGAGCCGCGGGGCCAGGTCTGCGCCCGCCACGCGCCCCGGCAGCGAATTTCCCAGCCAGCGCGACGCCCAGACCAGCGGCTGGCCGTCGCACAACACGAGGTCGGCCTCCAAGAGGATGCGGTGCAGCTCGGCGTCGCGCCGCGCCTGCACGAGAAAATCCACGTTGGGCGTCACGACGTAGTGCGGCCGGCCGGACCGCACCATGGCGTCGATGCGGTCGAGCGCCTCGTCCATCGTGACCGGATCGATCGGCACGCCCAGGATCGCCACCGGCCAGCGATGGCCGGTTTGCGTTCCGTTCCGTTTCCGCGGTTCGGCGGAAATCGTCTTTTGCCTGCGCGGCAGCGTAAGGTTGGGAAATATCATGGTGTGGGCGCGGATCGGACGGGCGCCAACGCCCCGAGCCTGCGCGGCACCGAAGATAAGCGACCGCTCCGCGCCGCAAAATGGGGACAGTGCCTTCTCTTTTGCCGGAATCGCGCGCTCCGGCGCGGCCCGCTGGGGTGATCATCCAATTTTCAGCAGGTCTTCACCCACTTAACCCGGCGGGGCGGTTGGGCTACGCTGATCGCCGAAAACCGTGCGCTCTAAATCCGTGGCTCCGCCGACCGACACCTACCCGCTTTCGCCCATGCAGCAGGGCATGCTCTTTCACAGCCTGTATGCCCGCCAGCCCGGGGTGGATGTCGAGCAACTCCTGTTCACGCTCCCGGAGACGTTGCAGGCGGAGCTGTTCGAACGTGCCTGGCGCCGGGCGGCGCAACGGCACGCCATCCTGCGCACCACTTTCCGCTGGCACGGCCCCGACCAGCCGCAGCAGGTGGTGCACGCGGACCCGCCCGTGGACCTGACCTGGCACGACTGGCGCGCCCTCTCGCCCGCAGATCGGGAGCATCGGTGGGAGGAATTACTCGCGGCCGACCGCCGGCGCGGCTTCCAACTGGATCTTCCGCCACTCTGGCGCCTCACCGTCGCGCAGACCACCGTTAAGGAACACCGGTTCGCCTTCACCTTTCACCACCTGCTGCTCGACGGCCGGGGCGTCGTGGTGCTGCTCACCGAGGTGTTCGCCGCCTACGGCGCTTATCTGGCCGGAACCGAGCCGCCGGCCACGCCGCCCGTGGCCTACCGCGCCTACATCGACTGGTTGCAGACCCGCGACTGGCGCGAAGCCGAAATGTTCTGGCGCCGCGTGCTCCGCGGCATGATCGCCCCCACGGCCCTGCCGGGGGCACGGACCGGCCCGCCGGCCGCTGCCGCCGACAACGACACCAGGCACCGCGAGCAACAAGTGGCGCTCTCCGCCGGACGCACCGCCAAATTGAAGCTGCTGACCCAGCGGCACGGCCTGACCCTCAACACGCTCGTGCAGGGCGCCTGGGCCCTGCTGTTGGGCCGTTACAGCGGCGAGGAGCATGTCGTGTTCGGCGCCGTGCGCGCCTGCCGGCACACCACCGTGGAGGGCGCCGAGTCCATCGTCGGCCTGCTCATCAACACCGTGCCGCTCCGCGTCGCCCTGCCGCCGGAGATGCCGGCGCTCGCCTGGTTGCAGCAATTGCGGGAGCACTGGATCGCCCTCCGCCCCTATGAGAACACCCCGCTGGCCGAAATCCAGGGTTGGAGCGAGGTGCCGCGCGGCACGCCGCTGTTCGAGAGCCTCGTCAACTATCAGGAACCGAGCTGGGACACCGCGTTGAAATCCCTGGGCGGCGCCTGGCGGCGCCGGCAGTTCGGCATCCGCAGCCAGCCCAACTATCCGCTGGCCCTCGACGCCGCGGGCGGAGCGACCCTCACGCTGAAAATCCTCTACGATCCGGCGCGCTTCGCCGACCCGGCCATCCACGCCCTGCTGGGCCATCTCACGACCCTGCTGACCGGCATCGCCGAACACCCGCAGATGCCCCTCGGCCGGCTGCCACTGCTGACCGCCCCCGAGCGGCAGGCGGTGCTGACCGATTGGAACAGCACGCGGGCCGGTTATCCCGACGATCTCTGCGTGCACCACCTGTTCGAAAAACAGGCGCTGCGCTCTCCGGGCGCCGTGGCGGTCGTCGACCAGCACCGCCACCTGACCTATCGCGACCTGAACACGGAGGCCGGCGCGCTCGCGCGCCATTTGTGTGCGCTCGGCATCGGGCCCGATGTCTGCGTCGGTGTATGCCTGCCACGTTCGGTCGACCTGATTGTCTGCCTGCTGGCGGTGCTCAAGGCCGGCGGCGCCTACGTGCCGCTGGATCCGGACTACCCGCCAGACCGCCTGACCTTCATGCTCAAGGACGCCCAAGCCCCAGTGCTGCTGACGCTGAAGAAACTGGCCCCAATATTTTCCGCGCCAACGCTCAGCGTGATCTACCTGGACGGACCGCTTCCCCCCGTCGCGCCGCCGGCGAACGCCGTGCTCCCCAATCCCGGAAATCTCGCCTACGTCATCTTCACCTCCGGTTCCACCGGCACTCCCAAGGGCGTCGCCATTCAGCACGCCAGCGTGGCCAATCTCATCGCGTGGCACCTGCGGACCTATCAGGTGACCCCGGCGGATCGCACCACCCAGCTCGCCAGTCCCGCCTTTGACGCGTCCGTGTGGGAGATCTGGCCTTACCTCGCCGCCGGGGCCAGCATCCATATTCCGCCGGATGACATCCGCCTCGATCCGCATCAACTGGTCCCCTGGCTGGAGAACCGACGTATCTCGATCTGCTTCCTGCCCACCCCGCTGGCCGAGGCGGTCATGGATGAAACCTGGCCCGACGATACAGCGCTGCGCGTCATTCTCACCGGCGGCGACCGGCTGCGTCGCTGGCCGGGTGAGCGTCTCCCCTGCAGCCTCGTCAACCACTACGGTCCGACCGAGAACACCGTCGTCACCACCAGCCAGCCGGTTTCGCCCGAGCCGGCGGGCGCGTCCGCTCCGCTCATCGGCACCCCCATCGCCAACACCGAGATCTATGTCCTCGATGCCCAGCGGCAGTTGCTGCCGGTCGGCGTGCCCGGCGAACTGTATGTCGGCGGCGTCGGCCTGGCCCGCGGCTACTATCGTCGCCCCGAACTGACGCACGAAAAATTCGTGCCCCATCCCTTCCGGTCCGGTGCGCGGCTGTATCGGACCGGCGACCTTGTCCGCTGGTGTCCGGGCGGCGCCCTCGAATTCCTCGGTCGGGTCGATCAGCAGTTGAAAGTCCGCGGCCATCGCATCGAGCCGGCCGAGATCGAGGCGCGGTTGAACACGCATGCCGGCGTGCAGGAGAGCCTGGTCGTTCCCCGCGAGGATGCACTCGGCCAGCTCCAGCTGGTCGCCTACCTCCTGCTGCCGCCGGGCGCGCCTGCTCCGGCACCCCGCGAACTCGCCGAGCTGTTGCGCGCCAGTCTGCCGGCCTACATGGTGCCCGCCGCCTTCGTCGCGGTGGCAAGCTGGCCGCTGACCGCCAACGGCAAGATCGACCGCACCCGGTTGCCCGCCCCCGACCGCCTGGGCTACGACTCCGCCTCGCCCTTCGCCGCGCCACAGGGCGAGACCGAGGAAACCATCGCGCGCGTCTGGACGGAAGTGCTGGGCCGCGCCAGCATCAGCGCGCAGGACGATTTCTTCGGACTCGGCGGTCACTCGCTGCGGGCGGCTCAGGTCGTCTCGCGCCTCAACCTCGCCTTCCGGATCGACCTGCCCGTGCGCACGCTCTTCGAGCACCCGACCTTGGCCGCCCTGGCGCGCGAAATTGAAACCCGGATCGGGCACGGCGCGGCGGACACCGCGCCGGCCATCACCCGGGTGCGCCGCAACCGCTATCGCCCGACCAAGCATGCGCCGGCCGCCGGCGCGGCGATCCTCCCGCAGTCATAATCCCATGCCTCCGCTCCCCTCCGCCAACCCTGTTGCTGAAACGCCCGCTGCGCCGCCCGCCGAAGCGCTGCCCGAGACCTTTTTCTTTCCCGCGTCCTCGGCCCAGCAGCGGCTGTGGTTTCTCGAACAATTCCAACCGGGCCGCGCGCTCTACAACATCCCCATCGCCGTCCGCCTGACCGGCCCCCTCGATGCGGCGCTCCTGGCGCGCTCGCTCAACCACCTCGTCCGCCGGCACGAGATCCTGCGCACGTCCTTCGCGGTGCAACAGGAGCAGCCGGTGCAGATCGTCGCGCTCGAATTGACGCTCACGCTGCCGGTGACCGATCTGCGGTCCGTCCCGGAAGCGGCGCGCGAGGCGCGGGCCTGCAGCCTCGCCCGGGAAGAGGCCAGGCGCCCCTTCGATCTGCGGACCGCGCCGCTCCTGCGCGTCCACCTGCTCCACCTCTCGGACACCGACCACATCTTCCTGCTCACGGTGCACCACATCGTTTTCGACGGCTGGTCGCTCACGCTTTTTTTCCACGAACTTGCCGCCACCTACACCGCGCTCGGCGCCGGCCGGCCACCGCCGTTGCCGGAACTGCCGGTGCAATACGGCGACTTCGCCGCCTGGCAGCACGAACGCCTCCGGCAGCAATCCGACCATCTCGCCTGGTGGACGGAGCGGCTCGCCGGCAGTCCGCCGGCGCTGGAACTGCCCGCCGACCGGCCCCGGCCCGCGGTGCAGGGTTATCATGGCCGGGTCGAAACCCTCGCCCTCCCCGCCACGGTGCGCGCACCGCTGGAGGCGCTCAGCCGCCGCGAAGGCGTCACGGTTTTCATGATCCTGCTGGCCGCGTTCCAGGCGTTGCTGCACCGCCACACGGGCCAGACGGACCTGCTGGTCGGCACGCCCGTGGCCGGCCGCAACCGCCCGGAGAGCGAGGCGTTGATCGGCCTGTTCATCAACACCCTCGTGCTGCGCGGCGACCTGTCGGGCAACCCGACCTTCCGTGAGCTGCTGGGCCGCGTCCGCACCACCGTGCTGGACGCCCTGGCGCACGAGGAGGCCGCGTTCGAGAAACTCGTGGAAAAACTGCCGCTCGCCCGCAGCCTGGGCCGCGCGCCGCTGTTCCAGACGATGTTCGTGCACGAACGCGCGCCGCTGGAGCCCGTGCGCTGGCCGGGCCTGACGCTCACCCAGCTCGAACTCGACACCGGGACATCGAAGTTCGACCTCACGCTCTACCTCGGGGAAAGCGCGCAAGGCTTCACCGCGCGGGCGGAATACGATTCCGACCTCTTCGAACCCGCGACCATCCGGCGGCTGCTGGGACATTTCGCGGTGCTGCTGGAGGGCGCGGTCGCCGCCCCGGACCAGCGGCTCGCCGAACTCCCGCTGCTCACCGACGGGGAACGCCGGCAGTTGCTCGTCGACTGGAACAACACCGCCGCCGACTTCCCGCGCGACCAGACGATCCACGGCCTGATCGCCGCCCAGACCGCGCGCACCCCGCAAGCGACGGCGGTGGTGTGTGACGAACAGGCCTTGACGTATCAGGAACTCGACCGGCGCGCGACCGGGTTGGCCGGGTTTCTCCGCACCCTCGGCGTCGGCCCCGGCGCACTCGTCGGCATCTGCGTTGAGCGCTCCCTCGCCATGATGGTCGGACTGCTCGGCATCCTCAAGGCAGGCGGAGCCTACCTCCCGCTCGATCCCAAGTTTCCCGCCGAACGCCTCGCGTTCATCGTCGGCGATGCCCGCGTGCAGGTCGTGCTCACGCAGGGGAAATTCCGCCACCTGCTGCCGGCCGCCGACGTCCGGCTCGTCTCCCTCGATGAATCCGATCCCGCCCCGTTCCCCGCCCCCACCGCGCCCGAAGCCGCGCCGACCGACCCCGCCTACGTGCTCTACACCTCCGGCTCGACGGGCAAACCCAAGGGCGTGGTCGTCACCCACCGTAACGTCGTGAACTTTTTCGCCGGCATGAACCGCGCCCTCGGT
>Ga0066487_100469_pt1 | contig 10906 bp, 9 predicted proteins | sample LakWasM129_HOW14_2_FD_59588 | JGI IMG/M metagenome (GOLD analysis project Ga0066487, IMG submission 59588) | Freshwater sediment methanotrophic microbial communities from Lake Washington under simulated oxygen tension - Sediment Metagenome 129_HOW14 | ecosystem: Environmental > Aquatic >... | reverse complement strand
GTCGCCCCAAGGCGCGGCAAGCGAAAGGGCTACTGCCTCATCAGCGCCAGGCGACTGCGGCAGCGCCTTCCAAGAGTCAACTGCGCGAAATACTGCTCCAGAACTGAGCCCAGAAGCTGTGGTCCTGCGGAGATAGATCTTCGTACATTGAAAGCCGTCCTGGGTCATTGCTGTGAAGCGCAGCTACGGCTTGAGCCACTGGGGCCAAATAGGTATCTGCAGCCACCTTGAAGTCATAGAGACGAAGATCGTCATCATTGCGCTCGAACGCCACACGGTGCGCGGCAATCCAAAGCGCAATGATCAGACGTTGAACGCCTGCAGTTTTTTCAAGGATCAGATCACCCAATGCTTCATTGATAGCCATTGGGCGAGCTACGTACTGGTAGTGTCCGAGTCTTGGCAGAAAGTGCTGACGGAATGCCGCATCATGATCTCCCCAGAAATGCTTGAAGGCGTGATACCCCGACGTGACGATACGTTCTGTATTGCTCAGGCGCTTGGTCAGCGCGCCGAAGCCGTCCGGCGTTCCTGAGACTAGTAGCGGTATCTGCCATTCGTTCAACGCTGTCAGGATCCACTTGAGAGACTGATCATCAATAATGCGCAGCTCTGGCGGAGGTTCACCCTGTTTTCGTTTGCTTCTGGACTTGAGTGGAGGAAGCTTGAACAGGTTCTGAATCTCATCCAGGTGCAGAAGACCAAGAAAATGGCTGGAAGCAACTTGGCGCCATTCGTCCAGCATTTGTGGTCCGTTGCGCCATTCGCCAGCCAGTGTCTTGTCGAAGCGGGTGCTGCCCGTCGCCTTTTTCCATGCCGTCATCAGCGCCGCTGCGAGATCAGTGGCTTTGCCACCTGCAGGAACATCCAGCGAGAGCCAAACCACTTGCTGCAACCCATTGACCATCCGGAAAAATGAAGTGTGCTGGATAGTTTGAGGGAATGTAGAGAGGCATCTGCGAATCGCTTGTGTCTTGCCAGAGCCTGACACACCGACCACTGCTGCACCGTAGGTTGGTGCCGTCACTGGGGGCCTGTAGCGGGCCTCCTCGCCACTGATCATGCTCCATGTACTTGATGACGAGGGTTGCAGGTGGTGGTAGTTCTGACGGATCATCATGTCCATCGTTTCATACAACTGCAGCTCTTCCACGCTTGGGACGTGGAGATCACGCACACTCATCAGCATGTGTAGGCGGACGTGGCGCGGAATAGTGGCAATGTCTTTGGGAGGACGGGGAGGAAACTCGACCAATGCCTTGAGTGTTTCAGGTCGCGAGCGTATCGGTCCAAGCTGCGCGATGAGCGAATTCCCAGCGTATGGATCGTGTGCGGTGGCGGATTCAGAAGCACGCTTAGTCATGCATGACCTCCGCATCCATGGCTTGGAAAAGATCACCCATCATCGCGTCATAGTTGGTTTTGGACTCAGCTCGTGTCTTCGCAGCACCTCGGACTTCACCTACCATCAGTTGACCGGCGAACTCATTTTCGATTGCACGGGCTTCACGGATTGTCGGAGTGAGTCCGCGGGCGCGTTGACGTGCAGCGCGTGTCTCCTCAATGGCCTGTTTGCGAATGAGTTCCATGCGGTGATAGCCGAGTACCGCAGCTTGCACGCGTTGGTGCTCAACGTCAGCAGCGTTGAGCTTTTGGAACGCAAAGGAGTCAACCACCTCGTCATGGGTCAGCTCCGGAGCCGCCCGAGAATGGTCTGAGATCGTGAGATCAATCAGACCCTCTCCTCGCTCGTACGGAGTCCAGATGCGTGAAACTGAGCCTGGGTAGTACTGAGCAGGGACTTCCCAACTGCCTCGGACTGAACGGGCACGCGTGGTCCATTGCTCGGCTTCTATGATCGGCGCGCTATAGCGATTTGTGCGAAAGACGACACCGTTTCGAGTGACGCGTGCATCGCCAGCTGGGAGCAGCTGTGTGATCAATTCCGCTTGCGACTGCGCGCGCGAGAAGCCAATGCCCATGTCATGCCCCCAACGCCACAGCCCCGCTGGACTAGGAAAAACACCTTGCGCAATCATGTGTGCATCCAGGCGATGGCTTCGGTCCGCCGTAAGGTTGTAGACATAGAAGCACTCGTAAAGAAACTGCATGTACTGGCGGACTGTCATCGTTGCAGCTGCGGGGTTTGAGCGACGCAAGTCGTACTCTTTGCGTCGGGCATCCATCGCACCTGGAATGAAGTGATACTGCACGTTCTTCATGATGCGGTGCATGACCTCAACGACACCCTTCAGATCGGGACGGAATGGCGCGGTGTAACTGAGCGTTGTGAGCAGTTTCATGCCCGTTGCCTTTGCCCGCTTGGACAGGTACTCACCTCGATCGCAGAGCAACCTCGCTGGCAGGGTGGGGGCCGGAAACAGGGACTGGCGCATGTCGTACCCCCACAGATCGCTCATCAAGTTGGACGATGCGACTGTGTTGAAAATGGCGACTTGTGCCGTATCCCAGCTGGGACCTGTGAGGCAGACATAGAAACCCACTACAGCCGTCGAGAAAACGTCCACGATGACATACACGATGGGACGTCCGATGATCCAGTTGGGATCTATTGACGAACGCAAGTACACGTCTCCGATGGTGGAGTCGATGGCGTACATCAGCCCTGGTCCCTCGGCTCCCTCCCAGCTATAGCCCGACAAGCCGCGGAGCGCGCGTTCGAAATGTCCGCTGCTGGTCTTTTCGCGGATGCGCTCGATTTCGTCATATTCCACCGTCAACACCCGCTTGACCTGCTGATAGTTGGGGTATTGGCCTTTCACAAGCGTTGCGGGAACGATGTTGTCGTTCTCGTCAATACGCATTGCAGTGGTGAATTTCCTGGCGATAATGCGCTTGTAACGCTCAGGCATTGGCGGTTTGGGTATGGAAATCTTGCCGTCAGCCGCTCTGATATCGGCTCGCCACAGGTCATTCATCCCCGGTTGGGTTGCCTCTCCCCAGGTCCCGTAGACCAGTTTCGACAGTCTTTGTGCAAACGTTTTTCTGCCTGCCTTTTTCCTGGGGATGCAGTCAGATAAGTCCCGTGGCTTCCCTCGCGCGCCGCATCTATCCCAGCGGATGCGCAGACTGGTTTGCGTGAGGCCGAACGTGCAGAGGATGGACCAAAGTTTGTAGACGTACGACTTGCTGACGCTGTGTTGCAGAGCTGTCTCTCTGACCAACCCTCCCAAGTTGCCGTGTATCAGTATGGATTCTTTGAGTTTTTCGGAATCCAGAAAATTGGCCATCACCCGGCAACGCTTGTCGAATGCACTTTGTGCACTCGGTTGATCAATCGCCGTGTAATAAACCCCCGGAAGTTCAAGGCTGATTGAAATCAGGTCGCGTGACTCATGAAGTTCGGCAAGGTCATTCCGATTGACTGCATACAGACTTCCGACCAGAGCTCTCTGAGGTATTCGCTTTTTGCGTTTCAGTTTCTGATCTTCAATTCGTGGTCGGCCTCCCCGACTTTTTGTTGGGGGAGTGTCTTGCTTCAGCATTACGCAATGGGTGACTTCAGCGGTGGGATCGTCTACTACGATCCGAAAAATCCCTTCTGGTAGTCCCAGCGCTTCGGTGGTCAGCTTGAAAGCTTGGTTGTGCATCAGATGCATGCCGACCTCCGCGCCACAATCGGATTGAGACTCAAGAACGCCTCCCGCGAAATCAAGCTCAGGGGGTGGTGAGGCCTCCAGCCGCGGCGCAAATCCACAGGTAGTAAACCGCGCCAGATCGATTGCCAAAGTGCCCGCTGCGCTTGATGGCGGTGCGTTTCTCCTCCCAAGAGGTCAGCCAGGTGCTGGACGATGTCAGAGAAGGCATGCCAGGGTGCCGAGTGCACCACTCTGCAAGCCAGCTGGATTTCTGAAATCTCTGCTGGCTCACCAAATCCCCACGGTGAACTTCGACGCAGAGTGAGTCCCACACTTTTTTCGTACTGCTCTGGCGTAATGAGTAGCCACTCTACGCCTCGGAGATTCCAATAGGTTTTCTCCAAGCGGAGTAACTCCTTGGCACGTTTAGTTAGGGAGCTGGAAGGTTTGCAAGAAACAGCGAGTAGTTTAAAGGCGCCTCGTTGATTGCGCATAACGAGCAGTAAATCTGTCGTGCTAGTCCAAGCGTGTGTTTCGTCACCATCTTTCAGTACTGGGTGTTTGATACCCAGATCCCCTGCTATCTCCACTGTCCCAGGGAATTGCATCGAGCCATGGCCAATTTGCCACCGCGAGAGATCATGGAATGCGGAGTCTTGGCTGATCGGAAATTGCTCAACAAGATCGACTAAACCTGGAATTAGCCCGGCGAAGTTCAAACCTCCCCATTCTTGGTCCGAGAGAAGCTCGCGCTGTCGATCCATCCAAACGATCAGATGGGAGCGTCCCTTGCTGGATGGATCAGCCCGCGAAACCCTGTGCCACGGGATGTAGTCTGAGTATGTGCCACTCCCCCTACCTTCCCTCTGAAATCGTTCGAGGACCTTTGGCGTAAAGCGCTTTTCGGTTCTCATCGCCTCAACTCCCGTTCGGCGAGGTTGAGACAAAGTTGGAGGCCCGGAGTGCGAGCAGGAGCTTGGCTATGACGTTGTCACGTCCAGTGTGCTGATTTGGTGTGTATCCAGAGGTTCTGCACAGACGTGTCGATGCCTCACGGCGATTGGTGATTTCTTGCATGGTCTGACCTGTTGGTTGTTCGCCTAGTAGGCGCGAACACAAACCACCACCTGGGGTCAGATCGGTTAATCTGGCGTTGCGACTCGCGAAGACTTCGGTCTGAGCACCCTGGGCGGCGGGGCTTCTGAAAAGGGGATCCCGCCGTTTCTTATTTCATGGAGACCTCCAACGTTTGGCGAATCGATCGAACTTGGGCGGGCGAGAGGTCTTGACCCAAGCAAGCGATGTCGCGGAGTAGGTCTGCGACGTGGCGCGGTGTGGCTCGCGCGACTCTCAGCCCCATGCCGCTGCGCTGTTGCGAGGCCAGTTCAGCGAGCCTCTGGGTCTCACTCCGTGACAGCTCCAGCGCTTGAGCCAGCCGGGTCACGGTGGGGCTTGCCGGCGGTGGGCGACGCGCGTTCTCAAATTCACTGATGAGTGACGCAGTCACTCTGGCTCTCTTGCCTAGGGAACGGAGGCTCAATCGTTGTCTACTTCGCAGCAGGAACAAGAGTTCACCGAAACTGCTGGCGAGGTTTTTGAGGTCGAGGTTTTCCTCTTCGTGATCACGAAATTGCATGGAATCACGAAAGCTCAGAGCCATGTCCTTGAGTGATGTGATGGGCAAAAAAGACGAATGTGTTTGAGAGGGTAGACCCCACACGGAAGTCTGTCGATACAAAAGCCAAGGAGATCGGTGCGTGGTTTTTGTGCTGCGAAATGCACGTTCCTACCTGGAAATCATTCAGATATCCACGAACAATCGAGACAACGGATCAACATTCTTATGACTGCAACCAACGCGTCGCTGATGTTCAGGTTGAGGCTCAAATGCGCTGTCAACCACTTCAAGCATCGGATGTTGGGGGCGGCGCATAAGCCTGGAATTTCGCAGGGAAAGTCCGTTCTCATACACATGACTGATGTGCTCTCAAGAGCACCATTCGACCCAAGAACCTGGGACAGTTGGTTTGTTGATGCGCCGCCTCGTGTCCAACGGGCAGCAATAGGAAGGCTTGACCAATTTATTGATGCCCAGGGTGGGAGGTTGAGGGACAGGCGTGGAGAAATCGGGTTTTATGAAGAGCTTGTGTTCGGAGGCTTGGTCGAGCAGGCTTTGTCGTCCGATACGGGCAAGCTTCATCGATCACTTGTTGCGCACCGGATAAGCAATTACAGACCACGAAGTCCCCTACATCTTCATTTTGACGCGTTGGACGTGGCAGAGCTCGAAAATAATCGATTGCACGGGGGCGGATGTCTCTGGGAATCAAAAACGATGTTAGCGAATCGGGTCATGGAGTGTTTGCACGACAGGTGGAACCACCGGTGCGGTACTGTGTATGAAACCCTGTCATCCGACATGAAACTAGCCATGCTTGAGTTGTCCGAAGTCGATCGACGGTCTGCTGATAAGCAGTTCACCTTTGGTCCAATGGCATTCCAGTTTCTCATGGGAAAAGCACCGCAACCGATGTTCGAGGCGCGTTTGAATCAGCTTGATTTTTCTGCAAGCCAAGTTCACAAAACTTTGTTTGGCATTGCAGCAGACACGTCATTTTTGAGAGCGGATCGATTGATAGCTTGGTCTCTTGACTCAGCTACTGCTGCATTGGCGCTGCAGTCAATGAATTGGCGTTTTCAGCAAGACATGCTGGATTCGGGACGTGCTATCGTGATGCCTGAGGTTTGGTATTTAGATGCTATGCAGTCCTTGTTTTTCGGACTAGACGACGAGGAAGCATTGTCTGAGGCTCTGGGGCGTGTAAACGAGTTGGGGCAATTTAATTGGCTGCCAGATACATATCACGCATTGTTGGCGGCTCGCGATCAGTATCACGCCTTGCTTTTTCAAATGGGGCTGGACCATGAGACTCTCTGGAAAATTGCTGAATTTTTTGATCGATCCCAACCGGCGACTATGCGGAAGGCTTGATGGAGTCTTCGGGTGTCCGAACAGTTAGGGGAAAGGCAGTGATATGAAGAAGGTCGCTCGCTAATCACAGCGAGCAATTATCGATCACCAAATATTTCGGATGAAAGTTAGGAAAATGCGTCCCCGTAGGCATGCTTGCGCAGCGGTCTCCCCCTGGGGCTTAATTTGCGCCGCTTTTTGCTTCAAGGAATAGGAGTCGACATGAAAAGGGATTCAAAAAAGATCCACAGTGTGCCGAAAGACTTCCCTGTTACCGCACACCTATCAGCTGTTGCGGGCGCGCAACCCAAGATGGGCCTCATTGAGGAGGATGGAAAGTTCTATGCTCCTGGGACATCGCCCTCTGAGGTGATTGCAGCTTTTGGCATTTGCGACGACCTTGCCTCGCAAATGGTCCCCTACTGCCAGCGAAAACTAGCATTATTTAATGGAGACAAGGAGGCTACTTTAAAGGCCGCATTGAAAGGACTTCTGGCCAAAGGTTGGTGTACAGATGAGCAGTGCTTCTGGATAATGCACAGAGTCGTGGACGAGTTGAAGTGGTCTGTGGATGAGCGCAACTGGCGCTTCTAATGAATCAGGTGGTGCCAATTGATGTGGCTCATGGCTTTCAACGAAAGTATCATACGCTTCAACTTTCTCATGCAACTCATGGTAGATGAGTCAGGCGGCCCACAAGGCTTTGATGCGCGCGCTTGGCTGAACTGCTGGTTGGTGGGCCGCTTTGCGCGCACTCGGTCAAAGGTAGCGCTTGGATGTTCGCCCCTGTGGACTTTGACATGCCAGACCATGCTCTGCCGGCCCAAACCGGCAGTTTCGTAAGCGATGTCATCCTCCCATTTGGCGAACAGGCCATGACACCTGAGCACAAATTCCCCTATGTTCCGGCGTCTAAACCACGCAGCGCCGAGGTGATCCTCTACCTGGATCTCGATGGCGTGGTCCACCATGAGAAAGTCCTCTGGCACCCCGGCAAGGGCATCTACATGAGCCCCTATGAAGCCGCGGGACACACCTTGTTTGAATGGCTTCCCATCCTAGAGCAAGCCCTGGAGCCCTTTCCGGCATTGGCCCTAGTGCTCAGCAGCACCTGGTGCATCCGTCCCGGATACAGTGCTACGCTCAAACGCTTTCCGATAACCTTGCGCTCCCGCTTCATAGGCGGCACGTACCACAGGCGGGTGCATGGCGTGGATCCCTGGAACCAAGCCATGTTTCGTGAGACTCCCCGGGGTGTACAAATCCAGCAGGATGCCCAGCGCAGGAGGCCGCGACATTGGATCGCGCTCGATGACGACCTCGAAGACTGGCCTGCGGCGTATCGGCATCACTTGATCGCCTGCGATGGAACGAGGGGTCTGTCTGACCCCGACGTTCAGCGGGAACTCAAAGAACAGCTGCAGCGCTGCCATACAACCTCGTCCAGTCCTGAGTGATCTCCCTATGAAACTGCTCACTCTCTCCAAACCATCCTGCTGATGGACCATAGATCCATACAGCGTCCCACTTCAACCTTTCGGAACCTGCTGGAACGACCTCTATAGATCGAGACTACCGATTCGCTCTGCCGAGGAAGACGGACTGGAAGGCTGGAACCTGCGTGTACTCCTCTCCCATCAAGAGTGTCAGCGTCCGAGGCAAGCAAAAGGGGATCGCCGTCAGCAAGACGCCGGGGCCAGTGTGGAAGGGGCGGCTCTTCTCTGAGTGTGTCAAGGGCAACGGCTTGCTCCATGGCCAGAGGATAAGAGTATGAACTGGCGTCGATCAGAGGGATCGTTCGTCCACTGAAGAAGAGCAAGTCCTGCTGAAGGCATTGCGTCGAGTTCATGACTTTATGAAAACGACTATTTGTATGAGCAGCGCGCTGAGCCGCATGGATGCTACGCCTCTGTTTACGACTTTATTTGGCCAGAATACCTGCCCTGATCCTTCGTTGCCCCTGTGCGAAATGTCCGTCGGACACCCGGCGGCTGGCCTACCTGCGGTATCGCAACATGGGGCTGCGCACGCTCTGGCCGGTCCTACGGCTGAGCCGCATGACTGGTCCCACACTGGTTACCAGCGCAGTGCATATCTGCGCTGCAGTCGGGCGCTTCGTTTGACGCGCCTCTTTGACCACCATGTGAAGGAGATACCCATGGCTCAGCAAAACGACCAGCAACAGCAGCAGCAAAACAACCCGCAGCAGCAGAACCCGAACCAGCAAAAACCGGGACAGCAGCAGCAGGACAACCCCCAGCACAAGCAACCTGGCCAGAACCAGCCAGGCCAGCAGCAGCCCAATCAGCCCCGCTGACGGGCTGGGCGGCGTTCCGTTTGACGTGAGGATGGAACCATGAAACAGCTTCTTCCCACGAGAGGCCCGCTGCATCCGGTCCATGTTCCCATGCAGATGGGGCAACCCATCACGGACAGGAACTACAGCCAGATGCAGTGCAAGGCGAACGTCCGCCAACAAGGGCAGCCTTTGCGCCAGCCACAGCAACGCTGATTGATCGCAGCCAGCGCTGGTGCAGCGCTCCCTGGAACCGGCCGCCTTCGGGCGGCTTTTCCGTGTCGAGAGCCTGCCCCTGGCCGGGGTCGCCGCAGGGCCACCGGCTCAGGCCGTGGCACCCTTGGAACGGCCACGTTGTCGCCGGCAACTCACGCCGGAGGGCGGCCAACTGGTGCTGAGCCAGCGTTTACACCTGAGGACACCCATCTACCAGTTCCGCCCGACCGGGATGCGCACCTTTGGTGAAAGGCTCGCATGCTTGAAGGAGCCAGCCAGCCTCAGTACTTGAACCTGGCACTCACCATCAGCGTGCGCGGGCTGCCGAAGCTCAGCAGCTGCGCGTTCGGCGTGGTGCCCTGGACGTAGTCCTTGTCCAGCAGGTTCTTGATGGCCAGGCTCAGGCCCCATGACTTCGCTTCATAGCCCAGGTTCAGGTCGAGCAGGGTGTACCTGGCCAGGTTGACGAAGGCCGTGCCGCGCTGTGCCGTGCGGGCACCCTGCATGCGCAGGCCTGCGCCCATGTTCCAGCCCAGGCGGTCGGGGTTGAAGTAGTACTGCGTGAAGACGGAGCCTGCGTTCTTGGGCACATGGTTGATGCGCTTGCCGATTTCGCTGGCCGTCAGGCTTTGGGAGGTCCGGGCCGAGGGGATGTAGCTGTAGGCGGCCGAGACATTCCATTGCCGCGTCAGCGAGGCGACGACTTCCGCTTCGAAGCCCTTGGTGGTCTGCTCGCCGGTCTGGACGGCGTAGCCCAGCGTGGCGTCGTTCTCGGTGACGTTCTTGCGCCGCAGGTCATACACCGCCAGATAGCCTTGCACGCGCCGGTCCAGGGCCTGGAATTTCACGCCCAGTTCGGTCTGCTTGCCCTCTTCGGGATTGAGCAGCGTGCCGTTGATGCCGGCATCCGTCACGGGCATGAAGGAGGTGGAGTAGCTGACGTAGGGGGCCAGGAACTCGCTGGCCTGGTACATCAGCGAGGCACTGCCCGTGAAGGCGGTGTTGCTGTTGCTGAAGGAGCCGCCGGCCAGCCTGTCCTGGATTTCCACGCGCGTCCAGTCATGGCGACCATTCAGGCCGACGATCCATTTCTCATCGATCTTGATGGTGTTGCGCAGGTACAGGCCCACGTACTGGCTGTAGGTCAGGTTGTGGGAGGGCTTGCCCTCCTTGATGGAGGTGACGCCATAGACCGGGTTGTCCGCGTTGAAGGGGTTGATGTTGTCCACGCGCTGGTAGTAGTCGCTGCGCTCTCGCATCATGTCGATGCCGGCGGTCAGCTCGTAGTTCACGCGATCAAACTTGAAGTTGCGCTGCAGGTAGTTGTCCAGGGCGATGTTGACGTCCTGCTTGTCCTGGTAGTTGATCTGGCGCGCCACCAGGGGAAACCTGGCATTGGCCGCCGCAAAGACCGAGTTGCTCAGGCTGCTGCCCTTGGTGAGCGCGAAGTTCTGGCGGAACACCCATTCGTTGTCGAAGTAGTGCGCGTAGTTGGCGCCCAGGCGGTAGGAGTCCACCTCGTAGCTGCGGTCGGGTTCGCCGATGAAGACATTGCGCCCGTATTTTTCGTAGTTCTGCGGAATGCCCTGGTTGCGGATGTAGTTGCGGTGCTGGTAGCTGGCGATGACGGACAGCTCGTTGCTGCCATCCAGGTCGAAGTTGTACGAGCCCGCCAGGTACTGGTTCTTGAAGTAGACGTAGTCCGTGGGATCGTTCTGGTCGGACGCGCGGCCCACGATGCGGAAGGCGCCCTTGCGGCTTGCGTCGGGCGAGTAGTTCAGGTCGAAATTGGCCTCTTTCAATCCATAGCTGCCCACGCTGATG
>Ga0066487_100465_pt1 | contig 10958 bp, 6 predicted proteins | sample LakWasM129_HOW14_2_FD_59588 | JGI IMG/M metagenome (GOLD analysis project Ga0066487, IMG submission 59588) | Freshwater sediment methanotrophic microbial communities from Lake Washington under simulated oxygen tension - Sediment Metagenome 129_HOW14 | ecosystem: Environmental > Aquatic >... | reverse complement strand
TCCGATCCGCTCGATTTCGAATTGCCACCCCTGGCCGACGTGGAGGTGTCGCTTCACTTCCAAAAGGTGCCGGCGACGTTGACCACGCATCCCGGTTCGCGCACCACCTCCTATCTGCAGGCGGGCGACGCCTTGGCGGCTCCAGCCCTGCCGGACGCCCGGAAAGTCGTGTGCTGGTATTTCATCAATGGCCTCGATGTGCGCTCCGCGGCGCCCGCCGCCGCCGTGGTGGTGCTGGGTGATTCGATCACCGATGGTCGGGGCAGCACCACCGACCAGAATAACCGCTGGACGGACGCCTTGGCGCGGCGATTGCAGGCCGCGGCCGGCACCGCCCACATCGGCGTTTTGAACCAGGGTGTCGGTGGCAACCGCCTGCTGCGCGACGGCCTCGGACCCAACATGCTGGCCCGGTTCGACCGCGATGTGCTCGTCCAGACGCGTGCCCGTTGGGTCATCGTGCAAGCCGGCATCAACGACATCGGCACCCGCATCGGGGCGCGGAAGCAGGGCGAGGCGTTCGCGTCGCCGGCCGACATCATCGCTGCCTACGAACAGTTGATCGACCGCGCGCATACGCAGGGTCTGCAGATCATCGGCACGACCATCACGCCGTATGCCGGGGCCGATTTCTACTGGACGGCCGATGGCGAGGCGGACCGCCAGACGGTAAACACCTGGATTCGCACGAGCAATCGTTTCGATGCGGTGGTCGACTTCGACGCCGCCCTGCGCGATCCGCACGATCCATCCCGGCTCGCGACGGTGTTTGACTGTGGCGATCACCTGCATCCGTCACCAGCCGGCTTTGTCGAAATGGCCCGGGTCGTGGATCTGGGCCTGTTCGCCATTCCCGCCGGGTCTGACAAGCTCCCGGTTCGCTGAGCCCACCTGCCATGAAATCATCCCTCATCGTCGTTTCACTCGGAATTCTTCTCGGCACCGCGCCGCTCTTTGCCGCCGAGTTGCCGCATCTGCGCCAGCAGGGCACGGCCACGCAGCTCATCGTCGACGGCCAGCCGTTCCTGATCCGGGGTGGCGAACTCGGCAATTCCAGCGGCGAACCGGACTACCTGCGCGCCTCCTGGGCGAAGCTGCGGGCGATGAATCTCAACACCGTGGTGGCGCCCGTCTATTGGGACGTCATCGAGCCGGTCGAAGGCAAATTCGACTTCGCCAGCGTCGACGGCTTGCTCGCCGATGCCCGGGCGAACGGGATGCGGCTCGTTTTGCTCTGGTTCGGCTCGTGGAAGAACAGCATGTCATGCTACGTGCCCGCGTGGGTGAAGCTCGACCAGGTTCGCTTCCCGCGGGCGCAGGACTCGGCCGGTCGCGGCTTGGAGATCCTTTCGCCCTTTCACCCCGCGAACCGCGATACCGACGCCCGGGCCTTCGCCGCGCTCATGCATCACCTCAAAACGGAGGATCCGGGACACACCGTGGTCATGGTGCAGGTCGAAAACGAGATCGGCATGATCCCCGAGGCCCGCGACCACAGTCCGGAGGCCGCTAAGGCCTTTGCGGCCCCGGTGCCGACGGCGCTGATGGACTATCTCGACAAAAACCAGCCGCGCCTCGCCCCGGAGTTGCTGGCGACGTGGCGCGCCGCCGGTGGAAAAACATCCGGCACCTGGGCCGAGGTTTTCGGGGCCGGGTCCGCTGGGGAGGAGATTTTCATGGCCTGGCATTTCGCCGCCTACACCCAGGCGGTGGCCGCGGCCGGCAAGGCCGAGTTGCCACTGCCGATGTATGCCAATGCCGCGCTGATCCGTCCAGGCTACCAGCCGGGCCAGTATCCGAGCGCCGGCCCGTTGCCGCACCTGATCGATGTCTGGCGCGCCGCGGCGCCGGCTTTGGACCTCCTGGCGCCGGACATCTATTTCCAGAATTTCTCCTATTGGGCGCAGCTCTACACGCGCAGCGGCAATCCGCTCTTCATTCCCGAGGCGATGCGCAGCCCCGAGGCGGCGGTGAACGCGCTCTACGCCTTCGGCGCGCTCGATGCGATGGGGTTCTGTCCCTTCGCCATCGAGTCGAACACCGAGCCGGCCGCCGGTTTCCTCACGGCCAGCTTCGATCTCGTGCGGCAGCTCACCCCTTTGCTTGCGGCCAGGCAGGGCCGCGGCCTCACGGCCGGCTTTCTGCAGGAAAGCGTGGAGACCAAGCAGCCGCAGCAGGTCCGGCAAGGCGACTGGATCTTCCGCGTCTCCTTTGAACGCGCCGCTCCGCCGCAGCTGGCGGACGGCCTGGCGGTGGTCGTCGGGGCGGACAATTCCGCCCTGGCGGCCGGCGGTCGGGCCGGCACCGCCCCGGCCGGCGGGCTCATGGTCGCGCTCGGCGATGACGAGTTTCTGTTCGCGGGCATCGGGCTCACGATCACCTTTGCTCCGGCGACGGGCGGCCAGCAGGCCGGCATCCTCAGTTGCGAGGAAGGCCGCTACGAGGCGGGCGAGTGGCAACACCTCCGCTGGCTGAACGGCGACCAGACCCATCAAGGCCGGCATGTCCGGCTCGAACCGGGGCGTTTCACGCTTCAACGGGTGAAACTTTATCGTTATCGTTGACGTGAATCATGAAACTACTGACGTGCCCCTTCCTGCTGCTCGGCTTGGGCTTGGCGGTTTCTTCTCCCGCGGCTGAGCCCATGAACCGCGTGGCGCTGGTCTTCGATGACGGTCCCGTGCCGGCGAACGCCGGGCCGCTGCTGGCTTTGCTGGCGAAGGAAAATGTCCATGTGACTTTCTCGCTCGTGGGCGAGCGGGTGGAGGAAAATCCCGCCACCGCCAGGGCCATCGCGACGGCCGGCCACGAGATCGCGAACCATTCGCTAACCCACGCCCATCCGCGCGAACTCGACGCCGCCGCGCTGGACCATGAAGTCGCCGACGCGCAGAAAATTATCACCGCTGCAGCCGGAATTGCGCCCAAGTGGTATTGGCCGCCGTTCATTGAGATCGACGACCGGGTCCGCGCGGCCGTGGCGCATGTCAACCTTCCCATCTACCTTCCGCGCCGGCTCGTGGCGTCGATGGATTACGACATGAAGGTGTCGGCCGCCGATATTTTCCGCCTGGCAACGACGGATATCAATGATGGCACCGTGATTTTGTTTCACGAGTGGCGGGCCGAGACGCGCCAGCAGTTGCCCGCGATCCTCGCCGAGTTGCGCCGGCAAAAATGTGTGTTCCTGACCTTCAGCGGGCTCCATGATGCGCTCGCCGCTTCGAGTGCCAACGCTCCTTGAGCTTCCGGCGCGCGGTCCTGACCTTGGCCATCGCGTGAGACGAATCGCCATGGTGGTCTCGTTGGTCGGTGCCGCGATCGCCGGTCGCTCGGCGACCTGGATGGCGGACAACGGCAACGGCACCTTCACGAACCCGCTGTTCTACGACGAGTTTTCCGACCCCGACCTGATCCGGGTGGGGGACGACTATTATCTGACGGGCACGACGATGCACACGATGCCCGGCCTGCCGATCCTGCACTCGCAGGATTTGGTGAACTGGCGACTGCTCGGCTATGCGTTTGACCGTCTCGACCTCGGGCCGGAGTTCCGGCTCGAAGACGGCAAGGAGATCTACGGCCAGGGCATCTGGGCACCGAGCCTGCGCTACCACCACGGCACGTTTCACATCTTCACCAACATCAACCGGCACATGACGCAGCATTTCACCGCGCAGAACCCCGCCGGACCGTGGACGCGCGTCGCCATGAAGCAATCATTCCACGACTTATCGGTGCTCTTCGATGACGACGGGAAGGCCTACATTGTCTGGGGCTACGGCGACATCCAGTTTGCCCGGCTCAACGACGACCTCACCGACATCGTGCCCGGCACGCGTCGCACGCTCATCGAAAAGTCCGCCGGGATGGGGGAGGGGTTGCATTTCTACAAGATCGACGGACGTTACTTCATCACGAGTGCGTGGTTCAACGATCACATGCGCATGGCCTGTGCCCGGGCCGACCGCCCCGAGGGCCCCTACGAGGTCAACCGGGCCATCTCGATCGATGAGGACTTCGGCCTCGCTGAGGGCAATCGCATGTGGAAGACGGCCGGTCCGCCCTTCGAAGTGAAGCCGGGCAACCCCGCCTCGCGCGGCCGCATGTCGCTCCATCAAGGCGGCATCGTCGCCACGCCGACCGGCGAGTGGTGGGGCTTCTCGATGATGGACGCCAATTCCGTCGGCCGGCTCACCTGTCTGTCGCCGGTCACGTGGCAGGACGGCTGGCCGTATTTTGGTTTACCCGGAAATCTCGGCCGCACGCCGCGCACCTGGGTGAAGCCCGCCAGCGCGCATCCCACGAATCCCTCGGCTCCCTACGCGCGCGACGACGACTTCTCCGGGCCCAAGTTGAACCCGATATGGCAGTGGAATCATCTGCCCGACGACACGCGCTGGTCCCTCGCCGAGCGGCCGGGGTTCCTGCGCCTGCATGCGCTGCCCGCGACGGATTTCTGGCACGCCCGCAACACGCTCACCCAGCGCGCGGTCGGCCCGCAGTCGACGCCGACGGCGGTCATCGACGTGAGCGGCCTCAAACCCGGCGACTGCGCCGGCCTCGCGTTGCTGAATCTGCCCTACGCCTGGATCGGTGTTCGTTGTTCCCCGGCGGGCAGGGCGATCGAGCAGTTCAACCAGCTCACCGGCGCAACCAGCCGGGTTCCCCTGACGAGCAGCCGCGTCTGGTTGCGCGCTCAGTGCGACTACCTGCGCGAGGTCGCGGCATTCAGCTATAGCACCGATGGGAGAACTTTTCAGCCGCTCGGCGGAGAGTTCGAACTCGTGTTTCAGCTGAAGACCTTTCAGGGCGTGCGGTATTCGCTCTTCGCCTTCAACGATGCTGGCTCGCCGGCCGGACACGCTGATTTTGCCGGTTTCTCGGTCGAAGAACCACACCCGCACGGGCTGATGCGGCCCATTCCGTCCGGTCGGACAATCAGCCTCACCGTTCACGCTGGTGGCGTCGCCCTCGGTCTGAAAGGCGATGCGCCCGCGGCCGTGCCCGTGGATCAGGCGGGCCGGTTCGCCGTGGTCGATTGCGGCCTGGGCCGCGTGGCCCTGCGCGCTGGCGACGGTCGTTGGCTGAGCGTTTCGTCGGCGGGTGGACAATCCAAGGTTATGCTGACCGCCGGGGCTCCGTCGCCGGGAACGACCTTCCAATGGATCGAGAATGTTTACGGTGACTTGATGCTCCTTTCCCTGACCACGGATCGCTATCTGCGCGTCGATCCGACGACCCGCGCGATCACCGCAGACCACCCCGGTCCCGCGCCAGATCGCCACGATGGCTCCTGTTTCGATTGGAATGATGCTGAACGTTAATTGCCCGCTCTTTTGCCCCATGAACTCGCGTTTCTCCTGTCTTCTGGTCGCACTTGCCGGCCTGCTTCTCTCTCTTCCCCTCCGGGCCCGGTCCGAGTCGTCCGTCCCGGTCGGCTCGCTCCAGGCCGAGCAAATCGTGACCGACGCCCCGGTTGAAGGCGGTTTCGCCTTGGTGCGCAAGGACGCGGCAGCGCCGATCTTCGCCGACGGCGCCGAATGGCCGGGAGTGCTGCGCGCCGCCCGGGATTTGCAGGCCGACGTGGAACGCGTGACCGGAACGAAACCCGTCTTCGCCACCGGCCAGCCAAAAACAATGCCTGTTGCCCTTCTCATCGGCACAGTGGGCAAAAGCGCGTTGATCGACCGACTCGTCGACAGCGGAAAGCTGAACGTCGACGCCATCCGCGGACGTTGGGAGGCATTCCTCGTGCAGGTCGTCGAGCACCCGCTGCCAGGTCTCGACCGCGGCCTGATCATCGCCGGCAGCGACAAGCGCGGCACCATCTACGGCATCTACGAACTCTCGCAGCAGATCGGCGTGTCCCCCTGGCATTGGTGGGCGGACGTGCCGGCCCGCCGGCAGGCGGAACTCTTTGTTCGTCCCGCCGGCCTGGTCGATACCGGACCTTCCGTGAAATACCGCGGCATCTTCCTCAATGACGAGGCGCCCGATCTCACCAATTGGGTTCGGGCGAAATTCGGCAACGTGACACCGAAGGCCAATCCCAACGCTCCGGCCAACGTCGCCAACTACGGGCACGAGTTCTACACGAAGCTCTTCGAGGTCATGTTGCGCCTGCGGGCGAATTATCTCTGGCCGGCGATGTGGAACAACGCCTTCAACGAGGATGATCCGGAAAACGCGCGCCTGGCCGATGAATACGGCATCGTCATGGGCACCTCGCACCAAGAACCGATGCTCCGGGCCCAGAAGGAGTGGGACTGGCGTTACCAGAAGACCCTCGGTTCTTGGAACTACGCCAAACACCCCGACGTGTTGGAGAATTTCTGGCGCGAGGGCGTCCGCCGCAACCGGAACTACGAGAGCCTCGTGACCATGGGGCTGCGCGGCGCCAATGACACCGAGATGGCCCCGGGTGGCCCTGCCGCCAACCGCGCTCTGCTCGAGCACATCGTCGACGTGCAACGCGACATCCTGCGCGCGGAGGTGAACCCCGACATCACGAAGGTGCCGCAGGTCTGGTGCCTGTATAAGGAAGTGCAGGAATTTTACGACGCCGGCATGCGCGTGCCCGACGACGTCACCCTGCTCTGGGCCGAGGACAACTGGGGCGACCTCCGTCGGCTGCCCGCGGCGGCCGAGCGCGGACGTAGCGGCGGGGCGGGCATCTACTATCATTTCGACTACCACGGCGGCCCGCGCAGCTACCAATGGATCAACACCAACCCTCTCCCGAAAATCTGGGACCAGATGTCGATGGCCAAGGAGTATGGCGCCGACCGCGTCTGGATCGTGAACGTCGGGCATTTCAAGGGCTACGAGCTCCCGCTGGAATATTTCCTCAGCCTGGCCTGGAACACCGGCCGCTGGGGCCCGGATGACTGCACCACCTTCACCCGCCGGTGGGTCGCGCGCGAGTTCGGCTCGCAGCACGCAGCCGCGATCGCCGACATCCTCGCGAAATACGCCAAATACAACGGCCGCCGCAAACCGGAGCTCCTCGCGCCCGACACCTACAGCCTCACCGACTATCGCGAGGCCGAGACCGTGGTGGATGACTACCGGGCGATCGCGATCCAGGCGGAGGAGATTGCCCGGGCGTTGCCCGAAAACCGGCGCGATGCCTTCTATCAGCTCGTGCTCTTCCCGACCAAGGCCAGCGCGCTCGTCAACGAGCTTTACCTCGCGGCCGGGCGCAATGCGCTCTACGCGAAACAGGGCCGCGCCAGCGCCGGGGCGCAGGCGGTGGAGGTGCGGCGGCTCTTCCGGCAATTCCTCGACCTCATGGGCCATTACAACGGTGATTTTGCCGGCGGCAAATGGGCGCACTTCATGGACCAGCCCGTGCTCGGCTACACGACTTGGCGCGATCCCCCGAAAAACAATCTTGATCACTTGAAGCTGGTGGAACCGGTCGTGCCCGAGGCCGCGGCCCTGGGTGTCGCGGTCGAAGGTTCGGCCGCCGCCGCGGATGGCGAGGCCCGTCTGCCGCAGTTCGACGCCTTCAACCGCTCGCGGCACTACGTCGATGTGTTCAACCGGGGGAAAGTCCCGCTTGAATTTACGGTCACGGTGGATGCGCCTTGGATCCAGCTCAGCGCGACCGGTGGCTCGCTCGGCGCGGATCAGCGCCTGTGGGTGAGTATTGACTGGGCCAAGGTGCCCGCCGGCACGGCCGCCGGAACCGTGAAGATAGCCGGCGCGGGCAGCGAGGTGCTCGTGAAAATTGAGGCGGTTAATCCGACCGCGATCACGCGCGACACCCTCGAGGGATTCGTCGAGGCCAACGGTTACGTTTCGATCGAGCCCGAGCACTACACGCGGGCGACCGAGGCGGGCGCGAACCGCTGGTTCAGGATCGGCGACTACGGGCGCACCCTGTCGGGTATGAAGGCCTGGGGACCGGTCGACGCACCCAGCGCGACGCCGGGCAAGGATGCCCCCTGCCTCGAATATCGCATGTATCTTTTCACGCCCGGCGAGGCCACGGTGACCGCCATCACGGCACCCACGCTCAATTTCATCCCGGACCGGGGCGTGCGTTACGCGGTCTCGTTCGACGACGAGGCGCCGCAGATCGTCACGCTGGTGCCCGCGGGCTGGAAGGCCGTGCGGGAGGGGCAGCGCGATTGGGAAAAGTCCGTCGCCGACAACGCGCATGTCGGCCGCTCCAAGCACGCCATCGCCCAGCCTGGCTACCACACGCTCAAGATCTGGATGATCGATCCGGCCGTGGTGATGCAGAAGCTCATTGTTGATCTGGGCGGCCTCAAGCCCAGTTACCTCGGCCCGCCCGAAAGTTTCCACCGCCCGCGATGACCAGGGTCAGCATGGTTTGTGGATAGCTTCTTACCGCTCGCCCGGCCGGGGAAAATGCTCAACGGTTGAACCGATGAACGTCCGCCACATTGCCAGGCTCGCCGGCGTGTCGCCCTCGGCCGTGTCGCTGGCCTTGCGCGACAGCCCGCGGATCTCGGCGGAGACCAAGGCAAAGGTGGTCCGTCTGGCCCGCGAGACGGGTTACGCGCCAGACGCCCAGATCGTCCATCTCATGCGGCACCTGCGCAAGCCGCGCGAGGTCCGCCAGCGGGCGTGCTTCGGCGTGATTTCGTTCTACGACAGCCAGCGGCCCTGGGAGAAATCGCGGCACCTGACGCGCATCTACGAGGGCATGACCCGGCGCGCCGGCGAACTGGGCTATCGCCTGGAGCCGCTCTGGCTGCGCGCCCCCGGCATGACCTTCCGGCGGTTTCGCGGCATCCTTGAGACCCGGAACATCGACGGGTTGCTCTGCTTTGGCAGTCCTGATTTCGCGGAGGAGTTTCCCTCGGAACTCAGCCGGCTGGCCGTCGTCACGCTGGGGTTGAGCATCCGCACACCGCTGCACCGCATCACGAGCCATTTCTACAACGACACGGTGCATGCCCTGGAGCGGGTGCACCGGCTCGGCTACCTGCGGCCGGGCCTCGTGCTCGGCTCCTACGAGGAAACCCGCAGCGCGCACGCGCACTCGGCCGCCTATCTCGGCTGGTGCGAACACGTGCTGGGATCGGGGCGGGCGCTGCCGGTGCTCCGCTTGGCGGAGATGGAGGAGAAACCGTTCCTCGCGTGGATTCAGGAGCACCGGCCGGATGGGCTGATCTTCGTGCATCTCCCCGAGATGGTGGCGCGACTCCGCGCCCTCTTGAAGGAGCAGCGCATCCGCGTGCCCCGTCAACTGGGGGTCGCCGTGCTCAGCCACCTGGTCCAAGGCTCCGGTTTCTCCGGCCTGCAACAGAACCAGCAGCTGATGGGCGCCTGGGCGGTGGAATTGCTGGCGGCGCGCATCGCCAACCGGGACTTCGGCATTCCCGCGAGCCCCCGCGTCGAAATGGTCGAGAGCGAATGGATCGACGGCGGCTCGCTGTGAGCTCCGGTTTATGCTCAACAGTTGACCTGACTTTGATTCGCATCCCGGCCCCGCCGATTCATCCTGCTTTTTCCCATGAAACTCGGTCTCGGACTGTATCGCCACATGTTGACGCGCGAGAACTTCCTGTTCGCGCGCCAAGCCGGTGCCACGCACATCGTCGCGCACCTGGTGGACTATTTTCGGGGCGGGATGCACTCCGGCGCAGACGACCAGCCGACCGGCACGGACTTCGGCTGGGGTCTCGCCGGTGATCCCGACAAGCTCTGGACCTTGGCAGAACTCACGGAACTCCGTCAGAATGTCGAGGCGGCGGGGCTCAAGCTGGAGGCGATCGAGAATTTCGACCCGGCGCACTGGCATGACATCCTGTTGGACGGCCCGAAGCGCGCGCAGCACATCGAGAATGTGAAGACCATCCTCCGGCGGATGGGCCAGGCGGGCATTCCGATCATGGGCTACAATTTTTCCATCGCCGGCGTGGCCGGCCGCACCAAGGGCAACTATGCGCGCGGTGAGGCACCCGCGGTCGGCATGGAAGGTTCCTACGATCTGCCCATGACCAACGGGATGGTCTGGAACATGGTCTACGATCCGAAGGCACCGCCGGGCATCATCCCCTCGGCGACCCCCGCGCAGCTGTGGAGCCGGCTGGAGCGTTTCCTTAACGACGTTTTGCCCGTGGCCGAGGAAGCCGGCGTGCGCCTCGCGTTGCACCCGGACGATCCGCCGATGCCGACCATCCGCGCGCAGCCGCGCCTCGTCTACCAGCCGCGTTTTTATCAAAAGGTCATCGACCTCAATCCCAGTCCGGCGAACCAACTCGAGTTCTGCGTCGGCTCGCTGGCCGAGATGACCGAGGGCGATATCTACGATGTCGTCGATCACTACAGCCGCCAGCACCGGCTGGGCTACGTGCACCTCCGCAACGTCCGGGACAAGGTGCCGCATTACAAGGAGACCTTCATCGACGACGGCGAGGTCGATATCCTCCGCGTGCTGGCGATTCTCCGGCGCAACGGTTTCGAAGGCGTCATCATTCCCGACCACGCCCCGCAGATGAGCTGCGCCGCGCCTTGGCACGCTGGCATGGCCTACGCGATGGGCTACCTCCGCGCCGGGATCAAGGCGCTCGAATCGCCACGATGAGCGTCCAACTGCACTTCAATTCCCGGGTGACCGAGGCCGGGACCGGCCGTTCGCTTTTCAGCTGCGCGGAGACGCTCGGCCTTCCCGTTCCCACCTCCTGCAACAAGCAGGGTCGGTGCAAGGAATGCGTCGTCGAGGTCACGGAGGGCATGGACTGCCTTTCCCCGCCTGGTCCGGAGGAGCGCCATTTGAAAGGGGCCTTCCGGCTGTCGTGCTGCACGCGGATCGTGCAGGAAGAGGGTGTCGTGCGCTGTCACACGATGCGCCGCGGGCTGATGCGCATTGAGAAGCACGCCTTCGCACTGCCCGTGCACGGCCCGAAGTGGACGCTCGACCCGGCGGTGCAGCGCGCGGGCGACCGGATTCTGCTCGATGGCGTGGAGATCGACCG
>Ga0066487_100461_pt1 | contig 11028 bp, 9 predicted proteins | sample LakWasM129_HOW14_2_FD_59588 | JGI IMG/M metagenome (GOLD analysis project Ga0066487, IMG submission 59588) | Freshwater sediment methanotrophic microbial communities from Lake Washington under simulated oxygen tension - Sediment Metagenome 129_HOW14 | ecosystem: Environmental > Aquatic >... | reverse complement strand
CTCGTTGATGCCCTGGAAGCCGGCGACGATGACCACCTTGCCGGCCTTAAGGTCCTTCAAAATGGACTTGGGCACGATCTGCTTGATCTTGGCCTTGGTGAAGACCTCGTCCGTGAGGATGCCGGCCTGCGCCCCGGTGTAGGAAACCGCGGGCACGCCGATCGCCTGCAGTGCCATGGCGGTCAGCGCAATCGTCTCCTGTTCGCCGATGGCCAGGAGCATGTCCATCTCGCGCGTGTCCGGCCGCTCGGTGATGGCCTTGGCGCGAGCGATGAGCTCGTTGGTCACGCCGGACCGGGCCGACACGACCACCACGATGCTGTGCCCCTCCGCGACCGTCGCTTGGATGCGTTGGGCCACATTCTTGATGCGGTCGACGTCACCCACCGAGGTGCCGCCGTATTTCTGGACGATGAGAGCCATGGTAGAACCGGGTTTAATGGCCTGCCGGAGGGCATAATGGCAAGGCGGGAGTGCGGACCCCACGTCATAACCCCGGCCGGGACCACCCGACTCCGGTCGCTGTGGCTGGCCCTCGCCCGCCGGCTCAGGTCGCGGTTCCGGCCTTTACGAGGTTGATCTCAAGCAGCGAGGTGGCGAAGCAGGCGGCGCCGAAGCCGTTGTCAATGTTGACCACGGCCACGTTGGGCGCGCAGGAATTGAGCATCGCGAGCAACGCCGTCAGGCCGCCGAACGCCGCCCCGTATCCAACGCTGGTCGGCACCGCGATGACCGGCGCCCGCACCAAGCCGGCGACGACGCTGGGCAGCGCTCCCTCCATGCCGGCGCAGGCGATGATGACCGCGGCCTCGGTGAGTTCGACATGTTGGGCCAGTAACCGATGCAGACCGGCCACGCCCACGTCGTGGATGCGGACGACTTGCGCGCCGAGCAGTTCCGCCGTTACCGCCGCCTCCTCCGCCACCGGTAAATCGCTGGTGCCGGCGCAAAGCACGGCGATTTTCCCGGGCAGCGGACGCGGTGGCTGCCGCCGCAGGGTGATGGCGCGAGCGACGGGATGATACACCGCTTCCGGCAGGCGCGCGCAAACCGCCGCCGCGGCCTCCGGCGTGGCACGGGTGGCGAGCACGTTGCTGCCGTGTTGCGCCATCGCCTCGAAAATTTCCACCAATTGCTCGTTCGTCTTGCCAGCGGCGTAGATCACTTCCGGCCGGCCCGTGCGGAGCGCGCGGTGATGATCGACCTTGGCAAACGCCAGATCCTCGTAAGGCATCCGGGCGAGACGGCTCATCCCCTCCTCCGGCGTGGTTTTCCCCTGCTGGATCGCCTGCAACAATTCCAAAAGCGAGTCCCGGTTCATGCCTGCTCCTTTCGATAGGCCTGTAAGGCCGCTTCGATGACTCGTTTCACCGGCAAATCCTGACTCTCGGCGAGACGCCGGCAGTCCTCGAACTCGGGCGCCGCGTTGACCTCCGCGCCGCGATAACGTCCGACCTTGACGCGAACCGGTCCCCACGGGGTCGCCACCGTCACATGATTGCGCTCGAGGACCACGCGACGCTCTTCGCGAATACGAAGGCCCAGCGTGCTCGTTTCCCGGAAAAGCAGTTCCTCGAGCCGCGCCGCGTGCGCGCGATCAGACAGGATCGTGAGCAACGTGCCCTGCCGGTTTTTCTTCATCAGCACCGGCGTGCTCATGACGTCGTGCGCGCCCAGCGCCAGCGCCCGTTCGGTGACATGCGCGACCACCTGCGGGTTGAGATCGTCGAGGGCGGTTTCCATGACGGTCACCATTTCCGCCGAGGAAGATGCTTCCATGGTCTCGCCGATACTAAGCCGGAGCACATTGGGGAAGCCCGGCGGATTGCGCGAACCGGCGCCATAGCCGATGGCGGACACCCGCATCGCAGGGACCGGACCGAACTCGCAGCCGAGCGCGCGCACCAACGCCGCGCCGGTGGGCGTGACCAGTTCCATCAGCGGTTTCGCCGAGTAGGTCGGCACGCCCTTGAGCAATTCCGCCGTGGCCGGGGCCGGAACCGGATAGCGGCCATGCGCGCATTGCACCGTGCCGCCGCCGACGTTCAGCGGCGAACAGAACCAGCGCTCGATGCCGAGGGAATGCGCGGCCGTGGCGGCGAGCACGATGTCGACGATCGAATCAACGGCGCCGACCTCGTGAAAATGCAGCGACTCCACCGGCACTTGGTGGATCTTCGCCTCGGCCGCGCCGAGCAGGTCGAAGGTGCGGAGCGCCGTGGCTTCGACGGACTCGTCCAACCGGGCCCGGTTGATGATCTCCTTGATCGCACTCAGCGAACGGGCTTCATGCTCGTGGGCGTGATGGCTGTGATCGCCATGCGGGTGTGCGTGCTCGTGGCCGTGCTCGTGATGGTCGTGGCGTTCGCGATCCGCGTGGCTGTGCGTGTGCTCGGCCGACTGTCCGTCGACCAACACATCCACCTTCACTCCATTGATGCCGCTGCGATCGACGTTCTCGATCCGCAGGGTGACACCGAGCCCCAGCCCGGCAACGGTTTCCTGAAGCAACGCGGCCGGCACTCCGGCGTGGACGAACGCCCCCAGCAGCATGTCGCCGCTGACACCGGCGAATCCGTCAAGGGTGGCGATGCGCATGGGAGGCGGTTGTTGGTTGAGGCAGCTTGGCGTTCATGGAACCGGAGCGAAAGCCCTCGCAGTCGAGCGTGACGTAGAGAAACCCGAGCGCCTTGAAGGCGGCGGTGAAGGTCGCGAGCATTTCCGGCGTCGTCGCGGCGGGAAGTTCGGTGCGATCGATTTCGATCCGGGCGATTTCGCCGTGATGCCGCACGCGAAACTGCCGGAAGCCCAGTTCGCGCAACCGTTCCTCGCCGGCCTCGATCTGCTGCAGGCGGTCGCGCGTGACCGGCCGGCCGTATTCCACGCGGGAAGACAGGCAGGCTGACGCGGGTTTGTCCCAGACTTCGAGGCCGGCCGCCTGCGCGAGGGCGCGAATGTCCTGCTTGCCCAGACCGGCCTCGGCCAGCGGAGCCAGCACCCCCTGCTGTCGGGCGGCAGTCTGGCCGGGACGAAAATCGCCGCGGTCGTCGGTGTTCATGCCGTAAGCCAGGTGTTGAAATCCGAGGCGCACGCGGACCTGTTCCATCACGGTGAAAAGCTCCTGCTTGCAGAAAAAACAGCGCTGCCCGTCGTTCTTGGCGTAAGCGGGATTGTCGAGTTCGTTGGTCGGAATCACCTCGAGTGGAATGTCGTGACGTTGTGCAAAGGCGACGGCGTCCGCGAGATGGCTGCGGGCCAGCGACGGCGAATCGGCGATGACCGCCCGCATGCGCTCGCCGAGCACCTGCCGGGCGCTCCAAGCGAGATAAGCGGAATCGACGCCGCCCGAGTAGGCCACGAGCACGCTGCCGAGTTCGCGCAGGCGCGCCTCCAGGCTGAGTCGTTTTTGGGTCAGTTCGTCGGCGGCGACATTCATGGGTCCGGATTTCCGAGTAAGTTCACCGATGGCAGAATCGCAAGTCGGCCGGCCTGGCATTCAGCACCGGCGTCCTGCCGTGCGGCTCAGGTTTGCGCGGGCGGTTTCCGGGCGAAGCGATTCTCCGTGCCTTTGAGCAGGCGCACGATGTTTTCCCGATGGCGGATGATCACGAACAGCCCGAGCCCGGTGGCGACGATGTTCAACGGCAGCGGATTGCCCCGCAGCCAACTCGCCAGAGGCACCGCGATGGCGGCGAGGATCGAGCCGAGCGAAACGTAGCGGGTGAAGAGAAAAGTCAGCACCCACACCGCACCGCCAATGAGGCAGCAGACTGGAATCAGCACCACCAGTCCACCGGCGGCCGTGGCGACACCCTTGCCGCCCTTGAACTTCGTGAAGACCGAATAGGAATGTCCCAACACGGCGGCGATCACGCCGACCAGTCCCATCATCCGGGCATCCGGCGCATGCAAGAACGGCAGCAGCGGCCAGCCGGCCGCCGCCGCGCCCTTCAGCGCATCGAGAGCGAAGACGGTGTTGCCCGCCTTCGCGCCGAGCACGCGCTTGACGTTGGTCGCACCGGGATTGCCGCTGCCGGCCTTGAAGATGTCCACGCCATGCGCCCGCGCCACGAGGTAGCCGAAAGGCAGCGACCCCAGTAGATATCCGATGAAGAGTGAGCTAAGGGACCAGGCGTTGAACATCAGAGGTTGACCACCACAGCCTGTTTGATGGCGCGATGGCTGGTCAACTCCTTAAGGGCCGCCGCGGAGGGCTGGCTGTCCAAATTCAGCACGCAGAGCGCGATGCCGCCGGCGTTGTTGCGGCTCAGCGACATGGCGGCGATGTTCACCTTGTCGCGACCCAGCAGCGTGCCGACCATGCCGATGATGCCCGGCTCGTCGTGGTTCTCGTAGATGAGCAGCGCGCCCGACGGTGACGCCTCGACCTCGCGGCCGTTGAGCGCGACCAGACGCGGGTTGTTGGCCTTGCCGAGCAACGTGCCCGCGGCCGAAACCGTGACGCCGTCCGCCTGCACGCCCTCGATCAAAACGAGGTCGGTGTAGTAAGCGTCGCTGTTCGACTTGATCGTTTCCACCTCCATGCCAAGACGCGACATGATCGTCGGCGCGTTGATGAAATTGAGGCTATCACCGCTGATGCGGCTGAGGAAGCCGCGCTGGATCGCCCGGGTGACCGGGTTGGCGTCGAGCTCGGCGATCTTGCCCCAATAGGTGATGCGCAGCCGCTCCACGCGCGCCGTGGCGATCTGCTGCACGAGCGTGCCGAGCTTGGCGCCAAGCTCCAGATAAGGCCCGATGACCTTGAGCGTCGCGGCGTCGAGCGAGGGCATGTTCACCGCGTTGCTGATGACGCCGCCGTTGAGCACGTCGGCAATCTGCTCGGCGATCTCTACGCCGACGGCGTCCTGCGCCTCGGCGGTCGAGGCTCCGAGGTGCGGGGTGAGTGTGACATTGGGCAGGGAGCGCAGCTCGCTGTCCTTGGCGAGCGGCTCCTCCTCAAAGACGTCGAGCCCCGCCGCCGCGACGTGGCCGGATTTCACGGCGGCGATGAGCGCCGCCTCCTTGATGATGCCACCGCGGGCGCAGTTGAAGAGCTTCACGCCCTTCTTGCACTTCGCGAGCGCCGCCTCGTCGATCATGTATTTGGTCTGGTCGGTGAGCGGCATATGAACGGTGATGTAGTCCGCCTGCTTCAGCAGATCCTCGAGGCTCACGGCCTCGACCTGCATGGCTTTGGCCCGGCTCGGAGCGAGATAGGGATCATAGGCCAGCACGCGCATGCCGAAGGCCTGGGCGCGCTTCGCCACCTCGGTGCCGATGCGGCCAAGGCCGACGACGCCGAGGGTCTTCTTGAAAAGTTCGAGGCCGGAGAAGCTCTTGCGGTCCCACTGCCCAGCTTTCATCGAGGCGGCGGCCTGCGGCACCGGGCGGGCGCCGCAGAGGATGTGCGTAAAGGTCAGCTCCGCCGTGGCGATGGTGTTGCCCAACGGCGTGTTCATGACGATGACACCATGCTCCGTGGCGGCCTCGACGTCGACATTGTCCACGCCTACGCCGGCGCGGCCGACGACCTTCAGCAAGGGCGCCGCGGCGAAAACCTCCGCGGTGATCTTGGTCTCCGAGCGCACGGCGATGGCCTGCACATCCTTGACGAGCTCCAGCACCTTGGCCGGAGAGGAGCCGTAAGCCTCCACCACTTCAAAGCCCGGCTGCTGGCGCAGGTAGGCAACTCCCTTAGGTGAGATCTTGTCGGCGACGAGGATTTTCATGGGAATCGTCAGAAAAACAGCCCCCGGCCGGAAAAGGCAATCCCGCAGGCGCCGATTCCAACACAGCCCACGACAATTTTATGACATCACGCCGCCAGCGTCGGATAGTCCGTGTAGCCGTGCTCCGTGCCGCCGTAGAAGGTGGTGGTATCGGGTGTATTAAGCGGCGCACTGAGTTGCAGCCGAAGCGGCAGGTCCGGATTGGCAATGAACAACTTGCCCCAGGCGACCGCATCCGCCTCACCGGCCGCCAGCACCTGCTGCGCGGTCTCGGCCGTGAAGCCATCGTTCACCATATAGACGCCGCCAAAGGCGCGCTTCAACGCCGGACCGAACCGGGTGCCCTCCAGGGATTCGCGGGCGCACAGGAAGGCAATCTTCCGCTTGCCCAGTTCCGTGGCCAGGTAGCCGAACGTGGCGGCGGGATTGCTGTCCGAGATGCCGTGGGAACCGCCGCGCGGCGCAAGGTGGTAGCCGACGCGGTCGGCGCCCCAGACGGAGATGGCCGCATCGGTGGCCTCGAGCGCAAGTCGCGCCCGGTTGGCAATCGAACCGCCGTATTCGTCGGTGCGCAGGTTGGAGCCGTCCTGGAGAAACTGATCGAGCAGGTAGCCGTTGGCCCCGTGGATCTCCACGCCGTCGAAGCCGGCCCGCAGGGCGTTGACCGCGCCGAGCCGGTAGGCGGCCACGACGCGCGGAATTTCCGCCAGCAGCAGCGGCCGCGGTGTCACGTAAGGTCTCTGCGGGCGCACCAGGCTCACATGCCCGGTTGCGGCGACCGCACTGGGCGCAACCGGCAGCGCACCGTTGAGATAGATCGGATCGGAGATCCGGCCGACATGCCAGAGTTGCAGGAACATCCGGCCACCCGCGGCGTGGACGGCCGCCGTGACCTTCTTCCACCCTTCCACCTGCTCCTCCGACCAGATGCCCGGCGTGTCGGGGTAACCGACACCCATCGGGTCGACCGCGGTGGCTTCCGACAAAATCAAACCTGCCGAGGCCCGTTGCCTGTAATATTCCACCATCATGTCGTTCGGGACGCGTCCGGCGCCGGCGCGGCAACGCGTGAGCGGGGCCATGATGATGCGGTTCGGCAGCGTGAGCGCGCCGACCCGGAGTGGTTTGTGCAGAAGCGACATATGCGGCGATATAGTCAGGTCGTTGCGCGATGCAACTGGCTGGCGGAGATTTTATCGCTGGAGCCGCGGCGACCCCGCCGCGAGCGCCACCGGGGCGAGGTCGCCCCGGCTCCAAAAAACGCCGTCACATTCCCCAACCCGTGTAGTGCGCGCCAAAGCCCATGCGCAGCGCCCAGTCCGCGATGGTTTTTGAAACCGGCGAGGTGCCGCTCGAACCGCCGTGGCCGGCGTTGGACTCGATGTGGATGAGGATCGGGCCGCTCTCCGGGTCCGCCCCGGCCTGCATCGCCGCGGTGTATTTGTAGGAATGCGCCGGAAAGACGCGGTCGTCGTGGTCGCCGGTCGTCACCAGGATCGCCGGATATTTCGCGCCTGCCTTCACCGTGTGCAACGGCGAGTAGGCCGCGAGATACTTGAAACCCTCGGGCGTGTCCGAGTTGCCGTAGTCCGAGGCCCAGCCCGCGCCGACGGTGAACTTGTGATAGCGCAACATGTCCATCACGCCGACCGCCGGCACCGCCGCGGCGGCGAGGTCGGGTCGCTGGTTGACCACGGCGCCGAGCAGCAAGCCGCCGTTGGAACGGCCGTCGAGCACGAGTCTGTTATGCGAAGTGTAGCCCTGCGCCACCAGCCAGTCGGCGGCGGCAATGTAGTCGTCAAAGACGTTTTGCTTGCGCTCCTTGGTGCCGGCGCGGTGCCACTCCTCGCCGTATTCGCCGCCGCCGCGCAGGCAGACATCGGCATAGATGCCGCCGCGTTCGATCCACACCAGCGGCGGCACGGCGAAGGCCGGTTTGTGCGTGATGTTGAAACCACCGTAGCCGTAGAGCCAGGTCGGCGCCGTGCCGTCGAGCTTCAGACCCTTCCGGTGCACGATGAACAGCGGGATGCGGGTGCCGTCCTTGGAGTGAAAGAACACCTGGTTCACCTCGTAGGGCGAGGCGTCGAACGCCGTCTTGGTCTCGCGATAGGCTTCCGTTTTCCCGGTCGCGAGGTCGTGCCGGAGCGTGGTGCCCGGCGCCAGATACGAGGAGTAGCCGATGAACAGCTCCGAATCCTCGAACTTGCCGGAGACCGCCGTGACCGAACCGATGCCGGGCAGCGGAATCTCACCCGCCGGCTGTCCCGCGAGATCGAACAGCGCGATGCGGTTCACCGCGTCGTGCATGTAGGTCACGACGAATTTGCCGGCCGAGATGCGCGCATTCTCCATGGCGTCGGACGCCTCGGCGAGCACCGTCACCGGTGTCGCGGGCGCATTGAAATCGATCGCCACGATCCGCCCCCGGGGCGCGCCGGAATCCGTGGTGAAAAAGAACCGGCGGTCGCGGTTGCCGATAAAATCGTAGCTGTCGGCGAACTGGTCGACGAGCTTGACGACCGGACCGTCGAATTTCGGCTGCTTCGCGTCGGCGAGGTCGATGTAGTAGCAACTGTTCCCGAGTTTGCCGGGCTGGGAAACGGCGATCACGAGGTAGCGACCGTCGGGCGACACCGTGCCGCTGGGAAACCATTCGGGATGCTCCGGCATCTCGAAAACCAGCCGGTCTCCGTCCTGCGGCGTGCCGACCTGATGGTAATAAAGCCGCCGGTGCTCCAGCTTGCTGAAGACCTTGCTGTCGCCGTTGGCCGGCTCGGGATAGCGCGAGTAGAAAAATCCCTTGCCGTCGTGCGTCCAGCTCATGTCGGTGAACTTCGCCCACCTGACCACGTCCGGTGCATCCTGTCCGGTGGCAACGTCACGCAGATGCAACTCGCGCCAGTCCGAGCCGCCGCGGGCGAGACCGTAACCGAACCATTTGCCGTCGGGCGATGGGGCCGTGACCGCGATGGCGACCGTGCCCTCGCTGGACAATGTGTTCGGGTCGATCAGCAGCCGCGGCGTGCCGGCCAAGCCGTCCTGCACATAATAGGGCGACTGGTTCTGCAGGCCGTCGTTCTTGGTGAAGAAATACCAGTTGGCCTCCTTGAACGGCACACCGGTGCGCGGGTAATTCCACAGCTCGGTCAGCCGCTGCTTCACGACGGCGCGCTCGGGCATTTTCGCGAGTTCGGCGTCAGTGAACGCGTTCTGCGCCTGCACCCAGGCCCGGGTCTCGGCGGAATCGAGTTCCTCCAGCCAGCGATAGGGATCGGCGACCTTGGTGCCGTGATAGTCGTCCACGTGGTCGACCGTTTTGCTGGCGGGATAATGCCAGGCGGCAAACGCCAGTGCAGGCGCAAGCGCCGCCATGAGGGGAAGGCGGACCGAATTTTGCATGCGCCCAAAAAAACCGATTCTCCCGTCCGCGCAAGCTCTGGCAAATTGTAGAAGCGCAGACTTGCTGCGCCCTCGGTTGCACAAGCCCAAAGGGCGCAGCAAGCCTGCGCCCCTACAGCTTGGAGCGTTCCCTCTGCATGATTGCCCTGCCCCGTTTTCATGTCTTTCGTCTGCCTCCTCGTGAAAATCCCTCCCTTCTTTCGTCTGCTTCGCCTGCTCGGCCTGAGCCTGCTCACCGTCCTCCTGCCCGTCGCCGTCCTGGCCAAGCCGGCCGATTGGCTCGCCGAAATCAATGCTCTCACCCGCGACGACGCCAGCCATCCGCCCGCAGCGCACGGCATCGTGTTCGTCGGCAGCTCATCCATCCGGATGTGGGACACGCTCGCACTGGACTTCCCCGGCCTGCCGGTGATCCGGCGCGGATTCGGCGGCTCCGAGCTGGCCGACAGCACCTTCTATCTCGAGCGTCTCGTGCTCGCCTACCGGCCGGACACCGTCGTGCTCTACGCGGGCGAGAACGACATCAACGCCGGCAAAGCCCCCGAGGCGGTCGCCGCCGATTTTCGGGACTTCATCGCGAAGCTCCACGCCGCCCTGCCCGACACGCGCGTCCTCTACATCGCCATGAAACCGAGCCCGTCGCGCTGGGCGAAGCATGAGAAATTCGAGCAAGGCAACGCCCTCATCGCCGCCGCTTGCGCCGCCGATCCGCAGCTGATCTTCGTCAATGTCTGGCCGGCCATGCTCGGCGCCGACGGCCAGCCGCGACCCGAACTCTTCCGCGAGGACAAACTCCACATGAAGCCCGCCGGCTACGCCATCTGGGTGCGCCTGCTCAATCCCTTGCTCAAGCCCTGAGTTATCCTGGCATCGCGAGTGGTGCGTAGCGTGTAGGGGCGCAGACTTGCTGCGCCCTTTGGAATTGTGAACCGAAGGCGCAGCAAGACTGCGCCTCAACAGTTCATCCCTCAAATCGGCGCGTAAATTTTTGCGCGGTTGCCCTCCACCGGTTTCGTGTCTTTCGTCTGTTGCGTGGTGAACAATCCTCCTCTCTCCCCCGCCGAACGCCTCCGCCGTCAGATCGCCTTCATCACCGAGGTGGACAAACTCAAGGAGATCTTCCGCCAGACGATCGTCACCCAGAGCCGCCGCGCCGAGAACAGCGCCGAGCACTCCTGGCATTTCGCGCTGATGATCATCGTGCTCGCCGAGCATTCCAACCACCAACCGCTCGACGTGCTGCGCATCCTCAAGATGGTGCTCATCCACGATCTGGTGGAAATCGACGCCGGCGACACCTTCGCCTACGACACGAAGAACATGGCCGACCAGCATGCTCGCGAGGCGGTGGCCGCCACGCGCATCTTCGGCCTGCTGCCGCCCGATCAGGCGGCCGAGTTCCGCGCGCTCTGGAACGAGTTCGAGGAGCGCAAGACACCAGAGGCGAAGTTCGCCTGCGCTTGCGACCGCTTTCACCCGATGCTGCTCAACTGCCTCACCGACGGCCACGCGTGGCAGAAGCACGGCATCACGCAGGACCGCGTGCTCGCCCGCAACGCCCATGTCGCCGACGGCTCGACCGCCCTCTGGGAATACGCGGTAAAGATGATCGACGACGCCGTGACCAGGGGACACTTGGCGCGCAAGCCCTGAGCTGACACTACTCGGCTTGGTATTTTGTAGGCGGGGTGCCCCCACCCCGCGAGGCATGAGCCGCGCTGCCTGAAACCCGCGGAGTGAGGGCACTCTGCCCACACCAATCCGACAAGGCGCCCCCGCGCCTCCCACTGTCCGCCGGAACGACGACTTAATATCGCCAAGCAGCGGTTCATCGTGTTGGTTCGCTTCCTTCCTTGTTCAGCGAGCTCAACCCCTCCTGCCATGCGCATGTTCA
>Ga0066487_100459_pt1 | contig 11084 bp, 12 predicted proteins | sample LakWasM129_HOW14_2_FD_59588 | JGI IMG/M metagenome (GOLD analysis project Ga0066487, IMG submission 59588) | Freshwater sediment methanotrophic microbial communities from Lake Washington under simulated oxygen tension - Sediment Metagenome 129_HOW14 | ecosystem: Environmental > Aquatic >... | reverse complement strand
CCTCTTTGGTTACTTTCTGGGGGACAAGCACCAGAAAGTGACTCGCCGACAAGGCGAAAAGCAACGCTCAATGATTAGAATGTCTTGTAAACCCCAACAAGGATATCTTTCTATTTTTCGCATGATTAATTTGGTTTACCATAATCAACAGTTAGAATATTGTCATTCATCCCATTACAAAGAGAACTATGTTAAAACTAGGCGTCAATATTGACCACGTCGCAACGATTCGTCAGGCGCGTGGCACCAAATATCCAAGCGTAGTGCAGGCCGCACTGCGCGCTGAGCAGTCTGGTGCAGACAGCATTACCTTGCATTTGCGCGAAGACCGTCGCCATATGCAGGATGCAGATATTTTTGCTTTACGCCCTTTACTGCAAACTAAAATGAACCTCGAATGTGCGGTCACTAGTGAGATGATCGATATCGCTATTCAGGTCAACCCGCAAGACGTTTGCCTGGTGCCTGAGCGCCGAGAGGAGCGCACGACCGAAGGCGGTTTGGATGTGCTCACACACTACGCCAAAGTGGAGCATGCGGTTAAAAAACTGTCTGATCAAGGCATACGTGTGTCACTGTTTATCGCGCCAGATCTGGCGCAGATTGATGCGGCTGCTAAAATGGGCGCGCCGGTGATTGAGTTGCATACCGGTACCTTTGCCGATGCTGACACAGAAAAAGATCAGTTGGATGAACTGGAAAAAATCGACGCCGCGCTACAACATGCGAAAGCCGCGGGTCTGGTCGTGAATGCCGGTCATGGCTTGCATTATCACAATGTGCATCATATTGCACGCCTGCCAGGCTTTGAGGAACTCAATATTGGTCATGCCATTGTGGCGCATGCCCTGTTTGTGGGGTGGGATAATGCGGTGCGTGAAATGAAGGCGCTGATGAAAGAGTTTTCTTCGCGATGAGCATCTCTCAAAATTGCCCTCATTGCGGTAACACCTTATTTGTTACTAAAAGCATGACACTGAATTGGTTTCAGGTGTGTTTAGCCTTAATAGTATCTTGTGTCGTGTTTTACTTCTTGAAGGCGGTTTTGGTCGCAGATATCTGGAACGGGAATGCTAAGTCTGGACGATTCTTGGCTTGCATTATATTAGGGGCGATTGGCTTAGTAGGTTTGATTTTTGCGAAGGGTGTGAATAAGCGCAGGTTTCTTGTTTCATCGTGCACACGTTGTGATTATGTAGACAAGAAAGAAATGTTGGAACTTCAGGAAAAGCAGAAATGATTTACGGCATAGGCACAGATATTGTCGAAGTTGAGCGGATCGAGGCGTCACTCGATCAGTTCGGTGACAGCTTTGCCAAACGCATTCTGGCACCTAGTGAGTGGTCTGATTATGAAGCGAGTAAACTCAAGGCACGTTTTCTTGCTAAACGCTTTGCCGCAAAAGAAGCTTTTGCCAAGGCGATAGGTACCGGCATTCGCGGCGATGTCAGCTTTCAGAATATTGCAGTCACCCACGATGCGCTAGGTCGTCCCTTGTTGCAACTGTCATCAACGCTGCAAGCCTTTCTCAAACAACACCATATTTATCAATCGCATATCAGCATCAGTGATGAAAAAAATCTGGCACTGGCTTATGTCGTGCTGGAAACGACCCAAACAGCATGACAGCAGACCAGTTAGTGGATAGCCAGCGACGTTTTAGCGGCGTGCGCCGTTTGTATGGCGAGCAGGGCTTGGCCAATTTGCAGCAAGCGCATGTGCTGGTCATCGGCATTGGTGGTGTGGGGTCGTGGACGGTAGAAGCCCTGGCGCGCAATGCGGTGGGCAAGTTGACCTTGGTGGATCTGGATAATATTGCCGAGTCGAACATAAACCGCCAGATTCATGCGCTGGAGGATACGCTGGGCAAGGCCAAAGTGACGGCCATGCGTGAGCGCATTGCGGCGATTAATCCATTGTGTGAGGTGCTTGAAGTTGAGGATTTTGTGACACCTGAAAACCTCGCTTCACTGTTGGTTGATGCACCGGATATGGTGGTGGACTGCATGGATGATACCAAGGCCAAAATCGCCCTGGCGGCATATTGCAAGCAGCAGCAACTGCCATTGGTGATGGTCGGTAGTGCAGGTGGCAAGCTGGATGCGACTCGTATCCGCCTGGCCGACCTGGCGCATGTGCAGGGCGATCGCATGCTGGCGAAGGTCCGCAACCAGTTACGTCGGGATTATGGTTTCCCCAAGGCTTCTGATCACAAGAAATCGGCCAAATTCGGCATTGTTGCCGTGTACTCAGATGAGCCGGTCGAGCGACCTGAAGAGGCTTGTGAAACATCGACAGCAGGACTGACAGGCCTCAACTGCGCAGGTTACGGTTCCAGTATTTGCGTGACGGCCACCGCTGGTTTTGTGGCGGCACAACAGGCCATTGGGCAATTGATCACGCTTTAGCACTCGCAGTTTAATAAGTATAGGCTTGGCCCACCGCAAGCAAATCAGGTTGAACAATGTGGGAATAGCAGCGTCTACTTTAAAAAGTCAGGCATAAACATTGCATGTTTGCAGGTATCAATCGCACGGAGGTCGTCCGTACTCACTTTAAATACGCTAGTTTTCAGCCTGTCATCATGACTTCAAGCCCTGGCGCTATCAGTTACAGTGTCATATGGCCCGAAGTACGCTTAATCCATCAAAGGTGATTGCCATGCAATTGGATGTATTTTTAAAGAAGGTTTCTATCAACCATGCCTTGAATGTGCTGATCTGGCATATTGCCGAGGCGGGGATTGAAATTGCTGCGCTGATCAAGCAAGGGGCATTGGAAGGGGTCACGGAAAAAATGACCAGTACCAATGTGCAAGGCGAAACACAGATGCAGCTGGACATTCGTAGCCACGAGGTGGCCGCGGCACACCTGCGCGCTTCGGCAGTGGTGGCTGGCGTATTGTCAGAAGAAGTAGATGCGCCGGTCTTGTTTGAAACGCTGGATGCACCATTTCTGGTTAGTATGGATCCTCTGGATGGGTCTTCTAACCTGGCGATTAATGGCGTCGTCGGCAGTATTTTCTCGGTTATTCCTAATATCGGCGTGGCCACGCTGGGTGATCAGGCCTTTTTGCAGCCAGGACAGGATCAGCGTGCCGCGGCCTATATTATGTATGGCCCGGCTACCTTGCTGGTACTCACTATTGGCCAGGGCACACATGTGTTTACGCTGGATCAGCACAGCCAGTCATTTGTATTAACGCAACAAACCGTGCAGGTTGGTGAGGAAACTTCAGAATTTGCCATTAACGCCAGCAATCAGCGCTATTGGCAACCCGCAGTGCAGCGCTATATTAGTGAATGCCTGCAAGGCAGTGAGGGGCCGCGTGGGCGTGACTTTAATATGCGCTGGTGTGCCAGTATGGTGATGGATGTACACCGTATTCTGACGCGCGGTGGTGTGTTTTTGTATCCGCGCGATAGCAAGCAGCCGGTCAAAGCGGGCCGCTTAAGATTATTGTACGAGGCTAACCCCATGAGTTTGCTGGTGACGCAGGCTGGTGGGGCAAGCATAGACGGGCTGGAAGATGTGCTGGCCCTTCAGCCGACGGCATGTCATCAGCGTGTGCCGGTATTGTTAGGCGCTAAACAGGAAATCCAGCGCTTGCGTGATTACCATCAGCAAGCTTCACAATAAAAGGAGTATGACATGGCATTGATTTCGCTCAGGCAACTACTCGACCACGCCGCAGAACACAGCTATGGCCTGCCTGCATTTAATATTAACAATATGGAGCAGATTCTCTCCATTATGAAGGCGGCTGACGAAGTCGACAGTCCGGTCATTTTGCAAGCTTCGGCAGGGGCCCGCGGTTATGCCGGGGAGTCTTTTCTACGCAAAATGGTTGAAGCCGCGATTGAGCAATATCCGCATATTCCCATTTGCATGCATCAGGATCATGGCGCTTCGCCCAAGGTCTGCCAGATGGCCATTCGCAGTGGCTTCTCTAGTGTGATGATGGATGGCTCGCTTAAAGAAGATGGTAAAACACCTGCGAGTTATGAATACAACGTTGAAGTGACGCGACGTGTGGTCGAGTTTGCGCATGCGGTCGGCGTGTCGGTTGAGGGCGAGCTGGGCGTGCTGGGCTCGCTGGAAACCGGCATGGCAGGCGAAGAAGATGGCGTTGGTGCCGAAGGTAAACTGGATGAGTCACAATTGCTGACTGATCCGGATGAAGCGGCTGCGTTTGTTGAAGCGACCAAGGTCGATGCACTGGCCATTGCCATTGGTACCAGCCATGGTGCTTATAAATTCACACGACCACCTTCAGACGATACGCTGTCGATTGAACGTATTCGCGAAATCCATGCCAAAATCCCTAACACGCATCTGGTGATGCATGGTTCGTCCAGTGTGCCGCAATCCTTGCTGGAGCAAATTCGGCATTATGGCGGCAATATCAAGGAAACCTATGGCGTGCCGGTGTCACAGATTGTAGAAGGCATTAAAAATGGCGTGCGCAAGGTTAATATTGATACTGATATTCGCTTGGCGATGACGGCGGCGATTCGTGCCTATATGGTCGAGCATCCTGAGGAGTTCGATCCACGCAAATATTTCAAAGAAGCGACCACGGCAGCACAGCATTTGTGTAAAGAACGCTTTGAGGCCTTTGGTAGTGCCGGACAAGCGAGTAAGATAAAGGTAATTACACTGGAAAAAATGGCAGCCATTTACTAGCTGCATGACATGACCGTGAGTGAAATAGCCTAAAAAAAGCAATTATAAATTGAGGGGGCATGAGTAAAGGAATCCCATCATGCGAGAAAAATTAGTCATTGGTAACTGGAAGCTGCACGGCGGCTTGCTTGAAAATCAAGGCTTGCTGAACAGGCTCAAGCAAGAGTTGCACGACCTGGACGGCGTAGCGACAGCCGTGTGTCTACCTTATGTATACCTGTATCAGGCGCAAGACTTGTTGCAAGACTCTTCGATTGCCTGGGGCGCGCAAAACGTTAGCCAGTTTACTGAAGGCGCGTTTACCTCCTGCATTTCAGCCAAAATGGTGGCCGAGTTTGGCTGCAGCTATACCATTATCGGCCATTCTGAACGCCGTGCCCTCAAACTCGAAAGTAACCAGGTCGCCACCAAGCGCCTGCTTAATGCCTTGCACGCCGGGCTGACGCCTATTTTTTGCGTGGGCGAGACGCAGGATGAGCGCGATGGCAATATGGCCGAGCTCATTGTGCGCAACCAGATGCTGAATGTAGTGTATGGCCTCGATGATGAAGCTTTCGCACTGGCCAAAAAATTCAATATGGTTATCGCCTATGAGCCGGTGTGGGCGATTGGCACTGGCGAGCACGCCACGCCTGAGCAGGCACAACGCATGCATGCATTTATCCGTATGATGATTGCCGAACGCGACCGCGAGTTTGCCGAGCAGATCCGTATTGTCTATGGCGGCAGTATGGCGCCTGAAAACGCGTACAGCTTACTCAGTATGCCGGATATTGACGGTGGCTTATTGGGCCGTGCTGCACTGGTTGCTGAAGATTTTGTTGATATTTGCAGAATTGCCAGCCGTTGCTATCAGCAAAAAACGGTGGTCCGTGAATCATCGGCAGCCATCCCCGTTTTTGAGGTATGACGGTTGCCTTTAAAGGCAACAAAAGTAGTCTGCCAACAAAACTCTGCCAGCAATGTGGCAAACCGATGACCTGGCGAAAAGCCTGGGCGAATAACTGGGATCAGGTCAAATATTGCTCTGAGCGTTGCCGTCGCGCATTGCAAAAACACGCCATATGAGAAATCTGGTCATTATCCTCGGTGACCAGCTCACGCTGGATAACCCTGCCTTAGACCACTTTGATCCGACGCAAGACCTGATTGTGATGGCTGAAGTCATGCATGAAGCAAATCATGTATGGTCTCACCGACAGCGCATTACCTTGTTTTTATCTGCCATGCGCCACTTTGCAGAGAGGTTGCGGGCGCAAGACTATCCACTGGCTTATTTTCAGCTAGACGCACATCCCTATCCTGATTTAGCGACCGTTTGGCAGACTGTATTGCAGCAGTACCAGCCACAGACAATCAAGGTCTGCGAACCTGGTGATTGGCGCATCTGGCAAAGTCTGCAAGCGGTGGCTGACCAGCACGCAGTGCCTCTACATGTGCTGCAAGATACACATTTCATGAGTAGTATCGACCAGTTCCGGCGTTGGGCAGCCAAATACAGCGAAAAAAACACTTCTTTGCGGATGGAGTTTTTTTATCGTGGCATGCGTAAAAAATATCATATTCTTATGGACGGCGAGACGCCTGCAGGCGGCAGCTGGAACTTTGATCATGACAACCGTCAATCGCTGGGCAAGTTAGGTCCGCAAGCGCTTTCACAGCCACCTGTGTTTACGCCAGATGCCATCACGCAAGCAGTCATGGTTATGGTGAATGAACGGTTTGCCGATCACCCAGGTGCGCTGGCGTCTTTTACCTGGCCAGTGACGCGTGAGCAAGCACTCACCTTGCTCACACATTTTGTTCAGGAAAAGTTAGCGCAGTTTGGCCCATATCAAGATGCCATGTGGCAAAACCAGCCATATTTGTGGCATTCCCTACTCGCTTCGGCCATGAACCTCAAGTTACTCAGTCCGCGTGAAGTCATCGCCGCTGCCGAGCAGGCGTATGTTGATGGCCGCGCCTCATTAGCAAGTGTCGAAGGGTTTATTCGCCAGGTGTTGGGTTGGCGAGAGTTTGTGCGCGGTGTGTATTGGCTGGAAATGCCAACACTTAAATCGGCGAACTATTTCCAGCATGCACTGGATTTGCCAAACTGGTTCTGGACCGGGCAGACGGAGATGCAATGTTTATCGCAGTGTATAGGCCAAACCTTGCAAACTGGCTATGCGCATCATATTCAACGCCTGATGGTGATCGGCTTGTTTTCGACACTGGCGCAACTCTCGCCGCAACAGGTCTCAGCATGGTTTTTGGCCGTTTACGTCGATGCCGTGGAATGGGTAGAGTTGCCCAATGTCGCTGGCATGGCGCTATATGCCAATGGGGGCCGCTTTACCAGCAAGCCCTATATCGCCAGTGGCGCCTATATTCAGCGCATGAGTAATTATTGTACGGGATGTCGGTATGATCCAAAACAAAAAACCGGTGATCGGGCTTGTCCATTCACAACACTTTACTGGGGATTTTTAATCAGACACGAGGCTTTGCTGGCTGCGAATCCGCGTACACGTTTAATGGTCAAGCATATTGCCACCATGCCTGAAGAAGAGCGATTGGCGATTGCTGCATTTGCTGAGCAGCGATTGCAACAATTGGCAGACCTGTAATGCTTGCTCGTGTAATTTCACAAAACTGTCACAATAGACACTGGTTCAGTGGATACAATAATCGCCATGAAAAACACCACGCCCGCTCTGCTTGATAGAGATCTTAGTATTCTCAGTTTTAATGCCCGTGTACTGTCTTTGGCGCAACGAGAGGACTATCCCTTACTCGAGCGTTTGCGCTTTTTATGTATCGTCTCTAACAACCTTGATGAGTTCTTTGAAGTGCGCATGCCATTGCAGATGGAGGCGTATCAGCAAGGCGTGACCAGTGGCCCGGTATCTGCCTCTACCTGCGAGCAAGTCGCCACCATGGCACAGGCGCTGGTGGCACAACAATATCAGTTGTTTAATGATGCGCTGATGCCCGCCCTGGCGAAAGAAAGTGTGCATCTGGTGTCTGGCGGTGTGCGTACGCCGGAGCAAACCACCTGGGTTTCTAACTACTTCAAACGTGAAGTGCTGCCATTCTTGATGCCCGTATCGCTGGATCCGTCGCATCCTTTTCCGCAGGTGGCCAATAAGTCGCTGAATTTCATTGTGCGCATTGCCGTCGACGATGAGGAAAAAATTGCCATTGTACGTGTGCCGCGTGTGGTGCCCCGGCTGTTGCAATTGCCGCCGTCTATCAGCAAAGGCGAGCAATGCTTTGTATCGTTGACTAGTATTATCCGCGCCAATCTGGAGGTGTTGTTTCAAGGCGCCAGTATCCTGCATTTCTCCCAGTTCCGTGTGACGCGTAATAGTGACCTCGAGGTGGATGAGGATGATGTGATCAACTTGCGCACGGCCTTGCGTGAGGAGCTTGCACATCGCCAATATGGTGAAGCGGTGCGCCTGGAAGTCACGCAGGAGTGTGATGACAGGCTTGCCGAGTTTTTGCTTAAGCAGTTTAATTTGCCGCCGCTCGCCCTTTACCGCGTCAATGGGCCGGTAAACCTGGGGCGTTTGATCCAGTTGCCAGATATGGCCAAGGGAGATCACCTCAAGTTCGTGCCTTTTCAGCCGCACTGGCCGCGACATATCAAACGTAATACCTCTTTGCTGGCGCAGATGCGTGAAAAAGATCTGCTGATTCACCAACCATACGAGAGCTTTGAGGTGGTCATCCAGCTACTGGAAGAAGCGGTCAAAGACGATCAGGTATTAGCCATCCGCATGACGATTTACCGCACAGGTGCAGATCCACGCATGTTGCGTTTGCTACAGGAGGCGGTGCGTCGTGGTAAAGAAGTGCTGGTGGTGGTTGAACTCAAAGCGCGCTTTGACGAAGAGGCAAACATTAACTGGGCTGAAGCCTTGGAGTCGGTTGGCGCGCAAGTGGTGTATGGCGTCGTCGGTTTAAAAACCCATGCCAAGATGTTGTTGATCATGCGTCGTGAAGGCAAAAGCATTCATCGTTATGGTCATCTTTCTACCGGTAACTACAATCCCAAAACGACACGTTTATACACAGACTGGAGCATGTTAACCGCTGATGCCAACCTGACGCGCGAAATGGAAACGGTGTTTCGTCACCTGACCAGCGAGTTGCCGATTCCGGCCCTGAAGCATTTGCTGGTGGCGCCATTTACCCTGCAAAACAGCATGATCAAACAGCTGGAGAAAGCACAGCGTCTGGCCAAGCAAGGCAAACCGGCCAGGGTGATTGCCAAAATGAACGCCTTGACGGATGTGCCGCTGGTCGCCGCCTTAATGAAAGCAGCCAGCGCTGGGGTTGAGATTGATTTGATTGTGCGCGGTGCCTGCATATTACCGGTGGACTCACCAGCCGTGAAAGGCCGTATCCGCGTGCGTTCTATCGTCGGGCGTTTGCTCGAGCATTCGCGTGTGTTTTATTTTGAGCTGGATGGGCAAGTGCAGATGTGGTTATCCAGCGCGGACTGGATGAGCCGTAATATGATGCGGCGGGTAGAGCTGGCCTGGCCCATTAAAGATCCGGCCATGCAAAGCCGCATTTATCAGGAAAGCCTGCAGCTTTACCTGCAAGATAATAAGGATGCCTGGCAATTGGCAGAAAAAGGCCAATATGTGCCTGTCGCACAACAAGCGCTGGATGCCGAGCCGTTGTCTTGTCAGAACCTGTTATTGCAACAATATCATTCCATGTAGCCCCGCGTGATGTCAGTGAAAAATTTGATTTTATGGCGTCATGCCGAAGCCGAAGTGTTATTGCATGGCGCGTCTGATCTTGAGCGCGCCTTGACCAAAAAAGGGCATAAACAGGCCAAACAAATGGCCGGCTGGCTCAAGAAATATTTACCAAAGCAGACCTATGTGCTGGTGAGTCCTGCTGTGCGTACGCGTGAAACCGTGGCTTATTGGGGCGATGATTGGCAGGAGGATAGTCGGCTGGCGCCTGAAAGGCCGTTGGAGCCTTTATTACAGTTGCTGGCGCAAAGCCCATTCGAGACCGTGATGCTGGTCGGCCATCAGCCCTGGATAGGCGAACTGGCCGCGCAGAGCCTGGGTATGCCGGATGGGCAGATCAGTATTAAAAAAGGCGCTGTATGGTGGTTACGGCTGCCAAAATCGGGGCCACCCTACAAACTATATAGTGTGCAAAGCCCCGATTTGATTGAATAGCCATTTGATTTAATAGCCTAAGTGCTGTGATCTGGCTAGCTTAAGCCAGATACATGGCGGGAGGCTATTTCTTTGGCCTGCCAGTTTTAATCGTCGGCACGGTTGCCAGGGTGGCTTTTAATGTGGCGTCGTCCATGGCGGATAATAACTTAAGCCCGGCTCTTAATAGCTCGCTTTTCTTCGCTGGTTTGGCCAGGCCTTCCAGGCGTTTTTTCAAGGCAGCGATTTGCGCGTACTCTTCTTTAGGCATAGTGAAGCTGTCACGCTCCATTTTGACCTTGCTGGCTTTAGGTTTGTCTTTTTCAACGGCTGTCGCCGTTTTATTCACAACTTTAATCGCAGAAGCGGGTGTCACTTTTTTTGCCGCTACTGCTGTTTTTGCGACTGCTTTTGCAATTGGTTTGACCGCAGGTTTGGCTGTTGCTGGTTTTACAGCTGTCGTTGGTTTTGCAGCGGCAGGTGTCGTCGCAACTGCTTTAGTGGCGACTGGCTTGGCTGGGCTTGCTGCTTTGGCTGGTTTATTAGCGCTCAAGGGTTTGGCGACTGGTTTGCTGGCCATGTGTTTCTCCTGAATTGATATTGTGAAAACAGTTTATACCGTTTTTTGTTGACGTCAATTGTCATAAATATTTCATATTAATATGGTGTTATAGAGGCTGTTTTTCATGACAAAATGCAACACCTTTAATCGGGGAGTATGAGATGCGCAGGGTATTGGTGGCAAATACCAAAGGCGGTTGCGGAAAAACCACTCTGGCCACCAATCTTGCTGGCTATCTGGCGCAACTGGGGCACAAAATCGTGCTGGAAGATATTGACCGGCAGCAATCTTCCGCTGACTGGTTGGCGCGTCGCCCCTCTCATGTCGCGACGGTGTTTAATGCCGAAGACCTGGGTAAATCTGCCTTGCAGAAAGCCGACTGGGTCATTACTGATTCGCCAGGCGGGCTGCGGGATAAAAAGATTTCTGATGCCGTGACTGAAGCCGATCTGGTGTTGGTGCCCATCGCGCCATCCGCGTTTGATATAGGCGCCACGCAAGACTTTTTAGAGTTGCTGGCCGAAGAGAAAGCCGTGCGCAAGCATAAGACCTTTGTTGGTCTGGTCGGCATGCGCGTGATGCCACGCACACGTTCAGCCGAGCGCCTGCTGGCATTTATGGATGAATCAGGCTTTGCCGTGCTTTCCATGCTGCGCTCATCGCAA
>Ga0066487_100448_pt1 | contig 11271 bp, 8 predicted proteins | sample LakWasM129_HOW14_2_FD_59588 | JGI IMG/M metagenome (GOLD analysis project Ga0066487, IMG submission 59588) | Freshwater sediment methanotrophic microbial communities from Lake Washington under simulated oxygen tension - Sediment Metagenome 129_HOW14 | ecosystem: Environmental > Aquatic >... | reverse complement strand
GATCGGGCCGGCCGCACGCCACTGGCGTCCGTTGATTGCGATCGCCACGCTCGGCTGGACATCGGTGGTTGTCGTTGGCTGGTGGAACCTCTCAATCGGAGGTCACACCGCTTATTTCCACCAACACTCGGCCGAGAACGCCCGGATCCGCCAGGACGCGTTGCAAGCTTACTTGAAAAACGGCGACCGCGCCCTGCTCGAGCGGCAAGCAACCCGCTGGGTGCTCTATCAGGACGTCAATCAGGTCACGAGCCTGCTGGACCAACCGCGCTTTCGCGCGCTTCTGCCTCATGCGGTGAATCCTGATAATCCGGCGGATTTCACCGGCACCCTCGTGCGGTGGTTGCATTCCTGGTGGCCAGCACTGGGTGCGCTTGCCGGCCTCGCCGCCATCTGTGGTGGTTGGTCCCTGCTGTGCTGCCCTGCTGATTTGGCGATCTGTCCTCCCTTCGAGGTGCGCGCCGATCCGCTCGCGACGCGCGTGGCCGGCGCGGTTTCTGTCGCGGCCTTCGTGGGACTCTTCTGCTGGCCAGCACCCTTCGTTTTCGCCCGGGAAGCGCGTTGGCACCGGTTCTTCCTTCCCTCCGGTTCCGTCAGTGCGCTAGGAGTGAACATCCAGGTAGGATCCGCCACCTATCCTCCCGAACGCCTGATCGGTGCCGCTCCCCTCTCGCCGGCGGAACTGTGCCGGCAATTCACCGGCACAGAACCCGAGGGACCGGGCCTCACCTGCACCGCATGGAGCAAGACTTTCCCGATCAACCAGCCCTGGTTCGTCGTGCCCTATTCCGGCTATCCCGTGGCCCACGGCAATGGACTGCGACTGCGCATCGAGGAACCGGACGGAAAGTTCGTCACCGAAGTCGCCTGTGGCGGGCCGAATTCACCGGGCATCGTGTTCTGGCTTGCTGACGTGCGGTCCTTCCTGGGGAAAAAGGCGCGCCTGGTGCTCTACGACGGACGCACCGAGACCGATGCATGGGTTGCCGCCGCTCCTCCCATCGCCACGTCCGATCCGAATCTCGCGGTGCGGCTCGAATCGGACCTCGCCCTTGAACGCCTTGCCGCGACCCACACCGCCCTCGCTTGGATCTCTTTTGTCTCCGCCATCTTGGCCATCTTGACCGGATTGGGCGAAATACTTCCGAACAAGAAATTTCTGTCCGGCCAATAGCGGGTGGGGGCTTGCCGGTTGTCGTCTGGGGTATACCATGTTGTCTGTGCGTCCATCGCTTCGCGCCTGCAGATCCGACTCCGCCCGAGAATTGGATCCACGACGCCATTTCACCGTGCCTGATGCTCCCCAAAAACCCCGAGATTTCGCCGCGCTGTATCGCGCGACCGTGACACCGTTGCGCCGCTATCTCAACCGGATGTTGGGCAATCAGGAAGACGCCCAGGACGTCGCTCACGATGCCTACCTGCGGGTCCGGCCCGACATTGAGAGCCAGCGCGCGATCAAACCCGAAGCCCTGCTCTACACGACCGCCCGGCGGCTGGCCTTGAACCAGATCAAGCGCCGCCGCATCACGCCGGTCGCCATCATCGACAGCTCCGTCACGGAAATGGCGGCCTCCGCCTCACCGGGAGTGGTGCAGCAGGTCGTTGCTCGCCAGGAACTCCAACAGCTCGAGCAGGCTATCGCTCAACTCCCGGAAGGCTGCCGCACGGTGCTGCTCATGCGCAAGATCGAGCTGCTGTCGCACCAAGAAATTGCCGACCGCCTCGGCATCGCCATCAGCACCGTGGAGAAACAACATGCCCGCGCCCTGCGCCTGTTGCGCGCGTCTCTCGCCCGGCCGGAGAACCCGGGTTCGACCCCCGCGCAATCAGAGGTAAATCCATCATGAAGCCCCCCGCCCAAATCTCCCCCGGCGCCGAGGAACAGGCCGCCCTTTGGGCCGCCCGGCTCGACGGCTCGGTGCTAACCGCCGAACAGCGCATCGCCCTTGATGGCTGGCTGGCCGAACATCCAGCCCACCGGACCTTGTTATCACAATTTTGCCAATTTTCCGCCGACCTCGAACAGCAATTGCCGTTGATTGAAGGGATCAGGGAGATGTCGGTCGGAACCTTGGCTGCGCCGGAGACTGCCAAACCGTTCCCCTGGTTGCGCTGGCCGCTGATGGCTGGTGCGACGCTGACCGCGGTGGCTGCAGTCGCGCTGGCCTTCTGGCTGGCCCGGCCGCAGCCGCAATTCACCAACATCGCCACCCCGGCCGCCCAGCGGCAAGCTCTCACCCTCGCCGACGGCACGAGGGTTGAACTCAATGCCCGCACCAGCCTCCAAGTCGAAATCGATGGTGGACAGCGTCACGCGCGTCTAACCAGCGGCGAAGCTTTCTTCACCGTGCACAAGGACGCCGCCCGGCCGTTCATCGTGGAAACTCCGGCCGGTTCTGTCCGGGTGACTGGCACGCAATTCAACGTCCTCACAGATTCCCCCACCTCCTATGAGGTGACCGTGACCGAAGGCTCCGTGCAGGCCCGACCGGGTGATGTGGGCGGCCAGGCCTCCGTGCCGGTGGCGCTCACCGCCGGCGACCGGCTGACCGTCCACGCCGGAACCGTTGCGGTGCAAACGTTGTCCGCAACCGCGCTCGACAATTCCCTCGCCTGGCGCCACGGCCAGACGGTGTTCGACAGCGTTCCATTGCGCGAAGCCCTCGCGCGCTTCGCCCATTACCATGGCCGCGAAATCTCGGCCACCGCGGACGCGGCAACCCTGCCCGTGGGCGGCCGGTTCAGTATCGACGATCTCGATGGTTTCCTCGCCGCCCTGCCGGAAGCGTTGCCAGTGAAGGTCACCCACAACGCTGATGGCTCGGTGTCGGTCGGACTGCGCCCCGAAAGTTGATCGCGGCCCCCCGTGCAGCCCTCACCAACCCGCCCCCTTCTCGTGCCTGATACCACCGTTCGTTGCCGCATTCTGTTCTTTGTTCTGTGCAGCCTGCTGGTCTGTCCCGTGCGGGGTGAGGTCACGGAGTTCAACCTGCCCGCCCAGCCGGTCGCCCGCGCGCTGCTGGCCTTTTCCCAGCAGGCCAAGGCTGAAGTGCTTTTTTCCATCAACGATGTGGATCAGACGCAGGCTGGTGCTGTCATCGGCCGCTACGAGATCGAGGATGCACTTGCACGTTTGCTCCATGGCACCGGCTTCACGGCCCGCCGCAACAGCCGCGGCAAATTTGTCGTCTCAGCCCTCGCGCCAGCCGCGGGCGTGGTCTGCGGCCGCCTCCTCCTGCCCGACGGCAGCACCCTGCCCGGCCTGAAGGTCAGGCTCGCCGGCACAGACCAGTCGGCCGTCACCGATGAGCAAGGCAACTTCACCTTTCCCGATGTGCCCGCCGGCAACTGGCGGCTTCACGTCGTCGCAGAAGGTTTCCGCCCGCTCCAGATTTCCGGGGTAAAGGTCGAGCCCCACCGCACCCTGACCCTCGCGCCGCAACGCCTGCGCCTGGCCGATGATATCACGGTGCTCGACCCCTATGTCGTCCGCGCCGAATCCAACTCCCTCCGCACCGCCCGCGACGCCGACCTCGTCGCCCGACGCGCGGCCGGCAACCTCGACCTGCCGCGCACCAATGACGACGCCCTGCCCTACGCCATTTACACCCGGGAGCAAATCGCCCGCAGCGGGGTGGTTAACCTCAACCAATTCCTCCAGCGCGAGCTGCTCGATAGTGACGCGGCGGCCAGTCCGCCAGAGCGCAACACGACCCAACCCCTCTTTGCCACCGGCAGCGGCAACCTCCATTTGCGCGGCTTTGAGACCGACGAGACCGTCATCTTCGTCAACGGCCGCCGCCTCCCTGAGACCCTTTCGTCGGCCGGGGCCAACGGCGTGCTCGGTGCCCCCGACGTGAATTTCATCCCCCTGGGCCTGATTCAACAGGTGGAGGTGTTGCCCGTCTCCGCCTCGGCCCTCTACGGCGGCAACGCCGTCGGTGGCGTCATCAATATCGTGCTGCGCCCTGACTTCGACACCACGGAGGTGACCACGAGTTATACGAACGCCTTGGGCGGCTACGATGCATCCGAAGCCAGCTTTTCCCTGTTGCACGGCCGCAGCTTGCTCGACGGCCGGTTGCGCTTGCGGCTGAATGTCACGTCATCCCGCTCTCAGCCGCCAACCGAGAATGAACTCGGACTCCTGCAGGCCCGAGCTTCCACCGAAGGCGTCGAGGCCCCCAGTCTCTTTCGGGCCACGCCCAATGTGCGCAGCGCCGACGACAGCCCGTTGTTTGGCCCGGACACTTCCTCCCTCACCTCCGTGACACCCGGAACCGATGGCACCGGTGGGCTCGCCGCGTTCACGTCGCGCCAGGGCGTGCGTAGCACGGACTTGTTCGATGGGCCTGGCGGCATGGCCAGCTCGCCCGCGAGCCGCGACTACGCCTATGGCCGGCGCCAGCGCCGCGATACCTGGTTCGGTTCGGTGGCAGGCGATCCTTTCCCTTGGCTGCAACTCGGCCTCGATATCGCACACTCGAGCGCCGTCATCAATCGTGGCTACAATGTCTTTTCCCAGGATCTCACGCTGGCCGCCACCTCCGCCATCAATCCGTTCGGCCGCGATATTGTCGTCTCGCTCAATGAGACGCCGCGCGCACTCGGCACCGACTACAGTGAGGCGCGGCTGCAGATGACTTCCGCGGTCTTCGGCGCTTTGTTCAAGCTACCCGCCGACTGGCGGGTCGCGCTCGATGCGCAATACTCCCACAGCCTGACCCGCTACCGCGGCTTCGCCGGCGCCGATCCAGGTCGGTGGCAGAAGCTCGTCGACGAGGGGAAATACAACCCGCTCCGCGACACCCAGGTCCATGCCCCACCGGATGCGTTCTACGAGGAGGTGTTGGTTTTTTACGGCAGCCGCGGGCAGTTCGTCACGTTCAGCGACTACGACACCATCGACGCCGCCTTGCGCGTCACCAACCAGTCACTGAACCTGCCCACCGGCCGCGGCGCGTTGAATGTCGGCGGTGATTACCGCCGCATCCACCTGGCCCCCTTCACTGACTTCCGGCGCTATGGCAGCGGGGAGCTGGCCGGCACGCCACAGGGCTGGACCGGCCGCACACTCCAACGCTACAGCGCGTTTGGCGAACTGCAGGCGCCGCTGCTGCCCGCCGCCCGCCTGCCCCGCTGGCTCACCGGCCTCGAAGCCGATCTCGCCGTGCGCGGTGTCGCCTCGGCCAAGAACGGCGAAGCCTACCTCGCCCCGACCCTTGCGCTTAAGGCCGAGTTCGCCGGTGGCCTGGCATTCCGGAGCAGCTTCACCACCTCCAGCCGCTTTCCCACCCCGCAAATGAGCCGCCCTATCTCCACTCCCGGCGGCCCGGGTGGCAGCGAGGGCACATTGATTTTTGATCCTGTGCTGAATGACCGTTACATCGTCGCCACCTCGGAACCGCTCGACCCGTTGCTGAAGACCGAGTCTGCCGCCACTCAGACCGCCGGCCTGATTTTCCAACGCGGCCAGGTTCATCGGCTGCGCGCCGCCCTTGATTTTGTCGACACGCGGAAAACCGACGAGCTGTTCGGACTCGATGCGCAGGGCGCGGTGAATGTCGAATCCTTGTTCCCTGCCCACGTCCAGCGGGACGCATCCGGTCGGATCACCGGCGTTTTCACCGGCAGCGTCAACGCCGCCTGGCGCCGCTCCCAAAACTGGAATCTCTCCGTCGACTATACGTGGACAAAATGCCTCGGCGGCGCGCTCGAACTGTATGGCCGCTGGGTTTACTTTCAGCGCTACGACCGGCAGTTGCTCGTCACCTCGCCCGTGGTGGATGAACTCGATCATCCGGACGGCACCGCTCCGGGGCTGCTCCGTCACCGCCTGAACTTCGGCGCAGCTTGGACGGGCCGCCATGACGCGTTCGGTCTTGACGGCCATTATTTCGGTCGGCGCATCCTGCCGGAAGTCGAGTGGTCCAGCCAAGGCTCCGATGGCATCACGGCTTCGTGGCAATTCGACGCCTATGTGCAGACCGACTTGCAGCGGTGGCTGCCGTGGCAAAACCAGCGCCACAGCCTGCGCGGCCAGTTGCGCGTCAACAATGTCTTCGGCGCGGCTTTCCCGAAATACGCGAACGACCCCTCCGGCGCCGGCGTGCAACCCTACGGCGACTGGCGCGGTCGCACCTATTCCCTCTCGCTGACTGCGACGTTTTGATACGTGATCAACCTGCCGGATTTTTTCAAATAGAGGGTCGGACACGCTGCGTTGTCTTTATGAGTGGCAGTCCGTCTGCCCTCTATGAAGACGACCCGTCTCATTTCTCTTCTGCTCGCATGCCATCTCCTCGTCGTGCTCGCCCAAGGACAGACCGCCACCTGGATCGGTCAGGACAATCTCGCCACCTATGGCGATTGGGGCAACTCGGCCAACTGGGACACCGGCGTGGTGCCCAACAGCCCCGCAGCTACCGCCATCATTACGAACTCCGATGTGGCGAGCTCTTATCCCACCGGAGGGATCCGGATCTACTCGACGTCGGTCGATCTGGCCGAATTGCGGCTCACCACGTCGGTCACCAGTAACCAAAACTCATGGGCGCAACGGGTGGTCGTCACCGGGCCGCTTTCGTTTCCGCCCAGCGGTGGCACCCTTAACCTACACGGGACTGGCATCACCACTGCCAACAGCGCCGGCGCCGATCCGCGCTACAACCTGTCGGTCGGCATGGGCTCGCACCTGAACTTCTACAACAGCGCTACCGTCGCCAGTTCCAGCGTGAACATCGGTTTCGACTCTCCGTATTCCGGCTTTCCCGGCACCGTCGACTTCTACGACCAGTCCTCGGCGGGATCCGCCTTTATCTTCATGCAAGGCAGCGGAGTGGGCTCCATCACATTCCACGACCGGAGTTCCGCGGGAGTGGCAACCCTTGAGGCCGACAACCTGACCTTTGCCGACCAAGCCGACGCCGGTAATGCCCACATCACCACCTACGCCTATGGCTCGACGGTGGCTTTCCGGGATCAGGCAAGCGCGGGCAACGCCACGATCAGCCTTACTAGATACGGCACCGTCAGCTTCGCGGACCAGGCGGACGCCGGCACAGCCACAGTGCTGTGCAGCCTGGAATCAGGAGGCGTGTTCATCCGCGACCAGGCCGGCACAGCGGGCTTAACGATTGCGAGCATCACCAAGCCAGGTGAAACAGCGCAGGGAGGTAGACTCGATATCAGCGGTGCGACCGGCGCCGTCACCGTGCGCGGCCTCGACGGCGGGGTGCAGGTGAACCTCGGGGCCAATACCCTCACGCTCGGGCCGGCCACCGGTGATCAGAAGCTGGGTGGCGCCATTACCGGCACGGGCGGACTCATATTTGATACCGGCTGCGGGGTGCGCATCACCCGGTCCGACAACACCTACACTGGTCCCACCGTCGTGCGCAGTGGCTCCCTCCATCTGGTGTCCGGTCGAGTATCCTCCACCACCGTGGCGGCTCAGGCCGCCCTGACCGGCACCGGCACGATTGCCGGCGACTTGCTCAATCACGGCTCGGTCCGGCCGGCGACACCGCTCGGCCTGCCACTGACCGTGCAGGGCAATTTCACCCAAACCGCCACTGGCACACTTGCTGTCCAGTTGAGATCGCCGGATAACATCGACCGTCTGGTCGTCGGCGGAACGGCGACCTTGGACGGCGCCCTCAATCTCACTTTTACCGGGAACCCCGTCGCGCTTGGCAATCAACGCTACACCTTCCTCACCGCTGGCAGCCGGACCGGCACGTTCTCCTCCGTGACCGGCATCCCCGCTGATACTGCCATGCTACGGTATCATCTCGCCTATTCCTCCGGAGATGCCGCGCTTGAGGTGACCCAGCAACCCTTCGCCGGAGTCGGCGCGACGCCATCGCTCCAGGCTCTTGGCAACCATCTCGACGCCACTCTCGCCACCGCCGCGGGCCACTATCACGATATCTTGCTGCAACTCGACGGCTACACGACGGCCGCCGACGTAACCGCCGCCCTAGCCTCCCTCGCGCCCGACCGTTACGCTACACTGGCCGAGGAGGGCTTTACCACCGCGGCCGCACACACTGCCGCGCTTGATCGTCGACTGGGCGCGTCCCGTCGACGGACCGCGCCCGGGCTCTCCCTATTTTTTGAGGTCGACCACCACCAGGCAGACTTCGCCACAACCGCCGGACTCCCCCGGGCGAAATCCGCCTTCAGTGGCGGCACCGCCGGCGGCGCTTGGGCCAACGGCAGTTTCTCGGCCGGAGTCGCGATAAACCACGAAACTGGCAGCACTGACCTTGACGATCGAGGCAGCCGGGCCGACCGCCATAGCCTGACGCCGGAAATTTTTATCCAGTATTCACCAGGACCCTTTTTTCTGAACGCGTCTGTCGCGTTGGCGCACGACGACTACGAATTGCGCCGGCGCATCGTTTATTCCGGCTTCGACCAAACCGCCACCGCCTCCCCCACCGGCCATCGCACCGACCTGTCCCTCACCGCCGGATACGGTCTACCGGCCAATGGCTGGACCTTCACCCCCTTCGTTGGTTTGTTGAGTTCGAGCTGGCACATGGACGACTTCACCGAGACCGGTGCGGCGGGCGCCAGTTTGTCCTTCACCGACTGGTCCAACCGCTCCCAGCGCAGCCGCGCAGGTTTCGAGATCAGCCGCCGCCCCGGGTCGGGCGCCTTCACCCCGTCTCTCAACATGTCGTGGCTGCACGAATTCGGCGATCATCGTGACCTGCATGCACGTTTCGTCGGTGCCACCGGTGCAGGGTATTCCGCGCCCGGCCGGCCAGCCGAGACCGATCTGGTGCAAGCCTCACTCTCACTCGAATGGAGGATCGGCCGGAATGCCACAACCGAGGTTAATCTCGGCGGCGGTTGGAATCGGAATTCCCGCACGTCATCCGACCTCACGGTCGGCTTTCGATGGGAGTTTTGACCTTCTGAAAAAAACGAGGGCGCAACACCTATTTGCGCACTGAAACTATCAGGTGCCGCGCGGGCGGCTCGGCCCAATTGTCCCAACCACTGTTCCACTGGATGGGCTGCCCCCGATAATCCACGTCTCCCGCCGTTCCGCCGCGAAACGCGGCACGCGCGCGCACGACAATAGTGCTGCCGGCTTGGCCGGCCGGCAGATACACTTGGCGCGACGCCTTGGCCCCCGCTTCGGTGAGGTAACAAAGCGCCGTCCACGACTTGCCTCCGTCGGCCGAAACTTCCACCTGGAGAAAGCCGATCCGTTCCCCGTCGCCGGCGTTCGTGCTGGCATCGATCCAGGCGAAGGCCTCGACACCCGCCTTGATCATGCGCGGAGCCTCGATGTGCAATGAACGCTCCGCCGCAAGAGCCACATCAGACGCCAAACAAAGCGCTATTGCCAAACCCGCGCGGCGCAGTCGGTTCCCGAGGGTGAATTTGGCGCGAGTTTCATGCATCGCCCCAACATGACAGTTCCGGTCGGACCAATGGCAAGCGCCAAGCCCGCGCGAATCGGCTGGAAATAGATTCTGTCGCGGGTATGCATGACCCCTCATTCCATGGCCAAGACGATTCTAGTCACCGGTTCCTCGGGTCTCATCGGCTCCGAGGTCAGCGTTTATTTCGCCTCGCTCGGTTATGCCGTTCACGGGGTCGACAACAATCAGCGCGCCGTCTTCTTCGGCCCGCAGGGCGACACCCGCTGGAACCAGCAGCGCCTTGCCAAGGAACTCAAGGGCTTCGTCCACCACGAACTCGACATCCGCGACCGCGCTGGCGTCCTCGCCCTCGTTAAATCGGTCAAACCTTCCGTCATCGTCCACACCGCCGCCCAGCCCTCGCACGACCGCGCGGCCGCGATTCCCTTCGACGACTTCGACACCAACGCCGTCGGCACCTTGAACTTCCTCGAGGCCGCCCGTCAGGCCTGTCCCGAGTCGCCCTTCGTGCACATGAGCACGAACAAGGTCTACGGTGACGCGCCCAACTCCATCAAGCTGACCGAACTCGCCACGCGCTGGGATTATGCCGACACCGCCTACGCCAACGGCATCCCCGAGACTTTCACGATTGACCAGTCGAAGCACTCGCTGTTCGGCGCTTCCAAGGTCGCCGCCGACGTGATGGTGCAGGAATACGGTCGCTACTTCAACCTGCCCACCTGCGCCCTGCGCGGCGGTTGCCTCACCGGCCCCAACCACAGCGGCGTCGAGCTCCACGGCTTCCTCTCCTACCTTGTGAAGTGCAACCTGGAGGGCCGGGAATACAAGATTTTCGGCTACAAGGGCAAACAGGTGCGCGACAACATTCACTCGCTGGACGTCGCGCGTTTCATGGCCGCATTCGTCGCCGCGCCCCGCGCGGGCGAGGTCTACAACCTCGGCGGCGGCAAGGCCAACAGCACGTCCATCCTCGAAGCCTTCAAGATCGTCGAGAAATTCACCGGCAAGACGCAGGTCTCCACCTACGTCGACCAGAACCGCGCCGGCGACCACATCTGCTATTACTCCGACCTGCGGAAGATGCGCGCCCACTATCCTGCGTGGGACATCACCCAGTCGCTCGAGGACACCATCCGCCAGATCGTCGAGGCGTGGAAGACGCGCCAGAAGTCCTGATCTCTCTCCCCGGGCAGAATCAGCGCCCTGTCACAGGAACGATAGCGTATCGGGTTGGAGGAGTCAGCCACTTTTCCCAAGTGTCATTCCACCCGATCGCGCCGCCGTTGAAATCGACATCACCCGCCTTGCCATCACGAAAGGCGGCACGAGCGCGAATGATGACCTTTTTCCCTTTGTCTCCCACGACCAGATCAAAACGGCGGGACCATTCTTCACCGACATTGCTTTCAAAACACAGCCCCTGCCAGGTTTTGCCATCATCGTTGGAATACTGCACATGCAAAAATCCAATCTGCTCGCCATCCGCGGCATCGGTCCCGGCTGAGACCAGGACAGCCACCGGATTCCCGGGCGTCGCCTCGGCGGGAGCAACAATCTTCAGGGTGCGGTTGACGGCATAGGCCGGAACCAACGCCAAGAGGAAAACGAGGAGAAACGAGAGGCGGGATTTGGTGATGATCATACTGTTAATTCATGATTTGACGTGATCCTGCCGGTGCAGATCAACCCTGAAATTGGCAACGCGATGTCGAAATCGGTATCCGAAGCAGGGCGCACCCGCAGGTTGGCCGGGTAAATTTTCCACTTCCCCTGTCTGAATAGGTCTGTTTCCGTCAGGCACATGCATGATCGGACTGCAAGCTCGGGCGGACACGCTCGTCAACTCAAGTGCGACGGGCCG
>Ga0066487_100441_pt1 | contig 11432 bp, 10 predicted proteins | sample LakWasM129_HOW14_2_FD_59588 | JGI IMG/M metagenome (GOLD analysis project Ga0066487, IMG submission 59588) | Freshwater sediment methanotrophic microbial communities from Lake Washington under simulated oxygen tension - Sediment Metagenome 129_HOW14 | ecosystem: Environmental > Aquatic >... | reverse complement strand
AACGGCTCACTGCCAAAGGCTCTAAAAGTGTTTTTCAGATCGTGTTGGCGTTGCCGATAGGCGGCCATTATTTTTTGCCGTAAGGCCGGACGCATGAACAGCGTGCGGGTCGCATTGTTTTCCATGTCCTGAAACGAAATAAGACCCCAATTGGGCAAGGCGGCGTATTCGTGCTGATTCCATAACACTAGCGGAATGACGTCGTGAGCCTGTAGCGAACCTAATACGGCACGCAACTGAGGCAGCGGAAAATGGCAGTCGGATAACAAAAACACCAGTGAACGTTCGGCAGGCAGAAAGGCTACCGCATTTTGAAGCCCGTTTGCGGTGCCGCTAAAGGTCAGGCCTTCCAGTTGTTTTGCCAGAGCCGATACCCGTCCCAAGTGTTGACCGGCGGGAAGCAGCCAGCGATGCTCGATACGCTCGGTGCAACCGATAAAGCCGAATTTGTCGCCGTAATCGAAAGCCGAATTGGCGGCGGTCAGCAAAAACCGGAGCAGGGTTTGTTGTTTATCGGCGTAGCCCATTGATGCCGACATATCGGCAAGCAGATAGACGTTGACGGTGCTTTGCTGCTGATAGACGCGTACCCGATAGCCTGAAAACGGGTCGAGTACGCTGGCGCGCAAGTCTATGCGTCGGGGGTCGGGGCTGGCAATCAGCGGTTCGTGGCGCTTGAACAGCTGTCCGGCGCCGATCATTTGTCCGGGATGAGCGCCCGGATAAACGGAGCTTGATTGCCAGGGTAAGCGATAGAATAGCGTTTCGGTCATGGGTTGGTTTTTACGATTTTGATGTTTTATGTTGTCCACGAAAAGCACGAAAAGCACGAAATAAAGCAATGGGTTGTTACGTTAAAGGAGGAGCTCACGCACTTGCCGGTATAGCTTAAGGTTAAGTCTGCTGTTGGTTCTGTATTAAGTGGAAGGTCTCCATTGAGCAACAATCTACGGCATGGCATATATTTAATATTTTCGTGTCTTTCGTGCTTTTCGTGGACTATCTGTGTAGGCCTTCCTGAAGGAGATGGAGCACGTTTCAAGGCGCAGCCACCTGGTCCAAAATCCCCTTGATCAATTCGGGCAGCAGCTGTTCTTTCCTGTAGGCAACCATCGGGTTCAAAAACAGCCGATGCGTCATGCAGACCGGAAAAACCGCTTGCAGATCTTCCGGCAATACATGATCCCGATGTTCCAGCCATGCGCGGGTTTTGGCGGCGCGGATCAAGTAACTCATGCCGCGCGGACTGGCTCCGGCCATTAACAACTGCGGCATTTCGACATCGGTCAATTGAACGCCGTATTGTTGCGGTTGATGCGTGGCTTTCCATAAACTCAGCGCGTAGGCATGGAGTTTAGGGCTGGTCTGTATGCGTTGCTGTAGCGTTTGCGCCAACTCATTTAGCCGGTAGTAAATGCCGGTGTTAGCGACTCCTGCAACAAGCCGGTCGGTATCATGAAAACGGGGATTAAACATCAGCTCATTCAGCTCAGTATCGCCTCTGGGCATATCGATATTGATTTCCATCATAAAGCGGTCTTTGGCGGCGGCGGGCAGCTCGAAGGTTTCTTCCTTCTCGACGCGGTTGCGGTCGGCAAAAACCTGGATGTGCGGGAAATGATAGTCGCGGTTAAAAGCGTTGATGCTGCGTTCGGCCATCGCCCTTAACAGCAAGGCATGGACTTGCGGTCGGGCGCGATTGATTTCGTTAAAGAAGAAGGTGGCGAGCGTGTCGCCGTGTTTCAGCAAAGGTCCCGGATCGACGCACGGACGGCCTTCGCTGTTTAAATAGGTGTAATAAATCAAGTCGGCGGGCATCAGGTCGATAGTGCCTTCAATCCGTTGGTAGTCGCCGCCCAAGCCTTGTGCAACCGCTCTTAACAGCGTGGTTTTGCCGACGCCGACATTGCCTTCCAGCAAGACATGGCCTCTGGCAAAAACGGCCAGGATGATATGCCTGACCGCAGGCTGTAGGCCGATAACGGTTTGGTTGATTTGTCGTTCAAACTGCAACGCCTGTTCGCGCCAGTCGGTAAGTTGAGTGTCTGTGTTCATTAGGCTTTATAAAAAATCTGGATTTCCCCTCGTTCCAACGCGCCGCGTTCATCTTTATACCCATTTCGAAGTAGGCCGGAATAAGGCCACCCAAGCGCAGCGCGAGGTGGCGTTTCCGGCTTGCCTACATCCTGTAACGTCCCGCCTGTTTAGAACGTTGCCGGTTAGACCTTCCAGGTTTTTAAAACCTGGAAGGTCTGTATATCGGCCTGTTTCTCGCCTAACGCCAGGTAAGGGACTATCGGAATGACGACAGCCTGTAGGTACTTGTGTATAACAATGAGCGTGCCGCGCGGGAGCGAGCAAAAAAGAAAAAAGGGGCATAAGATACAAACAGACTCACAAGGGGACGAATGATTGGAATGCATCTATGCCCAAAACAAATCCCTATTCGATATCGTCTACGTCATAAATAAACTTGCCGGTCTTGGCCAAATTTTCCTGGCGTTTTTTATTGCGCTCTTCCATTTCTATGACCGATTGGGCTTGCTTATTGAGTTCATTGACATCGTGTTTCGGGTCGTACTTGCTGCCCGCCACTTTTTCCGGGTAGCCCGGCTTGGGTTCCCAGCAAACGCCCGGTTCGCTGCAATTTTGACCATCGTAAGCGATAGCCGAATAAGACAGCGCCGCCAACACGACACCTGCATTAATTAAAAGCATTTTTTTCATGAGTTTTTCCTCTCTATTTTTTTAACCATTTGGCTTTTTTCGGATCGCCTTTATAGATGTCCCGTATCCAGGACATAATCATCAGCATTTCATCGGTCGATAAATTGACATATTGCGGCCCCATCATGCCGTTGGCACCGCCGAACAGCACTTCGAACAAACCCTGATCGGTAGCAGCAGACGGATACGTCCAGTAATCATCCGCCAGCCCCGGTCCTAATTTGCCTTCGGCTTCATGACCGTGACAGCCGGAGCAAGCGGGCATAAACAGATCGTGGCCTTTTTGCACGGCTTCTTTATCGCCGTTGTAGGGGTTCTTGCCGGTCTCTTTAAATTGATTGAAAACGGCCTCGTTACCGCCCGATTTGGCGACGCTCATATCCAGCGGTGCGCCGGTAATGGTATTGCGAAAGGTTATTTCCGCTAAAGCCGCCGTACTGATCAACGCAATGCTGACAGCCGCTACGACGAGTAATTTATTTTTCTTCATGTTAAGACCTATTTTTTATGATTTCTCAGGCGCATTGGGTTCAGCAACTAAAGGGATGCCTTCTTCTTTCAGCAGCTCTGTTATTTCATCTTGATGATCTTCAATAACCTTGTTCAGCTGAGCCAGTAAGGTCGGATCGTTTTTTCGAACGCCCATTGAAGTACTGTAATGAGAGCCGACTTTTTGACCATCGGCACGAACGTTATCGTCTGGGATTATCGTCATCACCAACGGTGTTGACGATGCTTTAACATAACGCGCGGCAGACGGCCCCCAAAGGGCAGCAACCTCGGCATGACCCGATGAAATTTCAGAGACCAGTTTCGAGGTTTCATATTTGATGTACTGGTTGCGTGCAGATTTAAAACCCACCAGCTCCTGGGAATAATTGAACATATCGTTGTAACGCCCGATAGCCTTCATCATCACTTCCGGCGGTGTGCCGGGTACAAAAGCGATGCGTTTTACTTTGCGTAAAGCTTCGCTATCCCAGTTAAGAAAATCCAGATGATCGGCTTCACGCGAGATAAAAACATAGCCGGAACGGTAATAAGGCTGGGTGGTTAAAACCCTGGGATCGCCTTTATCAACGCCTAGCGCCACATCGCACAGTCCTTTATCCAGCGTGTCCCGTATGTAGTAACGCGGGTCGCTCCAGCCAAGGTATTCGACCTTTTTGCCCAGGGCTTTGCCTACCAATTCCGCCAGTTTATTCTCAAAGCCTTCGCCAGCCTTATTGGAATAAGGCATTTCGTTTTCCGCAGCGCAGACCTTTAGCGGTTTGTTTTGTTCGGCCTGGGCTGGGGGTATTGCTAAGCCGCACCCCAAACATAAAGCCGTTATGAAAAACTTGTTTATCTGCATATTTACCCTCATTAATGCTGGTTTAAATGTTTTGCTAGTTCCCAATTACACATTTCGAAGTAGGCCGGAATAAGTCGGTTCGAGCGGTAGCGAGAACTGGCGTTTCCGGCAGACATCCCCACATTCGCCGGAAACGCCACCTCGCGCTACGCGCTTGGATGGTCTTATTCCGGCCTACATCCGAGCCCGCCATTCTTGAGTCCATGCCAAGGCGATAGCCTCTAGGCGATACGGACTCGACGGGTCGAAACGATTTTTATCAGTGTTCATCAGCCCAATCCGTGTCATCCGTGTTCTATTTTTTAACTTAATAGCCCAATGCGAAAACCATGACACCACCGCCTTGTTGCGTGTAGTGAGCCAGTTCTTTAAACGCACCGACTGCGCCCAAACCTGCGGTAGGATCCTGCAAGTCGAACACTAAACCAACGCCGGGCCAGCCGCCGACACCGTAGTAAATCGCCACATATTGTTTGCCTTTGTGTCCGAAGGTAATCGGGTGACCGATAACGCCGGAAGGCAGTTTGAATTTCCACAATTCTTTACCGTTTCGTGAGTCCAGCGCTTTGATGTAACCGTCCAAGGTGCCGTAGAAAACCAGGTCGCCCGCTGTTGCGGTGGTGCCGCCCCAGACTGCGAACTTTTCCTGAATTTCCCATTCGAATTTGCCGGTCACGGAGTTCATCGCTTTAACTTGTCCCAAGGTGCCTTTAGGTCCCGGATACATGTTCAGCGTCGCGCCGACAAAGAACTGGCCTGCGCGGTAAGGCAGCATGAACGGTTCCCAGTCCATGCAAATATGGTTGGTGCCCATGAAGAACAATTTTTTGTTGGGATCGTAAGATTCGATGCCCTGATTGTGGTAACCCATCGCGGACGGACAAATGCCTTTGGCTTCATGATCCATGTGGGTGGAAAACTCAGGATCGCGAACCGGTAGGCCGGTTTTTAAATCGACCTTTTTCACCCAGTTGACGGTATCGTCGATTTTAAAGGCGTTGACCAGATCGCCGTTTTCACGGTTCAGGGTATAAACCAGACCGTTGCGGTCAGGGTGGGTCAGCAGTTTGGTCATTTTGCCGTCAACCAGTTGCTCCGATAAGCCCATGTAGTTGACGCCGGCGTAATCCCATTCGTCATGCGGCGTTTTTTGGTAACCGAATTTCGCTTCGCCGGTATTGACGTCGCGGCCCCAGATGGTCATCGTCCATTTGTTGTCGCCCGGACGCATGGTTTCATTCCACGGCGCAGGGTTGCCTGAACCGTAATAGAGCATGTCCAGATCGGGATCGAACGCATACCAGCCCCAGTTGGTGCCGCCGCCGATTTTCCAGGCATCGCCTTCCCAGGTTTTAAGGCCCAAGCCGAATTGACCGTAATGCGGGTTGGCGCTGTTAAAATCCTTTGCCAGTTTTATGTCGGCATCAGGTCCGGTCGCATAAACGCGCCAAGCTTGCTTGCCGTCTTTAATGTTATAGGCGGTGGCATAACCTCTTACGCCCAATTCCGCGCCTGAACTGCCGACAATGACTTTATCTTTAGCCACAAAAGGCGCTACGGTCAGCGTGGAGCCCATCGCAATATCGGAATTTTCCATTTTCCACAACACTTCGCCGGTCTTCGCGTTTAACGCAACGATATGGCCATCCAGTTGATTCTGGAAAATAGTCGCCGGATAATCGTCACCGGCGGGCGCATAAGCCAAGCCCCTGTTGACCACGTCGCAACAGGCTACTGCGCGAGCTGCGGGGTTTTGTTTAGGCTTGTGCTCCCACAAAATTTTGTCCGGCTGATCCAGGTCGATGGCAAAAATATTGTTAGGGAAGGGCGTATGCACATACATGATGCCGTCAATGACCAGCGGTCCGCCTTCATGCCCGTTCAGTACGCCTGTAGAAAACGACCAGACCGGTTGTAGATGCTGGACGTTGTGCGCATTGATCTGGGTCATGTCACTAAAGTGACTGGCACCGTAGTCTTTGGTCTGCATGACCCAGTTAGTGTCTTCTTTCGACAGTCTCGCCAAGGCCTTGTTGGCCTGTGTCGGCATGGAGACCGTCAATAAGGCGCCGCTACAGACAGCTGATGCGACAGCGGCGCGGGTGAATTTGGAAATCCGCATAGTTCCTCCAGGGGTTATGATTGTTGTACTTATATAAAGCCAAGCCCGTGCGTATCAATAAAGGTTCAGTAAGACAACCAGCTTTCTTGATCAAAACGTTTGCAATACCTCATTGAGATGCAGGGCTGAGCAGGCGGTCATAGTACGGGAGCGGTTGCTTGCAGCGTTACGGAATAAGCCCGGAAATCGGCGGGAAAAATCCCGGAATAAACCCAGAAAACTTCCTGTGCTGTTTGTTTGAGGCTCTTAAGGTGATTTCCAATAATGAATCCGCCAAAAGAATCGTCCGCGAAAGCCCCGCAACACGATGGTTTTTTTTCGTGCCTCTTGTGAACAGCCGGTATATCAACAATCGTGGCGCTGTGTTTGCCGATATAAAACAGGAAAAGCTCCTATCGATTTGCCGTTTATAAACAGGCATGATGTCTGTTTTGACACGTTATGGAGCAAAGCAGTGGCGAATAAGATTAGTGTGTTATTGGTGGATGATCATGCCGTGGTTCGTACGGGTTACAAGGCTTATCTGTCCCTGTCCGATAAAATCGGACAGATTTATGAGGCGGATCGGGGGGAGGCAGCTTGTCAAATGTACAACCAGCATCAACCGGATATTGTAGTGACGGATTTATCGATGCCGGGTATAGGCGGTTTTGAGAGCATCAGGAGACTGCTCAATCGTGATCCGCACTGTAAAATCCTGGTCTTCAGCATTCATAATGAACTGGTTTATGTGACGCGTGCGCTTGCGGCCGGGGCCAAGGGGTATATTACTAAAAGCAGCATGCCTGAAACACTGATCACTGCGGTGTATAAAATAGCTCAGGGCGGTACTTATGTTGATCCTGATATTGCCCAACAACTGGCTGTTTCTATGGCCGGTGAGCAGGACGAATCGGAAAAAATCAAAACGCTTTCTCCGAGAGAGTTCGATGTATTCTGTTTGTTGGCGAATGGCTATACGGTCCGAAAGGCGGCGGAAAAGCTGTGTTTAAGTTACAAGACGGTATGTAACCACGGCACCGTAATCAAGGAAAAAATGGGGGCGGAAACACTGGCCGAGTTGACCTTGCTGGCAAGTCGACAAGGTCTTATTGAAATGCATGAAAATTAATCATGATAAAAGGCAAAAGGCAAAAGGCAAAAGGCGAAGGGCAAAAGGCGAAGGGCGAAGGGCAAAAAAACATCTTTTGCCTTTCGCCTTTCGCCCATAGTATTTTTTTATTTTTCCAGCTTTTGTTTTAGCCCCATCAAACCGTTCTTAAAGAACGCATTCATCGCTTTAACTGCCGCCGCATCATTCAGGTTTTCAGGCGGGGTATTGCCGCTATCGCCACGGTAGAAACGGCTTTTTAGCGTAACCACGCTGGTGTCGGCATCGCTCCCAGCCGTTACCTGGAGGTTGGTGGTATACGAACCGACCGGAAATGCCGTTACATTTTCGACTTTAAGGCGGTAATTGTATTCATGATCTTTATCGCTGTAAAAATCCAGGCTCTCTACCAGTTGCCCGTCATTTTGCAGGGTAATGGTTCTGATGCCGTCGGAGGCGTTTTTGCCATCGCCTGAGCTTGCTTTAACATCGGGATGCCAGCCGGCAATGGCATCGAATTGCTTGATTGCATTCCAGACGGTATCAACGGAAGCATTAATGGTGACGCTTTCCTTGGCTTTTTGCGGGGTGGGTCCGTGAGCAAGAGAGGCAACGGGGAATAGTAGAAAACTCAGTAATAGGTAGGGTAAGCGGATCATGTCATTAATGCCATTAATTAAAATGGCCTATTATTCATAAATCCGGGTAAAAGGTATTGGGCGATTTTCCTGATAATTGCAGGGAAATTTTCTTTTTTAAGTCGGCAATAAAAAGGGCGGGTTAATGGTGCCCGCCCTTTTGCGTATTTGGAAACGCATAATGACTTAAGCGTTTCCGGTTTATATCGGTATCAGATAAGGCTATTGAAGCACTTCCAGCTGCACTCTGCGGTTGTTGGAGCGACCTTCTTCGGTCTCATTGGTGTCGATAGGTTGGGTTAAACCGTATCCACGGGCGGTCAATGTTCCGCCTGCGTGGGCGGACTTGCGGCTTAAATAGTTTTTAACGGCCAGTGCGCGACGCTCTGATAATCTCTGGTTGTATTCCACTGTGCCGGTGCTGCTGGTGTGGCCTTGCACTTCAATATTTACGCCGGGATTTTGATTGATGACGGTAACGGCATTATCGAGTTCACGGTAATATTGGGGTTTGATGTTGCTTTTGTCGTTGTCGAATTTAACATCAACAATCCAGCAGCCGAATGGGTTAACGTGAGCGCCTTTTGGGGTGTTCAGGCATTTATCCTTGCAGTTGTTGATACCGTCGGCATCATCATCCAATGCCGAGCAGTCGGCAACCGGTGGCGTGGTGCCTTTTAAGAAAACGCTTTGCACAAATTTGGTCATGCCGTCGGGGCTGGAAATTCGTTCAGCCGTGGTGCCAAAGCCGCAAATAGTCATGTCAGAGAGCTGATTTAATAGGGTTTGTCCGTATTTTTCCTGTTCGTTGCCTACCCAGACTGTATAAACGCATAATCTGTCGCCATACTTTTGTTTTAGGGCTTTAACTTCTGCAACAGGGGCGGAGTCGACCTCTCCATCGCTGAGAATCAAAACGGCGATGTTGCCCGTCGTGGTTGATAAGTCGTTGGTTGTCCCTTCAATTCCGCTATCCATCGGAGTGCCGCCACTTGCGCAGGTCAGCGTATCTATGCCGCTACCGAAAGCTGATTTTGAGTAGGGGGTTGGAGGCTGGTTAAGCTTAGTGAAGCCCCAGTCCAGGCAGGGGCCGAAACCAAAGCTGCGAATGCTTGAAGTCAGTTTTAGATCGGGAATGGTCAGGTTGATCCGGTTCAGGATTTCTTTTTCAACTGAAAGTTTGGTAGGAGAGGGCTGGGCCGGGTAGCCTACGCCAAGATAAGTGTCTGCCATTGATAATGAGGAATCGTTAATGACAAAGAAGTTATCGGCTTTTTGTACATATTGTCCTGAGGAGACTAAACCGTTTAAATCTTGGGGGTGAAAGGTTTCGAAGGTGCTTAAAGGTTGCGAGGCGCAACCTGAAATAAGCGCGCTTAAAATAGCTGCGGCACTAATAAGTATTTTTTTCATGGAATATCTCCTTGTTACCAAATCGATTAAGATAACGCAATGTTATACAGTAGCCATCGGTGTTGATCCGAGCATCGTCTTAATTTAAGTTGAATAGATAATCCTAAAATAACCGGCTGGGATGGTAATGACCGCTACAGGATATAATAAATAAGCGGCCTATAAAATCAGTGAAAACACTTATTGGAATAATAGTCCGAATGCCGGTTAACGCTTGCATGTTGAGATTAATTTTTAATATGTGAGGGTAAGTCTCGGCATGAAATAAACTAAAAGGAAGTGGTATTGACGTTCAAAGATGAGCAAAAAAAACAGCGGAGTAAATGTTAAAATCCGTCAATCAGGGTTTTATTGGCGCTGTAGGCAGGGGATCGGTATGAAAAACGATGTTAATATAGCAACAGTGTGGTATGAGAAATCCGCCGCCAAACAAATCCCGATAAAATACGCTAACAGAATTGTACTAACGAAATAATATCAAATGAGTATAAAAACACGTTTTGCCCCGAGTCCAACGGGTTATCTGCATGTAGGCGGCGCTCGCACTGCCTTGTTTTCCTGGCTTTATGCGCGCAAGCATGGCGGAAAGTTTATTTTAAGGATCGAAGATACCGATCTGGAGCGATCTACGCAGGAATCGGTCGATGCCATTTTGGAAGGCATGACCTGGTTGGGACTGGAATATGATGAAGGGCCTTTTTACCAAACCCACCATTTCGATCGGTATAAGGAGATTATTCAGCAATTGCTGGATCAGGGCGACGCCTATTATTGCTATTGCAGTAAAGAAGAGTTGGAGCAGTTGCGTACCGAGCAAATGGCTAATAAGGAAAAGCCGCGCTATAACGGCAAATGCCGGGATATTGTCGGGCCGAAAGGCGACCGGGAGGCGGTGATCCGCTTTAAAAATCCGGTTGACGGCGCAGTCACCATACCCGACCTGATTAAGGGCGACATTGTTGTCGCCAATAAGGAACTGGATGATTTGATTATCGCCAGGGGCGATGGCACACCAACCTACAATTTAACGGTGGTGGTTGACGACATGGATATGAAGGTCACGCATGTCATACGCGGCGACGATCATATCAACAACACGCCCAGACAGATGAATATCCTTAAGGCATTGGGCGCGGAACTGCCTAAATACGCGCATCTGCCGATGATACTGGGGCCTGATGGTGCGAGGTTATCAAAGCGTCACGGTGCGGTCAGTGTGATGCAATTTCGCGATGACGGCTATTTGCCCGATGCCTTGCTGAATTATTTGGTGCGTCTGGGTTGGTCGCATGGCGATCAGGAGATTTTTACGATTGATGAAATGGTCGAGCATTTTGATTTGGAGAATGTCAATGTGTCGGCATCCGCGTTCAACACCGAAAAGCTGTTATGGCTGAATCATCAGTACATCATGAACAGCTATCCTGCTCATGTGGCGCGCCATTTAAGCTGGCATATGGGCGAACTGGGCATCGATCCTACCGAAGGCCCCAGTCTTGTCGATATGGTCAAGGCGCAACGGGAGCGCTGCAAAACCTTGGTTGAAATAGCCGCCGCCAGCGTTTATTTCTATAAGGATTTCGATGCGTATGATGAAAAAGCGGCTAAAAAGAATTTCACTCCCGGTTCGGCTGAGGTTTTGGCGAGGTTGCATGATGAATTTGCAGCGGTGACCGAGTGGAATGGCGAGTCCTTGCACCAGATTGTGCTGAATCTTGCCGAAACCATGGCGCTGGGTCTGGGTAAGGTGGCTCAGCCTTTGCGCGTCGCAGTTTGCGGTTCAGCGGTTTCACCGGCGATTGATATAACCTTGTCATTGTTGGGCAAGGAAAAAACCTTGGCTAGAATACAGCGAGCCATAAACCATATAAAAAACTTAAATTAGTATTGGACACAACCGGTAATTACCGTATAATACCGGTTCTCAACTTGGGGGCCATAGCTCAATTGGGAGAGCGCAACACTGGCAGTGTTGAGGTCAGCGGTTCGATCCCGCTTGGCTCCACCAAAAAGTTGGTAAATCAGTTCTAGTCCCCATCGTCTAGTGGCCTAGGACACCGCCCTTTCACGGCGGTAACGGGGGTTCGA